>Ga0302325_10002255_pt1 | contig 47023 bp, 49 predicted proteins | sample Palsa_T0_2_FD_201948 | JGI IMG/M metagenome (GOLD analysis project Ga0302325, IMG submission 201948) | Peat permafrost microbial communities from Stordalen Mire near Abisko, Sweden - Palsa_T0_2 | ecosystem: Environmental > Terrestrial > Soil > Palsa > Peat permafrost | place: Sweden: Abisko...
CAAGCGGCCGTCCGCGTGCGACCGCGGGGAAGGGGAACGCAGAGAATGCACTCGCCAGAAGAGCGAGGCGAGCGACTGCAGGAAAACGATCGGCAGCAGGCGAACGCGGTGAGAAATCGTGCGCTAAGGATCGTATGCGAGACCGACGTTGGCAAAGGATCGCAGTAGTCGGCAGGTCATCGCTTGCTGACTACCGAGTGGGGATGATCGCTAGCCCGCGGCGTTGAGTGCGGCCATCAGTGAGTCGAAATCGAAGGGGCCGTCGTGGCGCATGCCGTTGATGAAGAAGGTCGGCGTGCCGTTTACGCCGCTGCGCACACCGCTCATGAAATCCTCGCGAATCCGTTCGAGATAAGTGTGTTCAGCAAGCGCCTTCTGTAGCTCTGCTGCTGGCAAACCCAAGGACGTTCCGTACTTGACCAGATGAGGATCCTCGAGCGCTTCCTGGTTAGCGTAAAGAAGGTCGTGCATTTCCCAGAATTTGCCGTGGGCCGCCGCGGTTTCGGCCACCTCCGCGGCGTGTTCGGCATAGGGATGCATCTCGGTCAGCGGAAAATTGCGAAATACGAAACGAAGTTCCTTACCGAGTTGGCGCTGGATTTCGTCAACTATAGGTGCGGCTTCCCCGCAAAAGGGGCATTGGTAGTCGCCGTATTCCACCAGCGTGACAGGAGCTGCCTCGGGCCCACGAATGTGATCGCGCGCGCCAACCGGCAATTTGAGCTGACCCTGGAAGTACGTCCTCATTGCTGTTTCTCCCGTCCCGACGCGAGGTCCTCGAGTGCCTCCAGAATGCCGTCGGCGCCTGGATTAACGCCGACCGGTGACACGTAGCTCCAGTGAATCGTTCCGTGTGGATCGATCACAAAAAGCGCACGTTCCGTGAAGCCGTCCGCGTCCCGATAGACGCCGTACGATCGCGCCACCGCGCCCTTAGGTTCGAAGTCGGCCAGCAGCGGGAAATGCAGTTTGCGGTCGTGGGCAAAGGCGGCGTGGCACCAACTGCCGTCAACCGAGATACCGAGAATTACCGCCTTGAAGCGATGGAACTCAGACAGGATTTCGTTGTACAGCGCCATCTGGTCGCCGCACACTGGGCTCCAATCGGCCGGGTAGAATGCGAGGATCACGGGAGAGCCGCGAAAGTCGCTCAACGATACGAGTTGGTCGGGGGTGCTGTGCAACTTGAAGTCGGGCGCCTGAGTGCCGGCTTCGAGCACTGAGGCGGGACTTCCCGGTTGCTGTTTTTCGGTAGTCATCGCTTTGAGCCTCCTTTTTTGGGGATGCAGTGGTGACTAGCCACCTTTACGAGAGCATCCACCTAATTCAGACTGGAGTCGAATCGGACCGCAGATTCACGTTCCCCAAGGAACCTGCCGCATCGCTCCATCCGATTTCACAGAGCTCCGGTGGACAGGCTTTAGGATTAGCGCAAGAATTTCGGCAGGCGAAGCCGTTCGATTTCTCGCGACGAAATCGCCGCCACCCTGGCCGTTAAAGGAATGCGGCGAAGCGCCGCCCGAAGGGGGTTCGGGACGCACTGCGCCGGAAGGAACACCAACAGGAGTATTCGAATGAGTACAGTCACGGTCAAAGATGGCACTCAGATTTTTTACAAGGACTGGGGTACGGGACAGCCGATTGTGTTCAGCCATGGCTGGCCGCTAAGCGGTGACGACTGGGACGGGCAGATGTTGTTCTTCGGGCAGCATGGCTATCGCGTCATCGCACACGATCGGCGAGGGCACGGACGATCCGGCCAGACGTGGGACGGCAATGAGATGGACACCTATGCGGACGATCTGGCGGTGCTATTCGAAACGCTCGACCTTAACAACGCAGTGATGGTTGGACATTCGACCGGTGGTGGCGAAGTGGCTCGCTACCTGGCGCGCCATGGCAGCAAGCGGGTGGCCAAGGCGGTGCTGATAAGTTCCGTGCCACCGCTGATGCTCAAAACTGATAAGAACCCTGGTGGGCTACCGCTGGCGGTCTTCGACGATTTGCGGTCCCAGCTCGCGGCTAACCGGCCGCAGTTCTATAAGGACATCACGATGCCGTTTTATGGATACAATCGCCCGGGCGCGAAGATTTCGGAAGGCATCCGCGAGCATTGGTGGCTGCAGGGGATGATGGGAGGTGTGAAGGCGCACTATGACTGTATCAAGGCCTTTTCGGAAACCGACTTTACCGAAGATCTAAGGAAGATCGATATCCCCGTGCTGGTGATGCATGGCGACGACGATCAGATTGTGCCAATCGGCGCGGCCGGCCTGATGTCGGCGAAGTTGCTGAAGAAGGCGACGCTCAAGGTTTATCCGGGCTTTCCGCACGGGATGCCGGCGACTAACGCGGATCAGATCAACGCCGATCTGCTGGGGTTCATGAAGGGATAGCAATGAAGGTCGATAAGAGCGATACGGCAGTAGTGTTCATCGATCCGCAGAATGAAGTGTTGAGTGAGAAAGGGCTCGGGTGGGCGTCGGTGCACGAGAGCCTCAAGGAGCTCGATACCATCGCGAACATGGAGCGGATCTTCAAGGCGGCAAAGGCGCACGGCTACGAGGTGTTCATCTCGCCGCACTATTTCTATCCGATTGATAAAGGATGGAAATTCAATGGGCCGTTAGAAACGGACGAAGCCGTTAACGGATATTTCGCGCGCAAAGGGCCTTATACGATCGATGGCCTAGAAGGTTCGGGCGCCGACTGGCTGGAGCGCTTCAAGCCCTACATTGAGGACGGGAGAACCATTGTGGTAGCGCCGCATCGGGTGTGGGGACCGGAGACCAATGACCTGGTGCTGCAACTTCGCAAGCGCAAGATTAGTAAGATCATTCTCGGCGGCATGCTCGCCAACATGTGCGTCGAGTCTCATTTGCGCGAACTGCTGGAACAGGGGTTCGAGGTAGCTGTCGTGAAAGACGCGACGGCGGGACCAAGGCATCCGGAATGGGGCTACGGCTATACTGCCGCGCTCATCAACTACTCGTTCCTGGCGCACGCGGTGTGGGCGACGACCGAGGCCGTCAAGGCGATGGAGCACGGCTCCTAAGGCACTGGATCTACCGGCAGCTATCAGAAGGGAGACGGGTCAGTGCCTGACGTCGAAAGATACGAAATCCTGATTCTCGGCAGCGGAGAAGCAGGTAAGTACCTTGCGTGGACGATGGCTTCGGAGGGTTATCGGACCGCGTTGGTCGAGCGGCGCTGGCTAGGTGGTTCGTGCCCGAACGTCGCATGCCTGCCGAGTAAGAACTTCATCTATTCCGCCAAGGTCGCGTCGCTGGCGCGTCGAGGTACTGAATTCGGTCTTGAAATGAGTTCGCTCGCAATCGATATGGCGGGCGTCCAGCAGCGCAAGCGTTTGATGGTCGAGGGGCTACATCAAATGCATGCTGAGCGCACCGTTGCGAGTGGTGTCGAACTGATCATGGGCGAAGGCCGGTTCGTAGCTCCGCGAACAATCGACGTGGCTCTGGACGATGGCCGTACGAAACGGATCGCGGGCGAGCGGGTGTTCCTGGTGCTGGGTTCGCGCGGGGCGATACCGGACGTTCCGGGGCTGGCTGGGGCGCATCCGATGACTCATATCGAGGCGCTCGATCTCGACCGGCTACCCGCGCACCTAATAGTGATCGGCGGCGGCTACATTGGCCTGGAATTGGCGCAGGCGATGCGGCGGTTCGGATCGCAGGTCACGGTGATCGAGCACGGCCCGCAGCTCGCCAGTCGTGAAGATGCCGATGTCGGTGCGGCGCTACTTGAGCTATTTCATGACGAAGGAATTGAGGTGTTGCTGGGAACCGCGCTCGCGAAAGTCGAAGGACGATCGGGCGACAAGGTTCGGGTGCAGGTGAAGGATGCGCATTCGCAGCGCGTCCTAGAGGGAAGCGATCTACTTGTCGCGACTGGGCGTACGCCGAACACTGAAGCCGTAGGGCTCGAACTGGCTGGTGTGGAACTCAGCGAGCACGGCTACATCAAGGTTAACGACCGGCTGGAGACGACCGCGGCCAACGTGTGGGCGATGGGCGATTGTGCCGGTAGTCCACAATTCACACACGTCGCCTACAACGACTTCCGAGTGGTGCGTGATAACTTGAGGGGCGGCAACCGGACCACGAAGGATCGCCTCGTGCCGTTCTGCATGTTCACCGATCCGGAACTGGCGCGCGTCGGCCGCAACGAGACCGAGGCGAAGCGCGACGGAATCGAGTATCGGGTGGCCACGATGCCGATGGCAGGTGTGCTTCGTACGCGGACGATCTCAGAACCGCGCGGCTTCATGAAAGTGCTCATCGGCAAGGACAGTGACGAAATCATCGGGTTTACCGCGTTCGGAGCGGAGGCGAGCGAACTGATGGCGGCCGTTCAAACCGCGATGGTTGGCCGCATGCCGTTTACGGTGTTGCGCGATGCGATTTTCACTCACCCGACGATCTCCGAGGGGTTGGTATTTCTACTCGGACAAGTCGAGAGCCGCAAAGGTTGAAATACAAAAGCGCGGGACTTTGCCGTTGCTGTTTAGCCGCAATTAAGGAGAATCTTTTGTGACAACTGCTATCCCAGTCACCCATCATCGCACTGCAAAGGTCGATGGCGTGAGCATATTCTATCGTGAGGCCGGTCCGGCGGATGCGCCGGTTGTGCTACTACTGCATGGCTTTCCTACATCGTCGCATATGTTTCGCAACCTCATTCCCGCGCTGGCCGATCTCTACCATGTGATCGCGCCGGACTATCCGGGTTATGGCCAAAGCGATATGCCGGACCATACCAAGTTCGCCTATACCTTTGACCGCTTCGGCGAGTTGGTTGACGGCCTGCTCGATCAACTCAAAGTCACACGCTACGCGATGTACGTGATGGATTATGGCGCACCGGTGGGATGGCGGCTGGCGTTGAAGCATCCCGATCGCGTAACCGCGCTCATCGTGCAGAACGGGAATGCCTATGAAGAGGGACTGAAGGAGTTCTGGGATCCGATTAGGGCTTACTGGAACGATCATTCGGAGGCCCATCGCAAGGCGCTGAATGTACTCGTTGCGCCGGAGACCACGAAGTTTCAGTACACCGACGGCGTTTCCGACTTAAGCCGCATCTCGCCTGACAACTGGGTTCACGATCAAGTGCTGCTCGATCGTCCCGGCAATGCCGATATCCAGCTTGACCTATTCTACGACTATCGGACCAACCTGCCGCTGTACCCAGCGGTGCAGGCCTACTTTCGCGATCGGCAGCCGCCGACGATAATCGTATGGGGTAAAAACGACAAGATTTTTCCCGCCGACGGGGCGCATCCGTATAAGCGCGACCTGCCTGAGGTGGAGTTTCACCTGATCGACACCGGGCATTTCGCGCTGGAGGACAAGGCCGATGAAATGGTTCCCCTGATCCGCGATTTTCTCGCCCGAAAGATCTCTCGCTAAGAGGAACGGACGGCCCGCGTCGGCGTCAGTGGTGCGCACGTCAGTCGCAGAGTCTAAAGTTGATGCGCATGTCGCAGAGTCTCAGATTCTTAATTATGCGCACGTCGCAGACTCCTTAGCTCGCTACGCCTACGGCTCCGCTAGTGTTAGCGATACTTACTTTTTGGCGGCGGGCGTGATTGCAACCGCCGCTTCTGCGGTCAGGAGCAGGAAGGTGAGCGTCTCGACGAAGTACAGGGACACGGTTTTATCGTTATGGCTCGAATAGCCAATCGAGATGTCCTGTCCGACATGCAGATCGAAGTCTCCGCCGCGGGTAGTGAGGATAAAGGCGCCAGCGATCGCCGGAGCAAAGATGATGTCCTCGTTAACGAGGCGCTGGATGTGCTGGATGATCGGATAGCCGTGATCGCTGGCTTCGCTCAGAGCCGTGTAGGCGTCGGCGCCCATCACCACCGAGTAAGGTCCGTTTACACCGACCAGGCGTAGCTGGCTGAGGGCCTCGGCGATGACGTCGGGATAATGAACTACGTCGGTCGGCAGCGTGATGATGGGATTGCTGGTGCCTTGGCGGATGCCTTCGATACCGGCTGCGTCGTACCCTTCAAAAATGGCGCGATCTTCCGCAAAGGCGATACATTTCGCCGCGTTTTTCAACGGCTGCCAATCGGAGTCGTTAGCGCCGCGATCGACGTCGTCGATGGCCTGGCGCTCAAGTTCGAAGGGCACCTTGAGCTCGACGAGCGGCTTAGACTCGCGCAGCCGTGCAATGATTCCGTCGCCGGGGGCTGCGACTTCGTGCAGATGACCTGTGCCGACGGCAGCCAGCATCGATCCGTCGGGGCCCTTGAGGTCCACTACCCGCCGTCCAGCGAGATAGCGCTTGAGCGTGCGCGACGCCTCCTCTTCGATTTGAGTCCATGCGCCATCGGAAATAGGAGCCAGTTCGCGATGCAGGTTATTCATGCCGGGATTTTCCTTTCAGTGAGCCGATGCCGAGTGAGCCGTCGCTGTTGCGCGGGGCAGCGGTTGATGGGCCGGTGTCCGAGGCGGCAACGTCAACGCTCACTGCCATAGGTGCGTCGGGAGTTACCGCGTCGAGGAAGGTTTGCGATGGAACGAAGAAGAGCGCGCCGGTGACCGCGCGGCTGAAATCGAGGATGCGATCGTAATTTCCCGGCGGCCGTCCGACGAACATGTTCTCGAGCATCAGTTCGGTGACTCGCGGGGTGCGCGAGTAGCCGATGAAGTAGGTGCCGAATTCGCCGTGGCCGGCTTGCCCGAAGGCCATGTTCTCGCGGAGGATTTTGAGCTCCTGGCCGTTCTCGACGATGGTCGTGAGGGCGTTATGTGCGGAGGTCGGCTTGACGGCGTCGTCCAACTCGACATCGGAGAGCTTGGTCCGCCCGATGATCCGTTCCTGGGCTTCAGTGGGCAGCGCGTTCCATTGCGTCAAATCGTGCAGATACTTTTGCACAATGACGTAGCTGCCGCCGGTGAAAGCCGGATCGTCGCTGCCGATGATTGCGAAGTCGATCGCCTCCTGGTCCACCGGATTTTCCGTCCCGTCAACAAAACCGAGTAGATCGCGGGCGTCGAAGTAGCGGAAGCCGTGGACCTCGTCCACGGGCGTAACCGCATTGCCCAGCTTCATCATGATCAGCGACGCAAGCTCGAAGCATAGGTCCTCGCGTTCGGCGCGGATATGAAAGAAAACATCGCCGGGCGTGGCGACGGCGTGGCGCGCACCGGCGCGAATCTCGCGAAACGGATGAAGCTCGGCGGGTCGCGGGTCGCCGAACAGCCGGTCCCAGATGACGGACCCGAAACCGATGACGCAAGACAGGTTTCCGGCGGGCTCGCGAAAGCCCACGGCGCGAACCAGCGCAGGCAGATCCGCGCATATCGACCGTATGGCGACGAGGCTTTCGTCGCCGGGTTTCGCGGTGAGGGTGAGAAAGATGGTGTCTCGCGTGAGCGGCACGACCACCGCCTGCGACGTAACGGATGAGGAAGCCGCGGGCGCTCCATTGGTCAGATCTGTAATCGGGTTGGCGTCAGGCATTGCGGAATCGTGCGCTCATCAGTTGGTTCATAGGCTACAAAGATCATCGGCAAAATTGAAGCGTCGCCGGGCCTCGATAGGCCTCAGGCGAAAGTTCAGGCTGCTCGCTGCGCGACATCGTGACACGAGCGCGATAGGGAATCCAAACCCCGGCGTGGCGAAATTTGCTAGTATGGGCGGTACGCGTTCGATTCAGAGGAGCGAATCATGCAAGAGAAAATCGAAGTGGGATTTCAAACGTTCGCGGCAGATGGCGGTGAGGAGTTCGGTGCGGTACGCGTGGTTCCGACGCATGGGCGCCCGGAGTTGGTGATCTATGTAGAGAATTCGGGGGATTTCACAGTGCCGCTCGACGCGGTGGAGGCGGTTCATTCGGGAAAGGTGATTTTGAATTGTGCGAAGCTCGATCGGCGGTTGCGACGGGCGATTGGGCACGCGCACGACGAGGAAAAGCCGGGCCTCTAACTCGAGGCGGGCGCTTCAGAACGCCCGTCTCGGCAACGAATGAGTCCAACCCAGAGTGTGGGCCGAACCGCTCGAGTGTTAGTTTCGGCGAGGCCAGTAATCAGCTAGTTCTGCGAGGTCGGCCAAGTCAGACGATTAGTGACCATTTGCACCCCGTCCACCGAGGCAACCTCGTTCTCCACATACTTCGCAGTCGTCGGAGAATCCACCGAACCGTCAAGGGTTACCTTGCCCTGATCGGACTCGACATGAATCGAATAAGGACGAACCTTCGAGTCCGAGAGGAGCTTCGATTTGACCTTGGTCGTGAGGGCCGCATCGCTCATCTCGTCGGCCGTGCCGTGATAGGCGTGTACCGCGGAATCAACGGTGTCGGAACCGGCGCCCTTGAGATCCTGGCCGCTCTGATGCATCTCCTGGCCGGCTGCGCTGTCCTGACAAAAAGCGCGCGTGGCGGGATACGCGCCAAGCGCGAGGGTAGTTCCCAACACCAGAATGAATCCGGCCTTCGACTTGATTGACTTCATTTTATTTCTCCGTTTAAGTTTATGCCTCGGTCCGATCTCAACAGAATCAAGCAGGATGTGAGTTGGCTAAATCAGGCGCGATGCGACTTTATTCGCATAGTCACTATCCGCTCGATGCCGCCCGGTAATCTCAGTTCGCGAATGCCCGTGTCAGCAACTTGAAGTTGACTATCACATGAGCCAACACGGGCATCCGCTACTCGATATTGGGTTTAGTATCCCTGCGACTTGAACCACTTCTGGATTGCTTCGCGCTGCTCGCCGCTCCGCTCCTGGATATTACCAACGAGCTTGTCGACGTTGCCCTCAGCCACCAACAAATCGTCGTCGGTGACCTTGCCCCACTTGCGCTTGATTTCACCTTTGAGCTGCGTCCATTTGCCCTTTACCGTATCTTCGTTCATTTCGGATCTCCCATTTTTTCGTTTTAGGCCTTGGTGGGCCGCAGTTATAACAAAGGCAAACGATGTGCCAGTGAAAATACCCAGTAGCTATTGAGGAAATCGGTGAGAGGCCCGGTAACTATTACGTATTGCCGGAAATTAACCGAAACGAAGCGGCGCTAGTGGAGCGGAGCGGAACGAGCTAACGAGTCTGCGAGGTGCGCATAAATTGGCGCTAGTTGGAGCGGAGCGGAACGAGACTAATGAGTCTGCAAGTGCGCACAAATTGGTAGTTGAATTGACTATTGACTATCGACGGTAGCCGGCTTCAACAAACGAATGAGTACTGCGGCCTTGCTCGCGAGACTATGCGCCGCGACATAATCCTGTTCCGCCAGCGAAGCTCGCGCGCTTTGCAGAAGCCTGCTGGCCTGGTCATAGCGCTCCGCATCCTGCGCGCTTAACTGACCGCGATTTACCTTGTTTAACGTCGAGGTCGAAGTGTCCGTCAACTGCGTAGCGTCCTCTTGCGTGGAATGCACCTGGGCGGCGTTGGCGGACGATACCAGGTCGGGTTCCGATGAAGTGATTGACGATACCGCAGGACTGGGATCCGCGGTGGGAGATGAGAGGGATGAGGCGGTGTCGGTCACTATCGCCGGCGCAGGTGAAGGCATGGCGGGCGTTGCGGCCGACTCAGTCGCATGCGCGAGGTTGTGCGCGGCCACGGTGATGGCGCCGCGCTTCGAGGGCTTCTTTCGATGCGCGGGCTTCGGCGGCGTCAGGCCCGCCGCCAGGTCGGCCTCCTCGGCCGCTCGCGCTGCTTCCTCGGAAGCCTGATCGGCAGCCTTGGATGCCGCTGCCGCCTTCTCCGCCGCAACGCGGGCCCTTGCGGCGGCTGCTGTCGCCCGCTGCGCTACTGCGATGGGAGAGTCACCCAAGTCGATTCCGGCGGCTGAAGGAGCCGGCGTCGGGGAGATCGTCGGCAATGGTACCGATTGCGCATCCTCATTCTCGCGTCCCCGGGTTCCCGAATCGGCCTGGAACTGACAGCCCCATAGCCCGGCGATCGACGCGTTGATCGCAATCATGCAAAGCCAAGTTGTGCCGACCGAGCTTCGCGACCGAGGCGGCGCTATTGCGGCCTCAAGATGGGAACTCGGATTATGCATGATGTTCCATTCGGCGGCTGCGATCGAAGTTCCATCGTGCCGCGATTCAGTTCAACGGCTCTTAACGCCAGCGGCAGCCCCAGTCCGGTTCCGCCGTTCTTGGTGGTAAAATACAGGTTGAAAATCCGATCGAGATGTTCCGGCGCGATTCCCTCGCCAGTGTCGGAAACGGTCATTTCCACTATCGCGCCCGACGCTCGCGATTTGAGACCAAGCGTGCCTCCAGCGGGCATCGCCTGTAACGCATTATCGACCACGTTCTTGAGCGCCTCGCTAAGCATGGAGCGATCGCCATGAACCATCGGCAGGCTCGGATCGAGTCCGAACTCTACTCTTACATCGTCGCGCCGTATATGCGTCGCCTGTTCAGTCATCAGGTCATTGATCGAGAAGTCGCTGAGTTCCAACGCCTGCGGGCGCATGAATCGCAACAAGGCCTCGACCGCTTCATCGAGGCGCTGCACTTCGCGCCGGAGTTTCGCGATATGCCGATCCGCGCCCGTCGTGCCACTGACTTCCTGCGCCAACAGCTCGAGCCGCAGGTTCATCCCCTGCAGCGGATTCCGCAGTTGATGCGCTACGCCGGAAATCAGGCCGCCGAGCCGCGCGAGTCGATTTGAATCTTCGACCGCGTTTTCCAATTCGCGCACCGGCTGCAGGTCCCTCAACATGATGAGCAGACCCGCCGCCTTGCGTTCATGGCCCAGCCTGAACATCGAGATGAGCAGCGAGGAAAGATCGCCGTTCGTTTCATTGGGAAGACGTATCGCAACGTCCCGAGCCTCAGTATTCCCTTCCAGCGCAGCCCCTGCCATCGCGATCAGCGGATGGGCCGGATCGAGCAGTGAGGACAGCGGTAAGCCCTCAATCGCGCCACGGTTGCTCAGTCCCAGCAGTGAACGAGCGGTGTCGTTGGCGAACAATACCGCGCCGCCGTCGTCCAGCAGCATCACGGCCTCATTGAGCGATTTGACCACGTCGAACAGCGGCGTTTGATTGGCGTCCCACTGCGATCGATCGACTCGCAGCCGCCGCGACAGCTGATTGAATTTCTGTGCGAGCGCACTCAGTTCGTCCTGTGGCGGAAGCGTCAACTCCACATCGGTTTGTCCGGCCGCGAGCCGTTCAACGCCAACCGCGATCGCATCGAGTTGCCGCATCAGCCGCTTGCTCAGCAGAAATACGCTCAGCACCGCGACCATCGATACCGCCACCATCAACGTCAGCGTGATCGCCACCTGTCGTTGAATCTGCGCGCGTATCAAGTCGGTGGTGACGCCGACCGAAATCGTTTCCAACAGCTTGCCGCCCGCAAACACCGGGCGCGTGATCTCGTAATTCGCCTCGCCGGATAGTAGCGGCACCATCGACAGCGGAAACCAGTGATCGACCCGTGATCTCAGTTCTGCGAAGGGCGGGTGATCGGGCTGATGCCGATTCTCCATGTCGCTGCTCGCGGCGACCAGGATGCGCCGGTCGGGCCCGACGATCCGGGCATACACGATCGCGGGCCCAAAGGCCTGAATCGATCGTAGCAGCGTTTCTATCGAAGGATCGTCTTTGAAGGCGGTCTCGGGCGACGCGCCTTTCTTCTGATCCAGCGCGATACGCATCTGCTCGAAGACCTGCCGGCTCATCAGGTCTGCCGAGGCCCCGAGATTGTCCACCATCAGAGCAACCGCGCGGTCGAGCGAGAACACGCTCAACGCGACGATCGGCGCCAACAGCAAGACGAAAAATGTGATGGTGAGTTTGGTTCTTAAAGGCATCGGCGGCTGACTTGATTAAGACCAGGCCGGCATCGACGGCACCCTGTCATTCTTTGTCGTAGCGCTCCAGCTTGTTGTACAAGGTTTTCGCGCTGATCCCCAGGATCTCTGCGGCGCGGGTTTTGTTGCCGCCGGCAAATTCAATCGTGCGCGTGATCAATTCGCGCTCCGCATCGTCGATCGTCGTACCCAGCCGAACGTTAACCTGCGCCGCCTCGTTGCCCGATGACCGGCGGAACTCAGCCGGCAGATCGTTCGGCGTGATCAACGGCCCCTTGGCTACTACCAGCGCCCGCTCGATCACATTTCGCAGTTGCCGCACATTCCCCGGCCATGGATGGCTCTTGAGCGCAGTGAGAGTCTCTTCACTCGCGCCGACGATCTGCTTGCGGTCGCGCTCGCTGTAGTAGCGAATGAATGATTCCGTCAACAGCGGCACGTCTTCGATACGGTCGCGCAGCGGCGGCATCGTAATCGAAAAAACACTCAGCCGATAGTATAGATCCTCGCGCAGCCGGCCTTCCTTTACCGCCCGCTCCATATCGCGGTTGGACGCCGCGAGCACCCGCACGTCCAGCGGAATTTCGGTCGTTCCTCCGACCCGCCGCAGCCGCTGCTCCTCGATTACGCGCAGCAGTTTCGCCTGCAGCTCGATCTTCATTTCGCCGAGTTCGTCGAGTAGCAGCGTGCCGCCATTGGCGAGCTCGAAACATCCTTCCTTGCGCCGATCCGCACCGGTAAAAGCGCCTCGCTCGTGCCCGAACAGCTCGCTCTCAATCAGCGTGTCCGGCATCGCCGCGCAATTAACCCCGATATACGGCGCGCTCCGCCGCGGCGACAAATCATGAATCGTGCGCGCCGCTAATTCCTTTCCGGTGCCGCTCTCGCCCGTGATCACCACCGACGCCGACGAATCCGCGAGCTGCTCGATCGACGCGATTACTCGCCGCATGGTGAGCGACTTGCCGAACATCAACCCCACCTGGCCGATTTCGCTCAATTGCCGGCGCAGCAGCCGGTTCTCCTCGCGCGTGTCGATATAGTCAGTAAGCGTCTTCAACAATTGCCGCAGATGCGGCGGATCGATCGGTTTGCGCATGTAATCCAGCGCGCCGAGCTTGATTGCCTCAACCGCTTCCGGAATGTCGCCGGCCCCGGAAATCACCAGCGTGACCAGGCGCAGGCCTAATTCCTTGATGTCGCGCAGGATCTGCAAGCCATCCCGATGCGGCATTTTAAGATCGGTCAGCAGGATATGCGGGTCGAAGGTCTTGATCAGGTCGAGGGCCTGGTTGCCGTCCTCGGCCACCATCACCTTGTAGCCCCACGCCTCCAAAAGTTCCCGCCACTCCTCGTGGGTTGCGGTATCGTCCTCGGCAACGAGTATGCGCTTTTCAACCGGCAACGAACTCTCCATTTTGACGGGCCCTCTGCAATTCACAGAGTCCGCTCTGCGGCGATCGGCCATTGGTATCTCCCAAGGCCTGTCCGCGCGCGAAAGTTTCAACTGATCGGGGTGCCCCAACTGAGCCGCCTGTTATGAGCACCCGCACCCATAGCTTTAACTCGTTTCTTGCAGCTCGTACATGCAGCGCGCGGCGCTAGACTCTGCCGACGAGAACCAGGAGAAGCCAGACCAGCAGAACCGTTCCCAGGATGCCGCTTGGAAAGTAACCCCAGTTGGCGCTGTAGGGATAAGTGGGCAGAGCGCCGAGGAGCATCAGAATCAGGATGACAAGTATAACTGTTCCAAGCATGTGTGTATTCTCCTCAATTACAGACTGCGTAACGTTTACTCACTTGAGCAAGCACTGTACCAGCAAAAACCCGCCGTTTTCGTTGAGTATTTGCAAAACGCACGATTGACGGACCGGTAATTTTTTCAGATATGAAAACGGCCCCGGGCCTTTCGCCCCGGAGCCGTGTCTAGTGAACCGGTGGCAGATCTGTCACTTGCCAGCGCGATCGTCTCTCTTACGATCCTTATCCGACGGAGTGAAAACCCGTTCGTGCTGGCTCTTTTGCTGATCGCTCTTCCGACCTTCCTCTCGTTCGCGATCAGACTGCGGATGCTGCTGATGCCCTGAATGCCGATCGGGCTCCGTCCGCGGCGCTTCTCGATTGTCCGGGTCGCCTTGGCGCGGCTGGTCGTCACGGTTCTGGCGGTTCGGTTGCTGCGGCTGGTTCTTGCTGTCCGCGGGCTTGTGCTCATACCGATCGCGCTCATTCTGACCGTCTTTGTGCTGATCCATATACTTCTCCTTTTTCAGTCTCCCAAATTGCCAAGTGCGTCGTTAGAGAACATCAAGGATTCCGCTAACGACCCCGATTGCGCTCGGCATATTGAGTCGGAGCAATGCCCGGACCAACCGTCTCGGCCACCACAGGAGAAGATTTCGGCTGACAGAATTACCAGGCAGTGGTAGTTTGTAAGTGTCTGGACTTATCCAGCGCTCTTTGTTCTTGGGCGTCATTTCTTCACGACTCTCGCTTTATGAAGAAGCCCAAGTTCGGAAAGACATCGTCCATTCCCCAATTTGCCAGCGCCGTCGTAGTGAATCCCTCTTTGGCGGCAATGGCAGCATCTTTGCATCGCCTCTAAAGCTGGTTAGCTAAGTGAGAATGGGCATCGAAAATTAATAGGCAACTCGACCATGGAGGATTTTAAAATGGCTTCAGACGCAATGCGCAACGCAACCGACAAGGCCAGTGACATGCTGAACAACGTTTCGGACCGGGCAACCGACGCCTATAACAAGGCCGCCGATCTCGGCAACGAGGCACTCGAAGAGGGCTATCAGGCCGCTCAAGAGTATGCGGACAAGGGGCTCGACTATGTCGGTGACCTTACCGATCGGGTCAGCGAGTTTGTCCGGCGCGACCCGTGGTTCGCCGTCGTTGGCGCCTTCGCTATCGGCTATGTCGCCGCGCACTTTTTCCGGCGCATGAAGTAGCGGATGCCGCTCTAGGTTTCAGGGCGTGAGATTCGCCAACTATGCCATCCGTTAAGTGCGGCGGGCGGTGGATATGTCCAACAGGATGGGTATTGAAACATGAAAAAAATGGCTGAAGGCGAAACCGTTTCGGCTCGTCTCCGCGCCCTTGAAGAATCCATCAAGGAGCAGCCCATCAAGGCCCTGGGCCTGGGCGCCTTGGCCGGATTCGTCATCGGAGGCGGCTATCGGAGCCGGCTCGGCCTTTCCGCGCTTTTGTTTATGGGCAAAGCCGCCATGCGCAACATGGCGGTTTCGGCGGTTGCGGGAGCTATAAATCAACATGACAGAAGTGGCAGCGATCGAGGACGATCTCGCTCTGGCGCGACAAGATCTTCACCAGACCCTCGGGCGGGTGAATCAAAAGGTCGCAGCAGTCGGAACTCGGTTCATCCGTCCTAGGAATCTCCTGCGTGCAAAGCCGGTCCTGACCATTGGTCTGGCCGCGGCCGCTGGCTTCGCGTTCGGGTCGTCCCGCAATCGTGGCGAGAAGTTCGGCGCCTTTGCGATTGGCCTGCTGTTTGGCGTCGCCTTTCGCGCTCGCCCGCTCCCTGAGGATGACGGCTGAGTGCCTGGCGGAGAGGACTATGGTCTTGGTGAATAACGAACTGCTGACCGTTTTGGAGAATCGTGATCGAGGAGCACTATTCACCCGTGGCTAAGGACAACAATCACGTCGCACCGCTCCGCGACCTTCGTCCATCGGAGAATTGGTCAACGCTGCTGTCGAAGCTGTTGGACGACCTCGTCCGCATCGTCCGCGGTGAAATACGACTCGCCGTCGCCAGTGTTACGCCCGCGGTCAATAGCGTCTTGGTTCGCATCCTCACTCTTCTAACGCTCGCGGTGGTTGGCTTGTTCGGCGCGGTTTGTCTGATAGCCGCGGGCGTTCTGCTCCTTCACAAGTTCCTGGAATGGTGGGCTGCCTTCGGTGCGATGGGCCTCGGCCTCCTCTTCATCGTTCTCCTCGGCTTCCTCTTCACCCGCAAATCCACGCCCTCCTGAATCAGCATTCCTTGCCTCGACTTTCCTAATGGACCCGAAGGGTCTGGAAGGGTTAGAGTCGAACTGGTGGCTAAGCGACTCGAAAGACGCCGGCGGTGGAGCCAATTCATAGACAGAACGATTTCTACGGCTGGCTTGCCGACCAAACGAAGCTGCTCCGTTCGCGACAGGCTGAACGCCTCGCTTGGAACGACCTAGCCGAGGAACTTGAAGCGATGGCGGCAAGCCAGCGGCGCGAGCTCAAGAATCGGCTACACGTCCTGTTGCTCCATCTACTTAAATGGCAAACACAGCCTATCGAGCGCACGTACGCGGCCGTGGATGGATATCGATCCGGGAAGAAGCGCGCCGCCAGATTGTGGATCTCATGAATTACTCGCCGTCGCTCAAGTGCTACCTGCCAGAGTTGGTGGCTGGCGCGTGGATGTGGGCCTGTGAAGATGCGGCCCACGACGCTCCAGACGTCAGTTTCTCCCAAGCATGCCCGTGGGACTACGAAACTTTCATGGAGCGCGCTTTTCTTCCGGCTGATCCGAAGATTTCCTGACACGGTTCGGGTGGCGGCTAGGATTTGCGCGCGATTGCGGCGTCGATTTGCTCGACGCTGATCGGTTTCGCGATGACCGCGGCCACTCCCGCCCGGCGCGGGTCGCTTTGGGGGATCTCATTGGCCCAGCCCGTCAGCATGTACACCCGCGTAGCCGGCGCGACCCTGGTTATTTCCTGCGCGACATCCCAGCCGTTCATGATCGGCATGCCGACGTCGCAGATGACCGAATCGAAATGCGGACTCACGCGCAACAGCTCGAGGCCTTTCTTCCCGTCCGGAGCGGTCTCGACTTCGTAACCCCGCATCTCCAGCGCTTCCTTCATCGCTTCCAGATTGTCCACGTCATCGTCGATAACCAGGATTCTCTGCTTCGCGGCTTCAGTCTGTTCCGATCCGTCGGGGTCAGCATGTTCAGATTTCACGTTCACCTCCACATCCGTGTAAACCGGAAAGTCGAGAGTGAAGATCGCTCCTCGCTCGGGCCGGTTGGCGGCGGCAATCGTGCCACCGAGTCGAGACATTATACCAAATGAGCCGGCCAGTCCGAGGCCACTGCCGAGCGTGACCTTGGTCGTGAAAAAGGGGTCGAAGATATTGGCCAGCCGGTCACTGCTGATCCCAGTGCCTTCGTCGGCCACGGTCACGATTACGCGGTCCAGACTCGCGTGCGCCTCAACCGTGATCGTTCCCCCGCGCGGCATCGCTTCCTGGGCGTTGCGCAACAGGGTACTGAGGACGTAGCGGACCTCGCCCGCATTGCCCCTTACTTTGGGCAAAGTCTCTGGCATGTTCAGGACTGCCTTAACCGCCGACGTTAGGGGTGGGAAGCTGTTGGCGTTGTTGAACGCGCGGACTTCCGCATCCAGCATCGCGCCCAGTTCGGTCGCCTCGGAAAAAGGCCGTTGCGCATTGGCGAACTCCTGCAGGCGCCGCACGCTCGCCGCGGCGCGCTCGACCAGATGCTCAATCCGCGCGGCGTTGGCCTCCTGTTCAGGGTCCAGGGTCTGCGTGGTGAAGAGCGACATCCGCAGCATCACCGCGTTCAGGGTATTGTTCAAATCGTGCCCGATAATCGATGAGAGCTCGATTATCGACTTGGTCGGTTCACCAGCGGACATATGATGGCGCATACTCGCGGCCTCGCGCACCGCGCGCGCGCCGTCGCTGATGTCGATCGCGATTCCACCGAGCAGTGTATGACCGTGCGCAGGAATCGAGAACCTGCTCGTCATCATATGACGGATGACGCTGCCCACCGGCATCCATTCGGTAGAGAACAACGATTGCCCGCTGGCGATCACCTGATGGTCGTTGCGGGTGAACTGATCGGCGGTTTCGACCGGAAAGATGTCGTAGTCTGATTTGCCCAGCCATTGCGCCAGCGGCCGGGAGTGAATCGACTCGGCCATACGGTTGACGAACTGATAAAGGCCGGCTTCATCCTTGATCCAGACGAGTCCGGGAAAGTTCGCCGCGAAAGCGCTGAATTTCTCGCTTTCGTTCGCGCCAGGAGCGGCCGAGCCTTGGCTGATCGATCGGGGATCACCGCGGCGACCCTCCGATCCACGACGAAAGCGCGCCTGCACCCATCCCCACGAGTGCCGCGCGAAACCCATCAGCCTGTTCTTGACCATCACTATTTTATCAAGCAGCCAATGCACATATCGCGAGAACCACTGCCTTCACAAGTGGAATGCCGCTGCGGCGATTAAGGGGATGGGAGCCCGGAGCAGGTTCGCGCAGCGACATTCTACGATTCTGTAAGCGGGCTCGAAGCGCCCCCGCGCTGGAGGCCCCGTCTTCCCAGGTTAGTCCTGAGGAACCACCGGGTTGACGGTCGTCGATTCGGAAGTGCTCTTATAAGTAGAAGAGCTCTCCTTGGTCGGCTCGGCAGAACCGGAACTCGAATCATAGGAACTCGTGCTCTGGCGGGTAACGCTCGTGGTCGAAGTCTCAGGCACGGCCGCCACCACCGGCGGCGGAGTCACGACAACCGGAGCGGGTTGAACTTCCACGACTCTCGGCGCAGTCGGAACGTACTCGGTAGTCTCCTTAGTCGTCGATGAACACGCGGCAATCAGGCTGATACTGCAAGCGGCGAGTACGGAAAGCACACCGGTCTTCAATATTTTCATTGTTTAAGTCTCCTCCTTAAGGGCGGTACGATGTCAGGGAGTGAACAGTGCAGGCTCTGTGCCATCAGTGTGACTTTGATGGATTCGGCAAAGATGAGGCGGCGTTATTGGATAAAATCGAAGAGCCCAAGGCGAGATTACCGCATTTGGCTAGTAGTCGAAGGAAGCTGACTCCGGTAATTCTTACAGTTCGCCGAGGGCGCCCTTTATCAAGAGAGCCGGTCGGAGCCGGCTGGATCGGGATCGGGTTTGCGACCCACCATGATGATCAGCGGCGACTGCACGCGCAACGGCCGGAAGCGGTAGTCGCCATATACCGTCTCGACTTCGAAGCCCGAATGCAGGAAAAGCAACTCGAGTTCGCGCGGAAAGTAAACGTGACTCTGAAAATCGTCCACGTAGCGTTCAATACTGCGGCCATCGCGAAGTTTCTCATACATGAAGCGGATGATCGCCCTTTGTTCGTCACCTAAATACTGAGTGGTTCGATGCCGCAGGAGCCGCGTCTTTTCTTCCTTGTCCTCGACATCGAGATCGGTCTCCATCAGCACGCGAGGCGGCCGGCTGAACGAGTCGGCGAAGATCGCCAGGTTTGGCATCAGGACCTCGACCACGAAGCGCCCACCGGGCAACAGGTTATCGAAGGCTGTTCGCCACGTGGCTATCTGATCGTGCAGGGTCAGCACGTGAGTGATAGAAGCGCACGGAATCAGGATGAGATCGAAGTGCCTGTCTGACTTCCACGATCGCATTTCCGCCTGGACGAGAGTAGTGCGTTCCTTAATAGCCGGAGGCGCTTCGTCGAGGCGACTTTGCGCGGCGGAGAGCATCTCGGGCGCTGAATCCAGGCCGACCACGAATCGATCGCCGGGGCCGTCACCTGATAATGCGATTTCGGCGAGGGGCAACGTGATGCGACCGGTACCGCAGCCGAGTTCTAGGATTTTCCTGGCGCCGAGTCGTTGGCTCAAGCGGCAATAGAAAGAGACGTCTTCATCGTCGCCGAGGTGCTCCAGATCATAATCGTCAGGGCGGCGATAGACTTGTGTCATACTGATTCCACTGAGAGTGCACGCTACGGCTCGTAACAGAAGTGGCAATGTCCATGCCAACGATCGCGGTCGTGGTCGTTGAGTAGCGCGCATTTACTATCCGGTAATCGCTGATCGTCATCATCGGGGCGGCCGAGCCTCCCTAACCCCAGTAAGAATTACACAGACTGGCCGCCGATGATCCGCGACAAAGCGCCCATGACTGTCTGGCATGTCGATTGCCGTTCAAACGGAAGAATCATTTAGAGGAGAATTTCACAATGATCATTCGCGACAAGTTTCGACGGAACATTACACTAATATTCGCAACGGCGGCGGTGGCGGCGGCCGGCGGAATTGCGCTCGCGCAGGACCAGGGTCCGAAGGTGACCAACAATGCGAGCATCCAATCGGAAAACCTGTCGGCGCATAGCGAGCAAGACACTGTATATGCGTCACCGGCAGATCGCGCCAACGACGCTCTTCTGATTACGGAGGTGAAAGCGTCCCTGGCTGAAGATGGAGTCGCGGAGGGCTATCCAATCACGGTGGACGCCGCTCATGGGGTCGTGACGCTAACCGGTGTGCTGGGTTCGCGGCAGGACGTCGCGCACGCGATCGTATTGGCGCGGAGCTGTGACGGCGTAAAGGATGTTCAAAGCAGACTGACTGTGGAAAAGGCTCCGGCCGCAGAACAGTAACTATCGATTACAAGATTAAGAAGTAGCCCGCAAAAAGGCCGGCACTTGGGTCGCCCGTATCACCGCTCTGACAGTGACGTGGGTTGACGAGACGATCATCCCCGTCATCCCCTCGTCACAGACTTAGTGAGATGGCTCCGGAGCCGACTGAGTAATGGGCGAAGGAGCAGTCGGCGAAGGGACGACCGGAGCGGTGGTATTTGCATTGGTGATGGGCGCAGGCGGCCGCGAAGAGACGCTGACTTCGACCGTCATGCCGAGGAAATCGGCAGGTACTCCGATCCAGGTTCCCGCAATTGGCACCGCCTGTGCCGGATCGCGGACGACGGCCACGCGGATGAGATCGCGGTTGCCGACGATGCCGTTGGTCGGGTCGAATTCCATCCAGCCGGCGCCGGGCAGGTAGATTTGCACCCAGGCATGAGTAGCGCCGCCGCCCACATTCCCTTCTAGGACCGGCGAATAGAGATAGCCGGTCACGAATCGCGCGGCCAGACCCAAGGTGCGCGCGGCTCCAATCATGAGGACGGCGAAATCGCGGCAACTTCCACTGCCAATTCGCAAGGTCTCGACTGGCGTCTGCACACCTTCCAGATCGCGCGGCAGGTACTTGAACTCGCTCTTAATCGTGTGAGTGATGGCAGTTAGCATCGCCAGCGTCTCAGTAGGTCCGTCGGTACGGACAAAGCGCTTCGCCCATAGATCGAGTGCATGGCCGGGGTCTGGATAGGAGCGCTCAATCAACCGGGTCAGGTCGGGCGCTTCGTTGGCTGAATAACTGAAAGGATAGGTGGCGGCATAGGCCTCGATCGGGCAATCGGGCTCGCTGCGCTCGAAGTGGTCAAGGTCGATTTCACTCACGATCTGAAGTTCGGTAGCAGTGGTATTGAAGGAAGCGATCGCGACCGAATTTCCGAAGACGTCGTGAAGCCATCTGATTGAAGCTGGCTGTGGCCGTATCATAAGGCGGGTGTTCAGCAAGCGCATGTCGTGACTGTCGCGGGGGCGAATCATCATTCGATGATCCCCCAAAGTTACCGGGTTCGCGTATTTGTAAAACGTCGAATGTCGGACAGTCAGCATATTTCCATCCCGATTAAGTCGTGGCTCCTCAATTCTAGCAAGTTTGCGACCGAAAGTGTTGCAGGCGCCGATAACTGAGAACGAGGCGAGTGCATGGAGTTCGACGCGTTTAGTTCTCCATGTAACGAACTCGGATGGCTATCCGAGCAGGTAACGAAGTAAAGTGAGGTTCTAAGATTCTTGAGCTCGACGCTACTGTTTATGAAGAGGGCTACGATGACGAAGAGAAAGAAATCAGCAGAAAAGACCGGCAATTCAGATTCGAAAACATCCCAGCGAGGTGCGGAAGAGCCCTCGCTCGAAGAACTGGAGGAAGCCGAGCAAGATGCGCGCGATCCCACTCATGAGAAGGAAATCCCAGCGCAGTAGGCGTGGATGCCGTGGGTAGAGCCGGTGAACGATATCGAGGGCAACTATCGCGCCGACCTGAATAGAAACTGCAGTTCCGGAATAGATATTGCAGTTGAAGATAATTGCACTTGAGGATTGGGTCCATGACGAAAATACAGATTCGGACTGCGATTAGGTCCGGCGAAACCTTAGCTGGAGAAGCATGATGAAGACACGAAGCATAGCCTGCGTCGCAACACTGTTGGTTGGTTTTTCGGTACCTTCGATGGCGTTGGCGCGAACGAGCAACGTAGCGTCGCTTTTAAACATGGCGAATCAGATGAATAACGAAGAGCAGGACAACGCAAAGGAATTGCGCAGCAAAGCCGGAGACAATCAGGCCTTGGTATCGATGGCCGATACGTTAACGGCGGATCACAAGGCCAACCAGGTTGCGCTCGAAACTCTGGCGAAGCAGAAGAACATAACGCTAAACGATTACAAACCGAATAAGGTGGCAGAGGACCGACTGGATAATCTGAAGGGCGCGCGATTCGATAGCGCGTTTCTGAAGATGGACGTAAAAGACCACAAGAATGCGATCGCCGAATTCAAAAAGGCGCAGGTGAGCCTAAGTGGGGATCCTGACGTCAAAGTATATATCGATCAGACCCTTCCAGTGCTGGAATCGCATTTGAAGATGGCGGAAAGCCTCCGGCACGATAGCAGCGTCCTGGGCAGTTCGGAAAACCCGGCTAATAACAAAGCCACAAACTAACAGGTCATACACGCAGTGCGGAGATCGCGGAGAATCGCGATCTGACTATGCCAAAGACGCGGCCGATGGTGTAACTGTCGCGCCGCGTCTTGGTGGTGCGAAGAAAAACGGGCCGTTGCGCCAGTGCATAATTGATGGCATAGATACCGCGTGAGGAGATTCCGTTTCGCGTAATACAGGTCGGAGAGGTTGGTAGATGGCATCGCGTCCAATCGCTAAAGGCAATATCTCCTTTGGACTGGTCTCAATTCCGGTAAAGCTCTTTTCGGCGACCCGCGCACGATCGGTTAGTTTCAACCTGATCCATCAGAAGGACGGCAGCCGCATCCAACAGAAGATCTATTGCCCGGTCGATGACGCAATAATCGATCGGAGCGAATTAGTTCGCGGCTTTGAAATCGAGAAGGGCCGTTACGTGACCTTCACGGATGAGGAGTTGAAGAACCTCGAGGCGGGCACCGATGATCCTTCGATCGAGATCACCGAGTTCCTGCCTTTGAGCGAAGTGGACCCGATTTATTTCGAGGAGTCCTACTACCTAGAGAGCGATCATGGCGCGGGCAAGGCCTATCGCCTGCTCACCGACGCCATGACTTCGACGGAGCGAGTGGCATTGGGCCGTTACACGATGCGCGGCAAAGAGCATCTGATAGTACTTCGTCCGTATGCGAAGGGACTGATGTTGCATACGCTGTACTACGCCGATGAGGTGAAGCCGGCGGATGAGTTCGACCGGTCGGTGAATGAAGCGTCGAAGGAGAACGAGCTGACGCTGGCGAAGCGGCTGATTGATGATCTCACCCAAAAGAAATTCGATCCCGCCCAATATCACGACACTTATCGCGAGCGTGTGGTCGAAGCCGCTCAGCAGAAGGCGGCGGGGGAAGAGGTCACCGCGGCGCCAACAGCTCCGCAACGGGGCCAGGTTATTGATTTGATGGCGGCGCTCAAGGCGTCGCTGGAGAAGCGCGGCGCCGCCAAGGAAAAGGCCGTCGAAAGCGAGCCGGAACCGAGCGAGAAAAAGGTCGCCGTGAATGCGCAGGGGAAGAGTCGCGCCGCGGCCGGATCGTCATCACATCCCAAGGCCCGGCGCGTCGCCAGAAAGAAGTAACTAATCGAAGATCCGGAGTAGCTATTGCCGCCGATTCTTCAACTGAGTAATGGCGGGACCGAGCGGACGTTCCGAATCGCAGTAATCCTTCCAGGCAGAACTTTTCGCGATTAAGGCCGGCACGGTGCGGACCGTGAAGCGCTTCGGATCGAGACCGGCGCGCACTTGCGGCCACGTCAGAGGCATCGATACCGTCGCACCCGGGCGCGCCCGAGGGGAGAGTGGGGCGACCGCGGTGGACATCCGATCATTGCGCAGGTAGTCGAGAAAGATCTTACCGGTGCGTTCCTTCTTCGCCATATTGACGAGGTAACGATCAGGACTTTTCGCGGCGATCCGTAAACAAACCTCGCGGGCGAAGGCCTTGGCCTCGGGCCATGAAACCGCATCCTGCTTGAGCGCGGCGAGTGGTGTCACGACGTGCATGCCCTTGCCGCCGGTGGTCTTGCAGAAGGCGACCAGCCCGAGTTCCTCCAGCCAGGACTTGATCTCGCGCGCGCCTTCGATGACGGTGCCGAAATTGACGTCGGGAGCTGGATCCAGATCGAACACCAGGCGGCCGGGCACGTCGGGCTGTCCGGGCTGACAATTCCATGGATGCAACTCGAGGCCGGCGACCTGCGCGATGGCCGCGAGACCCTCGGCGGAATCGATTTGAAGGTAGGGCTTGCGATCGCCGGAGACAGTAGTCAGTACGAGGAGCTTCGAAGTCCCGGGCATCGCGTGGCGCTGAAAGAATTGTTCGCCGCCTATACCGTCGGGCGCGCGGATTATCGAACATGGACGGCCCTTCAGATGGCGAATCATCCAGGGGCCGACAGCCTCATAATAATGTGCCAGATCAAGCTTGGTGACGGGTGTACCGCCGCCGCCGTCCGGCCACATCGGTTTATCCGGATGCGAAATAGTCACTCCCATTACAACTATATTTTCCGGTTTTCGCGATCGTGGAGATAGGGCAATAGTCTTTCTTTCGGAGTGGCTATTGCCATTAGCCAGTTCAGGCTTGACGCTTTCAGCCGGAATAGATCGTTCGACGCCGATTTCGGCGGCGGGCTTATCCTCGCGCAGGCCCTTGAATGAAGCAGCGCGCACCATCCCGTCGTCGGTCCAGTTCGCGAATTCTATCTCGGCGACCAGTTCGGGCTTCAGCCAGTGGATATTGGACTGATTGCGCGGCGCGTTATCGCCACTGAAAGGACTTTTGGCCGTCGTCATCGCCTTGAGGCGCGGCAGGATTCGCGCGACGACGTCCTGTCCGAAGCCCGTCCCAACGCGGCCGGCGTAAGCCAGATGCCCGTCGCGATGCACCCCGACGAGCAGCGAGCGGAACTTGCCGGCGGTGTCGGTCCACGCTCCCACGATCACTTCCTGACCGGGCCGGCACTTGACCTTGACCCAGCTACTGGCGCCGCGACCGGAGCGATAGGGTGCGTCGAGGCGTTTCGAGACGATGCCTTCGAGCGACATTCGACGGGCCGATTCAAGCACCGCGGCACCATCGGCGTGCAGATGTTCGACGTAGCGGATGAGCGTGCCTTCGTCGTGATGTGCTTCGAGCATCCCCAGCAAACGAGCCTTGCGATCGGCGAGAGCCAGATCGCGCAGGTCCTCGCCGTCGGCAAAGAGGAGATCGAAGGCAAAGAAGATTAGAGTGCCGGTGTCGCCGCCGGAAAGCGCCGCCTGCAACGCGGCAAAATCCGGAGCGCCGGCAGAGTTTAACGCGACAATTTCGCCATCGAGAATTGCGTCGGGCAGCGTGGCTGCGGCCGCGGCGATCACGCGGAACTTTGCGGTCCAGTCCAGTCCCTTGCGCGTGCGCAGGATCGCCTTCCCATGTTGAACACGCATCTGAACGCGATAGCCGTCCAACTTGATCTCGTGAACCCACGCCTCGCCCGACGGCGGCCGATCGGCCAGCCGGCATAACTGCGGCGCAACGAATTCGGGCAGCGTCCGTACTGTCGCGCCGTGCCTGATGACGCTCGGCTGATTCGATTGGTGCGGCGCAGCGGCCGACGCACTCGCCAAAGATGATCGCTGTTGCGCGGCATCGCCCCGGCTGGAGTTCCAGACGGCGTCGGCTTTGGCGCTCTTCCGGGTGGCGAGCATGAAGGGTTTGGGTCCGCGGCCTTTGCCCGAGGCGATGGCGGCCATGGTACGGCCGGAAGCCACCGATCGATCGTCGGCCAAAACCGCGTCCGCGTCGCCGTCGCGCGACCAGTCGTCGCGATGCTTGATCAGAAGCCAGTTGGTGCGCTTGCCGCCATTCCGATCGTGCTTCATGCGGACCAGCACCCAACTGCCGTGGAGCCTCTGACCCTCCAGCTGAAACTTGAGATCCCCCGACTTAAGTGTGTCATGGGGAGATTTGGGGCCTTCGGGTTGCCAATAACCACGATCCCAGAGCTGGACGGTGCCGCCGCCATACTGGCCGCGTGAGATGGTGCCCTCAAAATCGCCGTAATCAAGCGGATGATCTTCGACTTCGACGGCGAGACGCTTGTCGTGCGGATCGAGCGAGGGACCGCGCGTTACGGCCCATGATTTGAAGACGCCGTCCAGTTCCAGGCGCAGATCATAGTGGAGACGGGTCGCCGCATGTTTCTGGATCACGAAGCGAAGTCTGGGAGATGGCGCGACGGTTACCTCGCCACTGGGCTCAGCAGTTTTGCTGAAATCGCGTTTCGATCGATAGCGGGAAAGGTCGTCGATGGCCATGAAGGTTGTTGTCGCACCGTAAGTACTTGCACAGAGAGTGCCGCAAAGAAATGTGCAGAGGATTGTCCCTCGCAAAGCGCGAAGGTCGTTGAATCTCGGCACCTGTCAGGCACCAACGGGCTTAGGACGCTAGGCTATGTAGGCACTCGTAGCACGTGGACGGCGTTAATCGGGCCTAGTAGAGGAGAAAAGCCCGCCTTATTGATGATTTATTAAGATTTTCATGGAATGGATTGGCATAGTTGTTTGACAGAGTGAAAAGGTCTGCATAAATTAGCATAGCATTGTGTCGATGAAGTCTGGTAAGCTCAAGGCAAGGCTGGTAACCGAGTCATGGGGCGCACAGCCGAAGATATGATCGGGAATAGAGCGATTCGCTGTTTAAAGCTTAGACGAGGGCGGACGGTGGGGCTATTGAAGAAGTCGTCGCGCGCACTTGGACGCAGATCGGAGCGCGGGCAGGCGATGCTGGAATACGCGATCGTCGCGCCGATTTTCTTCTTCCTGATTTGCGGGGTGATGGATTTTTCGCGGATGTTCTTCGCGCAGATGACGCTGCAGGATGCGATATTGGAGGCGGGGCGATTCGCTTCGACTGGAAATCACCTGCCCGACCCGAACAACCCGCAGAACAACCTGTCACGCGTCGCGTCGATTGATGCGATCGCGCAGCAGTACGCGGTGGGCTTCAACGTCTCGAATCTCCAGGTCTCGAGCCTAAATGGAGGCGCAGGCAGCGCCGGGGGACCGGGCGATACGGTAACGGTCTCGCTAACTACGAACCTGACGTTGATGACGCCGATGATCGGGCGGTTGTTCCCCAACGGCGCTTACACTTTCACGTCAACCGTCAGTTTCAAGAACGAGCCTTTTCCTTCGGGCCAAACGAACTAGGGAACTCGCAACCAATCAGGGAACTCGCGATGATGGCAACGACTAGGCATCGTGCCGCCACGGCGGCGAAGATCATAGCGGGCAATAAATCCGGTCAGGCGGCGGTGGAGTTCGCGCTCATCGCGACCGCGATGCTGCTGCTCCTATGCGCGGTGATCGATTTCGGGCGCGCGCTCAACTACATGCAGGTGATGGTGGGTCTGACGCGGCAAGGCTCGAACCTCGCATCGCGCGGGACGAGTCTGTCGGACGCGGCGGCAGCGGTGATTGCAGGCGAGGCGCCGCTGGATATCAGCACTAGCGGCGAGGTGATCGTGACGTCGGTCACTAATACCAACAACGTCAATGAAGTCACTGGGCAGGTAACGGCAGGGGCTCTTTCGCTGGCAAGCAAGATCGGGAAATACGTCGCCAACAACGCTAATGCCTCGAAAGCTACTGTTCCGAGTGCCGCCAACCTGGAACTGCAGAACGGTCAGACGATCTACGTGACCGAGGTTTACTACGACTACAATCCGATCACTCCGATCGGCCATCTCATGACGATTACGATGCCATCGACGTTGTACCAGGCGGCGTACTTCTAAGGGAACAAACCAGATGACACTCACTTATACGGGCAAAAGCCGGCGCAGGTCGCGGGGGCAAATTTTTCTCATATTTGCGATTGTCTTACCGGTTCTCCTGATGTTTCTCGGTCTTGCGCTCGATGTTGGTTTTGCCTGGATTATGAAGGCGCTGCTGTCGAGATCAGTGGATGCGGCGGCGCTCGCGGGCATGCGCAACATTGACAAGGGCACGGCCAAGGCCCAGCAGATCGCGCAGGAGGCGTTCGACGCCAATTTCGGAACGGGCTTCAGCCGCGATACCGCTACACCCACAGTCACGATCACGGTGGGTAAGGACGGGAGCAACAACAATATAGTAAACGTCACCGCTACGGCGACGATTAATACGTTTTTCATCCGCATCGTACCCGGCTTTAGCACCATGAATATCAGTTCGAGCGCGCAGGCGACGCAGCCCCAACTGCTGATGTCATTGATGTTGGACAGGTCGGGATCGATGGCGTTGAACGGCGGCGGACAGGCACTCCCAGGCGCAGTCACCAGCTTCATAGATGACTTCAACAACACCACCGACGAGGTTGCGGAGGTCAGCTTCGCTTCGATCGCGACAGTTGATGTGAGTATGCGGACGAACTTCCAGACTCCCATCACCGACGCGGTCAACGGACTCAATTACGCAGGAGCGACATTTTCGCAGGCGGCCTTGACTGATGGGATGAACCAGATCACCGGCGTACAAACGGTCACGGGCCAGAACGTCGTGAAAGTCGCGGTATTCTTTACTGACGGCTGGGCGAACACGATTAACGACAACCTGAATTGTCCCGCAACGACCAACTTGAACTACGGGGGATGTTCTCCCGCTGAGAGTGCCACTCCAACCCCAGGCTGGTGCGCCAATCCTTCTCCACCCGCCAGTGTCTCGAATGTATTCTGGATGGACCCAACAACCGGTAACACGCTTTCTAATTGCAATGCGGCAACTTTCCCGTCGCAGCAATCCGGTACGAATATATCGCTGACTCAAGCCCACGTATCAACCGAGGCCTTGTATCGTGCGGTTCAGGTGGCGAACAACATGCGGACGCAGAATATAACTGTCTATTCTATCGGCTTGGGGAGTTACATCAACCAGACGTTCATGCAGGAGATCGCAAACGATCCGGCGAGCCCTACCTACGACTCGACGCAGCCGGTGGGAGAGGCCGTTTTCGCACCGGACTCCAGTCAACTGACGGCGGTCTTCAACACGATTGCCCAGAAGATTCTGCTGCGCATCTCGCAGTGAACTCTCGAGGCGGCAGCCCAGCGACGCAGTCGCTGGGCTGCTCCGGCGGGCAGCGGAGCAGCAGGAAGGTCCCTTGCGGGACCTTCCTGCTGCTCCGGGCGCCGCGCGTCGCGGCCGTGCGGCTCCCGCCGCCGGAGGCGCGCAACGCAGATGGGCGGCTGCTGGCTGCCCTTGCAGCCAGCAGCCGCCCATCTGCGTTGCGATCTATGTCCGCGGCCGCGACGGCATCGTCGTCGAAGTAACTACTGGTTATTGAACCGCGCGCGAACGGGCGTCAGACGCGGTACTGCGTCGCAGGATGGGGTTCGCGCAGGCGAGCGCGTCCCCGGCCCGTCAGCTTTTCGCGCAGCGTGCCCTCCTGATATTCGGTTTGCATCAGGCCGCGCCGCTGTAGAACAGGGACGACGCCATCGATGAATTCAGCGAAAGATCCGGGGGTAACCATGTAGGCGAGATTGAAGCCGTCCACGCCCGCGTCCACCCATTTCTGTAGAGTATCCGCGATCTGTTCGGGCGTGCCCATCAGCAATGCTCCGCCGCCGCTGAGTCCCACCTGTTTCATCAGGTCGCGCACCGTCCACCGGCGCTGCGAATCATCAGTCCTGATGAAGGACTGCATCAGCGTCCGCACCGCGTTGGTTTCGACGTACTCGACCGGCTTGTCAGGGTCGTACTTGCTGAAGTCAACGCCCGCCCATCCACTGAGCAATGCGAGCGCGCCTTCGTAACTGACGTTTTCCAGATAGTCATTGTACTTGCGCTTAACTGCGGTTTCGGAGTCGGCGGTAATCACCTTCGCGTAGAGGAAAAACAGTAGGTCCGAAGGATCCCTGCCGATGCGCCGCGCCTGCTCGCGCGTGTCGCGAATCGAGGCGGCGACCTTGGCGGGATTGAGCCCCGAGACGAATATGCATTCGGCGTGACGCGCAGCGAATTCACGGCCGCGCGGCGAACCGCCCGCCTGGTACAGCACCGGCGTCCGCTGCGGCGAGGGCTCCGAAAGATGGCATCCGTGGCTGCTGAAATACTTGCCGTCGTGATGGATGTCGTGGACCTTGGCCGGGTCCGCATAGACGCCCAGTTCGCGATCTTTGATCACCGCGTCGTCCTGCCAGCTTCCCTCCCACAATTTGTAGCAAAGCTCTACATAATCTTCGGCCATGTCATAGCGTTCGTCGTGCGGTAGCAATTCGGGTTGACCCAGGCTGCGGGCGCCGCTGTCCAGATAGGACGTGACGATGTTCCACGCGATCCGCCCCCGGGTCAGGTGATCGAGCGTCGAGATGGTTCGCGCGAAGATGAACGGATGCGACTGCTGGATGGAACTGGTAAACGCGAAGCCGAGATGTTTGGTCGCGTAGGCCATCGCTGGAATGAGCAGCGCGGGATCGTTAACCGGAGTCTGCGCCGCCTGGGTGAGCGCCGCCACGCGATTGCCGCGATAGACGTCGTACACCCCGACCACGTCGGCGAGGAAGAGCGCATCGAAGCGGCCGCGTTCGAGCAGCTTGGCCAGTTCCACCCAGGTCTCGAGGTCGGTGTAGTTCTCCATGCGATCCTCGGCGCGGACCCAAAGCCCGGGCGACTGATGAGTCACGCAGTTCATGTGGAAAGCGTTGAAATAGATGCGCTTTTGCATTGCGCCTCCTCGACCGTCAAAGCTGCCAGCAATCAGGCCCACGCGTGGCTGTTGGAACGTGGCTCATCTTCGGGCTAATGCGCTTTGAGAGTCTGACCATTTGCATCAGGGATTGAAAGAATGATCAATTTCTCAAAATCAAGTGAGTCGATTGATTATTTGATCAAAAGCGTAATTGCAATCTCCCGAAAACATCTGGCTGCGAGCAAGGGCCATTGATGAGTCATTATTGACAAATGATTATTAATCGAGTAAATCGATAGTTTAATTGATTGAATGGGTTCGTATGAATCGACACGAAATCGGCTACGACGCTATTCTGGATCCGTTGCAGACGCTCCCGGACGGGTTGGATGATCCATACGTGATCCTTTTCGCATTCAGCCGGCTCGGGCAACCGAACGATTCTGGACGAAAGCGACGCCATCGCCGGTTCTATCGGTCGACACTTGAGGGCGCAATTGCGAGGTTGCGAGCGGCTGCAATTTTTGCCTTGACGGGATTCAAGCCGAAGGCGCCGGGGACATCGCGAGTTTCGGCCGCGCGGGCCTTAACGGATAAATCGAGCAGTGGGTGCGCATGAGTGGGCTGGCGCAGCAGGATCGAGAAGGGCGCACGACACTCCGCGGCCGCGCGTGCAACCCTCAGGCAGAGTTGATTAACACAAGGGCGATACTCGCAGTTGCGCAAAAGGTAAGATAATCACTGATGTTAAGCGAGCACCGCGTCTTCTTGAAGGTTCTTTCGATGCTCTGCAGGTGAAGCGGCCAGGTGTGAAGATGGATAAGTCACGGAAGTTGCGGCTCGGGGCCTTCATGCGGCCCGTCAGTATCCATACCGCGGCCTGGCGTTATCCGGGCGCATGGCCGGACGCCAACTTCAATTTCCAGCGGCTGACGCGCCTCGCCCAGACGCTCGAGTGTGGCAGGTTCGACGCGTTTTTCATGGCCGACCATCTGGCCGTGCTCAACATGCCGGTGCAGGGGTTGAAGCGGAGTGCCACCGTCACCTCGTTCGATCCGCTGACGCTGCTGCCCGCGCTCGCCGTGGTGACGGAACATCTCGGCCTCATCGCAACTGCCTCGACGACCTACAACGAGCCCTATCATGTGGCGCGGAAGTTCGCGTCGCTCGACCATCTGAGCGGCGGACGCGCGGGCTGGAACGTGGTGACTTCGGGCAATCCCGACGAGGCGATGAATTTCGGTCTCGAGGAACACGTTGAGCATGCGCAGCGCTATCGGCGTGCGCGCGAGTTCTTCGACGTTGTGACGGGTCTGTGGGATAGCTGGGCGGACGACGCCTTCATTCGTGACGTCGAGCACGGCGTTTATTTCGACCCGGAGAAAATGCACGTACTGAATCATCACGGCGAACATCTGCGAGTGCGCGGGCCGCTCAATATCGCGCGGCCGATCCAGGGATGGCCCGTGATCGTGCAGGCGGGCGCATCGGATGCGGGACGGCAACTCGCGGCCGAGACCGCGGAAGTGATTTTTGGGGCCGGCGGCAGCATGGCGTATGCACGGGAATTTTACGCCGACGTGAAAGGCCGCATGGAGAAGATCGGCCGCGATCGCGATCATCTGAAGGTACTGCCGGGAGCGTTCGTAGTGGTGGGGGATACGGTCGCCGAAGCGCGCGAGAAGCGGGCGCGTCTCGACAGTTTGGTGCATTACGATAGCGCGATCGCGTCGCTGTCGATCGCGCTCGGAACCGACGTGTCGAAATTCGATCCGGACGGCCCGTTGCCGGAAATTCCTGAAACCAACGCGAGCAAGAGCGGCCGCGAGCGAGTAATCGAGCTGGCTGCGCGCGACAACCTGACCGTGCGGCAGCTTGCGCAGCGCGTCGGGGGCTTCAGCGGACTGGCGTTCGTGGGAACACCGGTGACGATCGCCGATCAGATGGAGGAATGGTTCTTCAGTGAAGCCTGCGACGGCTTCAACGTGATGTTCCCGTACCTCCCCGGCGGTCTCGACGACTTCGTCGATCGCGTGGTGCCTGAACTGCAAAGGCGGGGGCTTTTCAGGCGCGAGTACGAAGGCCAGACACTTCGCGAAAATCTGGGGCTGCCCCGGCCCGCGAACCGTTTTTTTCAATCAACCTGAGCCGCGGCCACTTCAGCCGGGTAGCCTTTTCGAGTGCTAACGTCGTATTCGGAAAGGTGATCACGCAGCCGCGCGCTAGCCGGCATGGCTGCTGAAATTGCGATGACTTTGGGGGCCGGCGGAAATCAGACGCGGGAGGCATCGGATGCCACATTGGTATGAAGACAATTCGCGGTCGATCGGGCATACGCCGCTGGTGCGGCTCAACCGCATTATCGACGGAGCGCCGTTGACAGTGCTGGCGAAAATCGAGGGTCGCAATCCCGCTTATTCAGTCAAGTGCCGGATCGGCGCGGCGATGGTTTGGGACGCGGAGCAGCGCGGCCTGCTGGGTCCCGGCAAGGAGCTGATCGAACCAACCAGCGGCAACACCGGTATCGCGCTGGCGTTCGTTGCGGCGGCGCGGAAAATCCCGTTGACGCTCACGATGCCGGACACGATGAGCCTCGAGCGGCGCAAGCTGCTGATCGCCTATGGGGCGCGGCTGGTGCTGACCGACGGCGCGCGAGGTATGACGGGAGCGATCGCGAAGGCGGAAGAGATCGTGGCCTCGGCGCCGGATCGGTATGTGTTGCTCCAGCAGTTCAAGAATCCCGCGAACCCGGCTATCCACGAAGCTACGACCGGGCCGGAGATCTGGGACGACACGGAGGGCGCGATCGACATCCTGGTGTCAGGAGTGGGCACCGGCGGCACGATCACGGGGGTTTCGCGGTATATCAAGAAGACCAAGGGCAAGCCGATCATCTCGGTTGCGGTAGAGCCGGCGGCGAGTCCGGTGCTGACGCAGCATCGCAACGGTCAGGCGCTAAGGCCGGCGGCGCACAAAATCCAGGGCATCGGGGCGGGGTTCGTGCCCGATATCCTCGACTTGTCGTTGGTCGATGAAATCGAGCAGGTCACGAATGAAGAGGCAATCCATTACGCGCAGCGGCTGACGCAGGAAGAAGGGATCCTGTCAGGAATTTCATGCGGAGCGGCGGTGGCGGCGGCGGCGCGTATTGCGAAGCGGTCGCAGCATGCGGGCAAGACGATCGTCGTGGTGCTACCGGATTCCGGCGAGCGCTATCTCAGCACGGCGCTCTTCGAAAACGTCGCTCGGAACAAAGAGATCGCTGCATAAGCGGGACGCGATCAAATAGTCGGCGCTTGGCGTCCATTGGAAGCGGATATCGTCGCTTCTGGCCTTGGAAATTTGGGTGTGACACGATGCCGCGAATTAACTGCGAGCCGAATTGCGACAGTCCCTCAGAGATCCCTTCAACGTCTGGCGATGCACGGCGATTAGGTACTTAGTGCGTCCTTTGCCCTTGGAGGGATCTTGATGAGTCCATCGACCACTAGCTTAACTAAAGTTGCGGGATACGCGTTTACCTCATGCCATTCCCAACCGATTTCCTCCTTTTGAGCGTCAGACTCCTCGATTTCGACCGCCTTTTGCAAGATTCCTATGAGCTTTGAATTGTTTCCAATCAACTTGCCATACCGGGCGGCGGCTACCGGATCTTCTGGACCAAAATATTTAGACATCGCATCCATACCCCTTCATAAATGCCTCGTTTGCTGCTGCTCGCCAGAGACCGTCGTCAAGCGCACATAACCACCATAAACAGGTGCTCGCCATACGGGCGAAGACTCAGATTGAGTAGTCGTCCTTGGAGCGCCGCGGCTGCGGCAGTTTGCTCTGGCTGGCAGCTTCCCGTTCGATGTCCTCGAGTTCTTTGCGCACCTCGTCGAGCCGACGCTGAAAGCCTTGCGCCTCGACCTTGACGCCGACTTTGCAACTGTTGCAGATGATGTGCGATTCGGTGTGCGCCTCGACGTCGCGGATAAGCAGGGAATTGCGATGCCCACAATTGGGGCAAGCGATATCGACGGTTTCGTCTTCGAACATCTCTGGGATCTCCGCCAAGCGCTTGAGTTCGGCGCAAAGAACTGATTTCGAGTATAGCCGAACTCGGGCAGTAAATTAACGCCGGCCGAGGGCCGGACGACAGACTGGATTAATGGTCTGGAGAACGAGGTTGAGTGTGCTAAATTGCTGATGCTTTTTGACCTGCGCGCCCGTAGCTCAACTGGACAGAGCATCAGACTTCGGATCTGAGGGTTGGGGGTTCAAATCCCTCCGGGCGCGCCAGGCGAGATCCAGTTTATCCTGGAAAGTGCGACGGCAGTAAGGCATTCGTCTTGACGCACCGGGCCATCCGCGTTAAGTGTTCACGAAGTTAACATAGTCCAGCATTATCGAGTGATATTGAGCGTTTTCGGAACTGTTCGTAGCGTCAGGGCTGACCGAGCACGCACCGCCCGCGCCGCGCAAGAAAGGACTGCGGCCCGTAAAGGCGTGACTTCGGCAAACAACCCTTCTCACCAGGAAGGAACCCACAAGGAATTCAAATGACCGAGGCAATCCGTATCGATCCTGAGACCGGCCGGAAAGTTTTCAACACGCGAGCGGCCAAGGCGTCCGAAAAGATTGTCGGCAAGGGCTATTCCGTCCTCGCCGATCAGAAGCTGAAGGAACTGCCGGAGCTGCCTCCCGGTGCGACCTTCAATGCGGAAGAGCAGGCCAAATACCTCGCGTTCAAGGAAGCCCGCCGCGGCGCCGCCGACTACATGTCCATGGAGGGCGAGTTCAAGAAATATCTGGACGACGTCTATTCGGAGCCGCCGATTCCGCGCGAAGCGCTGACCGACGAGTGCGAGATCCTGGTGGTGGGCGGCGGCTTTGGTGGACTGATGCTGTGGCACAAGCTGAGCGAAGCGGGCTTCACCGACGTGCGTTTCTGCGAGAAGGGCGGCGACGTCGGCGGCACCTGGTACTGGAACCGTTATCCCGGCATTGCCTGTGACGTCGAATCATATAGCTACCTGCCACTGCTCGAGGAGATGGGCTACGTACCGTCGATGAAGTTCGCCTCGGGCTTCGAGATCCTCGAATACTGCCAGAACCTGGCCCAGAAGTTCGGATTCTATGACCATTGCCTGTTCCACACGACGGTCCAGGCGACGACCTGGGACGAGGCCTCCGGCCGCTGGATCGTCGAAACGGATCGCGGCGACAAGATGCGTGCGCGTTTCGTGATCTTAGCCAACGGGATCCTGACGACGCCGAAGCTGGCGCGCATCGATGGCATGGAGAAGTTCAAGGGCGAGTCCTTCCACACCTCGCGCTGGAACTACAACATCGACCTGCGCGGCAAGACGGTCGGCATCATCGGCACCGGCGCAACGGCGGTACAGGCGGTGCCCGAGCTCGCCAAGATTGTCGGGCAGCTCTACGTCTTCCAGCGCACGCCGTCATCGATCGACGTGCGCGATCAACGTGCGACAACTGACGAAGAGCGGGCGACCTGGGCCAACGAGCCTGGATGGGCGCGGGCAAGGCGCGAGCGCTTCTCGAGGATCTCGGCCGGCCGCACCGCCATCCAGGCCAACGACGACTACCTGGCGGGCAAGATTCAGGACGTCAAGAAGCCCAGGCAATACGACCGTACGATAACCCCGGAGGAGCTGATCCAGAAGCAGCTCGACGCCAACTTCCGCATCATGGAGCAGATTCGCGCACGCGTCGATGCGATCGTCAAGGACCCGAAAACGGCGGCGGCGCTGAAGCCGTACTACCCGTATGGATGCAAGCGGCCGACCTTCCATGACGAATATCTGCCGGCGTTCAACCTGCCGCACGTCCATCTGGTGGACACCGCGCCGCGCGGCGTGAGCGAAATCAACGAGCGCGGCGTGGTCCATGAAGGGGTCGAGTATCCGCTCGACGTGCTGATTTATGCGACCGGGTTCCAATGGATGGGCACCTCGACCTTCAACATGGTGACCGGCCGCGGCGGCCGCACCCTGAAGGAGAAGTGGGAGACCGAGGGGACCAGGACCTTCCTCGGCCTTCATAGCAATGGCTTCCCCAACCTGTTTATCGTCACAGGCCCACAGGGCGGCGGCGGCAGCTTCAACTTCACCGACGCGATCGACGCGCACAGTGACTATGTGGTGTGGATGCTGAAGACTATGCAGGAGCGCGGGGTGCGCATCGTTGATGTCCGCAAGGATCTCGAAGATGCGTACGCGGAGCATTGCCGCCAGGTTGACCTCGAAACCGCGCCGCTCCGCGATTGCATCTCCTACTATAACGGCGAGGGCAACGCGGCACCGGGGAGCCTCGCGTATTACGGCGGTGGTAAGTGGCACAAGCACCGCATCCCGGCGCAGTCGACGCTGGAACCTTACCTGTTCGAAGGCGGGGATTCGAGTCTTTCCGGGACGGCCAAATGAGAATCGGCCCGACATAAGCGAGCACGACGCTCGCCCACGCTCGATAAGCTGTTCACCGAGGGCTTTGATACCGCTCGCTCGAAAAACGCCCGGCGTTGCTTGAACGATCGGCCAGGGGAAGGTCTCCAATGGATCCAGTAAGTCTCATCGTCTCTGCTCTCGCGCTGGGCGCAAATGCTGGCATCAAGGAAGCCTTCTCCGAGGCAGGCAAGGACGCCTACAATAAGCTCAAAGAGCTGATCCGGACAAAGTACCCGGACGTTGACAAATCTGTCGCGCGGCTCGGAGAACATCAGGGCTCCGAAGCGCAGCGCGAAGTCGTCGCCGAGGAACTGCAGAGGGCCGCGGCTGGCGACGATCGCGACCTCCGGGCCTTGGCCCAGGCGCTGATCGAAGCTGTTCCGAAAGAAACGGAGGAAAAGGTTAGAGCAATCGGCATCGATCTCCAGGGCGTGAAACTGGCGAATGTGAATCTCAAGGATTTCACCGTGAAGGATGGCATCGGCGTCCGTATGCGCGACAGCGTGGCTGGCGACTTGAACGTGGACAATCTATACGTCGAACACTCCGGCGGGGACGCCCCAAAAAAAGCTTGACGGCAGCGGCTGCCGAGCCGCCTTCCGCTGTCGTCCTTGATCGAGTAGTCGCCGGCGGCAATATCGGGATCGAAATCCTCAATTCGTATGGCGTCCCCTTTGAGCGCTTCGTCGCGCTGTCGCGGGAGCTCGCAATCAAAGAAGCGACGCTGCTGAACTTTATCAAGTCGGTCAATGCCGACAAGGCCGATCCGTCGAATATCGAAACGACGCTGCGCAAACTTGTGGTCGAGTATCGCGAGCAACGCGGACAATTGCGCGTATTCAGTACCGACGATCCTGCGATTGGCGAACTCAAACGACAGGCTCAGGAAGCACTTGATCGTGGCGAGTTATCGGAAACCGAGCGGCTGCTCAACGCCGCAAGCAAAGTCGATCTCGACGCGGTGGCCAAAGTGGAGGAGATTCGGCTCGCGCGCAAGCGTTCCGCGGCGTCGCTCAAACGGAACATCGCCCGACTGAAGCACGCCAGCTTGCAGCATGCCGAAGCTGCCGCCTACTACCGGGAAGCAGCCGAGCTCCTTCCGCCCGAGGACGAAGCGACCGTTGCTCAATATCTGCTCGATAGCGCACGGTCCCAGCGCGAGGATGGCGATTATCGCGGCGGGCTTAAAACCGTAGAGCGGGTTTTGGAGATCCGCCAAAGGCTGAGCGGTCCGGACCATCCTGAGGTGTCCGAATGCCTTAACGAGAAAGGCTTCATGTTGGATCGGTTGGGGCTCTATAGCGAAGCGCTGCCTATTGATCAGCGCGCGCTGGCCATCCGCGAGAATACCGCCAGTGTATCGGAGAAAGACGTCGCCCAGAGCCTCCACAACCTGGGCGGCGTCCTCGATCACTTGAACCGGCTCGATGAGGCCGAAGCCCTTTACCGTCGCGCCCTCGCGATGCGGATCAGACTTGCCAAAGGCGAGGATGATCTCGATGTTGCGTTCAGCTACAGCAATCTTGCCGCCTTGTGTTACAAGCGCCGTAGATATGACGATGCGGAATCCTTTTACAGCGACGCCATCGCCATCCGGGAACGACTGCTCGGCCCCGAAAATTTGGCTGTCGCAATACTACTCAACAGTCTCGCCGTCGTATGTGGAGCTCAGAGCAAACTGGATTCCGCCGAGCGGCTGGTGCGCCGCGCGCTCGCGATTCGCCAGGAGCTTCTTCCGCCGAACCATCCCGATCTGGCGGTTTCCTTCAATAGCTTGGGCGTACTCCTCACCCCGAGAGGTTCACAGTCCGAAGCCGAGGCCCTGCTCAAGCGCGGCCTTGCCATCCGTCTCGCTCGTTTCGGCAACACTCATCCGGACACCGCTCGTTCGCAGCATAATCTTGCATCCCTCTACGTTCAGCAGGGCAGATATGACGAAGCAGAACCGCTCCAAGGTGAAGTGCTCGCGACCAATCAAAAGATGCTTCCCCCTAACCATGATGAACTGGCATCCAATTTTGAAACCATGGGCGAGATCTGTGCTGCGTTGAAGAAGCGTGAGGAGGCTCGCGACTGTTACGAACGCGCACTAGCGATCTATTCGACTTCGCGCGGTCCCACGGATCCGGCGATCCTCAACATCCGCAGTGCGATAAGCCAGCTTGGCGTTATCCCTCACCGCGCAAAGTGATCAATAGGATTGATTGCCCTCTTAGTGTTTGCAGCTGGCATTCTGGCGACCTTTCAGAAGAGCAATAACGCTCAGGTGTATTCGTGGCTCAGCCAACTTTGTATTTGTCGCCGGGGCGCCTAGGTGAAGTTGCGGATCAAAGTCGCGTAGCGTTCGAGGACGGGCCATTGCTTGTCGGGACGCGCGACCGGCGCCATGAACAGGACGCGATTGAAGCCGAGCTTCAGGACCTCTTTGATGCGAGCTTCCAAGCCACCCGCGCGGGCCATCTCATAGGCGGTGAGTACGCTGAAATCGAACTCCTTCATCGACCTGCCGCGCTCGGCCGCGGCTGACTTTATGGCCTCGAGACTGGCGCCGAGATCGATGCCCGCATCGACGGGAATCCAGCCGTCGCAGTATTCGGCCACGCGCTTGGGCACAAACTTCGACCATGCACCGAGATAGACCGGTGGTCCGCCGGCCTGCACGGGTTTGGGCCAGCACCATAGCGGATCGAAATTGACGAACTGGCCGTGGTACTCGGCGACGTCCTTGCTCCAGATTTCCTTCATCGCGAGGACGCGCTCGCGAGTCACCTTCCATCGATCCTTGAACTCGACGCCGTGATCGGCCAGCTCTTCGGCGTTCCAGCCCGCCCCGATACCGAAAAGGAACCTGCCGTTCGAGACCTGGTCGAGGCAGGCGATTGCCTTGGCGAGGTTCATCGTATTGTGCTCGGGAACGAGGCAGACGGAGGTTCCGACCTTGAGCCTGGTGGTAACGGCGGCAGCGGCGGTCAGGCCTATAAAGGGATCGAAGAATTCCTTGTAGTACTCGGGCAGTTCGCCGCCGAGCGGAAAGGGTGATTTGCGGCTGGCCGGGATGTGCGAATGCTCGCCGAACCATAGGGACTCGAAGCCGTTGGTCTCAGCCCATCGCGCCATTTCGACAGGCGGAATTGTATAATGGGTGGGAATTGCGACGATACCGAAGTCTGCCATTGGTCGTTCCTCCTGGGATATTTCAACGCATGCGCGAATGCCTTAAGCGGCGTGTAATCAGACCGGCGGAAGCGCGAGGCGATAGGTTCTCGCGGCGGTGAGATGAAACAGATCGGCCTTCTCGGCGGCCGTGAAGCCGGCGGCAATTTTCTTGAAGGCATTCCAGAGCACGCCGTAGGAGCATGAGATGCGATCGACAGGAAAGTTACTTTCGAACATACAGCGGTCCGGACCGAACTTGTCAATGGTGTGCAGATAGTAGTCGCGTGTCGCCGCGGCGAGTTCGTCACTGGTGGGTGGCGTGGGACGGTGATGCCAATCGAAGCCGTTGATGGGCATGTTGATACCGCCGATCTTGACGACGACGTTAGGGCACCGGGAGAGCTCGGTCATGTCAACTTTCCACTGGCTGAAAATCTCGGCGCGGCGGCCTTTGTAAGGACCGATGCCGAGTGGGCCGCCGAAGTGATTGAGGATGATGGTGGTATCGGGGAAAGCCTTGGCGAGGTCGGTCACTGCCGGCAACTGGGGATGGTACTGCCAGGCTTCGAAAGTGAGGTTCAAGGGCTTCAGGCGGGCAAAGCCTTCGCGAAAACGCGCGGACTGATAGAGGTCGGCGGTCGGCCGGGTATGCGAATTGCGCACGGCGGGATCAGGGTCGAAACCGCCGGCGTGGCGAATGCCGCGAAAGCGTGCGGGGGCGGCGGCGATATGCGCCTGCAGGACTTCCACGACGGCGGCACCTAGAGTCAGATCAGCGAAACTCACGATTCCGGCAGCGATGCGAGTGTGGCCGTATTTGCCGCTGGCGCTCTGGGCGGCGATGCCGTTGACGAACTCGGTCTCGCCAACGGGACGGAGCGGTTCGGGGCCGCCCGCTCGATACATCGAGAAGCATTCGACGAAGACGGTCGCAATCACGTTATGGCCGGTCGAAGTGTCAGCGACGATCTCGTCGAGGAGATAGCGATTGTTGGGATGGTCCCAGAGATGATGATGAGGATCGATGATCGGCAGCGCGGGTTCGAGAGGCGGCTCGACGACCTGGGCCAGCCACGCATCGGGAGAGAGCGATTGCTTTTGGTCAGATGGCATAGGGTCAGTTCCTCGTGATGGAGTTGAAGTTGTCGCCTGTAGCGGGCTGAACAGTCAAGCGGAAATCCTCTAACCCGCCAGATGCGTTGAAGACAGGAAGAAGTACGGCGAGAATCAGAAGCCGGAGGCTGCAGCGCATGTGCAGGAATATCAAAATCCTTTTCAATTTCGAGCCGCCGGTCACCGATGATGAGATTCGCGCGGCGTCGCTTCAATTCGTGAGAAAAATCAGCGGCTTCAACAAGCCGTCGAAGGCGAACGAGGGAACCTTCGCGGCGGCGGTGGACGAGATCGCGGGGATCTCGCGGCGTCTACTGGATTCGCTGGAGACGAATGCGCCGTCGCGGAATCGCGAGGAGGAGGCGGCGCGGGCGAAGGCGCGCGCGGCGGAAAGATTCGGCGCGTGAGGAGTTACGAGATGACGCCGGATTGGCGGAGGGCGCTGCGATCGGCGGCGGCGACGCCGGCTTCGTCGAGGATGGCGTCGGTGTGTTCGCCGAGCATCGGGGCAAACCGGCGGAGGCTCGCGGGAGTGGCGGCGAAGCGGGCGGCGGGGCGCGGCTGGCGCATCGGACCGGCGTGTGGATGCTCGGATTCGACGATCAGGCCGTTGGCGGCGACCTGCGGATCGGTGAGGAGGTCGGCGCGGGTCTGAATCGGCGCGCATGGAACTTCGGCGGCGTCGAAGGCGGTGAGCCATTCGGCGGAAGTCCTGGTATGGATGATCGCGGCGGTGAGATCGAGGCGCACGTCGGCATTGCGGATACGGTCGGCGGGATGCTTGAAGCGCGGGTCGTCGATCCATTCGGGATGCCCGATGGTACGCGCGAGTCCCGCCCATTCGGAGTCGGAATTCGCCGCGACGGTGATGTAACCGTCGGAGGTCTGGAAGACCAGGTCGCGAGTGCCGGGCGGCCGAATCGAGGCGGGCTCGTGACCGATGAAGGTATAGGCGGGCATCGACTCGGGCCAGATGAAGGCGACGACTGCGTCGAGCATCGCGAGCCGCACATGCTGTCCCTGGCCGGTGCGCAGGCGCGCGACGATCGCGGCGGTGATAGCCTGCGCGGCGGTCAAGGCGGTGACCTTGTCAGGGACGATCACGCGGATCATGCGCGGGCGGCCGGTCTCGTCGGCCTGAATCGACATGAGGCCGGAGAGCGCCTGGATGACAGGATCGTAGGTGCGCTTGTGGACGTAGGGGCCGGTCTCGCCGAAACCGCTGATCGAGGCGTAGATCAGGTCGGGCTTGATTTCGCGAAGGACGTCGTAGCTGACGCCCATGCGCTCGGCGGCGCCGGGACGGAAGTTTTGCACGACGACGTCGGCCCGCGGGATCAGGCGCTTGAGGACTTCGAGGCCGCGCGGTTGCTTGAGGTCGATTACAATGGAGCGCTTGTTGCGGTTGGCGACGACGAAGGTTGGTGACATGCCGCTTTTGCGGCCACCCATCGCGCGAACGAGGTCGCCGATCCCTGGGGGCTCGACCTTTATAACGTCGGCACCCTGATCGGCGAGAATCATCGTCGCCATCGGGCCGGAGATCATCTGGGTGAGATCGATGACGCGGATGCCGTCGAGGGGTCCGGGCATTACGGAGGTTCTCCACTAAGATTTCAAATACGCGCGACGCGCACTCTACTTAGCGTTAAAGGTGCGCACCTCGCAGATTCTCAGAGTCTTATTTGTGCGCACCTCGCAGACTCGTTAGCTCGGCTCGCAGGCGCGCCTAGTGAGCTCGCTTTGCTGCGCACCCATAATGAATGGGTCGCGCTTGTGAGGGTTAGCCCCAGTGGCGGATGCGTCCGGTATCGACGTGGACGAAACCCGACTGCGGGTAATAGCCGACGCCGCCGAAACGTAACGCTAATGCGATCCGCTGGAGCAGCGAAAGCTCGCGTCCCGGCAGATTAATGTCCGAGGCTTTGCCCTCGATATGCATACTGTGGCGAGCGACGCCTTCGAACTGCGCCGCGAGCATCGCGTTGGTTTGCGGCGATCGATAGCCCGAAACGAGGTTGAAGGGTTTCGTGGTGTCGCTCGTCTGATGAATCGTGTACAGCAGATCGAGCAGGCGCGGATCGATTTCCTTGACGAGGTTGGCGCGAAAGTCACGAAAGAAATAGTTGACCTCGCGCAGCGCCTCGGGCACGTAATAGCCCTTCTCGCAGTAAACTAGATTGATGCGCTCATCAGTGTGAACGTTGTACATCGAGAGCGAACGCGCCTCGCCCGAATATGAGCGCATCGGCGTGTAACGAACGGTCTGAAACTGGGGCTGCGGCGCGGGATTATTAGGCCGCCATCGCATGATCGAAGGACGGGCGGGGATGCTCGAGGTCAGTCCAACTCCGTCCACTCGAATCCAATCATCGGCCAATGCGATACGAGGCACGATCAGGGTTGCGGTGGCCGCAGCGCCCACCTGCAGCATCCGGCGCCGGCTCATCTTCTTACTATGTTGCGGTTTATCGGCTGTGTCGTTCATCAAGCGTCCTCCCCCACCTGCCAGCAGTGACTCCTGTCGACTTCGCAGACTCCTTTCGCTCTGATCGCGTCCGCAGACATATCCTGGTCGAACCTCGCCAAGTGTCGAACCCTGTCTGCCACGCGCATCAGACCTTCACATTCTCATCAACGCCCAAGGGGGTCTAGTGAATCACACCAGCGGCCGTTTTGGAATCCGTACTGGCGCGCCGCGTAGCGTTGAATTTGCTCGCAGGAGCGCGCTCTAGTCACGGAAAATGCCGCTCGATATAGGTTAGCGCGCTCTCGAGGTCGGGCAGAATCTTGGTGCAGAAGCGGATCATCCAGGGCGAACAATCGGCATAGCTCAGCGGACTGAACGCGATGACGAACTTGCCGAGGTCGTGGCTCGCGTAAAAGACCTCCATCGCGGTGCCCAGCGAGGGTTTGCAGTAGTTCACCAGGAGCAGGTCGGCGTCGCGAACGTCCTGCAGGTCAAATTCGACGATCTCGTTGGCTGAGTCGATTTCGCGGTCGCGGAAGTTGCGCCGCAGCGGGTCGAGAAGGATGAACCGTCCGGCGAGGCGCTCCTTCGCGCGGGTGCGCCAATCTTTCGCGGCGGCAGCCTCGGCGTCCATGATTGGCCCGCAGAGATAGATCGTTCGGATCGTTCCGGGCATGGCTGGAAAGGTTAGCACAGGAGCGCGCCGGAGCTATGGGCTTGAGCGCCGGGCGATCGAGCGATTCGTCCAGCGAAGCGCGCGCGTTATGATATCGGCCATGGCACTGGACGCGGCTATCGGATTCGACGTTTATGGGACTTTGGTTGACCCGCTCGGGATCAGCGGCGAGTTGCGGCGATTCGTCGGCGACGACGCGGATCGGGTCGCGCAACTGTGGCGTACGACGCAACTCGAATACACCTGGCGGCGTTCGTTGATGGGGCTTTACGAGCCATTTTCGACGTGCACCGCGCAGGCCCTCGAATTCGCCTCACGCAGCCTCGGCCATCAACTTGCCCCCGATGCGGTCGCCATTCTGCAGCAGGCGTATCGTGAGCTGGCGGCGTTTCCCGATGCAGCCCCGGGCCTTGCTCGTATGCGCGACGGCGGTCGTCACATCGTCGCTTTTTCTAATGGCGAAGCCGCCTTCGTCCGCGCGGTTCTGACTAATGCCGGCCTGCTTCCGCTCCTCGCCGACGTCGTCAGTGTCGATGAGGTAAGGGCCTACAAGCCGGCGCCCGTGGTGTATCGTCATCTCGCCGCACGGACGGGCACCCCGATGAGCGAGACCTGGCTGGTCTCAAGCAACCCGTTTGATGTCATCGGGGCGAAGGCGGCTGGGCTCCGCGCTGCATGGATTCGGCGCAATCCGCGGGCGATTCTCGACCCGTGGGGAATCGAAGCGGACCTCGTCGTCGCGGACCTCGTCGAGCTGAGCGAGCGACTGAGGTAGAGCGGGAAGATGTGGATGATGGTCGCGGAACTAAGAACTTGTAGTTCCTTCGGAGAGTGAAACCTTACCAAGGTTTCAGACTTCCCTTCTGTAACATGCAGGCTTCGCCCTACGAAAACCTCATCATGATGATCGCGCTCGCGATGCTCGGGAATAATTGCGGGCATTTCCGAGCAATCTTTGAGGCCGGCAATTGGCGATCGCGGTGGTAGCGCAAGGTGGCGAAAAAAGTATTAGATTGTGCTCAAGCAGCGCGCCGGGATGCGGCCGCGCCCAGCACCGATTAAGGAGATCCCGCAAATGAAACAACCGCCTGTCTATATCCTCGGCGGCGCCCAGAGTGACTTCGCCCGCAACTGGGCGCGCGAAGGCAAACACTTCGTCGATGTCATGGGTGAGATTGTCGCCGATGCGATAACCACCGCGAAAATCGAGCCGCATGAAGTGGAGACCGCGCACGTCGGCAACTTCGCCGCCGAACTCTATTCGAAGCAGGGCCAGTTGGGGGCTTTCTTTCTCGAGACCAATCCGGCCTTTGCGGGGATTCCGACCAGCCGCCATGAGGCCGCGTGTGCCTCGGGATCGATCGCTATCCTGGCCGGATCGGCAGAGATCGAGGCGGGACGCTATGACCTCGCCGCGGTGGTCGGGCTCGAGCAGATGAAGACGGTCGATACTGCCACCGGCGGCGATTTCCTCGGCACCGCAGGATGGTATGAGCGGGAATGCAAGGGCAAGGAATATCCGTTTCCGCGGCTGTTCGGCCGCCTCGGCGATGAGTACGACAAGCGTTTTGGGCTGAAGGACGAATACCTCGCGCGAATCTCGGCGGTGAATTACGCCAACGCACGGCATAATCCGCGCGCGCAGACGCGTGGATGGCCGGTGACCGAGGGCAATCCGCAGGCGCAGGCGAAAGCCAATGCGGTGATCGCGGGACGTATCAAGGTGCGCGACTGTTCGCAGGTTACCGACGGCACGGCGATCGTGTTTCTCGCGTCAGAGAAATTCGCAGCAGCTTGGGCGAAGCGCAACGGCATTGATCTGGAAGAGATCCCGCGCATCCTCGGCTGGGGTCATCATACGGCGGCGATCGAGTTCGATACCAAGGTCGCGGAGAGCAAGGACAATCCCTACGTGCTGCCGCATACGCGGCAGGCGATTCTCGACGCTTTCGAGCGGGCGGGCGTCGGTGCGGTTACTGAACTGTCTGGGATCGAGACGCACGATTGCTTCACCACTTCCGAATACATGGCGATCGACCATTTCGGTATCACCAAGCCCGGCGAGTCGTGGAAGGCGATCGAAGAGGGCGTCATCGATATGGGTGGCAAGTTACCGATCAATCCGAGTGGCGGGCTGATTGGGGCGGGCCATCCGGTGGGTGCAACGGGCGTGCGCCAGATGCTCGACGCGTGGCGGCAGGTGACCGGCAACGCGGGTGACTATCAGGTGGAAGGAGCGAAGAAATTCGGCGTGCTCAATATCGGCGGCAGCGGCACGACGAGTTGCGCGTTCGTTGTGGGCAAATAGCCGGGAATGATTTTCAACCTTGGCGGGAGCCAAGGTTGAAATGAATCTGGGAGGGGCGATCCGATGAAATCGGATCGCCCCTTCCGCGTTCGCGGCGGTGCGTCGCGAGGCGTAAGCACGTGAGTAGAGGGGAGTGGGGGGGGTTTTATAAGGGCCCACCACCCCCAACAACGTCGGGGGGGGGGGGGCGGGGGGGGCCGGGGGGGGGGGGGGGGGGGTTGGGCGGGGGCCGCCCCCCCGGGG
>Ga0302325_10002256_pt1 | contig 47017 bp, 48 predicted proteins | sample Palsa_T0_2_FD_201948 | JGI IMG/M metagenome (GOLD analysis project Ga0302325, IMG submission 201948) | Peat permafrost microbial communities from Stordalen Mire near Abisko, Sweden - Palsa_T0_2 | ecosystem: Environmental > Terrestrial > Soil > Palsa > Peat permafrost | place: Sweden: Abisko...
TTGTGGTGGGCGGGATGGCGCTCGTCGTCGCCGCGTCGTTCGGTGCGTCGCTGGCGGCGCTACGAGCGGCCGCGCCCGCCATCACGCCATAGCGGCCGCGCGGGTCGGGCCGGTCGGCCGAGTCGCCCGTGCCGGCCGGGCCGCCCCGGCCGGGCCCCGCCGCGCGTGCCGGCCGGGCCGCCCCGGCCGGCCCCGCCGCGCGGGCCGCCACCTCCGCGCGAACCTTGGCAAATTCCTGCGACCCGCACGCAGCATTTCGCCATAGTTCGCGCGTCGGCGCCGGCGTCGGCTCCGGCTTCGGCCGCGGGTCCGACGGATCCGAGTGTGATTCGGACCGCCGGTCCGGTTCATGCTATTGTGTGCTCAACCAACGACCCGGACGGCCTTCCCTCTGCACCGTCCACCTTCGACCCAAGGAGTACCACGTGTCCGTAACCACCGTGCAGGACCGGCTCGCCGGCAACTGGCAGTTCAACCCCGTACATTCATCGGCCGACTTCTCGGTCAAGTACCTGGTCGCGAAGTTCCGCGGCAGCTTTGAGGAGCTCGAGGCGACCCTCGCCGACGGCGTGCTCAGCGGCTCGGCCAAGATCGCGTCGATCAGCGTCAAGCAGGAGAGCCTGGTCGGTCACCTGATGGCGCCTGATTTCTTCGACGCCGAGCAGTACCCGGAGATCTCGTTCACGTCGAACTCGATCGAGACCAACGGCGACGACGTCACGATCGACGGCGAGCTGACGCTCAAGGGCGTCACCAAGCCGATCCATTCGACCGGCACGCTCGAGGGCCCGACCGAGGACTTCATGGGCAAGACCCGCCTCGGCTTCACGCTGGAGACGACGATCGACCGCACCGAGTTCGGCGTCAGCTGGAACGCCGATCTGCCAAAGGGGGGCAAGGCGCTGGCCGACGAGGTCACGCTCGTCGTCGAGCTCGAGTTCACAAAGGTCTGAGCGATGCGGCTCCTGGCAATCTCCGGATCACTTCGCCGGGACTCTCATAACACCGCTCTGCTTCGGGCGGCAGCCGCGCTGCTGCCGTCCGAGGTGGAGCTTGCGATCTACGAGCGCCTCGGCGAGCTGCCACCGTTCAACGAGGAACTGGTGCAGGATCGACCGGCCACCGCTCAGCACCTGTGGGACGAGATCGCCGCCGCGGACGGCGTCCTGATCTCCACGCCGGAGTACAACAGCTCGATCCCGGGCGTCCTTAAGAACGCGCTGGACTGGATGTCGCAGCCACTGGTCGAGTCGCCGCTGCGCAACAAGCCGGCCGCAGTGATCGGCGCCTCGACGGGCATGTTCGGAGCCGTCTGGTCCCAAGCAGAGACCCGCAAGGTGCTCGGTGCGATCGGCGCCCGGGTGGTCGACCGCGAGCTGCCGATCCCGACCGCACATGAGCAGTTCGACGAACACGGCCGCCTGTCAGACGAGGACCTCGAGGCGGAGCTGCTGATCTCGCTCAACGAACTGATCGACGCGGTCAACGCGCGCTCCAGGGCCCGGCGCGACGCTGGCGAGACCGACCCGGCGCTGGCCTGAGTGCGACTGCCGGTGGCCGCCCCGATCGACGAATTAACCGCCGCCGCGGCGGACGCGCCCGCTGAGCTGCCGATCATCGGACAGCCGCGCGAGCGCTGCGACGCGCTGCGCAACCGGCGCAGGATCCTGGCCGCTGCCGGTGAGCTCGTCGCGGCACACGGCGCCGAGGGGTTGTCGATGAATGCGCTGGCCGCCGCGGCGGGCGTCGGCAAAGGCACGATCTTCCGGCGGTTCGGCGACCGTGAGGGGCTTCTCCATGCCCTGCTCGACGAGGACACGACCGACCTCCAGAACACGTTCCTGTCCGGGCCGCCGCCGCTCGGACCCGGAGCTCCGCCGGCTCAGCGTCTGGAGGCGTTCATCGTCGCCTTCGTCCAGTTCGAAGTGGCGCACCTGGAGCTGCTGCTGGCCGCCGAGCAGGGACACATCGGCGCCGACAGTTCCGCGCTGACCTCGTTCCGGCTACACGTCTCGTGGCTGGTCGAGCAGATCGACCCGAGCCTCGACGCGCCGTTGATCGCCGAGATGGTCCTGAACTCGGTCTCGTCGCGGGTGATCCGCCGCGCCTACCGCGCCCCCGGGAGCTCGACCGCCGCGCTCGAGCGCGCGGCGGTGGCGCTGTTGCGCGGGATCACCGGCCCGCGGTGACGAACACGTCCGGGGGGGCCCCCAAGCCGTTGACCGGGCGCCCCGACAGTCTTGCACCGGCGGCGCCGGCGCACCCCCTCCGCGTGGCCATCCGGATAGGGCTGTCCCCTTTATGCTAGCGTGATCTGCCGAAAGTGGAAGGTAGTTATCCGGAACCGAGGCGACAACGTGCCGGACACGGTGACCGCAAGCCGACGTGGAGATTCCAAGCCCCCCCGCCGCGGGTATCGGGAACGCGTTGGACGGACTCGCATCAACCGGGAGATCGCGCTCTTCGCCGGGCTGTACGTGATCTACACGGCAGCGCGCTGGATCGTGCACAGCCACCTGCCGACGGCGCTGTCCAACGCCCGCTGGGTGATATCCGTCGAGCGCGACGCCCATGTCGGGATCGAGGGGTCGGTCCAGCGGGCGCTGCACTTCGAGCCGGCGTCGTGGCTGTTGTCCAACGTCTACCTCGCCGCTCAGCTCGTCGTGCCGGTGATCGTGCTCGTCTACACGTACGTGCGCGCGCGGCCGATCTACGTCTCGCTGCGCAACACGATCATCGCGATCTGGCTGATCGCGATCCCGGTGTTCGCGCTATTCCCGGTCGCGCCGCCACGGTTGGCCGGAATCGGGCTCGGCGAGGCCGCGAGCCGCGGCTCGGCGATCGGTCTCACCGGGCACTCGACGATCTTCTACAACCCGTACGCCGCGGTCCCCAGCCTCCACGTCGGGGTCGCGCTGGCGGTGTCGTTGGCGCTCGCCGCAACCACCCGCCGGCGATGGCTCAAGGCGCTCGCGCTGCTCTGGGCGCCGCTGGTCATCCTCGCCGTGGTCGCGACCGGCAACCACTACGTGTTCGACGTCGTGACGGGCTCGCTGACCGCGATGGTCGGCTACGCGCTCGGGCGCCGGGTCAACTCGCTGGTCAACGCGCCGCGGCGAGCGCGCGTCCGCCCGCCGGCGATCGCGCCGGGCGCCCATCGCGCGGCCGGGGCCCGCGGTCCCGAGCCCATCCGGCACGACCGGCACGACCGGCGCGTCCCGGTCCCCGAGCGCGGGGCGGCGTGATCTCGATCGTGCCCCCGTTGCGGATGCCCGGCAGCCGAGCTCTTGGACGCCGCTTACCAGGCGGTTAGCCGCATGCTCGACGATGAGCCCCACCTCAGTTCACGAGGAGACCACGATGCCAGCTCTTTCCATGATGATCGCGCCGACGCCCGATGGCTGGGGCGTCTTTCTGAGCGATGGGCGCCAGCTCGCACGCTTTCGCGGAATCGCAGCGCGATGGCGGGCGCTGCGCTACCTGACGAACTTCACCGGCCTCTCGCGCTGAGCTCGGCTCCGGTCAGGGTGGTGCCGGCCGACGACGCGCTCTCAGACCGGTCTCATCCTCGCGGTTAGCCTGGACGGCGCATGAGCACGACGGCCACGCCCGCAGACCGTTGCCTTCGCCGCGACGCCGCTGAGAACCGGCGGCGGATCCTCGATGCCGCCCGTGACGCGTTCGCGCTCGAGGGAATCGACGTCTCGCTGATCGAGATCGCGCGGCGAGCGGGCGTCGGCAACGCGACGCTGCACCGCAACTTCACCAAGGAGTCGCTGGTCGGCGCGCTGTTCGAGGAGTGGCGTGCCAAACGCGACGCCGCCGGCCTGCACGCGCTCGACGACCCGGACCCCTGGCACGGCCTCCAGACGTTCATGGTCGACACGCTCGAGGATGCCAGCCGCAACCGAACGTTGATCGACGTGTTCATGATCCGTCTGCATCGCGGCGCCACCCCGGGCAATCCGGTCGTGCGGCTGATGCGCCGCGCCCAGGAGTCCGGCGACCTGCGTCGCGACGCCAGCCTCGAGGACCTGTTCCTGATGTTCTGGGGGATCGGACGCACGATCGGGATCACCGGTCCCGATGCCCCCGATCAGCTGCACCGTCAGGTGGCGATCGCGCTCGAGGGGCTGCGGGCGCGTCCGGGTCAGTCGCCGCTGCCGGGCGACGCGGTCACCAAGGACGGCCTTGAGCGGCTGATCGGCGACTGGGCCCAGGCGACGCTGGTCCGGCGCCGCTGCAGCTGAGACGGCGGCGCTACGCCCGCCAGCCGCCCGGGTCCACCCCGCCCGGAACGGCGGCATCCCGGTCATACGGCGTCCGCGTGAACACGAACGAGCCGAGGTCCAGGTGCGAGACCGAGCCGTCTGGCCGCCGCACCGCCCGCAACGGCTCGCCGGTGTGGTAGCCGTCGAGGCCGACCCACGCGTCCGGACCGGTCGGCGTAAAGCGCGACGGGCGGCCACGCCCGAGCGGCGCGGTCAGCTCGAGCTCGTCGCCGTGCGCGACCAGGACATACGCATGTGGGCCCCAGTACCAGGCGCCCACCAGCTCCAGCGTCCCGTCGGGCGAGGATTTGGGAACCCACTCCTCGGGCGGCCGGGGTTCCTCTTCGGAGAGGATCCGCAACAGGTCATCGCCGAGGTCGGTCAGCCCGGAGGTGGCGTTGCAGAAGTCCACGACCGCGTCGCCGTCCTGCTCGATCGCCAGATCGGCGAGGAAGCCCGGCATCGAGCCGCCGTGGCCGAACCCGCGCACGCCGTCGAAGTTGAAGACCTGCAGCCCGAGCCCGTACCCGACCTGCCAGTCCTTGTCGCGGACGTCGTTGACGACCCGTGGCTCACGCATCTCGGCGAGCGTGTCGGCACTCAGCAGCTCGGGACCATCGCCGTTCAGGAACGCCGCCCATCGCGACAGGTCCGCGACGGTCGTCCACAGCTGCCCGGCCGGCGCCATCGCGCCCGCGTCGTGCTCGGGCTCGGGCAACACCAGGTCGGCCCACGGATGCACGGCCAGACCCTGTGCCGCCGGCTGCTGTGGCCGCGTCGTCGTGCGCGGCATCCCCAGCGGCTCGAGCAGCTCCCGTTTGACGACCTCGTCCCAGCGTCGGTCTCGGAGTCGCCCGACGATCTCGCCGAGCACCGCGAAGCCGACGTTCGAATAGTGAAACCGCCGGCCGGCATCGAACCGCGTGCCGCCGGTCAGCGTCGTCGCGGTCAGCTGCTCGAAGTCGCCGCCGGGGGTCCGCTCCCACCACGGCTCGCCGCTCTCGGCCCGCAGCCCGGCCGAGTGCGACAGCAACTGGGCGATCGTCAGCTCGCCGATCCCGGTACCCGGGAGGAACCGCTCAACGGTGTCGCCGAGGCTCAACCTGCCCTCGTCGCGCAGCCGCATCACGCACACCCCGATGAACGTCTTCGTGATCGAGCCGCAGCGGTACTGGACATCCGCGTCCGGCGTGCGACCATCGACCTTCCCGCAACCCCCGCTCCAGATCAGTTCGCCTTCGCGGATCAGACCAGCCACCACGGACGGAAGCCGCTGCTTGGACTGCTCACCGGCGAGCCGCCCCATCAGGCGGTCCGCTGTCCGCTGAGTGACCATCTGCTCGGCCGAAGCTACCGCAGACATGCTCGCCGTGCGCGGCGCGACCGCCGGTTTGCGGCGACCGCTGCACGCGTGGCGGCTGGTCAGCGCGGCGCTGTGCGAACGCGGTCGAGCACGAGCTCGAGGTGCCGGCGCCAGTCGTTGTTCCCGTTGGGCCTGAAGTACATCGTCGCCATCACGCCGTTGGTGATCAACGGGAAGTCGGCGTAGCGCAGGTCGCCGCGCAGCTCGCCCGCGGCAACCGCCCGCTCGATGATCCGGGTGACGACCGCAGCGAACTCGGCCTTCTGCTGCGCGACCCCCTCCCACTCGAACTCGGTCGAGCCCAGCAGCGCCAGCTGAAACGCCGCGTCACCGTCGGCCGCCTCCAGGTAGCTGCGCAGCACCGCCTCGAACGCGTCGCCGGGGTCCTCGATCCGCTCGGCGCCATGCGCGAGCTCGATCATCGCCTCGAACCGCTCGCGGACGATCTCGGTCAGCAGGGCCTGCTTGTTGGGGAAATGCCGATAGAGCGTGCCCATCCCCAGCCCGCTCTCGGCGGCGATCTCCTCCATCTGCGCATCGTTGCCCAGCCGCGCGAACAGCTTTCTGGCGGACGCGACGATCCGCGCGCGGTTGCGGCGGGCGTCAGCCCGGAGCGGTCGTTCGATCTTGGACATCGCTTGACAACCGGAAGCTTAGTTCCGTATATTCTCGGTCATAAGAGGAACCGGACTTCCGCTTCCGTATAACGTTCCTCACCCCCCCTCTCCCGGAGATCACATGATCGTCATCACGACCCCCACCGGCCTGATCGGCCGGCAAGTCCTCGACCGCGTCCTCGCGGGCGACGAGCCGGTCCGCGTGATCGTGCGCGACCGATCCCGTCTCTCGCCGCAGACGCGTGAGCGCGTCGAGGTAGTGGACGGCTCGCACGGCGATCCGGAGGTCGTCGACCGGGCATTCGCCGGAGCCGACTCCCTGTTCTGGCTGGCGCCGCCGAACCGCACCGCACCGACGCTTGAGGCGGCCTACGCCGACTTCACCCGACCCGCCTGCGAGGCGATCGTCCGCCACGGCGTCGAGCGGGTCGTCGACGTCTCCGCGCTCGGCCGCGGCGTCAGCGACCACGCCGGGCTCGTGTCCGCGTCGCTGGCGATGGATGACCTGATCGCAAGCACCGGCGCCGGCTTCCGGGCGCTGCTGATGCCCTCGTTCATGGACAACGTGCTCGGTCAGGCGGAGGCGATCAAGAGCCACGGGATGTTCTTCTCGACGGTCGCGCCCGATCGCAGGCTGCCGACCTGCGCGACCCGTGACATCGCCGCGATCGCGGCCGGCCTGCTGCTCGACCACTCCTGGAGCGGCCAGGACACGGTCGCCGTGCTGGGCCCCGAGGACCTCTCCCATCTCGACATGGCTCAGATCATGTCCGACGTGCTCGGCAAGCCCGTCGGCTACCGGCAGATCCCGATCGATGCGTTCAGGCAGCAACTGGCCGGCGTGGGCATGTCAGAGGCGATGGCCGAGGGCATGATCGAGATGATGGCCGCCAAGGATCAGGGCCTGGACAACGCCGAGCCTCGCACGCCGCAGTCGAGCACCCCGACGAGCTTTCGCCGGTGGTGCGAGGAGGTGCTGCGGCCGGCCATCGACGCGTGAGCGCTCGGCGCGATCACCGGATGGAACCGATCCGGTGGCGAGCTGTGGTTCGATGTCGGCATGGCCGAACCGATCGAGTTGCCCCTCGGGCCGGAGGTCGCCTGGACGCCGGTCGCGCACCCGGCCCGCGAGCCGCTGCAGGGCGCCCACGTGCTGCTGCGGCCGCTCGCGGCCGGCGACGCCGCCGATTTGTACGCGGCCACGCACCTGCCCGCCGGCGATCCCGCCGTGTGGACGTATATGTCCGACGGGCCATATCACGACGCCGATGATCTGCGCGGGGCGCTGATCGAGGCGGAGGCGTCGCAAGACCCGCTGTTCTTTGCGATCGTGCGCGCCGGCCGGGTGCTCGGGCGCGCGTCCTACATGCGGATCACACCCTCGTTCGGCGTGATCGAGATCGGCAACATCATCTTCGCCCCCGCCCTACAGCGGACCACGGCCGCGACCGAGACGATCTACCTGCTCGCCCGACACGCGTTCGACGACCTCGGCTACCGCCGCCTGGAGTGGAAGTGCAACGCGCTCAACGCCGCGTCCCGGCGCGCCGCCGATCGTTTCGGCTTCAGCTTCGAGGGCGTCTTTCGCAACCACCAGATCGTCAAGGGCCGCAACCGTGACACTGCCTGGTACGCGATCGTCGACAGCGACTGGCCGCCGATCCGCGCCGGCATGCAGGCGTGGCTGGCCGCCGACAACTTCGACGACGACGGCGCGCAGCGCGCCGGGCTGGCGCAACTGATCGCCCAGGCCCGCTCCTACTAGTACCTGGAGATTCGCAGCTGCCCCACTTCGTGCAGACCTCTTCGCTCCAGGGTGACCTCGGAGGCATGAACGTGCACTACTGCTTTGGAGATGGGCGGTCTGGATGATCAGCGGCTGGTGCGAGCGGCGCGTTCCGGCGACGATGTGGCCTTCGCGCGGCTGGTCAGCCGTCACTACCCGGCGCTGCTCGCGAGCTGCGAGCGGATGCTCGCCGACCGCGACGTGGCGCGCGACGCGGCGCAGGAGGCCGCGCTCCGGGCGATGTTGGGTCTCGATCAGCTTCGCGACGACGCCCGGTTTGGAGCATGGCTGGTCGGCATCGGCCTCAACGTGTGTCGCGGACTGCTCAGCGCCGGGCGACGGCAGATCTCACTCGACGCGCTGCGCGAGGGCGGTCAGGTCGCAGAGCCGACCGCCGAAGGCGCTACACCAGTCGACCTGATCGCCGCCGATGAGCTGGCGGTCCGGGTGCGCGCGGCGATCGCTGCGCTGCCGGCCGGACAACGCCAGGCAGTCGCCCTCTACTACCTCGGCGGGCTGACCGGAGCCGAGGCCGCCGAGGAGATCGGCACGCGCCCGGGGGCGATCAAGACCCGGCTGCACAAGGCGCGCAGATCCCTGCGCGTGTCTCTGCAAGACACCTACCGGGAGTACATCGATATGACCGACGAGTCCACCCAGCTGATCCCGATGCAGGTCGCCGAGCTACGCCGCACCCAAACCGACGAGTCGGGGCTCGAACGCCACATCGTATTCCTGAGAGACGACCAGGGACGGCGGCTGCCAATCTGGATCGGGCTGGCTGAAGCCACCGCTATGGCCCTGATCCTCGAAAAGGTCAAGCTGCCGAGGCCCGGCGTCTACCAGTTCGCCGCCTCGCTGCTCGCCGGCGCCGGCGGGCGTCTGCGCGAGGTGCGGGTGACCCAGCTGACGGAGTCGACCTTCTATGCCCAGGCGATCCTCTCAGACGACACCAGCATCGACGCCCGACCCAGCGACGCGCTCACGCTCGCCCTGGTGGCCGACGTCCCGATCTACGTCGCCGCCGGGGTGCTGGAACGCGCCGATCAGATCACCGCCGCGCGCAACGATCTGATCAGGGAAGCGGATGCGGCTGTCGACGATGCCCGGGTGATCGCCGACGAGGCCCAAGCCGGGTATGCCGCGAGCGTGGCCCACTTCGCGAACCCAGACGACTAGCGGCCCACCACTAGGCCGGCTCGCGGTGCGGCCGGCTCGTTCTGTCAGTCGTTCTCAGCACTGGGTGCAACTGCTTGAGCGAGCGCGGTAGGAGCTCGGACTGATGCCGAGTGCTCGCAGGAACGCGCGGCGCATCGTCTCGGCCGTGCCGAACCCGCACTCGGCGGCGATCGTCTCGATCGACTTGTGGTCGTGCTCGAGGGCTGCGCGCGCCGCCTCGACCCGTACCCGCTGGACGTATCGGGCCGGGCTCATTCCCATCTCGGCCAGGAACAACCGGTTGAGGTGGCGCTCGCTGACGCATGCCAATTGCGCGAGGTGGCCGACCGAGTGGTCCTGCGCCGGATTGCTGATCACCGCATCGGCGATCCGCCTCAGCGGCGAGTCGTACGGGACGGCGGCCGCGTCCGGCGGCCCGCCGCTCCCGGGCTCCCGGTGATGACAATCGGCCAGCCACTGCACAACCCTCCGTCGAGCGCCGTCGCCGTAGTCCTGGCACGTCATCCACAGCGCGAGGTCGATCCCGCTGGCGCTCACGTGCGCCGGTGAGCGCCCGTCGCCCAACAGGCCGGCGGACCGCAGCAGGTGACCGCCGTTGGCCACCGCGGCGACCCGCTGGGCAGCGTCGCCCAGGCGACGGATGTGGGGGAGCAGTCCCGGGTAGGCGAACGTCACATCCTGATCCCAGCCGCCAAGCGCCACCAGCGTGTCGACCGCTCCGATCACCTCCCGCATCGCGGCGTCGACGCCGAGTCTCACGCCGGAGCTGGTCGGCACCGAGCAGCCCGTCGGCGAGGTGACCAGCACGTCATAGCCCGGAACCGGCGCCACCGCCCTGCCGGCCGCCGTCAGCACCTCCAGCACCTGTGCCGCGTCGAGCAGCATGACACCCGGAAACGCCACCACCACGACGCTCTGCGCGGCCAGCGCCGGCGTGCCGCGGCGGCCCGTCCCGATCGCTGTCAGATCGCGTTCAGCGAGCGCCACCCGCTCCTCCGCGTGACTCTTCGGTTCGCTCCCGCGGCGGCCACGATCCACTCCATCACACGGGTGCTCGCGTTCGTGGCGCCCGCGAGCTCGACCTCGCGGATCCCCGTCGGACTGGTCACGTTGACCTCGGTCAGGCGGTCACCGATCACGTCGATACCGACGAAGTGCAGGCCCCGCGCGCGCAGTTGGGGTGCGAGCCGGCGGCAGACCTCGGCGTCGTGATCATCGATCGTGGCCGGCGATACGATCGCACCCTTGGCCATGTTGCATCGGAACTCGCCGGGGCGCGCGGAGCGGTTGATCGCGCCGATCGGCTCGCCGTCCAACAGCAGGATCCGCTTGTCGCCGTCGGCAGCCGCCGTGAGGTACTCCTGCACGACCGTTTGGCGGCGGCCGCAATCGGTGACCAGCTCGAGCAGAGCGTGCAGTCCCGGGTCACCGTCGCGCAAGATCACCACCCCACTCCCGGCCATGCCCTCGAGGGGTTTCGCCACTCCCATGCCCCAGCCTAACAGCGCAGCGTGGATGTCGCGCGCGTTGGCCGTCACGAGGGTCGCCGGGGCCAGGTCGGGCAGCAGCAGCGGCAGCAGCTTCTCGTTGCTGTCGCGCAGCCCGGCCGGGTCGTTGACCACGCATGTCCCGGCGCGGACGGCGGCGTCGAGGACCAGCGTCGCTCGCAGGTAGGCCGCGTCGACGGGCGGATCGGCGCGCATCAGGACGGCGTCGCAGTCGGCCAGGGCCAGGCGCTGCGGCGTCCCCAGCTGATACCACGCGTCGGTCGTGACCCAGCGACCGACCGACTTGACCGCGGCGGCGAGCTGCACCGGCGCAGCCCGCGTGACCGCGACGTCGTGCTCGAGCCCCAGGTCGCCGATGCCGGTGACCCAGACCTCGGCCCCGAGGCGCTGGGCCGCCTCCATCAACGCGACGCTCGTGTCGTGACCGGGCGCAAGGCCCGCGAGCGGATCGATGACGAACGCGATCCTCACGTTGGGCCCCGCCGCACGTACAGGACCTGGACGTCGGTGTACGCGGCGAGGCCGAGACGTGAGCTTTCCACCCCCAAGCCTGACTGCTTGAGCCCCCCGAACGGTAGGTCGGGCCCCATGCCGGGGTGCTGCCGGACCCAGACCGAGCCGGCCTCGAGCCGGTTGGCGACCGCAGTCGCGGCTTCCAGATCGGATCCCCAGACCGAGCCGCCCAAGGCGTACTCGGTCGCGTTGGCTCGCTGCACCGCCTCGTCCACCGTCGCGTAGGTCAAGAGCGGCAGCACCGGCCCGAACTGCTCTTGATCGACGAGCGCAACACCTTCGGCGACCCCGCGGACGAGCGTGACGGGATGGAAGTACCCGAGGCCGGTCGGTGCGCTTCCCTTGAAGAACGCCTCACCGCCACGGCGCAAGGCGTCGTCGAGCAGCAACCGAACGCGCTCCAGTTGTGACGCGTTCTGCAACGGCCCGATCTCCGACCGCGGATCCTGGCCGGGTCCGACCACGACGCGACTCCCGACCTGCGCGAGCGCATCGCCGACGGCCTGCGCGATGCCCTCGTGGACATACAGGCGCTTGAGCCCGGCGCAGACCTGTCCGCAGTTGCTGAACGCCGCCCAGAAGAGGTCGTCGGCGATGTCGTCGGGGTCGGTGCCGGGCAACACGATCCCGGCGTCGTTTCCGCCGAGCTCGAGCGTCAGGCGCGCCAGCCGCGCGCCCGCGCTCTGCATGATCGCGCGGCCCGTCGCCACCGAGCCGGTGAAGCTGATCTTGCTCACTCGCGGGTGAGCGACGAGCCGGCGCCCCAATTCGTCGCCGCCGCTGATCACGCTCACCAGTCCCGCGGGCAGCTCGGGGGCCAGTAGCTCGCCGAGCCGCAGCGTCGCGATCGGGGTCAGCGGCGAAGGTTTGACGATCACCGCGTTGCCGGCACGGATCGCCGGGGCGATCTTCCACAGCGCCAGCAGCAGCGGATAGTTCCAGGCGGTGATCGCGGCCACCACGCCGAGCGGCACGCGGCGGATTTCGGCGTAGCCGTTGGCTCCGTCACGGACCACCTCGGGCTCCAGCTCCATCTCGGCATACGCTCGAGTCCAGGTCAGGCCCGAGTTGATCTCCGCCCGGGACTTGCTCAACGGCTTGCCCTGTTCGCGCGTGAGCAGCTCGGCGAGCTCCTCACGGTTGGCCTCGAGCACGGTCGCGATCCGCTGCAGTGCGTCCCGTCGCTCGGCGCGGTCCGAGTGCCGCCAGCCGCCGAACGCCTTCCCCGCGGCGTCGACCGCGTACTCGAGCTGGTCGGGCGAGCACTCCGGGGCGATGGCGAACGGCTCGCCGATCGCGGGATCGATCACCTCCAGCGTCGCCGGGGCGGGCTCGGGCCGCCCGCCCCAGGTCATCTGCGGCGCGCTTGCCGTCGCGGTGGCCAGCCCGCCGCTCACGACTTCACCGGCGGCATCGGGCAGGCGATCTGCTGATCTGCGTCATCGAGCCCGTCGTCACCCGTGGCGTCGCCGGCGGCGCTCACGACGGGGTGCTCGAACAGCAGCTTGAACTGATCGTGCGTGTACTGGCCGGACTTCGGGACCTTGACGCCGAGCGCCTTCTCGGGGTGCACCTTGGCCGAGGGTCGCGCAGCGATCCGTTCACTCCACCGGCGGACCGCCGGGAAGTCGGCGATGTCGACGCCCTGGCCCTTGGCCACCCGCACCCATGGGAAGCAGGCGAGGTCCGCGATCGACAGCTCATCGACGATCCACTCTCGATCGGAGAGCCGATCGTCGAGCACCTGGTACAGGCGGCGGGCCTCGCGCCGGAAGCGCTCGATCGCGTATGGCACCGAAGTCCCATGGTGAGGAGCGTGGCTGACGAAGTGGGCCGCCTGACCGAGCGCCGGTCCTTGTCCGGCCACCTGCCAGTGGACCCAGCACAGCGCCTCGGTGCGCTGTGCCAGGTCCGCCGACAACAGCTGCCCGGTCGTCTCGGCCAGGTACTGCAGGATCGCCCCGGACTCGAACACCCGGAGCGGGCCCCCGGGAGCGTCGCGATCGATCACCGCCGGAACCTTGCCGTTCGGGTTGACGTCCCGATACTCCGGAGCGTGCTGGTCACCCGCAAGCAGGTCGACCCAGCGGATCTCGTACGGCGTGCGCGTCTCCTCGAGCATCATGAGGATCTTGCGACAGTTCGGCGATGTGTAGTAATAGAGCTCGATCACGACGTGCCTCTCTTTCCCCGCAGGGGTCAGACGCCGATCCGCTCTCGCATGCGCTCGGCATAGGCGACCAGGTTCGACTTGCCGCGCGTGTAGTCGCGCCCCGGCCAGTCGAACGGGACGTCGGTCAGGTGACGCACGAACGAGTACACCGAGGCGTCGAGCGTGCGAGGCGTGTCGCCCAGGAAGAACGGCTTGTCACCGAGGTACGTGGACAGTGCGTCGACGTCCTCCCGGAACACCTCGAACACCTCCTCCTCGGAGCGGCGCCCCATCCCCTGGCCGTCGAACTCGGCCATGATCCGCGCCCGGAAGCCGTCGAGCGCAGCGCGCAGCTCCGGCGTGACCTCGGCTCCCTGGACGATGTACGGGATGTAGGTCTCCCAGCCGGCGTCCTCGCGCCACCGCGGCTGGATCACCCCGGACCAGTACAGGTGCTCCTCCATCAGGCGGTGCCAGGCGAGCGCCTGCGCCTTCTCCGCGGCGGTCATGCCCTCATCGAGGGGAGACTCGCTGTGAGCCTCCAGATAATGGATGATCCGGTTGGAGTCCGTGATCTTCGTCCCGTCGTCCAGAACCACGTACGGCAGCTTGCCGTTGGGCGAGTCATCGTCGAGCGTGGCCAGCGACTGCGGCTGCCACTCGTGCTCGTGGCCCGTCATGTGCAGGTAATAGACGAGCTTTGTGACGTACGGACTGATGTCAGGCACGCCCCACGCCGGGACGTAGCCGTAGACGGTCAGACTCCGCTGCGCCGCCCCTTGATCCGTGGCGGGATCATGATGCTGGGTCACCATGGTAGGTACTCTCCATTCGAATGCTGGAAGCGGCCAGACGTCGCCAGTGACAGGCCGTCCATATTGGCGATGAGGCCGCCGGCGGCGGCCACGGGAGTGATGTACTCGGCGGTGGCGTAGTTGCCGCCGAGGTCCTTGGTCAGATCGGTCGCCACCATCCCCGGGTGGAGCATGAGCACGGCCACGCCGCGGTCACGCAGCTCGTGACTCAGGTTCAGGCCGGCCATGTTGGCGGCGGCCTTGGACATCCGATACGCGTACATGAGACCGCTGGTGTTGTCGCCGAGCGACGCGACGCGGCTGGTGACGATGCCGACCTTGGAGCCGTCGTCGAGCAGCGGAGCGAGCGCCTTGACGACTCGGAGCGGACCGAGGCTGTTGATCTCGAACTCCCGGCGGACCTCGTCGAAGTCGACCGATTCAAGGTCATCGAGCTGGAGCACGCCGGCGACGTGGAACAGCCACTGCAGCCGCGCGCCGGCCGCCGTCAACTCGTGGAGCAGTCGCGCGACCGAGCCGTCGGAGGTGACGTCGATCTCCCGATGAACGGCGATGCCGCGGGCGACGAGATCCGCGCCGTCGCCCAGGCACGCCGCGGCCACCCGATCGCCGCGCTCGTGCAATTGCACCGCGGCGCATTGCCCGATTCCGCGGTCGGCGCCGACCACGAGCTTGACGGCGCGGGCGCTCATCCGACGCTCGCCGCGGTGGGATCCGGCGCCGCGGTGCGGCGATGATCGGGACCGATCACGCCGGCGCCGCGGAGCGCGGCGATCCTACCGGCCTCGTAGCCGAGCTCTCCGAGCACCTCGTCGGTGTGCGCCCCAAGTCCGGGAGCGCCCCGTGGCGGCGCCGGCGGCGTGCCCTCGAAGCGCGCCGGCGGACGCGGTTGGCGCAGACGGCCGGCTTCGGGATGCCGCAGCTCGACCAGCAGCTCGGAGGCGCGAATCTGCGGATGCTCGATCATCGCGTCGCGGGTCAGCGCGGGCGCTGACGGGACATCGTGTCGATCGAAGATCTCCAGCCATTCGTCCGCGGTGCGCTCCATCAGCACCTCCTGGGTCATCGTCAAACGAGCGTTGACGTGCTCGTCTCGACCCGCCGGCGTCTGGAAGCGCTCGTCATCGAGCCACTGCGGACGATCGACCGCCCGGCACAACGCCTGCCACTCGACATTGGACATCACCGCGACCGTCATATACCCCGACTTGGTCTCATAGATCAGGTCCCGGAAACTGGCCGCTTCCTGTGCCGTCGCCGGAGCGTCGATGAACGTCTGCCCACCCATGTCCGACGCCCACAGGAACGCCACGATCGAGTCCAGCATCGACAGACGGATGTGCTGTCCGGTCCCGGTCAGCGAACGCGCCACCAGCGCCGAGGTCGCGGCCTGCGCGGCCGTGATCGCGGTGAGCTTGTCGGGCAGGACGGTGCGGATCAGCCGCGGACGCTCTTCGTCTGAGCCGGCCTGGATCGTGGTCAGCCCGGAGAGGGCCTGTACGACCGGGTCGTACACGCGCTTGTGCGCGTACGGACCCCGCTCGCCGAATCCGCTCAGCGACAGGTAGATGATCGCCGGATTGGCCGCCTGGGCGGCGTCGTAGCCGATCCCGAGCCGGTCGACCACGCCGGGCCGGAAGTTCTGAATAACGATGTCGGCGGTCTTGATCAGGTCGAGGAAGACCGCTGCACCGTCATCGTGTTTGAGGTTGAGCTCGAGCGAGCGCTTGGACCGGTTGATGTTGACGAACATCGACGGCAGACCGCCTGAGCTGTGGCGCAGCGAGCGAACGTGATCGCCCTTTCCCGGGACCTCGATCTTGATCACGTCGGCGCCCTGGTCGCCGAGGATGTCAGCGCACCAGGGGCCGGCCAGCATCGTGCACAGATCGAGCACGCGATGACCAGCTAGTGGTCCGGCACCGGACCGCTGAATCTCTCTCTCCACAGCGCGAAAATCTAGGCTCGCGGTCCGGACGCAACCAGCCGAAGGACCGGATTCGCTGGATACGCGGCCGAAACGGAGGGATCGGGGTGATCTTGGGCCGCAGCGGGCAAGTCTCGCTCGCGCGCCGCTATCCTTTGTTGAGGTTTTGTCCACGCTTTGTTCAAAGATGACGGACCGGCGCTCGATCGAGCTCGTCCGTCGCCGCGCATGAGCGCGAACGGCGACCACCACGGACGCTCGCCCAGCCGCGGTCGCGCCACCCGGACGGCACGGCTCGGACGGGTCGCCGTCGGCGGGGCGGTCCGCTGGACGGGCGATCGGCTGGACACGCGGGGGACTCCCGACGAGCGCCAGCGGCGGCGCGGTGACCGGATCGTCGCGACAATCGACGCGCTCGTCGATCAGCTTTCGGTGATGCGCGGAGCGGCGATGAAAGCCGGGCAGGTCCTCTCGACGATCGAGTTCCCTGGCCTCGACGAGGACCAGTCGGCCCATCTGCAGGCGCGTCTGAGCTCGCTGCGCGACAACGTTCCCGCCGTCGATTGGAAGCAGATGCGCGCGGTGCTCGCCCGCGAATGGGGCGAGCGGCCCGAGCGCGTGCTCGCCGTAGTCGACACCGATCCCGCGGCCGCCGCCAGCATCGGCCAGGTGTACCGCGGGCAGACACACGACGGGCGCGAGGTGGCGATCAAGGTGCAGTACCCGGCGATCGCCGGGTCGGTCGAGGCCGACATGCGCAACCTGATCCTGCTGTCGCCGCTGCTGGCGCAGCTGATGCCTGGCCTGGAGGTCAGGCAGGTGCTCACCGAGCTGCGCGAGCGGATCGTCGAGGAGTGCGATTACGAGCTGGAGGCGAGCAACCATCGTCAGATCGAGCGGTACTGGCGGGGTCATCCGTTCGTGCTCGTGCCGGCGGTCGACACCGAGCTCAGCCGGCGGCGGGTGCTGGTGACCGACTGGGTCGACGGCATGAGCTTCGACGAGGTCTGCGCGCAGCCGGACCCAGTCCGCGACCGCTACGCGCAGATCCTGTACCGGTTCTTCTATGGCACCGCGACCGGCCTCGGCGTCGGGCTCGGTGACCCGCATCCGGGCAACTACCTGCTCGGCCCAGACGGCCGCGTCGCGTTCTTCGACTTCGGGATGATGCGCCGGCTCCCACCGGACTACCTGCGACGCGAAGCTCGGATCGCGCGCGGCGTCCGCGACCGAGACGCCGCCAAAGTCACCGCCGGAATGCGCGAGCTGGGGTATCTGCCGGGCCCGTCGCACGACTGGGACGGCGAGCTGCTGCTGGACTACATGCGGGAAGCGTCCTGGTGGCTGCAGGCCGAGGAGCCGCTGCGGCTGGCGCCCGAGGATCTGTGGCGCAGCACCGAACTGCTCCGCGACGAGGGCGGCCGTGAGCACGTCGCGCAGCTGCGGCGGATGACCCTGCCCCCGGAGGCGCTGCTGCTGCGCCGGATGGAGGGGCTGCTGTTCCAGACGGCGGGGATGCTGCGCGCGAGCGCTCCCTGGGGCAGTTTGATGCGCGAGCTGACCGACGGGGGCGAGCCCGTCGGCGAGCTCGGCGCCCAGCACGCCGAGTGGATCGCCCGCCGCCACGCCGCGATCGGACCGCGCGGATGATCGGCTCGATCGTCGACACGGTTCTGGATCGCACCGTCGTCGGCGGGTACACGAACGTCGGCTACCAAGTCCGCAGCCGCGGATGGAGCGCGTCGGAGCTGCAGCGGATGGACGGCAAGGTGGTGGCCGTCACCGGCGCCAGCTCGGGACTCGGGCTCGCGGCCGCCGAAGGGTTTGCTCGGCTCGGCGCGACCGTCTGGGTGATCGTCCGCGACCGGGAGCGTGGCGAGCGTGCGCGCGCCGAGATCGCCGCTCGGTCAGGCAACAACGACATCCAGGTGGGCGTCTGTGACCTGAGCAGGCTCGCCTCGATCCGCAGCTTCGCGGGTCGCTTGAGCAGCCGAGCTTCGCGCCTGGACGTGCTCGTCAACAACGCCGGCACGATGACGCAGACACGGGAGCTGTCGGCCGACGGCATCGAGTTGACGCTCGCCACCAACGTGATCGGTCCGTTCGCGCTCACGAATCGGCTGATCGGACTGCTGCAGCGCAGCGCGCCGGCGCGGATCATCAACGTCTCCTCCGGCGGGATGTACGCGCAGCGGCTCAGAGTCGACGATCTCCAGAGCGAGCACGGGAGCTTCGACGGGCCGTCGGTGTACGCGCGCAGCAAGCGCGCCGAGGTGGTCCTCACCGAGATCTGGGCCCAACGGCTGGCGGGCAGCGGCGTGACCGTCCACGCGATGCACCCCGGATGGGCCGATACACCCGGCGTCCGATCCTCGCTGCCGCGCTTTTATAGGGCGACCCGTCCGCTGCTGCGGACGCCCGCGGAGGGCGCCGACACGATCGTCTGGCTCGGTGCCGCGGCCGAGCCGGCGCTGCGTTCGGGCCGGTTCTGGCACGACCGCCGTCCACGCCCCGTCCACCTGCTGCCCCGAACACGGGAGACTCCGGCGCAGCGCGCCAGCCTGTGGGCGCAATGCGTCGAGCTCAGTGGCTGGCATGACGACGCCGCCGACGGCTCGAGCTGACCGTGGACGTCCCGAGATGACCGGAAAGGTGCTCGTGACCGGCGCGACGGGCTTCGTCGGCGGTCGTCTGGCCGCCAGGCTGGCCGATTCGGGCCAGCAGGTTCGCTGCCTCGTGCGTGACCGTCACGGGGCCCGTGCCGGCACCCTGGCACGTGATGGCTTCGATCTGCACGAGGGTGACGTGACGCGTCCGGAGACCCTCCGCGGCGCCGGCCGCGGCGTCGACGTCGCGTACTACCTGATCCACTCGATGGGCCGGGGCGGAGCGCGGGACTTCGCCGAGGGCGAGCGCGCCGCCGCGACCTCGTTTGCGCGGATGGCCCGCGCGGAGGGGATTCAGCGGATCATCTACCTGGGCGGCCTCGGCGACCGGCCCGTGTCACGGCACCTGCGCAGCCGGCACGAGACCGCGCTCGCGCTCGGGGATGAGGGGCCGCCGCTGACCTACTTCCGCGCCGGGATGGTCGTCGGGCCCCAGAGCGAGTCCTACCGAACGCTGCGCTACCTCGTGCAGCGGCTCCCGGCGATGATCGCGCCCGCATGGCTGAAGACGCTGACCCAGCCGATCGGGATCGACGACACCCTGACCTACCTGACCGAGGCGCTGACGGTGCAGGCATCGACGGGCAGGCAGATCCAGATCGGCGGCCCCGACGTACTCAGCTACGGCGAGATGCTCGACCGGATGGCCGTGGCATTGAACGTCCGTCGCCGGCCGCGGGTCCCGGTGCCGTTGATCACCCCGTGGCTGTCCTCGCTCTGGATCGGACTCGTCACCCCGGTCGACGCCGGGGTCGCGAGGCCCCTGATCGAAGGCCTCTCCCTGCCGACGGTCGTCACCGACCCCACCGGGATGGCGCTGTTCGAGATCGATCCGATCGGCTTCGACCAGGCGCTCCGCCGCGCCGTCGCCGAAGACCCCGAGCTCGCCGTCGGCTGAAGGCGAGCAGGGCCGCGAGCGGGGTTGCACCGTTGACCCCGAGCGTCTCGTCACCTTCCAAGGCTCATCGCGCGTGTCCCTCGACCACGCCGTATGGGAAGGCGACCGGCCGTGCGCCGGTCATGGTGAGTCCCGCGGCAGCCAGGAGCGTGCCGTATTCGGCGTTCGTTCGCTCCTGTCCCCCGGTCAGCACGAGCATGTTGATGTCGCTCAGCAGGGTTGGTATGGCGTCGCCGCCATGCTCTGGGATCAGCCGCTCAACGATCACGATCCTGCCGCCGGGCGCCATCGCGCGCCGGCAGTTGCGCAGGATCTCGACGCACCGAGCGTCGTCCCAGTCGTGCAGGACGTTGGCCAGGACGTAGCGGTCCGCGCCCTCCGGAACGCTGGCAAAGAAGTCGCCCGCCACCACCTCGCAGCGATCCGCGACATCCGACGCTCGCCGTGCGGCCTGGGCATCGGAGGCGACGGCGGGATGCTCGAACAGCACTCCCCGCAGGTGGGGGTGGCGTCGAAGGATTTCGACGAGCAGGATCCCCTGTCCGCCACCCACGTCGACGACCGTGCGCGCGCCTGCGAAGTCGGACGCCGCGGCGACGCTCGGCGCGAACGCCGCCGTGCGCTCGGACATCGCCGCATTGAAGGTCGCCAGGCCCCCCGGATCGGCCGCGATCAAGTCAAACCACGCTGAGCCGAACGCGAGCTCGCGGCCCGACCGGCCCGTCTTGACCGTTTGCAGAATGTGCCCGAACGGGACGACCCCGCCGATCGCGTCGACGAGGAGTGCCCATGACCGCATGCCGATCGGCGCGTCGCGCCGGAGGCGGTCCCCGATCACCGTCAGGCTGAATGATCGGGACTCGTGCTCCTCGAACACTCCGAGCGCCGCCAGCAGGCGAAGCACCCGGTACAGGGACCGCTCATCGGTGCCGGTAGCGCGCGCCAGGTCGCCCGCGCTCACCGGCTCGTCGGCGAGCAGGTCGGCTATCCCGAGCTCCGCCACGACGTAGATCGCGCGCGAGACGTGGATCCCTGAGATCATCCGCAGCAGCGTCATTGCCGCCGCGCGCTCGGCATCGGCAGCTTGAGCAGGGTTCTCCTGGCTCCGGTCCCGCGCGGTGGCGCTCATGGCGTTCTCCTCGACAATTCGCTCCCGGAACGGATCTGAGAGCTTGTGGATCTGATGCCCATCGCGGCGACGATCGCACCAGCTCACCGCCCGCGCGTGAGGGAGATCCCTATCGCTTAGGCCTCAACCGGAGCCGGCGAGAGCCCCATGCGGGGAGCGATGAGGCGCCGTGCCCAGCGTGACCACCGGCGAGTCATTCCGGGCGCGCGGCGTAGAGCCTCCAGCTGCCGATCCCGACAAGCGCCGTGTCGCCGCGCGGGCTGAACGTGAGTGACGAGCCGTAGACCACGTCTCGCACCGTCTGGGTGACCAGCACCTCGCCGGCCCGGGCGTGCTTGAGTGCTCCGTCGGCGATCTGCACCGCGACGCCGTTGACGTTTCCATCGGGCAACCGCTCGATCTCGCCGACGTGGACCGCCGCCCGCGCATCGACGTCACGGCTGGTCGCGGTCGCGCAGATCTCAAACGCGCATCGCAGCGCTGCGCTGGGGGCAGCGAAGACCGCGTGAACGGCGTCTCCGATCAGCGGCACCGGCTGTCCGCCGTTGATCACGACCGTGCGATGAAGTTCGGGCAGCTCGTGCGGCAGCCGCCGGCTTCGTCGTTCGCCGCGCGGCGTCTGATGATCCACCGCAGCGTTCACAGCGTCTGCGCAGAGGACGGCGCTCAGCATGCGAACCGCCGACGCCGCTGCGTCGGCGCCGTGCAGCGCGAGCCGCCGGGACAGCTCGGTTCGTGTGCGGACCCCGAGCTTGCGATAGACGCGTGACAGGTGCACCTCGATCGTCTTGGGGCTCAGGAACAGTCGAGCCGCGGCCTCGCGGTTGGTCACGCCATCGGCGACGACCAGCGCGACTGAAAGCTCCTGGGGAGTCAGCTCGTCCCGCCCCGAGACGCCTTGTCGGCGAAGCCGAGCACCGCTGGCTCGCAGCTCGGTCTGCGCACGTCGCTCCCAGGGCTCGGCACCCAGCGCGTGGAAGGCCTGCAGCGCATCGCGCAGACGCTCTCGCGCCTGGACGCGTCTCCCGGCGCGACGCAGGCGCTCGCCACACACGAGCTGCGTCCGCGCCGCCTCGAACCGGGACACGGTCGGTGCTTTCAGAACCTGCTCAATCGCTGCATCCAGCAGATCATCGGGCGCGACGAGCACTCGAGCGCGCGCAACGGCGTGGCGTCCCCAGGGCGATTGGGCTGCTTCGGTTCGCCACTCGAGGTCCGCGAGCGAAGCGTGCGCGCCCGCGGCGTCACCAACGCGTGCCAGCGTCTCGATTCGGTCGGCCCCGAGCCGAACGAAGCCGGGATGGCGCACCGGTGCCATCAGGCGATCGGCCTTGTCCAGCGCGGCGAGCGCCGCCCCGTCGTTGCCGACCCCGAGCTCCAAGAGACCGAGTGCCGCATTGGCCTCGGCGGCCAGCCAACGATCGGTGCTGCCAAATCGCTGCTCGGCGTAGCCGATGTGCTGGCGGCACGGCGCGTCGAGTCCGATTGCCGCTTCGACCGCAGCCACCTGCACGATCGTCCATCCCGGCCATGACGCTCGCCCTTCCTGCGCCAGCGCGAGCGCTTCACCGCTCGTCTTCAGTGCCTGCATCAACCGCCCCTGGCGCAGCTCGATCGTCAGGCGTGTCCTGAGGCTGTAACACAACGCCGGGAGGTGGCCGATCCGCCTGAGCTCAAGGATGCTGGTCGCCAACGCCGCCTGGGCCTCGTCGAGATAGTCAGCCGCCGACAGCACCTCGCAGGCATAGGCGACCTGAAGATCGGCCCGACCGTCCGAAGCCGCGATCGCCATACGCGCGGCTCGCAGCGCATCGGTTACCCGGCAGTCGGCGAGCCGCTGCCACGCGAGCGCGGTCAACACCTCGCGGTCTTCGGGCCCGACGTCAGCGGGCACGAGGGCCTCGGCGCGGTCCGCCAGCACGCGCGCGCCATCGATGTCAAGACGCGAGCAGGCCCAATCCCACGCCACGGCGAGCATCATCGCGGCCTTGCGGGGATCGTCGGCGGCGAGCCGCTCGGCATCGTCGACCATCCGGCCGAACAGCGACTGCGGGCTGGACGCGGTGGTCGCGACCCACCAGCGCGCGATCGTGATATCGGCCAGGAGCCCAGGGTCCCGCGTCAACGACTCGCCGCGATCCAGCAGCGCGACCGCCTGCTCTGGCTGACCGGCGAGCCAGGCCGACTCACCCGCGAGCAGCAGCCGTTGGGCGCGCAGCTGATCACTGGGCGTCGCGGCGGCGGAGCGCTCGAGCAACCTCGCGGCGCTGACGCACGCGCCCCGGCGACGTGCGTTGAGTCCGGCGCGGGCCAGGTCGTCCGAGACACCATCGTGCGGCTCGATGCCGGAGGCGACGAGGTGCCACGCACGGCGCGCGCTCTGAGCCTCCGTCAGACCTGCCGCCAGGGCCTGGTGCGCCGCCCGACGCTGCTCGTCGGTCGCCGCGGTGTAGACAGCCGAGCGCACCAACGGATGCCAGAACCAGATCCGGTTCTGCTGAATGCGAACCAGGCCGGCGCGCTCTGCCTGCTCCAGCCCGCGCGCCGCGCCGGGAGCCGCGTGACGCACGGCGTCCGTGTCGTCGCCGTCGTTGGCCGCGGCGAGCAGCAGCGCGCCACGGCCGTCTTGATCCAACTGCTCGATTCGGGCCAGGAACGCCCGCTCGATGCTCTCGGTGACCGTGAGATGATCGGCGAGCGGTCGCCGACCCGCCCGCTGATCGTCGTCCAGGCCCGCCGGCAACTCCAAAAGGGCAAGCGGGTTACCGGCCGATTGCTCCCACAGGGCTCGGACCACCTCGGGCGCCAACGCATAGCCTGCATGCGCGATCAGCGTGTTGGCCGCTGCGAGATCGACCCCTGCCACACGCAGCTCAGGGATGCCGGGCATCTGCAATGCCTCGCCCGACCGCGCCGTGACCAGGATGCCGATCGCCTCGTCGGCGATCCGCCGCCCCACGAAGGTCAACGCGTTGACCGTCTCGTGATCCAGCAGCTGCGCGTCATCCACGACGATCATCAGCGGCTCGCGTGATGCCGTCTCGGCCAACAGCGCCAAGACACCCGCGTAGACCGCGAGCGCGTCCGTGACGCCATCGCCGACGCCGCCCAACGCGACTTCGATCGCCCGCGATTGGCGAGTCGGCAGGTCGCCGAGCCGGGCGAGGACAGGCCTGACGAGTTCGCTCAGGCCCGCGTACGGCAGCGCGGCCTCCGCCGCCGCTCCGTGGGCGCTCAGCCGCCTCATGTCCATCACCTGCCGCTCGGCGTACCGAAGCAGCGCCGTCTTTCCGATACCGGGCTCGCCAAGCACCAGCAGAGCGCCGCCCGCCCCACCGCGAACCTCGGTCAACAGCTCATCGATCCTCGCGCACTCACTGAGGCGCCCAACCATCACGAGACCAACCTAACCGAACGCTCGACCCAGGCGATACCGGTTCAAGATCGCGCAGGGAAGCTCACCACGACGGTCAGGCCGCCTTCGGGTCCGGGACGGACGTCGAGGCCGGCTCCGTGGGCTTCGGCGATCTCGGCGACGATCGACAGGCCGAGACCGAGACCGTTCGGGCCGGCGGTCCGGTCCGGGGTGCCGCGTTGGAAGGGCTGGAGCAGACGACTGACCTGGTCTGGCGCTACGGGGGGTCCGGTGTTGGTCACGGTGAGCGTCGCTTCGGTGGTGCTGGCGGCGAGCGCGACCTCGACCCGTCCGCCGGTGATGTTGTGACGGATCGCGTTGTCGACCAGGTTCGACACCAGCGTGTAGATCAGGCGGGCGTCCCCGGCCACGGTGGCATCACCGAGCGCGGCGTCGACGTGCAGCCCGCCGGCTGCCGCAGATGACTCGTGGGTGTGCAGGACCTCGCTGGTCACGGCGGCGAGGTCGACAGGCTCCTTGCGGTCGAGACCTCGCTGGCTGCGTGCCAGGGTGAGGAGGGCGTCGATCAGCCGCTCCTGTTCCCTGCCGGCGTCGAGCACCTCCTCGCAGGCGGCGCGGAGCGAGTCGAGGGTGAGGTTCGGGTCGGCGAGCGCGACCTGGAGCATGGCCCGATCCACGGTCAGGGGGGTGCGCAGCTCGTGGGAGGCGTTGGCCACGAAGCGACGCTGCGAGTCGAACACCCGTTCCAGCCGACCGAGAAGCCCGTCGATGGTGTCGCCCAGTTCGGTCAGCTCGTCTCGGGGACCGGGGAGGGCCAGGCGCTGGTGCAAGTCGTTCTCGGAGATGTTCCGGGTGGCGTCGGTGATGGTCTGCAGCGGTCGCAGGACCCGACCGGAGAGGAGCCAGCCGAGCACCACGCATACCCCGATCATGACCGCCAGAACGATGCCCGAACCGATCAGGAACTCGTGGAGGTCGAGACGTAGGGAGCCGAGATGGACGAGCGGTGCCGGAGTCACCGTCTTCACCACACCTCCGCTGGCTGGGAGGTGGATGACGGCCGCGCCGTGTCCGTGGACGGCGCGGTGTATGTGAACGACGGGGCGTAACGACAGGAACGTCACGACGGCGGTGATGACGACGAGGAGAACGCTGGCGGGGAAGAAGAGACCGCAGTAGAGAGCGGTCAGGCGAAAGCGCACGGTCCGCGCGGGCAGGTGGGGCCGCACGGTCAGGCCGCGGAGCCGTCCGCGCCGCGCCACGGGTCAGTCTCCGATCCGGTAGCCCGACTTGGCGACGGTCTCGATGATCGGCGGATCCCCGAGCTTGGCTCGCAGGCGGCTGATGGTGGTCTTCACGGCCTGGCTGAAAGGGTCCGCGGCCTCGTCCCAGACCTGCGCCAGGAGCTGCTCGCTGGACACCGCGGCACCCTGTGCTCCCAGGAGCATCTCCAGGACGCCGAACTCCTTCGGGTTGAGCGACAGGCGAGCACCGGCCCTGGTGGCGACCCTGACAGAAGGGTCGAGCGTGAGGTCCCGGCAGACCAGCGTCGGCGGGAGCGCCGCGCCCGGGCGACGGACCAGCGCCCGAATGCGGGCCACCAGCTCCGAGAACTCGAATGGCTTGGGCAGGTAGTCGTCGGCGCCAAGGCCGAGCCCTTCGACGCGATCCTCGACGGCGCCCGCCGCGGTGAGCATCAAGACCCGGCTCTGCGCACCCTCGGCCGCCAGGACCCGGCAGACGTCGTCGCCGTGCACGCCGGGGAGGTCGCGGTCCAGAACCACCACGTCGTAGGCGGTGACGGCGATGTGGCTCAGCGCGTCGCGGCCGTCGAAGACGACGTCGACCGCCATCCCCGCCCGGCGCAAGCCAGTCGCCACGGTCATCGCCAGTTTGGCGTGGTCCTCGACCACCAGCACCCTCACAGCCTCTCCTCCTTGCACCTGTCTGGTGGCCCAACCGGGATCGGCGAGCGGTTCTGACTTCCAAGGATGACCGATCGACGGTTGCAAAAAAGTTACTGCGTTACCGGCTTGCAACCGCGGCTGTCGTACAACGACGCCATGAGCCTTCCATTCAACAAACACCGCGACGTGCCGGCGACATCGACAGGGAGTGCGGCAGGTCCGCGGCGGGCGCGCGCCCGGGGCTTTCGAGCCGGGCTCGTCGTCGTGACGCTCCTCAGCACTGGCGTCCTGGCCACGGCCTGTGGGGGTGCGTCCAAAACGACCCAGCAATCAGGGGCACACAGCGGGAGCACCGTCAGCCTCGACAACTCCGCCCTCGCCTACATCAACTGCATGCGCACCCACGGGGAGCCAAACATGCCCGATCCGACCTTCAACGGACGGCACGCAACTCTTCATATCACCCCAAACTCCGGCGTCGACCCGGGCTCTCCGCAATTCACCGCTGCCACCAACGCTTGCAAGCATCTGGCGCCCCATGAGGGTGGCCCCTCGGGGGGCCAAACGATCACCCCTGCGCAGCAGGCTGACTACCTCAAGGCCGTCTCATGCATGCGCTCGGACGGGTTTCCCGGGTTTCCCGACCCGGTGTTTCAGAACAACAACGTCACGTTCAGCGCGGCGGGGTCGCGCATCGACACGAACGCTTCCCAATACAAGAGCGCGCTGGCGACGTGCCAGAAGCTGATCCCGGCGGGTCTGCCCTATGGCAGTCCCAGCGGTTCGTGACCGGACGATGCCGTTGCGATTTTCTCGCCGTCACCTGATTGTCGCCGCGGCGCTGATCGTGGTGGTCGTGGTGATGGTGGTTGTCGCAGTCGCTGATCCGTTTGGCAGCGGCCGCGCCCACGGCAGTGAGGTGAACGATGGCGGCACGAGCGTCACGACAGTGGTGCGTGAGTCGCTCTCCTCGCAAACGGCGTCGTCGGGCACGCTCGGCTTCGCGGGGAGCTATTCCGTGATCAACGAAGCGTCGGGGACGCTCACGTGGCTGCCCGCGGTTGGGACGATCATTCCCGAGGGCGGCGTGCCCTACCGCGTCAGCGGTGCTCCGGTGGTCCTGCTGACCGGCAAGATCCCCTTCTACCGAGCGCTCTGGGACGGGATGACCGGCGCCGACGTCGAGCAGCTGAACCACGATCTCGTGACGCTCGGCTACGGCCGGCGCGCGGAGCTCAGCCCGACGTCCGATTACTTCAGCGGCGCGACGGTGAACGCGCTCGAGGCGCTGCAGGACCACCTCGGCGTAACCGAGACCGGCACGCTGGCGCTCGGACAGGCGGTGTTCCTGCCGCTGCGCCGCCTGCGCGTCACCGCTGTCAACGGCACGCTCGGCGCCAACGCTCAACCTGGCAGCCCGTTATTGACCGGGAGCACGGCGCGGCGCGTCGTCTCTCTGCAACTCGACGCGGCCGAGCAGGCCGACGTCGCGCTCGGCGACCGCGTGGCGATCACGCTGCCCGACAACGCAGACACGCCCGGCGTCGTCTCGACGATCGGGACGGTCGCGAGCGCCGGGCACAACAGCGGATCGCCGACCGTCCCGGTAACCGTCCGCCCGCTCCACCCGTCGGCCACCGGGTCGATCGATCAGGCGCCGGTCGACGTCGCGATCACGACGGGGTTCGTCAAGCGCGCGCTCGCGGTGCCGATCGATGCGCTGCTCGCGCTCGCCGGCGGCCGCTACGCCGTCGAGGAGGTCTCACCCGCCGGGCGCCACCACCTTGTCGCGGTCTCGCTCGGCCTGTTCGACGACGCCCGCGGGATCGTCCAGGTCAGCGGTGCCGGGCTCGCGGTAGGACAGCGCGTCGTGGTGCCGTCGCTGTGAGCGCTGCGTCGGCGGCAGCTGAGCGGCGGCTCGCCGCGGGTACGCCGGTGCTCGAGCTCGAGGCGGTCACCAAGACCTACCCGACCGAGCCTCCGGTCACGGCACTCGACGGCGTCAGCTTCAGCGTGCGCGCCGGAGAGCTGCTCGCTGTGATCGGTCCGTCCGGATCGGGCAAGTCGACGCTGCTGCATCTGATGGGGACGCTCGACCGGCCGAGCGCCGGGATCGTACGCGTGACCGGGCTCGACGTCGCCGAGCTGTCCGACCGCGAGCTCGCGGCGCTGCGCGCCACACGGATCGGCTTCGTCTTCCAGCAGTTCTTTCTCGCCGAGCACGAGACCTCGCTTGAGAACGTCGCCAACGGCCTGCTCTACGCCGGCGTTGAACCCGCGCGCCGCCGGGCAGCGGCAGCGGCAGCGCTCGAACGCGTCGGCCTGCGCGAGCGGGCGACGTTTCGCCCGACGCAGCTCTCCGGCGGTGAGCGCCAGCGCGTCGCGATCGCGCGTGCGCTGGTCGGCTCGCCAGCGATTGTGCTCGCCGACGAGCCGACCGGCAACCTCGACAGCTCCTCGGGCGACGGCGTACTCGCGCTGCTCGAGGCGCTCAACGAGGCTGGCGCGACGATCATCGTCATCACTCACGACCGCGACGTCGCGGCCAGGCTGCCGCGACGGGTCGAGATGCTCGACGGCCGCGTCGTTGCCGACACGACCCGGAGCGCGCGATGAGCACCGCTCAGGCGCTGACCCCGTCAAAGCTCCGTCTCGGCGACCTCGCGCGGCTCGCCACTGCCGGCCTGCGTACCCGCCGCCTGCGCGCCACGCTCTCGGCGCTCGGGATCGCGATCGGCGTCGCGGCAATTGTCGCCGTGCTCGGCCTCTCCGCCTCCTCACAGGCTGGGCTGCTCTCCGAGATCGACCGGCTCGGAACGAACCTGCTTGACGTCACCAATGGCCAGACGCTGCTCGGTCAGCCCGCCGAGCTGCCGGACGCAGCACCGGCGATGATCAACCGGATCGGTCCGGTCACCCAGGTGCAGTCCACCGGGACCGTCGGTGGCAACGTGTTCCGCAGCCCGCTGATCCCCTCGATCGACACCAACGGGATCTCGATCAGCGCCGCGAGCCTTGGCCTGCCGCGCGCGGTCGGAACCTCGATCGCGCAGGGGCACTTTCTCAACGCCGCGACCGCGCGCGAGCCGGTCTCGGTGCTCGGTGCGGCAGCCGCCCAACGCCTCGGGATCGACCGCGTCTTCTCAGGCGAACGGATCTGGCTTGACGGGATGTGGTTCTACGTCGCGGGGATCCTCAGGTCCGCTCCGCTTGCGCCCGAGATCGACAGTGCCGTCCTCGTCGGCTTTCCCGCCGCCAAGCACTATCTCGACTTCGACGGTCACCCCTCGGAAATCTACGTCCGCGCTCAGGACAGCCAGGTCGACGCCGTCGACAACATCCTCGCCGCGACCGCCAATCCCGAGAACCCGAGCAACGTCGACGTCAGCCAACCCTCTGCGGCGCTCGTCGCGCGCGCCGACGCCCAGGGCGCGTTCAATGACCTCTTTCTCGCGCTCGCCGCCGTCGCGCTCCTTGTCGGCGCTGTCGGCGTCGCCAACATCATGATCATCGGCGTCCTCGAGCGCCGCTCGGAGATCGGCCTGCGCCGCGCGCTCGGCGCGACCAAGGCCAATATCCGCACCCAGTTCCTCAGCGAGGCGATCCTGCTCGCGCTGATCGGCGGGACGGTCGGTGTACTTGCCGGCATCGCCGGGACCGCGATCTACGCATCGACGAAGGGTTGGGCGGTCGTCATCCCGCCGCTCGCGTGGGGTGGCGGCCTCGCCGCGGCGCTCGCGATCGGCGCGATCGCCGGCCTGATGCCCGCGATCCGTGCCGCCCGCATGTCACCAACCGAAGCACTGCGAACCGTCTGACGCGCACTGAGAAGGACCAGTGTTCCGACCAGGGGGCCCACTGGGGCGACCATGCCACGTGAGGATCATCGTGGTGCGAACCCGCGCTATCCCGACGCATCATCGGAGGTAACTGTGAATATCGTCATTGATCGTGACGCCGATATCCGGGCTCGGATCCAGGAGCATTGGGAGGCGTCCGAACGGGGGGACCCCGACGCTGAGCACGCGGTCTACGCCGCGGACGCGATCCTGGACTACCCGCAGTCCGGCGAGCGCTTCAGAGGTCGGTCACGGATCCAGGCGCAACGCGGTGGGCATCCGGCCGAACGCCACTTCACCGTCCGCCGGATCGTGGGCGGCGGCGACCTGTGGGTGAGCGAGTGCGTGATCACCTATGACGGCGTGCCCACGTATTCGGTCAGCGTCATGGAGATCACCGACGGTCTCGTCACGCACGAGACCCAGTACTTCGCCGATCCCTTCCCCGCGGCTCCCGGGCGCGCCGCGCTCGCTGAGCCGATTCCGGCCGCCGACCATTGACTCGAGGACGCCGTTTCAGAGGCGCAATCGGGATCTGGCGGGAAGTGCAGGGTGGACCCCCGTCGAGGGGAGGCGGCATTGCCGGCGTCTTCTCGGCTCGGAGCCTCCGCCATGCGGTCGTGGCGCCGGTCATAGATCGAGCGCGATGTCGTCGCGGGGCTGGGAGCAGCAGATCAACACGCTGCCGTCGGCGGGCGGTTCAACCGGGTCGGGGCTGTAGTCGACGTCTCCGGCGATGAGTGTCGTCTCGCAGGTGTGGCAGACGCCGGTGCGGCATGACCAGCGGACGGGTACGTCGCAGGCCTCGGCGAGTTCGAGCAGGGTGCCGTAGTCGCTCCTCCATCGGATCGTGAGGTTGCTGCGGGCGAACGCGATCGCTGGGCCGTCTCCGGGGTGGCCGGCGGGTGGGTGGGGCGCCCGCGCATGTGTCGCTGCGATCCCTGGCGTCTGGCTCGGTGCCGGCCCGAACGGTTCGGTGTGGATGTGAGAGGCATCGAACCCCAGGGCGGCCAGGCCCGCGCTGATGTCGTCCATGAAGGTTGTGGGCCCGCAGATGTATGCCTCGGCACCTGAGGGCGGCTGTAGATCGGCGAGCAGGGACGCGGTGAGACGTCCCGCGCTGTCAAAGTCGCGGCCTTCGAGGTCATTCGGGCCGGGGCGGCTGTAGTACACGCGGGCCTTCACGTTCGGCAGCAAGGCGACGAGGGCGCGGGCCTCGGCGGCGAACGGGTGCTCGCGGCCATTGCGTGCGCCGTACAGGCACCAGATCTCTCGGTCAGAGCGCTCCTGCGCCAGTGCCTGAAGCATGGCGAGAACGGGGGTCGCACCGATCCCGGCGCTGATCAGCAGCACAGGCGCCTGCTTCTCGTCGAGGATGAACGTGCCGCGTGGTGCTGCGATGTCGAGTTGGTCGCCGACGGCCAGACGGGTGCACAGATAGCCGCTGGCGGCGCCATCACGTTCCTGCTTGACGGTGACTCGGTAGTAGCTCGCGCCGGGTGGTCCGGAGAGCGAGTAGTTGCGCAGCACCGCCCGCTGGCGCTTGTCGGGCTGGACTCGCAGGGTGAGGTACTGACCCGGGCGGGCCGCTGGTAGTGGGGCGCCGGTCGGGTCTTCGAGGCGTATCGAGATCGCCGAGTCGCTTTCGCGCGTGATGGCCCTCACGGTCAGCTGACGGAAGCCGGGCCAGGCGGGAGGCGGGCTTGTGACTGCGAGGCCGGCGTTGCCGGCGCCGGGTTGCTCATTGAGCAGGGCTCGGAACGAGCCCTGCCAGCCGGGGCTGAGGGCGGGAATCCGGAGCGCTCGCAGCAGCCCTTGGCGCGTGTGCCCGGGGAGGTAGAGCAGCGCGTCGACGTCAGCGACCGTCATCTGCTCGGGTCCTGAGGCGAGCTTGATGATCTCGTCTCCCGCTTCGACCTCGCCCTCCTGGAGCACGCGGAAGTAGAAGCCTGGACGGTGGTGAGAGACGAGCAACGCGGGAATCCGCGGATCGTTCATCCGGATCCCGACGCGATAGCAGGTGACGCGAGGCTGCGTCACCTCGAAGATCGCGCTGCCGATCTGGTAGCGATCGCCGATGCACACCTCGTCGTCGCCGAGTCCTTCCACAGTGAAGTTCTCGCCGAACTTTCCGTACACGAGGTCGTTTCGTGCAAGCTCGCGTTCCCAGTACTGATATGAGGCCATCTGGTAGACGAACACCGCACGCTGCTCGCCGCCATGCCCGGCCAGATCGCCTTGACCATCGCCGTCAACGTTGAGCTTGCCCACCCGGCGGGGGCCGGGCACCGGATCTTTGAAGACCCCGGTGAACACAGTCCTCCCTTGCCAGGACACGTCCTTCGGCAAGCCGACGTTGACCGACACCAGCGTTCCGACCGGCTCGGCGGCCGGCTGGCTTGACTCAACTCGCTTGGGGTGCGACACGCGGACCCTACTCGCTGTCGAAATGTTCGCCCAGGCCGATGTGGAACACGCCCGAGATGACCGATAAGAACGGACCCGAAGCCAACCCCTTCGGCTTGGCACGTGCTCATCACTCGTGGACCTCCTCACGCGCTGACGACCTTAGGTAGCTCGATTCGGGGCGAACCTATCGGCCAACTGCGCCCACCGCGCCAGTGGTCTCCCTGGTCCAGGACCCTGGCCTGCCTGCCACGCGATCCCGGGTCGACTCCGATGTCGAGGCCGAGCAACGATCGGTGGTCAAACCCAGGGCCACGGACCAGGGACTTCACGGGCGCGAGGCAGGCCCCGAAGCATCACGCTGGCCCAGGTCAATCAGCTCTCCACCCCGTCAGCCCTGGACAGGAGTAGATCATGCGCCCCGACATCGCCCCCGGCGGCACGTTCCCCGATTACGAGTTGCCCGATCACGAGAACCTTCCTCGAAAGCTCAGCGAGATCCAAGGCGACGACCCCCTCATCCTGACGCTTGCGCGCGGGAACTACTGCCCCAAGGAGCACCAACAGCACCTCGAGCTCGCCGCCAACTACCCGAAGATCGCGGTGGCCTACACGAAGATGGCCACCATCTCGACCGACACCCATCACGCGAGCCAGGAGTTCCGCGCGTCGACCGGCGCCCAGTGGCCGTTCCTCTCCGACCCGGACCGGACCGTCCAGAAGGACCTCGATGTCCAGGAGTACACCGACCCCGAGCACGACCCGATGATCCCCCACACCCTCGTGCTCAAGCCCGGGCTGGTCATCTACAGCCTCTACAACGGCTACTGGTTCTGGGGACGCCCCTCCTTCGTGGATCTCTGGCACGATCTGCGCGCCGTCACCCGCGAGATCCGTCCAGACTGGGATCTGAGCAAACCGGGGCTGCACGAAGCGTGGGATGCGGGCGACTACTCGCCATTTCACGGATGGAACAGGCGCTCCCCCGAGTCGGTTCCGTCGTCGTATGCGTCGTGACACCGTCGACCAGGAGATGGTCGTGGCCCATTTCATCGTCTCAGATGATGTCGAGCGTTCCCGGCGCTTCTACACGGACGTGCTCGGCGGGAGGACCGTCGTCGCAGGCGAGGGGGATGACGAGGTGACGTACGTCGCGCTCGCGAACAGCTGGATCATCATCAACGTCGGCGGAGGTCCGACCGACGACAAGCCGACCATCACGCTCGAAACACCGCCTGACCCAGATCGGGTGAACAGCTTCCTCAACATCCGGGTAGCGGACATCCAAGCGGCGTACGCGGAGTGGAGCGAGCGGGGCGCCCAATTCCTCACCCCACCGAGAAAGCACGCGACCGAGATCCGCTGCTACATCCGCGACCCTGACGGCTACGTGATCGAGGTGGGCCAAACGACACTGGCCAGAGGTTGGCGTCCACCGTCTTGATCAGATCGGCTGTGGCGTGAGCGCCGCGAGACGCACGCGAGGCGTCCGGTGAGCGACCCGAAGAAGGTCGCGATCGTCACCGGAGGCTCGCAGGGCATCGGTGCTGCGGTCGTGGACGCCTTCCGGGGCGACGGTTACGCCGTGGTCGCGGCAGCGCGTTCGATGGATCAGCCACTGGACCCGGACCTGCTCGCCGTGAGCGGCGACATCACTGAGCCTGCAACCGCCCGACGCATCGTCGAGGCGGCGCACAGGCGCTTCGGACGAGTGGATTGCCTGGTCAACAACGCCGGCATCTATATCGGCAAGCCGTTCACCGACTACACACTGGACGACTACGCTGCCATCACCGCCGTCAACCTGGCCGGCTTCTTCCACATGACGCAACAGGTGATCCCGCTCATGGTCGACCAGGGCTGCGGTCACATCGTCAACGTCAGCACCAGCCTGGTCGACCAACCCGACCACACGCGGCCCGCTGCGCTGGCCGCGCTGACCAAAGGCGGCCTGGTCGCCGTCACGCGTTCGTTGGCCATCGAGTACGCCGCACATCGGGTGCGCTTCAACGCCGTCTCGCTTGGCGTCGTCGAGACGGGTGGGCACGATCCGCACTCCTATGACGGCCTCGCCGAACTGCACCCACTCGGCCGGCTGGGCAACGTCGGCGACGTAGCCGAGGGCATCCGGTACCTGGAGCGCGCGGCCTTCGTCACCGGAGAGATCCTGCACATCGACGGAGGGCAGTCGGCCGGGCACTGACACCTTCCGGGTCCACAATGAGACGAGTCAACCGGCGCCGCGGGCGCCAGAAAAGGGGCGTGCCCCAATGAGTACCCACACGCCGGTGTGCGAGTTGCTTGGCATTGAGCACCCGATTGTTTCGGCGCCGATGGCTGCAGATGCCCGGCTGCCCGCCGCGGTCTCAAATGCCGGCGGCCTCGGCACCATGGGCCTGTGGTGGCTCGACGACGCCGGAGACCTGGTTCGTGAAACTGCAGCGCTGACCGATCGTCCGTTTGGCGGCAACTTCGCTCTTACCTCCGATCAGCACCATCGGGTCGATCAGGCCCTTTCTGCCGGTCTGCGGATCGTGTCGTTCATCTTCGGCGATCCCCGCAGCTACGTCGACGTGGTGCATGACGCCGGAGGGCTTGTCATGCATACGGTCGGCAGCGCCGAGGAAGCCCGGCGCGCAGTCGGATGTGGAGTGGACATCATCGTTGCGCAGGGCTGGGAGGCCGGCGGCCACGTCTGGGGGAGTGTGGCGACGCTCCCCTTGGTGCCAGCGGTCGTCGACGCGGTGGCACCGGTACCGGTGATTGCCGCCGGTGGGATTGGCGACGCTCGAGGAGTCGCAGCTGTGCTTGCCCTCGGTGCACAGGCCGCGTGGCTCGGCACTCGGTTCCTCGTAGCCGACGAGATGCCGATCCACGAGGAATACCGGCGCCTCCTGACAGCCGCAACCGAGACCGACGCAGAGTGGTACGCCAACCTCTATGAGGTGGGATGGCCGGACGCTCCCCACCGCGCCCTCCACAACTCAACCGCCGAGATGTGGGAGGCCGCGGGCCGGCCGGCACCTGGTAATCGACCGGGAGAGGGGGAAGTGATAGCGCACTTCGCTTCGGGCGAACCGATCCTTCGATACTCCCCCGCGCCCCCGATGGTTGGGACGACCGGTGAGATCGAAGCGCTATCGCTGTGGGCCGGACAAAGCGTTGCGCTCGCAAAACAGCGACAGCCGGCGGCGGAAATCGTCGCCGAACTGGTCTCACGTCTGCAGTCGTGACCCAGGCCTAGCGGCTTTACGTGGGCAGCTCCCCGCCAGCCTGCTCCGCCACCATGTACGCGGCGTACCAATCGGGCCAGTTGGGGTCTGCTTGGCCGGTGCGCTTCTCGTGCTCGCCGTGGGCCGCGGCCGCGCGCGTCAGGGCGCTCACCAGATCGTTCGCCGATGCGTAGGACGTCGCAGCCGGGTCGACACGGCCGGGCAGTCGCGTCGTGACCTCCTGGAACAGCCAGCCGTTGCCGTCGGGATCGCTGAACGATGCAAACGATCGGTAGCTGCCGTGACCGGGTGCGGGGCCGCTGACGCGGCCGTTCGTCCCGGATTCGAACCGCGCTCCTGGCGTCCCCTCGTGGAATACCTCGCTGACCTCGACACCACGCGCGATGAGCTCGTCACGCGCAGACTCGATGTCGGAGATGGCCAGATACAGGCTCGCGGCCGACCCGGGCGCGGCGGACGTGAGGTTCGTGCCGAATTGGATAGAGCACCCAGAGCCCGGAGGCGTGAACTGGATCAAGCGGAAGTCGTCACCGGCAGCGACGTCGGCGTCGAGCCTCCAGCCGAGGCTTCCGTAGAACTCCTTCGCGCGGTCGACATCGGAGACGGGCACGACGACGACCTCCAGGTTCGCGTCGACTGTCCTGGCGCTCACGGTCTGAGTCATGTCGTTGCTGCTGACCTCGGTGCTGCTCATGTTGACCCTCCGTAGGTTTTCGTGTCGGGATCATGGTCGCGCTGAGGGTTACCGGTCGCGCCCGTGGATGCCCTGGTCAGCCGCCCCTACATCGACCAGGGCATGCACGGGCGCGATGCGCCGTGTCGCGAGTGACCCTGATGCCATCGACTGACCAACCGCGGAACAGGAGCACCAGCATGCACGCCGATACCGCACCCGGCGGGACCTTTCCCGACGACGAGCTCACCGACCACGCCAAGACTCAGCGGCGTCTGAGCGAGCTGCAGGGAAACGATCCGATGATCCTCGTGCTGGCGCGGGGCCACTACTGCCCGAAGGATCACCAGCAGCATCTCGATCTCGATCCCAGCCTCATGGCGGCTGTGTAGGACGGATGACCCGCGTCGGCGCAATGGACCCGTATGACCGCACCAACGGGGCGGGCAGTCCAGCACCCGAGACGATGCGGGTCCGGTTCCAGACGGTCGCGGGCACCAGGATCCGCTTCGCCGAGAACAGGTCCGCGGGGCAGCCCATCCTGCTGACGAGTCCCTGGCCAGAGAGTCTGTATGCCTTCGCGCCGATCTGGTCCCTGCTCTCGCCGAGCTTTCGTTTGTTCGCGGTCGACCTCCCGGGTTTTGGGAGATCTGAGCGTCGGGATGACCTCCTGGCTCCCCAGGCGATGGGTGAGTTCATCGTGCGGCTCATCAGGGAGTGCGGCCTGGCACATCCTCATGTGGTCGCTCCGGACATTGGGACCTCAGCCGCTCTGTTCGCGGCTGCCTTACACCCCGGCCTGCTGACCAGCGTCGTGGTCGGCAGCGGCGCGGCGGCTGTCCCGATTCAGCTGACCGGACCACTCGAGAAGTGGACCCTGTCCCTCGGCGTGCATCGTTTCCGGGCGATGGACGCGCGCGCCGTCGTCGGCGCCGCCCTCGACACGATCGAAGGCCACACTCTGCCCCCGGAGATCCGTGAGGACTATCTCCGGTCCTATGAGGGCGACCGGTTTGTGGAGTCGATGCGATACGTGCGCAGCTACCCCGACGAGCTTCCCAAGCTCGCCCGGCGCCTTCCTGAGATCGAGACGCCGGTCCAGATCATCGCCGGACTGAGAGACAGAGTCGTTCCGCTGGCCAACGCCGAGTTCCTCCACGCTCGCCTGCCGAACAGCAGGCTGGTCATCGTCAACCGCGGGCACTTCGTGTGGGAGGAGGCACCCGCCGAGTACGGATCCATCATCAGCGATTGGGTGATCGGCGGCTACGCCACTGCCGGATCGCCGGATCGATAGGCGACGCCGACGGCGACGGGTGCGTCGCTCATTTGGCGGTCCGAGGGGCCGATCCTCTGGTGTTCGCCAGTGGATGCGTCTAGCCTGTCTCCAGCTCATGATCGACCGTCAATCCGCCCGAGGAGGCGCGACGGGGCTGCGTGGGCGTCGCACCGAGTGCGCTGCGCTCGACGCGTTGCTCGTGGCTGTCCGCGAGGGTCAGAGCCGCGCGCTGGTGGTGCGCGGCGAGGCCGGCGTTGGCAAGACGGCGCTGTTGGAGCACCTCGTTGCGGCCGCGCCGGATCTGAGGGTCGAGCGTGCGGTCGGGGTCGAGTCCGAGATGGAGTTGGCGTTCGCCGCACTTCACCAGCTATGCGCGCCGATGCTCTCCCATCTGGAGCGGCTTCCCGTGCCGCAGCGCGAGGCAGTGGAGATCGTGTTCGGGCGCCGAGCGGGGGCCGCGCCGGATCGGTTTCTGATCGGCTTGGCGGTGCTGAGCTTGCTCTCGGACGCCGCCGAGGAGCATCCCCTTCTGTGCGTCGTGGATGACGCCCAGTGGTTGGATGACGCCTCCGCGCAGGTGTTGGCGTTTGTGGCGCGGCGGCTCGGAGCCGAGCCGGTTGCGCTCGTGTTCGCCGCCCGCGAGTCCACCGCGGAGCTACGGGGGGTGCCCGAGCTCGAGGTTGAGGGGCTCGGCAAGGCGGATGCGCGTGCGCTCCTGAGCTCGGTCCTGCGCTTCGTGCTCGATGAGCGCGTGCGTGATCGGATTGTGGCCGAGACGCGGGGGAATCCGCTGGCCTTGCTCGAGTTGCCGCGAGGTTTGACCGCGACGCAGTTGGCGGGTGGATTCGGTCTACTGGGAGCGCAGGCGTTGTCGGGACGGATCGAGGAGAGCTTCCGGCAGCGGCTCGGGGAGCTGCCGGCCGAGAGCGAGCGGCTGTTGTTGGTGGCGGCGGCGGAGCCGGTCGGCGACCCGCTGCTGCTGTGGCGCGCGGCGGAGCGGCTCGGCGTGGGAGTCTCGGCGGCGGCCGCCCCCGAGACCGAAGGACTGCTGGCGATCGACCGATGGGTGACGTTCCGTCACCCACTGGTGCGCTCCGCCGTGTATCGATCGGCGTCGCTGCGGGCGCGGCGGGCGGTTCACCTGGCGCTGGCGGAGGTGACCGATCCCGAGATCGACCCAGACCGTCGTGCCTGGCATCTCGCTGCCGCGGCGCCCGGTCCCGATGAGGAGGTCGCTGTGGAGCTGGAGCGGTCAGCCGGCAGGGCGCAGGCCCGGGGCGGCATGGCCGCGGCGGCGGCGTTCCTGCAGCGCTCGGTCGCGCTGACGCAAGACCCCGCTCGGCGCGCCGAGCGGGCACTCGGGGCCGCGCAGGCCAACCTGCAGGCCGGCGCCTTCGACACGGCGCTGGACCTGCTGTCCATCGCGGAGTCCGGGGCGCTCAATGAGCTCCAGCGTGCCTGGGTCGTCCTGCTGCACGGGCAGATCGCGTCGGCGACCAGCGAGGGGGGCGAGGCACCAGCGCTGCTGCTGAACGCCGCCGAGCGCCTCGAGCCCCTGGATGTGACGCTCGCGCGCGAGACCTACCTCGACGCGTGGGGGGCAGCGCTCTTCGCGGGCCGTCTGACACACAGCGCCAACCTGCTCGACGTCTCCCGAGCCGCCAGGTCCGCCCCTGGACCGACGCATACCGCGAATCCGTCGGATCTATTACTGGATGGTCTCTGTGTGCTGATCACCGGTGGACCGGCCGCCGGGGCGGCCGGATTGAGGCAGGCGGTGAAGGCGTTTCGTGATGAAGAGATCTCCGTGGAGAAAGGACTCCAGTGGGCGGTGCTCGCCTCATCAGCCGCCGTCACGATCTGGGACTTCGAGAGCTCGGAGGCGATCATCACGCGCCAGGTCGGCGTCGCTCGCGAGGCGGGTGCGCTCACGCTGTTGGCGATCGCCCTCAACGCACAGGGGATGCTCGTCACCTGGGGAGGTGACTTTGCCGCCGCCGCGTCCGTGATCACGGAGGCCGACGCCGTGACCGAGGCGACGGGGACTCGTATCGCCCCGTACGGCGCCATGTTGCACGCCGCTTTCCGGGGCCGGGAAGCTGAGGCCTCCGCGCTGATGGAGCTCACGATCGAGCACGCGATCGCTGGCGGTGAGGGACTCGGCACCCAATACGCGGGATGGGCGAAGGCACTGCTCTACAACGGCCTCGGCCGCTACGAGGAGGCGCTCGCCGCGGCCCAGCAGGCAAGCGCAGATACGCCTGACCTCTTTCTCTTCGGCTGGGCGCTACCCGAGCTGATCGAGGCGACCGTCCGGAGCGGGATGACCGGGCGTGCCGCCGAAGCGCTGGAGGAACTCGAGGGGTCCGCGCACGCCAGCGGCGCCGACTGGGGGCTGGGGATCGTGGCGCGCTCACGGGCGCTGTTGCTTAAGGGTGAAGGCGCCGAGCCCCTATACCTCGAAGCCGTCGACCGGCTGGCCCGTACGCGGCTCCGTCCTGAGCTGGCGCGCGCGCATCTGCTCTACGGCGAGTGGCTGCGACGCGAGGGGCGACGCCTTGAAGCACGGGAGCAGCTGCGCATCGCCCACGACATGCTCGTCTCGATCGGCATGGAGGCATTCGCCGAGCGCGCCCTCCACGAGCTGCTCGCCACGGGCGAGAAGGTGCGCAAGCGGACCGTCGAGACCCGTGACGAGCTCACTGCTCAGGAAGAGCAGATCGCCCGGCTCGCCCGCGACGGTCTCTCCAATCCTGAGATCGGCACGCGGCTGTTCATCAGCCCCCGGACGGTCGAATGGCATCTGCGCAAAGTGTTCGCCAAGCTCGGGATCAGCTCCCGCAGAGCCCTCCACGACGCGCTGCCGACCTCCGGCCGCGGGGGCACACCGGCATAGACGGCGACCTCACGTCAGCGGACACCAAGACCAGGGCAGTGACCAGGGCGTCCACGGGCGCGACCCGCGCCCGAAGCCGCGACCGTTGTGCCTGCAACCGATCGAGCGAGGCCGGGATGAGCAGCAACGCGATGAGCACCAACTACGACGTGATCGTTCTCGGCGGTGGCGCCCCGGGAGAGCATTGCGCCGCCGCGCTGGCCGTGGGGGGCCTGCGGGTTGCCCTGGTCGAGCGTGACCTGGTCGGCGGCGAGTGCACATATTGGGCATGCATTCCGTCCAAGACGCTTCTCCGTCCCGGGGAGGCAGTTCATGGTGCTCGAGAGGCGGCTGCGAGCGCTGAGGTCGACATCGAGGCGGCGCTGGCCTGGCGTGACTTCATGGTCTCGAACTATTCCGACGCCGGGCAAGAGCGTTGGCTGGCGGCCAGGGGAATCGACCTCGTGCGTGGTGTTGGCCGGCTCGCGGGTACGGGCGTGGTCGAGGTCGATGGCGCGCGGTACACGGCTCAGCACGTCGTCATCGCGACCGGGTCTGATCCGGTCGTGCCGCCGATCGCGGGTCTGCGCGAATTAGACGGCCTCTGGGGCACTCACGAGGCGACCGGGATGAAGGAGGTACCCCGGAGTTTGCTCGTGCTGGGTGGCGGGCCGGCGGGCGTCGAGCTCGCTCAGGTCGTGCGGAGCTTCGGCGGCGAGGTGACGGTCGTCGAGGGGGCCGAGCACCTGCTCGCCCGTGAGCCCGCGCCGCTCGGCGAGGCGCTCGGCGACGCCCTGCGAGGCGCCGGCATCGAGCTCGTCCTCGGCATCCGGGCGACTGCGGCGCGCCGCGATGGTGAGGAGTACGTCCTTGACCTCGAGGACGGTCGCGAACGACGCGGCGAGCGCTTGCTCGTGGCCACCGGCCGGCGCCCGCGGATCACTGGACTCGGGCTCGAGACGGTCGGCGTGAATGCCGACGGCCACGGAATCCCGGTTGACGCCCATCTGCGAGCGGGCGAGCGCCTGTGGGCGATCGGCGACGTCAACGGTGCCTGGCCGCTGACCCATGTCGGCGAATATGAGGGCGACGTCGTCGCATCGAACATCCTCGGCGAGTCGCGCGAGGCCCACTACGACGCCGTTCCCCGCGTCACCTACACCGACCCTCAGGCCGCTGCGGTCGGCGCGACCGAGGCGCAGTTCACCGGCACCGCACTGCTCTCCGAGATTCCCAAGGCGGCCACATACACGCACGCCTACGCCGAGTCCAATGGATTTCTGACGCTACTCAGCGACGGTGAGCGTCTCACCGGCGGCTACGCGCTCGGCCCCGAGGCCGGCGAGTGGCTGCAGCAGGCCACCCTCGCGATCCGCGCTCGCGTTCCCCTGGACGTTCTGCGCGACACGATCCAGCCCTTCCCCAGCTTCTCGGGGATCTACGCCGATGCTCTGAACGCTCTCCGCGCCGAGATCACGGCCGCGCCTCAGCCGGCCAGCGCGACCGCGCCGTGAGCGCTGCCAGCCGTCATCCACCACCGATCCGAGGACGCTCATGACCACCGGAGCCACCGAAACGGTCACCCACGAACCAGCCATGACCGATCGGCTTCCCGATCCCCGGCTCACGAAGATCTACCGGTTGGAAGCCACGGTCGCCCCGCCGCTTGAGCTCGGCGACATGGCTCAGGGCCACCGGCGCATCGTCGCGCTGACCGGCGGGACCTTTACCGGTCCTGAACTCAGCGGGAAGCTGCTTCCGGGCGCAAGCGCCGACTGGCAGATCATCCTGCCCGACGGCACCGCGCTCGGCGACATCCGCTACACGCTGCAGACCGACCGAGGTGATCTGCTCTACGTGCAATCACGAAGTGTGCGCCACGGCAGTCAGGAGGTCCTCGCGCGCCTCGGACGGGGCGAGGCGGTCGAGGCCGGCGAATACACCTTTCGCACCTCAACCCAGATCGAGGCCGCCGCGCCCGATCTCGACTGGCTGAACAAGGGCATCTTCATCAGCGTCGCCGGCCGCCACGCCGGGGGTGTGATCTATGAGACCTACCTCGTCGGATGATCCCGCGATGGCGCACAGTTCGCTGACACTGAAGGCCCGCGCGGGAAACGGAGGAGGTGAGACATGCCGTATCCGGACGACGTAGAGGGGCTGGAGTACCTCTCTGGTCGTCTTGACCAGTGGGTCAGACGCCTCTGGCGTGCGATCCGAAACTGGGCGCTGCTCCGCCGTTTCCAGTAGCGGGCGCGCGCCGGTGATCTCGGCATTCACTCGGACTCCTCGGCAGGCGCACTCGATGGCCAGTGCGTGGGCGCCCAGTCCCCCTCTGGGTCCGTGGTTTGGCCCACTTCGATCAGATGACCGTCGGGATCGCGGATGTAACAACGGATCTCGTACTGGTGCTGTTTCGGCGGCGTCAGGAAATTCGCACCCCGGGCGCTCCATTCGGCGTACACGGCCTCGATGTCCTTGACCCGGATATTGAGGAAGCTGCTGACCCGGTCGGAATCGCGTGGCGTCTCCAAGGTGACCGCAGGCTTGTCGTCGGTCGGTCCACCGCCCCCGTTGATGACGATCCAGCTGTTGGATAGTGCGACATTGGTCGGGCCTCCCTCTCCGGAGAAGACGACCCTGCCGCCGAGTACTTCGGTGTAGAAGCGCCGAGAGCGCTCGACATCGTCCGAGACGATGAAGTGGGTCAGCACAATCCCCTCTGGGGGTGGTGGGAGCTCGGCCATCTGGTACCTCCACTGGTTGGGTCTGGTACCCCGCCTGCAATGCACGTGATCCCGGAGCTTGGTCAGGTCAAGCTCCCCGATCAAGCTCACAGTCTTTCACGCCGGAAGCTCGACCCCGGTCAACGATGAGCAGCTCTCGAGCAGCAACTGATGAACCTCTGTCTCCTGAGCGAGCCGGGCCGGACGACGCGGTCGGCGATGATAGAAGTAGCCGCCGGTGATGCCGCTCGTCTCCGAGTCCACGGCCAGCCACACCTGGGTCAGCGGAGCCTGCGAGATGTCGTCTGGCGCTCCGCTCCCGCCCATCTTCGTGGCCACCCAGCCGGGCTCCACCGCGTTGGCGGATACCCCCGGCCATCGTCGGGCGACAGTGAACGCCAGGGCCGCGTCCAGCAGCTTAGAGTCGGCGTAAGCCTGCGCACTGTTCCAGTGCCGCTGCTCCCACTGCAAATCGGCGAAGTCCGGATCCCCGGACTCATGCATGCCCGAGCTCAGGTAGACCAGCCGGTCGGGGCGCTCGACCAACGCGGTCAGCAGGAACGGCGCCAGAACATTGATCACAAAAACGTGCTCCAGCCCATCCTCGGTCTCAGTTCGTCGCTCTCGGTAGCCGACACCCGCGTTGTGGATCACCGCGTCAAACCGACCCGTCGCGTTCACCGAGTCGGCGAGGTCACGCGTTTGACGGATGCTGGACAGATCGCCCACAAGCACCCCCGCAGCGCCAGACGCACCCAGTAGCGCCTCCTCTCCACGCGCGCGGGAGCGTGCATGTAAGAAGACCTCGTGGCCATCAGCAATCAACAACCGCGCTGCCATCAACCCGAGGCCGTCGGCGGACCCGGTGATAAAAACCCGACTCACGGCGCTCAGTGTCTCACGGGCGCGCGCCGTCAATCCCAAGACTGGCCGTGCCCACGGAGACCTCCTTTGCAGCCCCCGACGACCCGTTTTCAGGCTCGGGCTGGCATGCCAGCCCGACGCAGGCTTCGTGGCTGCGTCTGTCGGCACCGCAGCGAGCGGCTAGTCGGAACTCCGAGCGGCGAAGATTTCTCGGCGATCATCTCGGCGAGCTCGATCGCCCGCTCGATCTGCCGGCCGGGTTCGACGACCTCCTGCACAAACCCGATCCGGTGCGCCTCGGCCGCGTCGTACTCCTCGCCCGTGAGGAGCCATCGCATCGCGTTTCCCCAGCCGGCGTCGCGGGGCAATCGGATCGTCGCTCCGCCAAACGCATCGATCCCTCGTCTGATCTCGAGCTGAGCGAAGCGGGAGTTCGAGGCCGCGATGCGGATGTCGGCGGCCAGCAGGAGTTCGATCGCGAGCGTCATCACCCAGCCTTGGACGGCTGCGACGACCGGCGTGGTCCAGATGTTGTCCTTGCGCCACGGGTCACGGCGGCCCGGAGCGGAGAACAGCTCGTCGAGACGTCCCTCTCGCACGAGCGGTCCGACCTCGGCTAGGTCGAGTCCGCCGGTGAAGTGGTCCCCGTGGCTGACCGCAGAACCGCAGCGTCAACAGCATCATGATGCGGTAGTTACGGCATCATGATGTGCTAGCGTCGAACCATGCGTACTACGATCACGCTGGCCGAAGATGTCGCCGCTGCAGTCGAGAAGCTCCGTCGCGAGCGCGGCGTGGGGATCAGCGAGGCAGTCAACGACCTGTTGCGCAGCGGCTTGAACACCAACGACTCAGCGCGTCCATTCCGACAGACGGCGCACGATCTGGGCAGCGGCGTCGACGTGTCCAACGTCGCGGAGGCAATCGAAACGCTCGACGGGCCTGCCGCCCGCTGATGCTCCTCGACGCCAACCTGCTCCTCTACGCCGTTAACACGCGCGCCACTCAGCACGAGGTGGCAGCGGCCTGGCTGACAGAGCAGCTCAACGGAGCCCGTCGGGTCGGCCTTCCATGGCAGAGCCTCGATGCGTTTCTGCGCATCTCGACGCACCCTCGCGCCTTCGAGCGACCGCTGGATCCAGCGGTCGCGTGGGAGCGAGTCAGCGACTGGCTCGCCGCCCCGGCCGCTTGGATTCCATCAGCCGGGTTCGATCACGCGCGGTTGCTCGGCGATCTCGTCGTCGGCCACGACGTCCGCGGCAATCTACTCCCGGACGCAATGCTCGCCGCGCTCGCCCTCGAGCACGGCTTGACCGTCTACTCCACCGATACCGATTTCGCCCGGTTCACCGAGGTGCGCTGGACCAACCCGCTCGCCTGAACCGGGAGTGTTGCGCGAAGGGGGGGTTGCCCTCGCGTCGGGCAATCAGCTCTGGTTTAGCGATTCCAAGCTGGCCAGCTCGTCGGGGGAGAGCTCGATGGCGCCTGCGGCCACGTTTTCGGCGAGATGATCTGGGTTACCGGTGCCGGGGATGGCCAGGATGTGCGGCCCTCGGTGCAGCGTCCACGCCAGCCGGATCTGCGCCGTTGACGCGCCATGCGCGTGGGCGACCGCCAGCAGCTCGTCGGGCTCCGGTTCGGTCCTGCCGCGTTCGCGGCCCGCGCCGGCGATCGCAAAGAACGGCACGAACGCGATGCCCTGTTCAGCGCAGGCCTGTACCAATGGGTCAGCCTGCCGGGAGCCAAGACCATAAGAGTTCTGGACGCATACCACCGGCGCGATTTGTTGAACGGCGGCAAGGTCCTCAGGCGTCACGCCCGAGATGCCCAGGTGCCGGATCAGCCCGGCGTGCCGTAGCTCAGCGAGAGCACCGAAGTGCTCGGTGATCGACTCCATGCCTTGCTGGCGGCGCAGGTTCACCACATCGAGATGATCGCGGCCGAGCTGGCGGAGGTTCTCCTCGACTTGGCCGCGAAGCTGACCGGGGCGAGCCTCAGGCAGCCACTCGCCCGACGGATCCCGGCTCGGGCCGACCTTGGTGACGATCACCAGATCATCCGGGTACGGCGACAGCGCGGTGTTGATCAACTCGTTCGCGGAGCGCAGCGACGAGAAATAGAACGCGGCGGTGTCGATGTGATTGATCCCGAGCTCGACCGCGCGTCGTAGCACCGTGATCGCCCGGTCACGGTCGCTGGCGCGGGCGTCGGCGACCAACGCCCGCCCATGCTGTGGTAAGCGCATCGCCCCGAACCCGATCCGGTTGACGACGAGGTCGCCGAGCTTCCAGGAGCCTGCTGCCGCTGCGGTGATCGTCTCCGCGTTCATGACAAGTCAATGGGCCAGGATAAGGGTCGCTTGACATGCCTGAGGCCGCCGCTCCGGTCGGTCGAAGTAACGAACTCGTTATGCGGCACGCCTGTTGGCTCCAACCTGGGCGAAGTTGGCGATGAGGTCGGCGAGGCGGTCGGGTTGGTCGATCATCGAGAGTGTTCTCGCGTTCTCGATCAGTTCGAGCCGACAGTTGGGTAGGGCCTCGGCCAGCCGCTGCCCGTCCTCGCGCGGGAAGAAGAGGTCGTCGGCGGACCACGCGACCAGCGCCGGCTTGGTGAACCTCGGCAGGAGCGCCGCCGCTCGGACCGTCGTCTCGCGATTGAGCGAGCCCGTGAGCCGCCGCAGGTCGTTCCTGACCCGGCGGTTGGTGAGCGCGGGCTCGACCCACGCCGCGACCAGGTCATCGATGTCCGCATGAGCCAGCCCGCCAAACCCCCGCTTGCGTCCGAACCGGGTCCGGAGCGGTTGAAGCGCCGCCGTGTACGCGGGCCCAGCCTTCGCCGCAGCGATCAATGGCTTCAGGATCGGCGGCGGGAAGTGCTCAAAGGCATCGCAGCTGGTCAGCACCAACGCGGCCAGCCGCTCGGGCGCGCTGGTCGCGACGAGCTGGGCGATTGCGCCACCTGTGTCGTTGCCCACGAGCACGACGTCCTCGAGCGCGAGCGCATCGAGCAGCTCTC
>Ga0302325_10002258_pt1 | contig 46969 bp, 45 predicted proteins | sample Palsa_T0_2_FD_201948 | JGI IMG/M metagenome (GOLD analysis project Ga0302325, IMG submission 201948) | Peat permafrost microbial communities from Stordalen Mire near Abisko, Sweden - Palsa_T0_2 | ecosystem: Environmental > Terrestrial > Soil > Palsa > Peat permafrost | place: Sweden: Abisko...
CGCTTTACCGCAACGATCGACCAAGAGACCGGCTACGTCACGAAATCCATCCTCTGCGTGCCGCTTCGCACCGCTAAGGGTGACGTCGTGGGCGCAGCACAGGCGCTCAACAAGATCGGCGGCTTCTTCACCGAGCGTGAGCGGACGCTGCTTGAAGCTATCGCGGCTCAGTCGCTACCGGCGCTGCGCAGTTCCCAGGCCGTCGAGCGGATGCAGAAGGCGCGCGCTCAGGAATTGGCCTTTCTCGACATCGTCGCCGACATCACCTCGCAGATCGATCTCGATCAGCTGCTGCAGCGGGTGATGAACGAGGCCGCGCGGATGCTGGGAGCGGAGCGTTCCACGCTGTTCCTGCATGACGACAAGAACCGCGAACTGTTCTCGCGCGTCGCCATGGGGGCGACGATCGGCGAAATCCGCTTCCCCAATCACGCCGGCATCGCCGGCACCGTGTTCACCACCGGAAAGACCGTCAATATTCCGCACGCCTATGCCGATCTGCGCTTCAATACCAGCTTCGATAAGCAGACCGGGTTCTTCACCCGCTCGATCCTGTGTACGCCGGTCATCAACAAGCACGGCGTGATCATCGGTGTGACGCAAGCGTTGAACAAGGCCGGCGGCCCGTTCACCGCCGAGGACGAAGCGCGCCTCAAAGCCTTCACCGCACAGGTCGCGATCGCGCTCGAAAACGCCAAGCTGTTTGACGACGTCCAGAAGATCAAGAACTACAACGAGAGCATGCTTGAAAGCATGTCGAACGGGGTCATTACGCTCGATGAGCGTGACACCATCGTCACCTGCAACAGCGCCGGCGCCCGCATTATTCGGCTTGCCCCCGCGGCCATCCTTGGTCACAGCGCCACCGAGTTTTTCGCCGGCGTGAACGCGTGGATCATCGACCGCATAAAGAAGGTTCAAACGGAAAAACTCGCCAACGTCGCGATGGATGTCGAGATCGTGCTCGACGACCGGCCGGTCTCGGTCAATCTTACGGTGTTGCCGTTGGAGAGCGGCGATCGCAAGCAACTCGGGACGCTGCTGATGATTGAGGACATCAGCACCGAGAAGCGCGTCAAGGCCACTATGGCGCGCTACATGGACCCGGCGATTGCCGCGCGCATGCTCGACCATGATGGCGACGCCGGCCTGCTCGGCGGCGCCAGCACCCGGGCGACCATCCTGTTTTCGGATATCCGTGGCTTCACCACGTTGAGCGAGGAAATGGGCGCCCAGGGCACGGTCGCCTTTCTCAACGAATATTTCTCGCTGATGGTCGAGTGCATCGCTCGCGAGGAAGGGATGCTCGACAAATTCATCGGCGACGCCGTAATGGCGGCGTTCGGGCTTCCGATCGCGCATGACGACGATGAGGACCGCGCCGTTCGTGCGGCAATCGCCATGATCCGCGAATGCCGGCGCTGGAGCCGCGAACGAGTCCTGCGCGGTCAAAAGCCCGTTGAGATGGGCGTCGGGCTGAACACCGACATGGTGGTCTCAGGCAACATCGGTTCGGCAAAGCGCATGGACTATACCCTGATCGGCGACGGCGTGAACTTGGCGTCAAGGCTTGAAAGCGCCTGCAAGAGCTATTCCGCACAGATCCTCATCAGCGAACATACATTCAGCCGTTTGCGCGGCACTTATCGTATCCGGAACGTCGATCAGGTAGTTGTGAAGGGCAAGACTGAGCCGGTCGGTGTCTTCGAAGTGCTCGATCACCACACCGAGGAGAGTTTCCCCAACCTGATGGATGTGGTGAGCTATTTCAACGAGGGTATGCGGAATTACCGCGCCGGGAATTTCACCAACGCCATCGGCCAGTTTGAGAAGGCGCTCGTCTGCCATCCTCATGACAAGCTGTCGACGACTTATATCGAGCGCTGCCGCCACCTCACGAGCCACCCGCCGGATGGTGACTGGAACGGCGTCTGGGTGATGACGCAGAAGTGAGCTTTGTTGGGTCATCCGCCCGTTTGCAAACAACCGCGATCACACTGAGCTGAGATTGCATGACGCGGACTATCGCCTCACCATATTCCTTGTCGGTCACAAATAACGACGGGTAGGCGTTGACCTCCAGCAGCGTGGCTGCGTAGTCCGACGCCGGGCCGGCGATGAAAAAGTCGAGGCCCCAAAGTAAGACGCGTGGGCCGCAGACTGGCTGCGTCTCGGCGTACCAAAAATAGCTGTCGAGAAATTTCTCGCCGATGTTTTTGACCTGCGCCGCGATGCGGCGACGCACGAGCGGCGGGATGACGTCGGTGGCGTCCAGTAACGTGGTCGACTGCGGAAGGCCGAGCCGCTGTCGCACCGAGCTGTTGGTCAATTCGGCATAAAGCTCGCCCCGCCGATAAGGGTAAGCGGCCAAGCGCACGAGCATCTCGCGCGGGATCGCGCAATTCTCCCGCGACGACGTGTCGATAACGACATAAGCGCGGATGTCGGCCTTAAAGCTGCCGACCAGCAAAGGATCGGCGAGCAATTCTTGTTTGATCCAGGTGCCGCCGCCGTCGCAGCCGCCGCCGCCGCCGAAATCGGTGTCTATCCTGATGCCGAGCCCGCGCGCGTTGTTGGCGGGCTTGAAGATGAAGCGGGCGCAAGGGCTCGCCGCAGCCCCGATCTCGTCCGGCGCCGAGCCGCGGACGTTCCAGGTCCGCGGACGCGGAACGCAACACCCGGTCGCCTTCTCAAATTCGTCGAGAATGCCGGCGAGCTCGGTCTTGATGCCAAAATTTCCATCGTTGCCGGTCGCGTTGGTGATTTGCCCGCGGCGGGCGGCGCGCACCAGCAAATGGCGAACAACGGCATAACGACTGCTGCGAAAATGCGCGCCGACCGCTAAGGCGTCCAACGCGCTTTTCTCGCGCGGCGAGAAATCGGCCGCACTATCGGAGGTGGGATAAAACAGCAAAACATCGAAGCGGCGCCGGCGCGGCGTGCTTTGGCTTCGTTTCCCAACTGGAACGGCGGCGCCGGATACGGCGATGCGCAGGCCTTGCTCGCCCCTTTCCAGGTCGCTCCAATGCACCATCCAGACCCGGGCGAGCCGTCTCGCCGCGATCCGCCCGGCCATCGGCGCGATGTCGGCGAGACACGCGGCCGGGCGCGCCACACTGACGAGAAGAACCGAGAGCGGTTCGCGTGCCGAACCGGCGGGGGGGTGGACGCTACTGGGAGGTGTCACGCGGCGCCGCCGGCGAACTATCCTTTGGGCCTGCTTCTGCGCAGGCGCTCCGTTAGGTCATCAGAGTCCGGATCAGGATCGGGCGCCGGGTCCGGTGCAGGGTCAGGTTCTGGATCTGGCTCGGGATCGGGCTCGGGATCTGGCTCCGGGTCCGGCTCAGGCTGCGGTTCAGGTTCAGGTTCAGGCTCAGGTTCAGGTTCAGGCTCAGGCTCAGGCTCAGGCTCAGGCTCAGGCTCAGGCTCAGGCTCAGGCTCAGGCTCAGGCTCAGGCTCAGGTTCAGGTTCAGGTTCAGGCTCAGGCTCAGGCTCAGGCTCAGGCTCAGGCTCAGGCTCAGGCTCAGGCTCAGGCTCAGGTTCTGGGTCAGGGGGGGTATCGAGCGTGTCGTCGGCGTCGATGTCGGGCGGATCGTCGACATACGAATCGTAATCGTCGCCGGCGCTGTCATCGACCGGCACGGGGTTCGGCCAGTTGACGTCGACTTCGAGCGCCTGAGAACTTCCGGGGACGACGAAATGGTTCGATTTCAGTCGCCCCATCAAATCCTTCAGGTCGGGATTCGACAATCGAATACAGCCGAAGGTCGGCCGCAATCCGCCATTTGCTCCAGGCGCGCCGCCGTGAATCAATAATCCGCTGCGCCCGTTTTGCTTTGCCGTTAACGCGTCGCCTCCGGTCGGGTCCAACACGATCATGCCGTTGGGACCGTAACTTCGAAGTCCCTTCGCGTCGGTCGGCGAGCCTTGAAATCCCGGGATCGCGTATTGGCCGCTGGGCGTGTTGCCGTAGGGCCGCGTCGAGTCGCGATTCGGATTGTTGTTTCTGGTGGCCGCGTTCAGATCGGCCTGGCCGAGACATTGATAGGTCGGCGACAGCGACGAACCGTCGTCGCCGACAAGCTGCAACGATCCGGGCTTGCTGCGATCCGGCGGTAAATTGACGACGATCTTGGCCACGAGCGCTTCCCCGTTCGCGTCAGGCTGAAACGGCAGTCAGCTACGATCAGCCGGCCGCGCTGAAACGCCATCTGATCCGAACGCAAATCTACTGTATGCAATTGAAAGTTGCAAACTTAAATATTACAATCTGTATAATGATTGCGATTCTGGCCCGTCAGGAATTAAGCCGGGTCTTGCGGCCTCCTCGCCGGCCTCGCGCGTCGAGAAGAAGGCGCACCGCTTACGACGGCGGTTTTTTCAGCACGTCGAGGTAGGGTTTCGCGGCCTTCTCGCCGGCCTCGCGCGTCGCGGCGTCGAGGCCGTTGATGAAATCGTCCAGCATCAGGTCGGTCTCGCCGTGCGCCTTGGAGACAAGGTGCCACTTCATCGCCGCGACCGGGTTCTTCGGGGCGCCGCGGCCGTCGGCGAGAATCCGAGCGAGCCGGTCTTGCGCCACCGCGCTGCCTTGCACCGCCGCCCGGTGGAACACCTCGGCCGCGGCCGTCTCATTCTTGGCGATGCCGGTGCCGTTGAACAGCGCGATGCCGTATTCGACTTCGGCCTCGGTGTTGTCGAGGAGGCTTGCGAGCGAGAACAAGCGCACCGCCTCGGCCATGTCCTTCTTCACGCCGCGGCCCTCCTTATAAAGAGTGCCGAGCGCGTATTGGGCTTCGGAATTGCCGGCATTGGCGGCGACGCGCAGAAGATCGGCGGCGCGATTGAAATCCTGCGGAAACAATTGCCCCTCCATATAGAGGAGCGCGAGATCGTAGGCGGCGAGCGGATGGCCGAGCTTGGCGGCGGCCGAAAGCCACTTGGCGCTTTGATCGCGGTCGCGCGGGCCGGCGCGGACGGCCAGCCGAAACATCGCCAGCGCAAACATGGCGTCGCGGTCGCCGCGATCGGCGGCAAGCTTGTACCACTCCGCAGCCTTTTTATCGTCCTGCGGCACGCCGTCGCCGTCGGCGTAGAGTTGACCGAGCATGGTCATGGCCTTGGGGTCGTTGTTTTCGGCGGCGCGATGCGTGGCAAGGCTTAAGGCGGTCAAAAAATATCCGCGCTGGTAGGCGCCGTAGACGTAATCCGGTTCGGCGGCGCGGGCGGGGGGAAGCGCAGGCGCGACCATCAGCGCGGCAAGCGCCAGCGTGGTGCTCAGCCTAAATGCGTTTCCGCGGGAGTGAGCGGATGCGCGGTTCATTTCGATACGGCCGGCGATGCGGGCTCACCGAGGTATTTGGCCGCCGCCGCGACCAGCGCGGACGGCGCCGCTTCTTGGGTCCACAACCAATCGCCAAGCGCGATGAAATCGCTGCCGGCTTGCGCCAGTGCGGAAACCTCGTCGAGGTCGCCCGCATAGCCGACGCACGGCACTTCGAAAACTTCCGCCCACCAGCCGATGCGCTCGATCACGGCTTCGAACGGCGGGTGGTGGCCGTTGCGGTCGGGCTCGCCGAACATGACGTAATCGGCGCCGCTTTCGGCGGCGAGCATGGCATCATGGCGGCTCTTTAGACCGCCGGCGCCGGCAATGCTCTCTGGTTTGAGTGCGCCAATCGCCGCTGTCAGCGCTTCTATTCCATCAAGATGGGCGCCATCGGCGCCGGCGCGCGCCGCGATTTCAGCCCGCCCGTCGAGGAGAAGCGCGACGCCGCGCGGCTGCGCGATCGCCGCCACGGCCTTGGCGCGGTTGACGAGCGTGCGCTCGTCGGTGTCTTGCAGGCGAAGGAGGATCGCGGCGACCTCGCCAACGTCGAGCACGGCCGCGAGTTTGTCGGCGAACGCGGCAGGCTCGCCGAGCGCCGGCGTGAACAGATAGAGGCGGGGGCTCAGCCGCCCCCGCGGAGCTGAAGAGGGAGTGGTCGTCATGTTCGGGCTCGCGGATTAAAGCCCGCGCCCCGGAATGACAAAAACGTCACGCGGCTTTCTTTTCCAGGTCGGCGGTCCAACGTCCGAGCGCGGCGAGGCCGTTCATCTGGGCGCGATGGCCGAAAGCGCGTTGCGCGGCGGCGACATTCTCGGGCTTGCCAGACCACGCTTTCTGCGGCGCCGCCTGCAGCGCGCGGCCGTAGGAGAATGTCACGTGCCATGGCAGCGGCCCGAGCTTGTTGATGGCGTCGAGATGCGCGGTTGCTTCTTCGTCGGATTGGCCGCCCGACAAAAACGCGATGCCGGGCACCGCCGCCGGCACGCAGGCCTTGAGGACGCGGACGGTCTTTTGCGCGACTTCTTCCACCGAGACTTGTTTCGGCGATTTCTTGCCCGGCAGCACCATGTTCGGCTTGAGCACCATGCCTTCGAGCGGCACGCGCTGATAGAACAATTGCTCGAACACGCTGTTGAGCACCCATTCGGTGACCACGGCGCAGCGGTCGATGTCGTGATCGCCGTCCATCAACACCTCGGGCTCGACAATCGGGACGATGTCCTGCTCCTCGCAGAGCGCGGCATAGCGCGCGAGCGCCTGCGCGTTGGCAACGAGCGCGCCAAAACTCGGAATGCCGGGACCGATATCGATTACCGCGCGCCATTTGGCGAATTTGGCGCCGAGCCCGCGATATTCGATGAGCCGCTCGCGCAGGCCGTCGAGGCCTTCGGTGATGACTTCGTTCGGACAGAACGGCAGCGGCTTCGCGCCCTTGTCGACCTTGATGCCGGGAAAGGCGCCGGCTTTTTCGATGATCTGCACCAGCGGCGTGCCGTCCTTGGCGTTCTGGCGGATGGTCTCGTCGTAGAGGATGACGCCGGAAATGTTCTTCGACATCGGCTCGCCGGAGCGGAAAAGCATTTCCCGGTAGTCGCGCCGCGTGATTGGCGTGGATTCGACCCCGATGGCGTCGAAACGCTTCTTGATGGTGCTGGTCGACTCGTCGGCGGCGAGGAGGCCGCGGCCCGGCGCGACCATCGCTTCGGCAACCTTGTTCAGCTCAGCGAGATTCATTGCGCTCTCCTCGATATCTTAAGACGCGTACCGCCTGCGCCGATTATGCCTCGCGGGCAGCCGCGGCGGGAGTGGGAACTTTGCTTAGCACCGCGACACCGGGTAGCGTCTTGCCTTCCAGCCATTCCAAAAAGGCGCCGCCTGCGGTCGAGACGTAAGTAAAGCGCCCGGTGACGCCGGCAATGTTGAGTGCCGCCATGGTGTCGCCGCCGCCGGCGATACTGGCAAGCTTGCCTGCGGCGGTCAGTTCAGCGGCCGCTTCGGCGACTTCGACGGTGCCGTTGTCGAACGGCTCGACCTCGAACGCGCCGAACGGGCCGTTCCACACCAGCGTTCGCGTGCGCGCCAGCACCGAGATCACGTGCTCGATAGTCCGCGGGCCGATGTCGAGAATCATGTCCGACGCACCGACCTCGTCGACCGGCACCACGCGTGACGGGACATGCGCCGCGAGCTTCGCCGCCACGACGGCGTCGACCGGCAATACAATCTCGCGCTTGAGCGCTTTTGCCTTGGCCAGGATCTCGCGCGCCGTCGGAATGAGATCGCTCTCGCATAGCGACTTGCCGACGGATTTGCCAAGCGCGGCCAGGAACGTGTTGGCCATGCCGCCACCGATGATCAGCGTGTCGACGATGTTGAGAAGGTTGCCGAGCAGATCGAGCTTGGTCGACACTTTGGCGCCGCCGACGATGGCCGCAAGCGGCCGTTCCGGCGTCTGCAACGCACGCGTCAGCGCCTCCAGTTCCTCTTGCATGGCGCGGCCGGCATAGGCCGGCAGCAAACGCGCGATAGCCTCGACGGAGGCGTGCGCGCGGTGCGCGACCGAGAAGGCGTCGTCGACATAAACATCCCCGAGCTTGGCCAGCTTCGCGGCAAACGCGGCGTCGTTATTTTCTTCGCCGGCGTGAAAGCGGGTATTTTCCAAGCACAGGATTTCGCCGGGCTTCATGGCGGCAACGGCCTGTTCCGCGACCTCGCCGACGCAGCCGTCGGCAAATCCGATCGGCCGGTGGATAATGCGCGCCACCGCGGCAACGACGGGCTTGAGCGACTCGCGCGGATCGCGGCCCTTGGGCCGGCCGTAATGCGAAAGAATGATCACCTTGCCGCCGCGGTCGGCGATTTCGGTGATGGTCGGCGCGTTCCTCTCGATGCGCGAAACGTCGGCGACTTCGCCATTGTGCATCGGCACGTTGAAATCGACGCGCACCAGCACGCGCTTGCCCTTTACGTCGGCGTCGTCGAGGCTGCGGAACGACATGACGAAGAAGCTTAGCTCAGCTTGCCCATCGCGACCGCAGTATCGACCATGCGGTTGGAGAAGCCCCACTCATTGTCGTACCACGCCAACACCCGCACCAGCGTGCCGTCCATGACCTTGGTCTGGTCCATGTGGAAGATCGCGGAATGCGGGTCGTGGTTAAAGTCGGAAGAGACGTTGGGCGCGTCGGTGTAGCCGAGGATTCCCTTGAGCTGCTGCTCGGCGGCGCGTTTGATCGCGGCGTTGATCTCTTCCTTCGAGGTCGCCCGCTTGGCGACGAACTTAAAATCGATCACCGAAACGTTCGGTGTCGGCACGCGGATGGCGGTGCCGTCGAGCCGTCCGGCCAGCTCCGGCAACACCAGGCCGACGGCTTTGGCCGCGCCGGTCGAGGTCGGGATCATGTTGAGCGCCGCCGCGCGCGACCGGTAGAGGTCGTTGTGCACCTGATCGAGCGAAGGCTGGTCGTTGGTGTAGGAATGCACGGTCGTCATAAAGCCTTTGTCGATGCCGACGGCGTCGTGCAGGACCTTGACCACCGGAGCGAGGCAATTGGTGGTGCATGAGCCATTGGAGACGACGGTGTGCGCCTTGTTGAGCTTATCGTGATTGACGCCGTAGACGACCGTAAGGTCGGCGCCTTCAGCCGGCGCCGAGATCAATACGCGCTTGGCGCCGGCGGTAAGATGCGCGGTCGCTTTGTCCTTGGCGGTGAAAATGCCGGTGCATTCGAGCGCGATATCGACGCCGAGCTCCTTCCACGGCAATTGCGCCGGGTCCCTGACCGCGGTCACCTTGATGGCGCCGTTGCCGCAATTGATGCTGTCACCTTTGACCGTGACCTCGCCGGGAAAGCGGCCGTGGACCGAATCGTAGCGCAGCAGATGCGCGTTGGTTTCCACCGGCGCGAGGTCGTTGATCGCCAGAACGTCGAAATCCTTACGCCCGGCTTCAACGGCGGCCCGCAAAATGTTGCGGCCGATGCGGCCGAAGCCGTTGATGGCTACGCGGACGGACATTTGTCGCTCCCCAACTGCGCCTTGCGCTTAAGTTTTGCGTTAAACATCAGCATTTTCGCAAAGTCTATTTAACGGCATTGGTCGCCGGCACAAGCCTGATCGCTCATTCCGATGAACAAATGTTTATCCAAAAGGGGTTGTTGAGGAACCTTTTTCTTTAAAGCGATTTACTCACGCATCAACTCTTGCTCGAAGCTAAGGCGAGGCGTACGATTTCACCTAGCGAATGTTCGAACACTCGCTCGAATTTGGGAGATCTCTGGCATGTCGAGCACGAAGCAAGCTTCGAAAATAAAGAGGCGGACAAAGGCTGTGCCCGTTATGGGAGCGGCCGGACTGTTCTCGCTCGCCGGCGGCGTAGGCGTCGCGGCGGCCGCTACCGGCGGCCCGGCGGCGGATCTGCCGCTGCAGAAGGTCACGCCGAGCCACGAAATCATACTCGGTGAAGAAGAGCTTTCCGACGTCAGCCTGGCGACGTTCTATGTCATCGACAAGGAAAACGCTGCAGCAGTGAAATCAGGCATTCGCGTCGCCCGAGGTTGCGGCGGCTGCGGCGGTTGCGGCGGCCGCGGCTGTGGCTGCCGTGGTTGCGGCGGCCGCTGCGCCGGCGGATGCGGTGGTGGCTGCCGATGCGGCGGGTGGTGGGGTTGTGCTGGCGGCTGTGGCGGTTGCGGTTGCTGGTGCATCTCGACCGGAGGATGCCGCGTCTGCTAAGGCGCGCCTGCGAGCTTTGATTAAAGTGTGGCGACTTGGGCCGGGGCACATCGCGTGCGCCCGGCCTGGTTGGTTTTACCGTCCCTCGTGACGGTGGGCCGCGGGCGCTTGGCTGCCGGACAGGTGGTCAATCGGCATGAGGGCCGCTAAAATTCCGGAAGATTTTTTCTAAGCCGCGAACAAAGCGAGCAAGGGCCTCGCTGACTTCGGGCAAATGCGGCGAAGGTCGCGCACAGGCATCATGCACGGCGATCACGGCAAGACTTCCTCGTCCCTCAATAACAAAGACGTCCCGCGCTTCGCGCCGAATTTCACGGTGTATGTGCTGCCGCCCGACGCGGTGTGCCTTTTCTCGGAGGACCGGAAATTTTTTCTCTATGGCGAGCTTTACTGCAAGCTCGCCGCCGCGATTGGCGCCGGTAACAAGACCGTTGCCAAGCTCGTGCGCGAGCTCGAGCGGGAATTTCCGCCGGACAAGATCCGCGAAGCGTTGCAGCGGCTGTTTGACCGCCGCTACATCTTGCGCCATTCGCGCACCGCCGGGGATATCACCACCGCCTACTGGGTGAGCCTGGGGCTATCGCCGGAAACGGCGGAAAAAAACCTGCAAAACTGCCGCGTGCGCGTCGAATCGATCGCAGTGCAGGGCGGTAAAGAATTTGCCGCGGCGTTGCGGAAGTTGGGCGTTCGCGTCGTCGACCGCGGCGCCAACCTGACCGTGACGCTGGTCGGCGATTATCTCGACGGCCACCTCGCCGACCTGAACCGGCGGCGGCTCACCGACCATACGCGCTGGCTCCTTGCGCAGCCCTCCGGCATTTTCCCGCTGGTCGGCCCGATCATCACGCCGGGAAAGAGCGCATGCTGGACGTGCCTCGCCGACCGCATGCGGCGCAACCGCGAGGTCAAGGCGCTGATCGACCGCAAAGGCGCGCGCTGCGTCGCCGTCTCGCCGCTCGCTCGGCAGCCGTTTGGACAGACCGGCATTCAGCTTGCGGCGCTCGAAATCGCCAAAGCGATCGCCACCGATTTTCGCACTGATTTGGGCGACCACATTATCAGTCTCGATTTGCTCGGCTCGAGTGTGGTGAAGCATTATGTCGCGCAGCGTCCGCAATGTCCGAGCTGCGGCCGCAAGAAACTGCGCGACCCGCGCCGTCCGGCGGTGCCGTTGACGCTTTCCGCCGGCAACAAGCTGGTGATGACGAGCGGCGGCTATCGCAGCGTCTCGTCGCGGGCCACCGTCGCGCGATTCCGCAAGCACGTCAGCCCGCTCACCGGCGTTGTTTCGCGGCTCGAGCGGATCGAAGCCGATCTGCCCATGAACACTAACTTTTACGCCCAGCACAATTTCTCGGCGCCGGCGTTCAGCATCGCTGAATTGCGGGCGGGACTAAGCGGCGGCAGCTTCGGCAAGGGCAGCACCGCCGAGCAGGGCGAGGCGAGCGCGCTGATGGAGGCGATCGAGCGCTATTCCGGCATTTTTCAGGGCGACGAAATACGGAGGACGCGGCGGTTTGCCGATTTTTCTTCCGGCGAAGCCGTCGCGCCCAATCAGATTCTCTTGTTCAGCGATGCGCAATATCGCCAGGGCCAGATGCCGGCGGCCGCCCACGATCACACGCCGCCGACGCCGGCGCCGTTCGATCCATCGGCCGAGATCGAATGGTCGCCGGTCTGGTCGCTGCGCGACGGGCGTTTCAAATATCTTCCCACCAGCCTGCTGTATTTTTTCTACCGAGGCCCGGGCCAGATCAACGCCGATTCCAACGGCTGCGCCGCCGGCAACACGCTCGAGGAAGCCATCGTCCAGGGCTTTCTCGAGCTGATCGAGCGTGATGCCTACGCGATCTGGTGGTACAACCGGTCGCAGCGCGAGGAAGTCGATCTCGCGCAATTCGACGATTCGTACATCCACAATCTGCGCCAGCAGCTCGCCGAAACCGGACGCCGGCTTTGGGTGCTCGACGTCACCACCGATCTCGGCATTCCCACCTTCGTCGCCATGGCCCATTGGCTCAAGGACGGAAAGGAAAACATCGAGTTTGGCTCGGGCGCTCATTTCGACCCGCAAATCGCCATGCTGCGCGCGCTGACCGAGCTCAATCAATTCTTGTCCATCGGACTCATGGGCGGCGGCAGCGGCGATAAGTCGAGCCTCGATGGTGTAACGCCGCTGCGGCTTGAGGATCATCCGTATTTGCTGCCCGGCAAAAAGCCGGCGAGCGGCGCCAGCGCGGCCGCGAAGTTCGGCAATCTCGGCAGCCGCGAGCAAGTCGATGCCTGCGTGCGGTTCACCACGGAGGCCGGTCTCGATTTCATGGTGCTCGATCAAACCCGCCCCGACATCGGCGTCCCGATCGTCCGGGTGATTGCGCCCGGACTGCGCCATTTCTATCAGCGCTTCGCGCCCGGCCGGCTTTATGACGTGCCGGTGAAGCTCGGATTGCGCGACCGTCCGATTGCGGAAAGCGACCTTAATCCCATTCACCCGCATAGCTGACGAGGGCGACGGCGGCGTGCGCGCTCCCAAAAAGAGGCGAGGGCGGCGGGCCGGAACAGCAAACCTTTATGTGCGGCTTGCCGCGCACGTCACGCTTGACGTGCGGGACGGCGTGCAAATCTTTGCGGCCTTCCACGGCTATTCGATCGGGCTCGGCACATTCGACGCGCCCGTCGCATCGCGGGTGCCTGCGCTCCGCGCCGGCTTGCCGCTGACCGCGCTCGCTCGCGGCCGGCGCTCCGATCAAGGCATCGACGCATTGGTTCGGCGCTTGGCGCGACGCAACCTCGTTGAGTATTGGCTGCAGGGCGCGGACGGTGCGGACCTCCTCGCCGTCGAGCCGCAGGTCGCGGATTACTGGCCGCAGGCGGCGCAGCTGCGCACGGGCGGCGCGCTCGTCCTGTCGCGGTTTGCTTATCTGCGGCGGCGCGGGAACGATCTCGTACTTGAATCCCCGCGCGCCGCCGCGTTGCTCAGGATTTGCGATCCAAGCATCGTGGGCGTGCTGGCCGAGCTTTCGACGCCGCGAACAATCGGACAACTGCGCCGGCTAAAGGATTTCCCGGGCGTGTTGCTTCTCGGCGTGCTGCTCGATTGCCGATTTGCATTCGAGGTGAACGCCAAAAGCGACGAGAATCTCCGGTCGGCCGAGGGCGATGAGGACTTGGTGTTGTGGGACTTTCACGATCTGCTGTTTCACAGCCGCAGTACCGAGGGCCGGCACGCTAACCCGCTCGGTGGCACCTATCCCCACGCCGGAACGATCGCGCCGCTGCCGGCGGTGCGGCCGCGGTGGCCGGGAAAGTCGATCGATCTGCGCGAGTTCCTGACCCCGGGGAGCGGAATGAAGTCACCGGTCGCCGAAATCTTGCGCCAGCGTCATTCAGTGCGCAACTTTGATGATCGCCGCCCGATCACGCTCGCCGAGCTTTCGCGGTTTCTCGACGGCGCCGCGCGCATTCTGTCGAAGCCTAAGCACGCCGCCAACGCCGCGGACGCGGGCGGTGAAGCGGACTACGCGCTGCGGCCCTATCCGTCGGCGGGCGCGAGCTACGAGCTCGAACTCTACCTCGCCGTCAATGCATGCGAGGGACTGCGGCGCGGTTTCTATCACTACGACGCCGACGGTCATGCGCTCGCGGCGGTCGATGTTGCCGCCAACACGCTTGATGCGTCGCTCGTTGCCTGCGCGTCCGCCATGGGCGTAGAAACGCCGCCGCAGATCCTGATCACGATTGCGGCGCGCTTTGGCCGGATTTCGTGGAAATACTCGTCGCTCGCTTATTCGCTCGTCCTCAAGGACGTCGGCGTGCTGCTACAAACATTTTATTTGATGGCCACGGATCTTGATCTCGGCGGCTGTGCGGTCGGCATCGCCAATATCGATCTGTTCGCCAAGATGACCGGGATCGAGTTCCACATTGAAGGGCCGGTCGGCCAATTCGCCTTGGGGCGCGGAACGCAAACCGCGGCAACGTCATCAAGCGCCTAGAAAGCGGCCGATCGCCCAACGCGTCATGCCCGGGCATAGCCCGTCGAAGATGGGCGTAAAACGCCCTTTCGCCCGGCCATCCACGTCTTTTTTCAGCCAGTTGAGGCGTGGATGCCCGGCACAAGCTTGCAGCCGGGCCGGCCACTTCGGCCCCGATCCGATTGACCGAGCATGACGGGCACACGAGTTTGTCGCGTAGCGGAACGATCTACCGGCCGGCGCGTTCGCCCGCAAAAGGTCGCCACTTGGAGCGAGAACCGCTCCGCATTCGCTTGGCTCATTTGAGCCAGGACCAACGGGAGATCGACATGGCAGAAAATGCAGCCAAGAAGTCGTTTGAAGCCGGCGCAAAAACGGCGCGGGAGGCTTTGGAAAAAGGAGCCGCAACAACGGAACAAGCCGCGCGAGAAGCCGAGCACAGCTTTTCTTCAGCGGGCGAAGGGCTTCGCGATTTCAACGCCAAGCTGATGAGCTTTGGCCAAGCCAACACGGTGGCCAACCTGAATTTCTTCGCTGAATTGGCGCGGGCGAAAGGGCCAACGGAAGCATTCGAGCTGTGGTCACGGCACGCCCAGGAACAAATGCAAAGATTTACCGAGCAGTCGCAGGAACTGGGAACGTTGGGACAGAGAATTGCATCGACGAGCGGCGAGCCGTTGCGGCGTAGTTTCGACCAAACGCTCCGACGGGTTTCGTGAAGCGGCTTTGCCTTCACGGCGAAGTTCTCGAAAACGGAATGAAAGAGGCCGCTAACTGCGGCTCGCGTTCCGAGGGATGAAGCGTCAAGGGCGATAGCTGGCGGTATTGTTCAATACGCTTGTCGAACTCGACGCAGGGCTCGCATACGCTGAGGACCTCTTCTTTTGGGAAAGACCCGCGGACGGCGTCCAAACCGCGATGATCTTACCCCGGGGAATTTCCGCGCCTGATATGGATAACTCTGAACAGGGCGCTGTTTAAAATTGAACATCCCGGCCGCTGACTTGTTCCTCCTGAAAAAAATGTGGCACGGCGCGCGGCTGGAAGTAAAATGGGCGGTCAATGGAACAGAAGGTGGCGAGGCGTCGTGGCTAAGGCAAAGAAGAAGAATCAACAGCCGTTCAACGTGAAAACGTTTCTTAGCACGGTGGACGGCGGCAGGACCGTCAAGACCTATCGCAGGAACGAGAAAATCTTCTCACAGGGCGACCCGGCGGATGCGGTCTTTTACATCCAAGAGGGCAAGGTCAAGGTTTGCGTCGTGTCCGGGGCGGGCAAGGAAGCAGTCGTTGCCCTGCATGCAAAAGGCGACTTCTTTGGCGAGGGATGCTTGGCCGCCCAACCGCTTCGCTTGGCGACAGTCGCGGCGATGACGGAATGCGTCGTCATGCGACTCGACAAAGTGGCCGTCGTGAAGGAGCTCCAGGAAGAGCCCAAGTTTGCAGAGCATTTCATGTCTTATCTGTTGGCTCGGAATGCGCGCGTCGAGGAAGATTTGGTCGATCAGCTTTTCAATTCGAGCGAAAAGCGCCTGGCGCGGGTGCTTCTCCTGATGGCTAACTTCGGCAAGGAGGGCAAACCGGAGCCGGTGATAGCGAAGATCAGCCAAGGGACCCTCGCCGAGATTGTCGGCACCACGCGATCGCGCGTGAGCACGTTCATGAATAAATTCCGGGATTTGGGTTTCATCACCTACAATGGCGAGCTTGAAGTTCGCAATTCGTTGCTGAACGTGGTCCTGCACGACAAGCCGCAGCTCAGGCGGGTCGAGGAGAGCGCAGAATAGACACGATCGCTATAGGCGTGAGCGCGCCAGTCTTTCACGAATTCTCGCGATGTGCGGCCGATTTGTCCTAACCGTCGACCCACTGTGCAACTTTATCGAGAGCTCTCGCAATTCGCAGCCTTGGTATCGCGTGCGGCGGCAGGGTGATCGCGAAAGAACCGGAGCATTTCCTTCGCTGCGTCCGGCCCTCGCGGGTCGGTGTAGGAGCCGGCGGGACTACCGCCCGACCAGGCGTGACCAGCTCCGTGGATGCACCATTGCTCCAGGATTGCTTGGCCATTGGCATCAGTATGGCTCGTGCAGGTATAGGCATGGCCACCGGGAACCTGCCCGCGACGCACTTTCGTTTGCCAGTTCCCGGCTCGCGTGGAACGGTTGATGACCTGATCGGCGTTTCTGGGGTGTACAATGGTGTCACGATCGCCATGAAAAACGATCGTAGGGAGCGGTGGCTGCTCTCCAGGAACGGCCGAAGCATCATCGGACGCGAAAGAGTTCGGAGAAGCGCCATGCCGCATCGCGGCGAATGCGGAGATAAGGTCGTCGGCGGCCCCACACGCCAGACCTGAATGCACCGCGAGTGCGGCATACAGATCCGGGTAAGTTGCTCCCATTACGGCGGCCGCTGCGGCGCCGGCCGACAATCCGCCAACGTAGACGCGTCGCGGATCGACGGCATAGTTGTGCATGACTTGGCGCGTGATGCCCGCGATGAGCGAAGGTTCACCGCGATCCCGACGCTGGTCATCCGGGCGAAACCAATTCCAACATCTCGCCGGGTTCGCGTGACTTGGCTGCGCAGGATAGACTACGAGACAGATTTCTTCCTCCGCGATCACATTCATTCGCGTCCCGGCCGCGAAATCGTCGGGTGTTTGAGTGCCGCCGTGCAACATGACAATCAAAGGAACCGCTTGGCCCTGATAGCCGCTGGGAATGTACAGCTTGTAAGCACGGCTTCCGGCCGAGTTGGTATAAATCTCTTCAATGTACTTTCCGCCATCCGGCACAAGGTCCGGCGTGGATAACGGTGCGGGCCGCGACCATCCCTGCAGTCCAGGGCTAGAGGGGTATTCGAAGCGATAGGTTGGATCGCGCAGGGGCTGGAAATAATGAGCGGAAGGCCTCGCGTTGAAGTTAAAAGGCGTCGTTTTATCGAGGGTCTCGGCTAGCCCATCAATGGTCGGCGGGCGGTCTCCGAGACCAGTAATCTCGCAATCGTTCTCGCCTCGAAGCATGCGCTGAATGACCGCCGTGGCTTCGATGAGTCGGTTTGCCCGCGTAAGCCGTGTTGCCTCGAGCATCATGTCATTCATATCGAAAAGCTTCCTTTTGCTTGGGAGCGAACACGGACGGAGTTTGTCTGCGCCGAAATTCATTTCGCGCATCCGCTTCTTCGTCATTGCATTCTATCGGCGAGTGCGGCCTTGACCTCTGGACTGGCGTGCAACGCACCCAGCACAACGACCGAAGCGATGGTGGCGCGGGCAAGTTCAGGTGTGACGTCGGCCCCGATAGTGGCGAGGCCCAATACGTTGATCTCCAACATCTGCCCGGTGCGACGCGCTTGCTCGAGATCCTCGCGGCTATAATTCCGCAGGCCGAGGTCTAGACTCTTTCGGGCGGTAGACTGTTTGACGACCTCGGCATGGCGTTCGAGTTGGTTTCGAATTGCCGTTCGAATGAAATCAGTCCGGTTCGAGTAAAAACCGTCCTGCACCATGAGGTCGATGTGGCCAAGGTCAACGAAGCCGAGATTGATTGTGATCTTTTCGGTGTCACTCGGCTTCGGTCGTAGTTGATGGACATTTTCGACCATTTTTACCATCCATAGAACATCTAAATGGATGGTACATGGATGGTGGCCTAAGTCAAGGACTGTTTCGCCGGAATGTCACTTGATCGAATCTGGGCGCCAAGCGTTTGAGTCATCGCGCGCGGGCCGCAAGCTGAGGCGGGAAGCGCTAAAAAGGTCGTCGGCGTTTACGATGCCGCGCTGCGCAAGCTCGATGATGTGAGTAGCAACAAGGCGCGTCGCCGAATCGTCAGCCTCATTCAACGCCGAGCGAGGCGCAATCCGGCGCTTGATATCCGGCAAGTCCTCAAAGCCGATAAGCGTTCGCTTGAGGCTCCTGGGTAGCTTGCGCGAACTCGAGGTTCTTATCTGCCGCTCGTTTTGCCGCGCGCAGCGTATAACAAAAAAATATGTGCATTAGCGGGCTTCTTTTTCGCTTCCTAACTTAGGAACGATGCGTATGCGAGCGCGTTGGCGCGTGGGTGAGAGGTCTTCCAAGGAACATTTAGTATGAAGAAGTTGGTGATAATTGCGCTCGCTCTTTCGCTCGCCGGTCCGGCGCTCGCGCAGAGTAGTAATGGTGGTGGTAATGGCACCACGGGTTCGACCGCCACAGGATTATCAGCCGCCGGATCGGGTTCCGGCATGAACAACGGCGGACGCGGTATGAACAACAACGGTCCCGGCATGAGCGGTAACGGCGCCCGGATGAATAACAACGGCAGCGGGATGAATAGCAGCAACCGGATGAACGGCACCGGCTCTTCGCAGGAGTAACTGCAAAGCGTCTGCCGCGTTTGTGCTTTGCCAAAGCGGTAGAGGTGGAGACCCGGAGACTTCCGACCCCGCCCCCCCCGGTCTCCGGGTCTTCCAATCCTCGAAGTCCTTAAGTGGCTTGGGATCAAAGAAGACTAATTGTGAAATATCGCGGTTTGTAGCCATGCAGGCGAAGTCTTGGGCTGAACGGAAACTCGCAAGAGTGCGAGAGCTGCTCGTGGAGCAGCAAAAACGCATCGATGATCAGCGTGAATGGATTGCGCAGCTCGAATATGAAACGGACGGTTCCCCTTCGTTGCTTCGATCCGCGAGGGAGTTGCTGCGGGATATGGTCAAAACCCATGAAGCAATACTAATCGAGGCGAGTGCAGCCCAAGCGCGCATTGACGGTCTGTTGCGCCACAATGCCATCCCTGTCTAAGGATACCGGGGTAGCTCGGCCCGTTCTCAAAATTGTACCTACGGCAGCGAGAGTTCCGAGGCACGTTCTCGTCACGATCATGAACTTATTGTCCAGGCGCTTTTGGGATGCTCCTGGGGATGTAAGGTAGCTTGCCACAAGAAGGAATGAACAATGCTGTGCCGGACGCGGTTTCTTTTGATGGCTCTGGCGCTCTTCGGGGGATCGGCGGCTATCGCCGACCCACTTAGCAAGGGGACGAAGGAAGAGCAAAAAGCTTGCGCGCCGGAGGCCGTAAAATTTTGCGGCCACGAGTTAGATGTCGACGCCGCGGACACTGCCGCAATTCTAAAGTGCCTACAAAGAAACAGACAGAAAATCAGTATTCGATGTCAGGCTGTATTAGAGCATAACGGAAAATAGCGGGAAACGACGACTTGGTCGCTCGCCCCGAGTAGTTATCTTTTGAAACTATGACGACGCGGTCTTAAACTCGTCTTCTACGGTCAGAACAACGATCATTGGCGGGCCGGCGTTTTTTCAGTGAAACGATAACGAAATTCGAAGCCGCGCAAATAGGTGTAGTCGACGCGGCTTCGCTTTGCGCCGAGGCGCTGTCAGCGTTCAACACCGATAGGCTGGTGCGCTCGATCCCGGAGACGGCCGCGAACATCGACGCGATGTTCTGATTCGCTGACCACGATCGTGGCAGCGATCCTCTCGTGCAACCCCGCTGTCAAAATCCGCTCGTCTTAATTCTGACGGCAGCGGGTATTCGGGTATGGGTCGCATTCGATATCTACTGGTTCCTCTGCGATTTCTCCGTCCGGCAGACGCTTTCGGCCCCCGACGACCACCTGCTTGTGGAAAGCCACCGTATTGACCTTGTTCGTTTCCGACATGGTCAATTCGTTCCGAGTGGACTTAAGGCAAGTCACCACGTTTGTAAGAAGGAAGAGGCCGCCATCGAGGCGGCCTCACTCTGATTACGTGAGCCAATAATCGAAGTTGTACTGCAAGATGCCGACGTCACTATAAATGTGATCTGCAGTGAAGAGGCCGTGGGGACCTGCGCCCAAGGAATTGACCTCTTCGAACAGATTAGCGTCTGCTGCTTGGACACTGAAGTAGAACGATAGCGGATGGTCGTGTGGATTCATGACGTTGAGATCGTGATTGATTGCGTGTTGTTCAGCCGTTCCTTTGGCGAGATCTCTCATTACGTCGATTTCATGCGTTAACTTATGAACGAAAGTAGCTTCCGCGGTCATTTGCGGTCCTCCGAAACGTCGCCAACCACAGCGTAGCTCAAAAGGATCAGGGCGCTAGTTCAAAAGGAAAGGAACGGCGCGTGATCCGAAGTCGGCGCCCGACCTTTGCGAGGAATGAAAAGGCTGTAAGGCCGGCATCGCTGAATCCGCCGACCAAAATTTCAGGCACAAGACCTAGTGGCTTGACTGTTGTTCCCGGTATGTTCTTATGGCGTATGGGTGTGCTGCTCGAGATCAATCGACACTTTCCTTTCCAAGTCGCGCTGTCGTTCGACGAAGCGGCAATGGAAGTTCTCGAATGGCTCGATGAGGCGCCGTTCGAATGGGACATGTATGTCGATCTGCCGGAAAACTGCATCCGTTATTGCTTCCGCAATGCCGCCGATGCGATGGCGTTCAAGCAGCAATTCGCAAGCAGTCTGCAAAGGCGCGCCGCCGGCGGCGAGCATTGATCGCGGCTCGACACACCAGCCGTCCTCAAAATGCCAAATCACTGCGGCCCGGAGAGGCGTTCCAGAAATCCGACCGCCGCGAGGCTGCGCTTGCCGATCAGCGCGAACATGGCGTCCTGTGGATCGGCACATTGGATGATCCAGTTGCCGTCCGGCGCTTGCGTCGGCCCTTTGAGGATTTGCCCGCCGCCGGCGGTTACACGGCTTGCCGCCGCATCGAGGTCGCCGACGGTGAAATAATGAAGCCAGAACGGCCCCGGCAGCGCCGGCGGCTTGGTCAATATGCCGCCGATTGTTTGTCCACGCGAGGCGAACAACTGATAGGTGCCGAGGTCGCCGCTATCGGCGATGGTTTTACGCCAACCGAAAAGATCGCCGTAGAACTTAACCGCGCGCTCGCAATCGTCAGCGAAAAGCTCGTGCCAACTGACTTGGCCACGAGCACGCGGTGTGGCGGGGGCTTCCGTCCGCGGGCTGAGCCAGCTGATCAAAGCGAATACCGCCTTTTGTTGGTCGGCGACGACCGCAAAGCGGCTGATGTCGCCGATATTGGTAGGCGGTATGTAGACATTTCCTCCGAGCGTCACGACTTGGTCGCTGGCTGCGTCAACATCGCCGACCTGCACGTAGCCGAGCCAGCGCGGTAGCCCGCCGCTGCGCCGTGATTCGCCCGGCAGCTGCAGGAGGCCGCCGACCGCATTCTCGCCGGCGAGAAACAGCGTATAGGGCATGCCGGGCGTGGACGCGTCGTGTGCGCTCCAGCCGACGACATTCGTGTAGAAGGCGCTGGCGGCGTCGATGTCGGTCGTCATCAACTCGTACCAGACGAACCGGCCGCCAGTATCGGCCATTGACGAATCCTCGGATTGAAAGCGTCGCCTTTCGGGCCGGAAGGCTTTATTGCGACGCGCGGACTTTAGAGGGCGTATTCATAAATCCGGCCAAACACCCGCTTTCAAACTCAGAGCGGTGCATTGCTGCACGGCAGCGAGATGACGCTACGTGCCTTGACCGATCTCGGCTGATCCTCGCCGCGACGCAACACCTGATCCGATGGTCCAACAACAGGTCAACAGTATCGCGTGCGGTTGCGGGAGATTCCCCGCTGCGGCTTGTCCTTCTCTGCGGATCACCAGCTGAATTTGTAATTGAGGCCAGCACGGACAACGTTCTCGTTCAGTGAGACCGACTCGCTGCTCACCCCCGCTGGATTGACCAGAGAGCAGATCGTGCCCGCGGGGCAAGAAATGGTGCCGAGACCGACGTAGAGGTATTCGATCTTCGCCGTCCAGTTTTCGGTGAAGGCAACCTCAATGCCGCCTCCGGCGGTCCAGCCGACTTGCGGTCCAACGCTGACGAAGTTCGATGGCGGGTTCAAACCTACTCGAAAATCGGCGATTGCCGCGCCGGCGGTCGCGAAAACGAGGAAGCGGTTAAACGCGTACCCCACTCGACCTCTTGCCGTGCTCAACCATCCGCTTTTGGTTTCACAAGCTACGCCGGCGGCCGCGCCCAAACCCGCGCACGCTGCCGTGGAGCTGCTACCCTTCAGCGCAGACCAATCGAGATCGCCCTCCACGCCAAAAACAAAGCCGCCGAATCCACCGTAATTGAGACCGGCTGTTCCCCCGACAAGAGCACCATTAGTCGCGAAGTTGCCTGTCGAAACGCCGGCGTTGGTCCAGTGACTGCTGCCGAAGCCGTAGCCGCCGTTAACGCCGAGATAGAAGCCTCCCCAATTTAGCGGCGCGTCGGCAGGATAGTAATTCGTTGGCGGGATCGGAGCGGGCCCGGGCACCGGGACATCCGCGGCCATTGCTCGCGTTGCGGTCATCAGCGACAGCGCTATTGCGACAACCGCTATACGCTTGACCCCAACGGAGACAGGCGCGCCGAAACCGGGCGCGTAACCCGAAGACGCCGCGAAGTTGAGTGCTTTGCGGATGTTTCCGGAGAGCCGCTTCATCGTCGAATCCTCCCCCAGCCGACGAACATCATAGAGGGTAGACTGTTGCGAGGAAAGTGAGCGGGACGCGCGTTCCGGCGCGTGTTTGAGCGGATGGGCCGCTTTCAACCCCATGCGTTCAGCGCCGCCGCGGCCACTTTCTCGGGCGTGATGCCGAAATGCTGGTAGAGTTCCTTGTAAGGCGCGCTGGCGCCAAATCCCGTCATGCCGATAAAAATTCCGCCCGAGCCGATCACCGCGTCCCAGCCCTGGCGGATGCCGGCCTCCACGGCGATGTTGACTTTAGCTCGGCCGACGATGGCGGCGCGCTCGCGCTCCGAAAGCGCGAGCAATAATTCCATGCACGGCACCGACACGACGCGCGCGGCGACGTTGCGCTCGGCAAGGAGCTTTTGCGCCGCGACCGCGATGGCGACTTCCGAGCCGGTGGCGAACAGCGATACCGCGACCGCGCCTTGCGCGGCGCGGAGCTCATAGGCACCGCTCGCGCAGCGATTAGCCTCGTCGAGCGAAAGCCGCTGCTGCGGAAGATTTTGCCGCGTCAACGCCAGGACGCTCGGGGATTTTGCCGTTTCAAGCGCGAGCTGCCAGCATTCGACCGTTTCCACTGCGTCGCACGGGCGAAACACTTTAAGATTGGGAATGGCGCGCAGCGCCGCGAGATGCTCGACCGGCTGATGGGTTGGGCCGTCTTCGCCAAGACCGATGGAATCGTGGGTCATGACGTGGATGACACGCTGGCCCATGAGCGCGGCGAGCCGGATTGCCGGCCGGCAATAATCGGAGAACACCAGGAACGTGCCGGAATAGGGGATGATCCCGCCATGCAACGCCATGCCGTTCATGGCGGCGGCCATACCGTGCTCGCGCACGCCATAATGGATGAAGCGGCCGGAGTAATCCGCCGCGTTCAAGACCTTCATTGCCTTGGTGCGCGTGTTGTTGGAGCCGGTGAGGTCGGCCGATCCGCCGATCATCTCCGGCAGAGCCGTCGTCAGCTCTTCAAGCGCGAATTCGGACGCCGAGCGGGTTGCGATCTCTTTCGGCGCCTCGGCGAGTTTGTGCTTCACGGCGCCGACCGCAGCTGCAAGCTTCTCCGCCGGAAAGGCGCCGGCGATGCGGCGCTCAAACTCGCCGCGCTCAGCAGAGTCGAGTGCAGCGAGCCGCTCCTGCCAGACGCGCCGCGCCGGGCGGCCGCGCTGAGCGGCGGCACGCCAGCGTTCGAGGATCGCCGGCGGAATTTCAAATGGCGGAGCCGTCCAGCCAAGTTTCGCCCGCGCCGCTGCAACCTCCTCGGCGCCGAGCGCAGAGCCGTGAACTTTTTCCGTTCCGGCTTTGGTCGGCGCGCCAAATCCAATGACGGTCCGGCAGGCAATGAGTGAAGGCCGGTCGCTGTTTTTGGCGGCCTTGAGCGCAGCCGCAATCGCGGCGGGGTCGTGGCCGTCAATTCGCTCCGCCGCCCAGCCGGCCGCTTCGAAGCGCTCCACCTGATCGACGGAATCGGCGAGCTTGAGCGGGCCGTCGATAGAGATGCCGTTGTCGTCGAACAGCACAATGAGCTTGTTGAGTTTCAGATGGCCCGCGAGCGCGACGGCTTCCTGGCTGACGCCTTCCATCAAGTCACCGTCCGAGGCGATCACATAGGTCGTGTGATCGACGATCTCGTTGCCGAACAGCGAAGCCAAATGCCGCTCGGCGATCGCCATGCCCACCGCATTCGCAATGCCCTGGCCCAGCGGACCGGTTGTGGTTTCCACTCCCGGCGTGTGGCCGTGCTCGGGATGCCCCGGCGTGAGTGAACCGATCTGGCGGAAGCGCTTGAGCTCCGCGACGGTCATATTCTCGTAACCGAGCAGATAAAGGAGCGCATAGATCAGCATCGACCCATGGCCGGCGGACAGGACGAAGCGGTCGCGATCCGGCCAGTTCGGATCGGCGGGGTCGAACTTCAGAAACTGCGTGAACAAGACGGTCGCGACATCGGCCGCGCCCATCGGCAGGCCGGGGTGTCCGCTTTTGGCCTGCTCGACGGCGTCCATGGCGAGCGCGCGAATGGCATTGGCCATGCGGTTATGTTCGGCGCGGTCCGGCGCGGCGCCGCCGTCGGGAAAAGCGGAAGGCTGCGCGAGAGCCGCACTCGCGCCCGCCGCGAGAAGACTTTTAGCCATGGTCATGAACCGCCAAGCGGACCGCGAATGCGCGGTCGTAGCATGCGAGGCGCTTGAGTCAATTGCGCCGCCGGCGCGGACAAGCGTCATTCACAGGGCCGCGCCAAAAATTGCTTTAGACGTTGACGCTCTTGCTCCACGCGACGTAAAGTTCCTTTTGTAAATGGTTGCCATCGCTCCAGTTTTCACCTGCTACTAGGCGGCCTTTCGGCCACAGCGGGGCGGCAAATGAGCGAAACCGATTCTAACCTGATTGAGATCGCACGGCGGCGGCTCGCCATAGCGCTCGATGCCTTGGACGCGGCCTGCGAGCGGCGCGGCGACGCCGATCGCCACCAGGAGGCGTTGATGCAGCAGATCGAAGCCCTCGGCGACGATCGTGCGCGCCTCGCGAGCGAACTCGATCATGCCGCCGCGCGCGGCCGCGGGCTGGAAGCGGCCAATCGCGATGTCGCCGAGCGGCTCACTACGGCGATCGATACCATCAATGGCATCCTGAAAAAGAGCGCCGCTGCGGAGTGATCAAGGACGGCAATGGCCCAAGTCAGCGTTACCATCAACGGCCGGCGGTTCAACATGGCTTGCGAAGACGGCCAGGAAGACCATCTCACCGCGCTGGCGCGCGAATTCGATACGCGCATCGAGGGGCTGCGGTCGAAATTCGGTGAGATCGGCGATACCCGCCTCACCGTCATGGCGGCGCTCACCGTGGCCGACGAGCTTTCTGAGATCAGCGTACGCGTCAAACGCCTGGAAGAGGAACTCGCCGCCGGCAAGTCCGCGCGTGTCACGGCGGCCGAGCGCAGCAAAGATGCGGAAGCCGCAGTCGCCTCAGCGCTCGAAGCCGCGGCTGACCGGATTGAAAGCCTGGCCAAAAAAATAAACCGGACAATCGGCGGCAACGGTGTTCCGCTGGGCTAGCCGCCGATTCAACGCGTGTGGTGGTTCAATGTCCGGTTTCGAGACGCGCTCATCCAGAGCGCGACGGCTTCTCTTCGAATCGTCATGCGGGCTGGCTTCTTCATGGAGCATGATCTTTTCCGAAAACCGGTGCCCACTTTTCTGGATCATGCTCTACGCCGCCTGAACAAATTTTTCCGCCTCGGCAGGATCGGCAAGCCACGGGAAGAATGTCCGCGGATCGTCGAAGCCGTTGACGAAAGCTTTGCCGACCTTGGGCTTACTCTGGGCCGCGACCAAAATATTGAGGACGTGGGGCGGCGGCGGTTGCAGCATGGCGTTGGTCCAGCCGGTGACGAATTGCGCGTAGTTCCAGTACTCGTCGAAGGTTTGCTGCATCCACGCCCGATCGAAAGGCTTGGCGCCGTTGTCGAGGATGCGCTTCAGGTAAAGGCGGGCGCATTTCGCCGCGTTGTTCGAGCCTTGGCCGGTGATCGGATCGTTGAGCACGACCGCGTCGGCCATGCCAAACACAGCCGCGCCGGACGGCAGCTGCGCGACCGGCTTTCTCACCGTCGGAGCGAACCGGCCGCTGAGTATGCCGTTAGGGTCGGTGAGCTTGGCGTTCTTTGAACGCTCGGCCTCCCACGGAAAGAACTTCTGCAAAATTTCCATGCTGCGCGCGAGGTGCTGATCCGGCGTCTTCACGTCGCTCCAACAGTCCATCGGTCCGCCGGGAATCCCTTCGAACACCATGATCTCGCACGGTCCGGTAATGGTCAGTGCCGGAAAGACGAAATACTCGCCGACGGTCGGGGCGATGTTGAAGGCGACGCGCGTTGGCGAGTACGGTGCAAGTCCGGTCACGTAGGTTAAGGCCAGCGCGCGTTGCGGCTGGTCGAACGGCGATCGGCTGCCGTCGCGCTCGAACAGTTTGGTGATATCGCCCTTGCCGCCGGCGATGATGAGGAGATCGCTGTCGCGCGCGTAGTTTTCCAAATCGGCGACCGAGGCTTCGCGGATGATCAATTCGCCGCCGCCATCCTTAAATTTTTTAATCCAGCCGGGATATTTGACGCGCTGGTCGACGGCCTGTCCCGGCTTGTCGAGTGTGTAGACCCAGTCGATGGCTTTCTTGCCATCGGGGCCGGCAATCGAGACGCCGAGAGCTTCGGTCTTCGGGCACTCTTTCTCCCAGTCATTGAGCCCGAGGTCGCGCTCGGCTTGCAGGGCATCGGCGAACATGAACTGGCTCGACATCACCTTGCCGGTGGCGAAGTCCTCAGGCGTGCGGTTCGAAATGAGCCGCACGCGATAGCCGTTTTGCAGAAGCCCGAGGCCAAGCTGCAGGCCGGACTGACCGGCGCCGACGATGGTAATGTTTCGCATCTCGATTCCTCCCCAAAATTGCTTCGGTTATTCCATCAGCTTCGAAATGGCGGGCTCGACCTGTTCGGGCCCGAGCGCCGAATAGCCGCCGTCAACCGCGATGTCGGCGCCGGTGATGAATGACGCTTCGTCGGAAAGAAGGAACGCGACCGCCTGCGCGACTTCGTCCGGATCGCCGAGGCGGCCGAGAATATGGTACGGGGCCGCGACGCGATCCGCCTTGGCGCGGTCGCCCTTTGACAGCTCGGAAATCACGTTCGACCACGTCCAGCCTGGCGACACCGAGTTGACGCGAATTTTGTCGGGCGCGAGGTCGAGCGCTTCGTTGCGCGTCAATTGCAGGATTGCGGCTTTGCTGACCGGGTAGAGCCAGCGGCCGGTCTGTGCGGCTTTGCCGCTGATGCTGCCGAAATTGACGACGGCGCCGCCGCCGCGGGCCGCCATGATCGGCCGCGCCGCTTTCAGCAGCATGACGCCGCCGACGACATTGACGTCAAATGACGTCAGCCAGTCCTGGCGCGAGGCATTGAGCGCATCGTCCACATAGGAGCATGCGACGTTGACCAGAAAGTCGATGCCGCCGAATGCCTTGACCGCGGCTTCGACGCAATTTTTCACTTGCGCGTCGTCGCGTAAATCCGTGAGCTGAAACACCGCGCCGTTGCCGGCGGCGCGCGCCGCCTCGCCGCCGCCTTTCTCGTCGATATCGGCGATGACAACCGATACTTTCAAACCCGCGAGCTTCTTGGCGACCCGCGCGCCGATCAGGGTTGCGCCGCCGGTCACAATGGCCACTTTGTTCGACAGGCCGCGCATGGCTCACTCCTCCGGGGGTCAGAAATCGAGCAGGCCGCCTTACTCTCCGACAGCCTATCGTCGAAAGCTTTAGCCTTCAAATGTCGCGAGCAGCGTGGCGCCCCTCATCGTTGTGCATTACATTCGGGGGGCGGGGCTGCCTGGTGCGTAGGAGACAACACCTCGGGGCCTTACGATCCTAACGGGAGCTGTCCCTGCCGGGCCCCTGGGCTCGGACACATGGCGCCCACCTACTTATGTAGGTTCCCGGGATCAGCGCTTTTACGGCTGGCGCGGCTCCGCACTTACGCTCACTAGAATGACGGCACGCCTGGACAATCCCCCCGATGAGAAGGCCGAACTTCGCCGAACCGCCGTCGCGCGGCGCGATGCCATGCCGGCGGAAGCGCGCGCGGCCGCCGCCGAGACGATCGCCGCGCGGGCTTTTCCTGTGGCGGTGACGCCAGGCGCGATTGCTTCCGGCTTCATGCCGCTCAAGAGCGAAATCAATCCGCTGCCGTTGATGAAGGCGCTCGCGGGGCAGGGCGCGCGGCTGGCGCTGCCGGTGATCGCCGGCCGCGGCAGGCCGCTCGTCATGCGGTCATGGAACTTCGATGAGCCGCTCGATCGCGGCCAATGGGGTATTCGCGAGCCGAAAGCCGCCGCCGCCGAAGTCGAGCCGGATATTCTTTTGGTGCCGCTCCTGGCCTTCGACCGCACCGGCCATCGCATCGGTTACGGGGCCGGATATTACGACCTCACCATTGCCGCTTTGCGTGGGCGCAAGGCCATCGTCGCCATTGGTCTCGCCTTCGCCGCACAGGAAGTCCCGGCAATTCCCGCGACGCCCGGCGACGCGCGGCTCGATCTTGTGCTAACCGAACGCGAAGTCATCGATCTTCGGTAGGCTAAATGCGCATTTTATTTGTCGGCGATGTCGTCGGGCGTAGCGGCAGAAACGTCATAACCGCACGGCTACCCTCGCTCATTCGCCAATGGCAACTCGATCTCGTCGTCGTCAACGGCGAGAACGCGGCAGGCGGTTTCGGCATTACCGAAACGATCTATGAAGAACTGCTCGAAGCCGGCGCTGACGCCGTCACGCTCGGCAATCACGCCTGGGACCAGAAAGAAGCGCTGGTCTTTATCGAGCGCGCGCCAAAACTCATTCGCCCGATCAACTATCCGCCGGGCACTCCGGGCCGCGGCGCCGCGCTCGTTCCGACCAAGAACGGGGGTCACGCGCTCGTGGTCAACGCCATGGGGCGTATCTTCATGGATCCGCTCGACGATCCGTTTGCCGCGGTCGATCACGAATTGACCGCGTGCCAACTCGGCCGGGACGCCGACGCCGTTATCGTCGACATGCACGCCGAGACGACCAGCGAAAAGCAGTCCATGGGCTATTTCTGTGACGGCCGGGCGAGCCTCGTCGTTGGCACCCACACCCACGCGCCCACGGCGGACTTGCGCCTTCTGCCTGCCGGCACCGCCTTCATGAGCGATGTCGGCATGACCGGCGACTATGATTCGGTGATCGGGATGAACAAAGAGGAGCCGCTGCAGCGATTTACCCGCCGCGTCTCATCGGCGCGTTTCGAAGTCGCGACCGGGGAGGCGACGTTGTGCGCCGTTGCGGTGGAAACCGACGCGCGGACCGGGCTTGCGTCGCGTGTTGCCGCGGTGCGTGTCGGCGGCTGTTTGCAACAGGCGGAGCCGGCCTTCTGGCCCTGAACTCCGCTAAGAGCCATCTTTATTTTCTTGTTGGGCAACATTATTAAATCGTCATCGCGAGGAGCGCAGCGACGAAGCGATCCTGCTTTATTGCAGAGCTGGATTGCTTCGCTTCGCTCGCAATGACGAGCGGAACAACAGCATGGCCGGCCATTCGCAGTTCAAGAACATCATGCACCGCAAAGGGCGGCAGGACGCAGCGAAGTCAAAGCTGTTCGGCAAGCTCGCCCGTGAGATCACGGTGTCGGCCAAAGTCGGGATTCCCGATCCGGAAATGAATCCGCGGTTGCGCGCCGCGGTGATTGCGGCGCGCGCCGAGAATATGCCGAAGGACAATATCGAGCGTGCCATCAAGAAAGCGGCCGGCGGGGACGGTGAGAGCTACGAGGAAATCCGTTATGAAGGCTACGGGCCTGGCGGCGTCGCCGTCATTGTCGAGGTATTGACCGACAATCGCAATCGCACCGCCGGCGAGGTTCGCGCGACCTTCACCAAGAGCGGCGGCAATCTCGCCGAGACCGGCGCGGTGTCTTTCATGTTCGACCGCGTCGGCGTGATTCAATATGACGCCGCGGTCGCCGGCGCCGATGCGATGTTCGAGGTGGCGTTGGAAGCCGGCGCCGACGACGTCGTGTCGGGCGAAACCGGTCACGAGATTTATGCCGCGGCGGACGGTTTCGGCGCGGTGTCGAAGGCGCTGGAGGCGAGATTCGGCGAGCCGCGCCGGGCGGCGCTGGTCTGGCGGCCGCAAAATACTGTCGCGGTTAATGACGAGCACGGCGAAAAGCTCTTAAAGCTGATCGAGAGCTTGAACGACCGCGACGATGTCCAGAACGTCTATGCCAATTTCGAGGTATCCGACGACCTCATGCAAAGGATGAGCGCGTAAGGGTCTTTTCGGCGAGTGCCGTCAGTTGGGGCGGCTACGGCCCATGGTATGACGTTGACGGCATGACGCGCCCGATTCGCATTCTCGGCATTGATCCGGGGCTCCGCCGCACCGGCTGGGGCGTGGTGGAGATTGCCGGCAATCGGCTGGGCTATCTCGGTTGCGGCTCGGTGCGGACCCGCGACGATGACCGTCTCGCCCTGCGCCTCGTCGCCATCCACCAGGGGCTTACCCGCATTGTCCAAAAATTTCGTCCCGACGAGGCCGCCGTCGAGGTGACCTTTGTGAACAAGGACGCTGGCGCGACGCTCAAGCTCGGCCAGGCGCGCGGCATCGCCATGCTGGTGCCGGCGCAGGCCGGCCTGCCGGTCGCCGAATACGAGCCCAATCTGGTGAAAAAAAGCATTGTCGGCGCCGGTCACGGCGACAAGAGCCAGGTGCGAATGATGATCACCGTGCTGCTGCCGACGGCGGAGCTGACGTCGGACGATGCCTCCGACGCGCTCGCCGTTGCGATCACGCACGCACACCACCGGGCGAGCGTGCTCGTGAGGATGGCGCTGACATGAAAGCTCGCGGCGAGCAATGATTGGTAAGCTCAAAGGCGTCATCGACTCTTATGGCGAGGATTCGGTCATCCTCGATGTCAACGGTGTCGGCTATCTCGTTCATTGCTCGGCCCGCACCTTGCAGGAATTGCCGGCCGCGGGTGAGGCGGCGACGCTATCAATCGAAACCCACGTCCGCGAGGACCAGATTCGTTTGTTCGGCTTCCTCAGCGATGTGGAACGCGAATGGTTCAAGCTGTTGCAGACCGTGCAAGGTGTCGGAACCAAGGTGGCGCTCGCGGTGCTGGGGACGCTGAAACCTGCGGATCTCGCTTCCGCCATCGCCACGCGTGACAAGGCCACGGTCGCCCGCACTCCCGGCGTCGGCCCCAAGGTCGCAGAGCGCATCGTCACCGAACTCAAGGACAAGGCGCCGGCTTATTCGAATGTCGATCCGGCGCTGGTGCGGCTTTCGGGCGAACTTGATGAGAAACGCGCGCCGCAGCCGGTCGCCGACGCCGTTTCGGCCTTGATGAATCTCGGCTACGCGCAGCCGCTGGCGGCGGCGGCAGTCGCCGCGGCGAGCCGCAGTGCCGGCGGCGGCGCCGAAGTCGGCACGCTTATCCGGCTCGGCCTGAAGGAACTGGCGAAGTGAAGGGAAAGCGTAAGCTCGGCAAGGCGGATCACGAGCTCGTCGCTGCTGCAACGGCCGCGATCAGAAGCCGCTACCGCGACGACTGGCAGGAGGTCGGCGCCGCTTTGCGCACCCGCTCGGGCAAGATTTACACCGGCGTCAATCTCGATGCTTATCTCGGCCGCATGGCGGTCTGCGCCGAGGCGGTCGCGCTCGGACGCGCCGTCGTGGAGACGGGCGGCGACGCCGGCATCGACACCATCGTCGCCGTGCGGCATCCGCCGCCGCGGGACAAGGACCAAACCATCGCGGTCGTGTCGCCGTGCGGCGCCTGCCGTGAACTTATTTTCGATTATGACCGCAAGGCGCGCGTGATCGTGCCCAACGGGCGTGCGCCGGCGGTGGTGCCGATCGCCGATTTGTTGCCGAACAAATATAGCCGCGGAGCCGAAGGGTGAACTTACATCTTTCGGGCCCAGTCGCCGCTTTCACTTTTCCCCGGCGGGCAGAGCCCGATCGCGCGCGCGGGGGCGGCGCTTGATCATGGCTACGGCACCGTCCAAGCTCGTGACCCCCGAACGCCGCGACGAAGACGCGGCGGAAGTTAGCTTGCGTCCGCAGCGCCTCGAAGAGTTCATCGGCCAGGAGCAGGCGCGAAAGAATCTCAGCGTTTTCATCACTGCCGCCCGCGGGCGCAACGAGCCGCTTGATCACGTCCTGTTCGTTGGGCCGCCGGGTCTCGGCAAAACGACGCTGGCGCAGATCGTGGCGCGCGAGCTCGGCGTCAATTTCCGCGCCACCTCCGGACCGGTGATCGCCAAGGCTGGCGATCTCGCGGCGCTGCTGACCAACCTCGAAGAGCGCGACGTACTTTTCATTGACGAGATTCACCGGCTCAATCCGGCGGTCGAGGAAATCCTCTATCCGGCGATGGAGGATTTCCAGCTCGACCTGATTATCGGCGCCGGACCCGCGGCGCGGTCGGTGAAGATCGATCTAGCCAAATTCACGCTGGTCGGCGCCACCACGCGTGCCGGGCTGCTCACCAATCCGCTGCGCGACCGCTTCGGCATTCCGGTGCGGCTCAACTTTTATTCCGACGCGGAGCTCGAACTCATTGTCAATCGCGGCGCGCGGGTGCTCGGCATCGCCGTGACCGCCGACGGCGCCAACGAGATCGCGCGGCGCGCACGCGGAACACCGCGCATCGCCGGACGGCTGTTGCGGCGGGTGCGCGATTTCGCCGCCGTCGCCGGCGCGACCGCAATCGACCGCGGCGTCGCCGATAAGGCGCTCGCCGCGCTCGAAGTCGATACCGCCGGTCTCGACGCCATGGATCGGCGTTATCTGTCCGCGATCGCAGTCAATTACGGCGGCGGCCCGGTCGGCGTCGACACGCTCGCCGCCGCGTTGTCCGAGCCGCGCGACGCCATCGAGGACATTATCGAGCCTTATCTGATCCAGTGCGGCTTTTTGCAGCGGACCCCGCGCGGCCGGCTTATCACTGGCCACGCCTTCCGCCACCTTGGGCTGCCGGAGCCGACGCGGGATCCGGCGCAGTTCGGACTATTTGCGGCCGGCGAGGAGACCTGAATCGACGATCTCAGCAGCAGCCGCGCGCTACGAAGTACGTAAAACCGCAAGTCGCGATGCGCTGATCGTTTCGCCGGCTTCGCTGATTGACAGTTGGAACCGCGGCAACGGTTTGCAGGCGACGTGCCGGCAAATGCCGACCAGCCATTTTAGCTCGGCGAGCGGAAGTTCGGTCGGCCGCGCGGCGGCAAGCCGCGCGAGAAACTCCGCGTCCTTTCGATCACAGTCGGCTACGCAACGGAGAGCGGTGCGGAGCAACTCGGCGACCGAGTAGCCGGCAAAGCTACCGAATGGCCTCGTTTCGGCGCCTTCGCTTGTTGTGATTGTGGTCATGACGGAGTGTTCTTTCAGACGCGATGCGCGCACGGCAAAAAACAGCGATCGGGCCGAAGCCCGCTCTCACCCGACGCTACAATCCCGGAGAACACCGGCCCGCAAATGCGGCCGTCACTACATGCGATACGTGATTCGCTGCGACTGAGCTATTTAGCTATCAGGCTTGTGTTGCGGTTTATCGACGCGCTGCGGAATCATGTGAAGAACGTGCATGAAAGCGAATCAGTATGACGTTGCAGACCTTTGAAGGCGGTTGTCATTGTGGCCGCGTGCGCTTTCGCGTGGCAGCGGACCTGTCGCGGGTCACCGACTGCAACTGCTCGATCTGTGGCAAAAAAGGCTTTCTGCATCTGATTGTGCCGCCTGAGCAGTTCGAGCTTGTCAGCGGCCAAGACGCGCTCACCACCTATCGGTTCAACACCGGCTCGGCAAAACATACCTTTTGCTCGACTTGCGGCATTCATCCGTTCTACGTGCCGCGCTCGGATCCCGACAAAATCGACGTCAATGTCCGCTGCCTCGACGGGGTCGATCTGAGCGCGCTCAAAGTGCTGCCGTTCGACGGCCGGAACTGGGAGCATTCCATGACGGAGCGCGTTCCGTGGCGATAAGATGGGGCCCGTTGGCGTATGCGCGGCGAAATGTTAGTATTCAATCATGAAAAAGACGACGACCGAGAAGGCGATTGAGGCGCTTGATCTGCTCCCCGAGGATATGCGGGAGCCGGCGGTGGCATATTTGCTCGAGCAGGGCGAGAAATTCCGTGTGCTTAAGGAGCAGATTGCTGAGGGCGTAGAAGATGTGAAGGCCGGACGGGTGTCCGAGTGGAATTTCGAAGAGTTTTTACGTCGAGCACGCACTTTAAAGGTCAAATAGCGTGCGAAAATGCGAATCGCCCTTTCCGATAAGGCCGATTCGGACTTGCAGCGGATTTATCGGTACCTGAGCGAACGTAGTCCGTTAGCGGCCGATACTTTCATCGAGAGAATTGACGCCAACCTCAAAAATTTGAGTCGATTTCCGTTTATCGGGCGAGAATGATCAAGCCTTGAAGTCGGGCTTCGCGGTCTTATCGTCGGCGTGCACCTTGTCTTCTATTTCGTAGAAACAGAGCGGATAACAATTGTACGTGTGATCGACGGCCGCATGGACGTTGAGGAAGAATTTTACCGATGAATGCGTCTCGGAGTATTCCGCTCGACGGCGAAATCCGCGACGGCCGCCACCATTTCACCGTGCGCGTTTATTACGAAGACACCGACTTCACCGGCATTGTCTATCACGCCAATTATCTGCGCTACATGGAGCGCGGGCGTACGAATTATTTGCGGCTGATCGGCGCCGACCATCGCGCGCTGTTCGAGGCGACGGAAAAGGAAGCGCCGGGATTCGCGTTCGTCGTGTACTCGATGAATCTGACGTTTCTCAAACCGGCACGCATGGACGACCTGCTCGACGTCGTCACTGATCCGCAGGAGGTCAAAGGCGCCTCGGTTACGCTGCGCCAGCGCGTCGTGCGCGGCGACGAGCTTCTGGTCGAAGCGAGTGTCCGGGTCGCCTTCATCAGCGAGGGCCGCGCGCGGCCGATCCCAAAACCGCTGCGCATCGCCATGAAGGCCGACCAGGACGCCGCGCAGCCGTAGCGTCCGCCGCGCCCTTCGTTGCAGATTTCGGGTCGCCGGCGCAGGCGCACACACTATATTGCGTTGATGAGCGAGATTGCCTTTGCCCTGTTCGATACCGCGATCGGCCGTTGCGCAATCGCCTGGAGCGCGCGCGGCATCGCCGGGGTGGGCTTTCCCGAAGGCAGCGAGCAGGCGACGCGCACCCGCATGTTGCGGCGCCATCCGGCCGCGCGCGAAGCTTCGCCACCGCCTGATGTGCGGTCGGTAATCGATGATATCGTGGCGCTGCTCGCCGGCAGCCCGCGCGATTTCGGCCATGCCCGGCTGGATATGACCGGCCTCTCCGACTTGCAGCGCCGGGTCTATGAGGTCGCGCAGAAGATTCCTGCCGGCGCGACACTCACCTACGGCGAGATCGCCGAGCGTTTAGGCGATCGGCTGCTGGCCCGCGACGTTGGCGAGGCGCTCGGGCACAATCCGTTCCCGATCATCGTGCCCTGTCATCGGGTGCTCGCGGCCGGGAGCAAAATCGGCGGCTTTTCCGCGCCCGGGGGAATTCGCACCAAGCTTCGGCTCCTGGAAATCGAGGGCGCACAGCCGGGTGGCCCAACCCTATTCGCCGATCTGCCGCTAACAGCGCCGCGACGGCGTAGGCATTAAACCCACCGAATATCGACCTGTCGGCCGAACTCATGTAAGGACTATTTACATGAGGTGGTCGAAGGACGACAAGGAAAGCCGCGGCTATCACCACGGCAATCTCAAAGAAGCGCTGCTTCGCGCCGCGCTCGAACTGATTGCGCAGAAAGGTCCGGCCGGTTTTACCTTCGCGGAAGCCGCGCGTTGGGCGGGCGTCAGTCCGGCCGCGCCTTACCGGCATTTTCGCGACCGCGACGAGCTTCTCGCCAATGTGGCTTTGCGCGGTTTTCATCAGTTCGGGAATGCGCTGAGCAAGGCCTGGGACGACGGCCGTCCCGATGTGTTCGTTGCCCTTGAGCGCTTGGGCAAAGCTTACCTCGATTTCGCCCGCGCCGAGCCCGCGTATTACTCGGCGATGTTCGAAGCGGGCGTGCCGCTTGCACCAAATCCGGAGCTGCGCGAGGCGGGCGACCGCGCGTTCGCGGTGTTACGCGCGACCGCCGAAACGCTTTGTGCGCAAATGCCGCCGCGTGACCGTCCGCCGGCTCTCATGGTCGCGCTGCATATCTGGGCTGTCGCGCATGGCATCGCCTCGCTGTTCGGGCGCGGCGATGCGGCGCGGCGCAGCTTGCCGATGTCGCCGGAAGAGCTTTTGGAAGCCGAAACCCTGATTTATCTGAAGGGTTTAGGTATTTCGGCGGCAAAATAATCGTCCTCGCCACTGGCGGATGCGAAGTGGATTCCCAACATAGGCGGCGATCCACAGGGGCCGCTTCGACGATAACGATAGCCCTTGACTCCTCCAAGTCTCGATGTAAATGTTATTTACATTCACAATCGGAGTTGTGCCATGGCACTCGTCCTGATGGTTTTGGGCTTCATTTGGTGGTGGCCGGTTGGCCTCATCATTCTTGGGTTCTTGATCGCGCGCGGCGGGTTCGGCTGCTGGCGTCGTCCGATGTTTGCAGGGAGTGGGCCGATGGGCGGCTTCGACCCCCATATGGATCGCTGGGAAAACAAGATGAGCCGCATGCAGGAGAAAATGGATCGCGTGCGCTCCAAGATGGCGCAATTCAAGGGCGGCGGCGATTTTTGGGGCGTGGCTTCCAGCGGCAATCGGGCCTTCGATGATTACCGCACCGAGACGCTGCGCCGGCTCGAAGACGAACAGCGCGAATTCAAGGATTTTCTTGGCCGGCTGCGCTTTGCCAAAGACCGCGCCGAGTTCGATCAGTTTATGAACGAGCGCCGCAACCGTCCGACCGGCGACGGGCCGCAAGCGCCGCCGCAGAGCTAAACTTCCCTTCGACGCCGAGGTTTCGTGGGCCGTCCATCGCGCCAAGCGATGCGACGGCCCTCCCATTTTTCGAGTGGCTTCGCTAAGGCTGTACGGCGTTGGCGCCGCTTTAACGGCGCATTAAGCACAACTAGGCTTGGCTAGGCGCTAAGTACGGGGTTGCGCCCTAGTTTGGCCAAGTTTCGCGATGATTTCGAACCCGCCGGTCACGGGTCCGGCTTGGGTCCTTGCGAAATTTCAGGTCTTGGTCGGCGCGTAAGGTGCGGCGGCCGTTGCCTTTGGTCCCGACGCGGGGCGCATTGCCATCGTTGGCCCGCCCGGACTGCGAAAAGGGGACGCACCGATGAATGCTGCCGATGTCTCCGCGTCGGCCCTGCCGCTGACCTCCTCCGATCTGTCGTTGTTCCACCTGTTTTGGCAAGCGCATTGGCTGGTCAAGACCGTGATGACCGGCTTGCTTGTTTGCTCGGTGTGGGTATGGGCGATCGCCATCGACAAAACCATGCTGTTTGCACGGTTTCGCAAAGCGGCCGACGGTTTTGAGCAGGCGTTTTGGTCGGGCCAATCTCTCGAGGAGCTTTACAACTCGCTTTCGACCAAGCCGGGACACTCGACCGGCGCGCTGTTCGTCGCCGCCATGCGCGAATGGAAGAGAAGTTTCGAAGGCCACGCGCGCTCGATTGCCGGCCTGCAAATGCGCATCGAGAAAGTGATGGATGTCGCCATCGCGCGCGAAGTCGAATTGATGGAGCGCTGGCTTCTGGTGCTGGCCACCGTCGGCTCGGCCGGACCTTTTATCGGCCTTTTCGGCACGATTTGGGGTATCATGACGAGCTTTCAGTCGATTGCGGCGTCGAAAAATACCTCGCTCGCGGTGGTCGCACCTGGCATCGCCGAGGCGCTATTCGCGACCGCAATCGGCCTCATTGCCGCCATTCCGGCAACGATTTTTTACAACAAGTTCACGACCGACGTGAACCGGCAGGCGCAGCGTTTGGAAGGTTTTGCTGACGAGTTCTCGGCGATCCTGTCGCGTCAGATCGACGAGCGCGGGGGAGGCTAGGGCGTGGCTGCGAACGTTGTTAGTGCGCCATCGGGCGGCCGGCATCGGCGCCGCCGCCGCGCGGTAATGAGCGACATCAACGTCACGCCGTTCGTCGACGTCATGCTCGTTCTGCTGATTGTGTTCATGGTGTCGGCGCCGCTCCTTACCGTCGGCGTGCCGCTCGATCTGCCGCAAAGCCAGGCCAAGTCGCTCGATCAGGATCGCGAGCCGTTGACCGTTTCGGTCAACGTCAAGGGCCAGGTTTTTCTGCAGAACAGCGAAATCAAGATCGACGATCTGGTGGCCAAGCTCAAAGCGATTACGGACGCGCGCGGCGGCGCCGACGAGCGCATTTATGTGCGTGGCGACAAGAAGGTCGATTACGGTACGATGATGCAGGTGATGGGACGGCTTTCGGCGGCCGGCTATCATCGCGTCGCGCTGGTGACCGAGGTCGAACAGGGCGGTTGATGAAGCGCAGTTTCATCATATCGAGCATCGCGCATGTCGTCGTGCTCGGCTGGGGACTGGTCGCTTTTGCTGCCAGGCCGAACGACGCGCCGCCAACCGAGGCGCTGCCGGTGGAGTTCATTTCAGCAAATCAGCTCTCGCAAATGACCAATGGCGTGAAGAACGCGCCAAAGGCGATCGAGAACCCAAAACCGCTCGCCGATAAAGTCGGCGACCTAAAGCCGGTGAAAGAGCTGGCGCCAAAGGTCGTCGACAAGCCGGAGATCAGAACCGACACCGCCGCCGCTGCGGCGCCGCCAAAGCCGGAGCCAAAGCCCGAGGTCAAACCCGAGCCGAAGCCGGTGGAGAAGGCGGAGAAGCCGAAGGAGCCCGAGCCCAAGCCGGTGGAGAAGGCGGAAAAGCCGAAGGAGCCGAAACCCAAACCCGATCAGGTCGTCGAAGAACTGAAAAAAGACGAGGCCAAGAAGCCGCCAAAGAAGCTGCCAGAATTCAAGCCCGATCAGATCGCCGAAGAGCTGAAAAAGGACGACACCAAGAAGCCGCGCACGCAGACCAAGTTCGACGCCAATCAGGTCGCGGCCTTGCTCGATCACCGCGAGCCGCAGCGGCAGGTGGCGACCGCCGCGACGTTGAGCAATGCCGCGTCGTTAGGAGTGCCGACCGGCAACGCATCGCACCTGTCGCAGAGTGAGCTCGAGGCGCTGCGGGCAAAATTGATTTCGCTGTGGAACCCGCCGCCGGCGATCAGTTCCACGCCGGATCAATACGTGGTGACGATACGCATTCGCCTGACGCGCGATCATCGGCTGATCGGGCCGCCGGAAGTGCTCAACGGCGGCAGCGGACCGCTGTTCGAAGCGACGCGCGACAGCGCGGTGCGGGCCGTCATCCAAGGCCAGCCCTACGACATGCTGTCCGCCACCACCTACGATCTATGGAAAGAAATGGACATTAACTTCGATCCCCGAGAGGTTTTTGGTGGCTGACGCTGATTCTCGTCCGATTGCGCAAATGTCCGACCGCAATTCCAATCCCGTTTTGAATTTTACCCGCCGGCGCGCTTTGTCGCTCGGCGCTGGCGCCGCTGCCGCCGCTACTTTGGTCACGCGCCCGCGCGGCGCGTCCGCAGTGACGGTCGACATCAACCAGGCGAACGTCCAGCCGATGCCGATTGCTGTCTCCGATTTCGTCGGCGGTGGATCTGGCGACGCCGAAACGGCGCAAGGCGTGTCGCAGATTATCACCGCGAACCTGCGGCGCTGCGGCCTGTTCGCTCCGATCGATCCGGCTGCTTTCCTCGAGAAGATCACCAACGTCGACGCCGTGCCGAACTTCGCTTCGTGGCGAACCATTAACGCCCAGGCGCTGGCGACCGGGCGCGTGACGCGGCAGAACGACGGCCGCCTCAAAGCCGAATTCCGCCTATGGGACGTCCTGGCCGGCCAGCAGCTCGCGGGGCAGCAATATTTCACGACGCCCGACAATTGGCGTCGCATCGCTCACATCATCTCGGACGCCATTTACGAGCGGCTCACCGGCGACAAGGGCTATTTCGATTCGCGTGTGGTGTTTGTCGACGAAACCGGCGCAAAGGAGCGCCGCATCAAGCGGCTCGCCATCATGGACCAGGATGGCGCCAATGTGCGCTACCTTACGCGCGGCGATGAGTTGGTGCTCACGCCGCGCTTTTCGCCTTCGACGCAGGAGATCACCTACATGGCCTATGGCCAGGGCGATCCGCGCGTTTATCTGTTGAACATCGAGACCGGCCAGCGCGAGGTCGTCGGCAACTTTCCCGGCATGAGCTTCGCGCCGCGTTTCTCTCCGGACGGGCAGCGCGTTGTCATGAGCTTGCAGGAAGGTTCAAACTCGAACATCTTTGCCATGGATTTGCGTTCGAAGGCGATGACGCGGCTGACCGAGGCGGCCGCGATCGACACCGCGCCGTCCTACTCGCCCGATGGCGGCAGGATTTGTTTCGAATCGGACCGCGGCGGTCATCCGCAGATCTACATCATGCCGGCTTCCGGCGGCGCGGCGCAGCGCATCAGCTTCGGCGGCGAGGGCTCGTATTCGACGCCGGTGTGGTCGCCGCGCGGCGACTATATCGGCTTTACCCGGCAGGCCGGCGGCAAGTTCGCCATCGGCGTGATGAAGCCGGACGGCAGCGGCGAGCGAATTCTCACCGAAGGGTACCACAACGAGGGGCCGACCTTCGCGCCGAATGGGCGGGTGATCATGTTCTTCCGCGACCCTGGCGGCAGTGCCGGGCCCTCGCTGTTCACCATCGATGTCGGCGGGCGAAACGAGCTTAAAGTTCCAACGCCGAGCTTTGCCTCCGACCCTGCCTGGTCGCCGCTGCTGTCATAAATCGTGAATTGCAACCGCTCACACGGTTGCCGCATTCACGCCCTATTAACCATCAGGGAAGCTTTCGGGGCGATCCGTGGATTTGAGGGTTCTTTGCAAGGCCTCGTCAAGGTTGACAGAACCTTCGCTTAACGAAGGCGCTGCTAGACCGCTTCTGATACCGAACCATGGTCCGGTAAACCACGGTACAATGGAGGCACCGGAATGAACGTGCTGAGCATCGTACGCGGCGCTAAATTCGCAGCTGTTTTGCTGGGTGCGCTCGCGATCGCCGGCTGCGCCAAGAATGCGCAGAATGACCAAGTGGGCATGGCCGGCGCGGCCACGCCCGGCAGTCAGCAGGATTTCATCGTCAATGTCGGAGACCGGGTGTTCTTCGAAACCGATTCTTCGGAGCTGACCCCGCAATCGCGCGCCACCCTCGACAAGCAGGCGCAGTGGCTCAGCCAGTACGGTACCTACGCCTTCACCATCGAGGGCCATGCCGACGAGCGCGGCACCCGCGAATATAACATCGCGCTCGGTGCGCGCCGCGCGCAGACCGTGCGCGAGTATCTGGCGTCACGCGGCGTCCAGGCGCAGCGCATGCACACCATCTCTTACGGCAAGGAGCGGCCGGTTGCGGTATGCAACGACATTTCCTGCTGGTCGCAGAATCGCCGCGCCGTAACGGTGCTCAATCAGAATTCCTGATCTGAGCTTCGGCGGCGGCGACCCCGCTTAAATCAAAGCTTTTGTTGTCCAATCGGCGCCTCCTGGCGCCGATTGGCATTTGGGGGACGTTGCCAACAAGCTTTGTCGCCCGGATCGTAGCGTGCGCCGTGTGAATCCTTTAGTCTTTCGGGCCTCTGGGTTCGCAAGCCACTCCGGCAAATTTCGCGAAGCTTGGCGAGGGTGTTCATGCTCGTTTCGGCCATGACTCGCGGTGCGTTTATCGTGGCCGCTGCGGCTATCCTTGCCGCCTGCGGGCAAAACAACCGCTACGTCGCTCCGCCGCCGCCGAAAGTCGTCGTCGCGCGGCCCGTGCAGAAGCCGGTGACCTTGTACCTGAACCTGACCGGCAACACCGCGGCGTTCAACTCCGTCAATCTGGTCGCGCGCGTCCAGGGCTATCTGATATCGATCGATTATAAGGATGGCGCCACGGTAACGAAGGGAACGCAGCTCTTCGGCATCGAGCGCGACGTCTATCAGGCGCAGCTCGATCAGGCCAACGGGCAACTGGCTCACGACCAGGCGGCGCTCGAGGAAGCGCAAGTCAATCTGACCCGCTACCAAACATTGGAGGCGCAGAAGTCAATCGCGGCGCAGCAAGCTCAAGACCAGGGCTCCGTCGTGCTGCAGGACAAGGGAACCGTTCTGGTTGATCAGGCCAACGTCGAAACCGCGACCATCAACCTCGGCTTTACCAGGGTGCTGGCCCCCTTTGACGGCGTCGTCACTAATCATCAAGTCGACATCGGCGCTCTGGTGGGAGCGTCCGGACCAACCACGCTTGCAACTATCGTCCAGGCCGACCCGCTCTACGCCTATTTTACCGCGAGCGAGCCGCAAATTTTGACGCTCCGGCGAAACCTTGCCAAGCGCGGCCAGACCCTGCGAACAACAAATCTCTCGGATATCCCGGTCGAGATCGGGCTGCAGGATGAGGATGGCTATCCTCACAAAGGACACATGGATTACGTTTCGCCGCAGCTCGATGCCTCGACCGGTACGCTGACGGGGCGCGCCCTGTTCGACAACAAGGATCACGCATTGTTGCCCGGGCTGTTCGTGCGGGTCCGTATTCCGATCGCGCATCAGGACAAGGCGCTGCTGACGCGGGACGACGCGATCGGGACGGGCCAAGAAGGCAGCTATTTGCTGGTGGTCGGCCCGGACAACGTCGTTCAGCGCAAAATCGTCAAGACCGGACAAAGGCAGGGCCAGCTCCGGATCATCGAATCGGGACTCGATCCAGACGACTGGGTCGTGACCGAAGGTGTTCAGCGGGCCTTTCCCGGCGCCAAGGTCGAACCGCAACAATCTGATTTGACGTCGATCGCCGGCGATTCATCGGACGCCGTCGAGACGACCGTCCCCAACCCGGCGCCAAAATGAAAAATTGCGAGGGACCATCATGATCTCGCGCTTTTTTATCGATCGGCCGGTGCTTGCCAACGTGCTCGCGCTGGTCTTCGTTCTGATCGGACTGGTCGCGCTCCTTCGATTGCCGACGTCGCAATACCCGAACGTTGTTCCGCCGACCATCCAGGTCAAGACACTTTACCCAGGCGCGAGCGCCAAGACGCTGATTGATACCGTCGCCCTGCCGATCGAGCAGAGCGTCAACGGCGTCGAGGACATGCTCTACATGCAGTCGACGAGCGCGGACGACGGCAGCTACAATTTGGTGGTCACCTTCGCGATCGGCACCGACCCCGACAAAGCGCAGATTCTCGTCCAGAACCAGGTGGCCGCTGCCATTGCGTCGCTTCCACTGGAAGTCCAGGCCCAGGGCGTGACGACGGCGAAGAAAGCGACTTCGATACTTGAAATCGTGACGCTAGTTTCGCCGGACAGCCGCTTCGACAGGCTGTTTCTGTCGAACTACGCTGTCATCAACGTGCAGAACGAATTGTCTCGGCTCAAGGGCATCGGCGACGTGACGATCCTCGGCGCGGCACAATACGCCATGCGCATCTGGATGAACCCGGACCTGCTTCAATCCCGGTCGCTGACGCCGCAGGATGTGATCAACGCCATCCAGCAGCAGAGCCAGGAAGTCGCCGCCGGCCAGGTCGGCGCGCCGCCCGCGCCGAAGGGCCAGGATTTCCAATATACACTTGACCTCAAGGGTCGTTTAGACGATGCCGCCGAATTCGAGAACATCGTCGTCAAAGTCGATTCCAAAAACGGCGGACAAATCACCAGGATCCGCGACATCGGGCGCGCTGAGCTCGGCGCTCAGACCTACAGCTCGTCGTTTAATCTCGACAGCCGGCCGGCAGCCGGGATCCAAATTTCGCTGTTGCCCGACGCCAATGCCATCGCGGTCGCCGACGCAGTCCACGCCAAAATGGAAGAGCTCGCCAAGAGTTTCCCGGAAGGCCTCACCTATGTAACGCCTTTCGATACGACGAAATTCGTGAAAGCGGCGATCAAAGAGGTCTATCTAACGCTGTTCGAGGCTGGCGTTCTGGTTCTCGTCGTCATTCTCGTCTTCCTGCAGAATTGGCGCGCGATGCTGGTTCCGGCGACGACCGTGCCGGTGACAATCATCGGCGCTTTCGCCGCCATGGCGGCGCTCGGATTCTCTATCAATCTCTCCACGCTGTTCGCCATTGTGCTCGCGATCGGCATCGTCGTCGACGACGCGATCGTCATCGTCGAGGGCGTCTCGCGCTATGTCGAAGAAGGCATTCCGGGCCGCGAGGCCGCGGGCAGGGCGATGGATGACCTGATGGGTCCGGTCATCGGCATCACGCTGGTGCTGATGTCGGTATTCATTCCGGCCGCTTTCCTGCCGGGGCTGACTGGACAGATCTACCGGCAGTTTGCGCTCGTCATTGCCGCCACCGCCTTCATCAGCGCCATCAACGCCGTGACCTTAAAGCCTACGCAAAGCGCGCTTTGGCTGCGGCCGCCGACTCCGGAGGCACGGCGCAACGTGTTCTCTCGCGGATTCAACGTCGCCTTCGGCGCCACCGAGCGGGCTTATGCCGGGCTCGTCGGCGGGATGACACGCCGCAGCGTCGCCATGGTGGTGCTTGCATTTCTTCTGATCGGCCTCGCGGTCTGGGGGCTCATTCGCGTGCCGACCGGGTTCCTGCCGGACGAGGACCAGGGCTATCTAATCGTGAGCGCGCTGCTGCCCGACGGTGCCGCCAAGGAACGCACTGACGCTGTCATGCAGCAAATCTCAACGGCCGCGAAAAGTGTCCCTGGCGTCGAGCATGTGGTCACCGTCACCGGCGTTTCGATCCTCGACAACATGGCACACCTCGCCAATGCGGGCGTCGCCTTCGTCGTCCTCACTGATTGGGATGTGCGCGGCAAGCAAAAGGGAGAGGATCTGCGTTCGATCTATCAGCATCTGAGCCGCTCCCTGCAAGATGTGAAACAGGCGGTCGCGTTCACGCTGCTGCCACCGCCGATCCAGGGCATCGGCAACGTCAGCGGCTTTAGTATGCAGGTCGAGATAAAGAACGGTGATTTCAACTACGCGCTGCTACAGAGCCTGACCGACGCCGTGATCAGGGACGCCAGCGCCCAATCGGCTCTGCAAAGGCTGGGCACGACCTTCCGCGCCGGGGCTCCGCAGCTGAGCGTTACCGTCAATCGCACCAAGGCCGAGACGCTCGGTATCACGGTTGGAAATGTCTTTTCCGCGCTGGCGGGCTACGTCGGATCGAGCTACGCGGCGCAGTTCAACAAGTTCGGGCACGTGTTCCAAGTTTACACCCAGGCGCTGCCCGAATACCGCGCGAGCATCGCAGCCGTCGAGAACCTCAAGGTCAAGTCGGGCAACGGGACCATGACGCCGATCGGCACGGTGATCGACGTCAAGGAAATTCAGGGTCCGCCGCTGATCGGTCTCTACAATCTCTACCCTTCGGCGACGGTCGTCGGCAGCGCGGCCACCGGCTTCAGTTCGGGACAGGCGCTCGGCATCATGGACCAGATCGGCGCGCAGGCGCTCCCGAAGGGAACGGGCTACGAATGGACCGCGATCTCCTATCAGGAGAAGGCGGTCGGCTCGCAGATCTATTACGTCTTTGGCCTTGCGGTGTTGCTGGTCTATTTCGTATTGGCAGGCCAATACGAGAGCTGGATTCTGCCACTCTCCGTGATTCTCTGCGTGCCGCTGGCCCTGATTGGAACGGTCGGCGCGCTGACCGGCCTTGGCATTGCCAACAACCTTTACACGCAGATCGGCCTCATCCTGTTAATCGCGCTCGGCAGCAAGAACGCGATCCTGGTGGTGGAATATGCGCGCCAAAAACGCGCCGAGGGAATGGACATCACGGCGGCCGCGGTCGAGGGCGCGCGGCTCAGGTTTCGGCCCATCCTGATGACCTCCTTCGCTTTCATCCTAGGCGTCTTCCCGCTCGTCATTGCGACCGGCGCGGGCGCCGGAGCGCGGCGCTCGATCGGCATCGCCGTCTTCAGCGGCATGATCGCCTCGACCTGCCTCGTCGTGGTGTTCGTACCATCGTTTTATGTGGTGATGCAGCGCATCGAGGAGTGGCGCGCCGCGCGCAGGCAACCACGCATGCAACCCGCGTCCTGAGCGAGATCGTTCCGCTAAAAGAAAAGATAAATGTTCGGAGCCATAATGAGCACGCCGGCATCGCCAGCGGTCACAATTTGGACGCAGGGTAGATTATGGTAAGCGCCACTATTCCACCGCAATTGTGCCCGGCGATGATCCGTTCCGCGTCTGTATTTGTCGTTGTTGTCGCGTCTGCGCTTGGGGCCGTTCCGGCGCTGGCGCAAGACTCCTCGGAACTTGTGACGCGCATCGAGCGGCTGGAAGGCACGATCCGTACGCTGACCGGCACGATCGAGGAATTGCAATACCGCAATCAGCAGCTTGAGCAGCAAGTCCAGCGGTTGGGCGCGGGAACGCCGCCTGCCGCGGCTGTCGCGCCACGTCCCGCTGCGCAACTACCGCCACCCGCCGCCGCGGTGCCGCCGCCGGTGGTCGCGGCTGCTCCCGCGCCGTTGCCGGCGCCGGTCGAACCACCACCGGTCACGGGGATGCGGCGTGGCGACGCGTTCGATCCGGCGACGAGCCCGAGCGCGCCCGGCGCGCCGCGACAGCTTGGCACCAGCACCGCCGCGACCGAGCCGCCGCCGTCGGTCTCAGACGCGCCAGTCACGAGCGGCCGTCAGCTCGGCGCGCCGCTTGATCTTTCGCGCCTGCCCGGAGAATTACCGCCGCCACCACCCGCCAATCCGAGCGCAACCGGCGCGATGCAGGCCACGCTGCCGCCGAGCAATTCGCCGCGCGACGCTTACGATCTCGCCTACGGCTATGTGCTGCACAAAGACTATGCGCTCGCCGCCGACACCT
>Ga0302325_10002259_pt1 | contig 46966 bp, 38 predicted proteins | sample Palsa_T0_2_FD_201948 | JGI IMG/M metagenome (GOLD analysis project Ga0302325, IMG submission 201948) | Peat permafrost microbial communities from Stordalen Mire near Abisko, Sweden - Palsa_T0_2 | ecosystem: Environmental > Terrestrial > Soil > Palsa > Peat permafrost | place: Sweden: Abisko...
TTGGCACTCCCGTCGGAGGATTTCGATCAGTTTGTTGCTCGCCGGCGCGGGGATTGGCTCCGCGTGGCGATGGGAATCCTGCGCAATCCGGCCGATGCCGAAGATGTGGTGCAGGACACACTGGTGGCGGTCTGGCGGCACTGGCAGTCAGCGTCGCTGCGGAATCCGGATGGATACGTCGCCCGGGCGGTGACGATCAACGCCCTGCGGCGGCGCTCGCGCCGCAAGACACTGGCGCCGCTCGATGCGGCCGCCGAGCAGAGCGCGCCGCCGCCGGCCGATCTGCCGATGGACCCGCTGGAGCTGGAACGCGCCATTTCGGCGCTTTCGCCGGCCCAGCAGGCGGTGGTGCGGGCGAAATATTATGTCGGATTGACGTTCACCCAGATCGGCAGAAATCTATCGATCTCATCGAACACCGCCGCCAGCCGATGCCGATACGCGCTGGCAGCCCTGCGAAAACGAATGAAGGCCTCCGAGAAAAAATAATTGTGAAAAAGGAGCATTGCCATGAATGAGAACGAACAGGAATGCGTGGAATTCGCCAGCAAGTCGAGCGCGCTGCCGGGCGCGATTTCAGGCGCAGTCATCGGAGTCGGCGTTCCAGCGGTCACGTTGCTGTTCGGCAAGACGCTGGCGCCGAGCATTCAAATGACGATCTCCCTGGTGGGCGTCGGCGTCGGCGGCCTGATCGCTCTGACCGCGACGTTTTTCAGCCTGGTGATTCCATCGAAGGTCAATGGATACGGCGGTGGCTGCTCGTGCGGAAAGACGGGCGATTCACAATCGGCCGGCAGTTACCGCCAGACGCAGACGCTGTGAATCATCGCGTCAGTTCCGCCAGCAGGCGGAACTTCAACTCGTAATGCTCGTAGGCGGTTTCGTGCTTGTGGTAGGGGTAGGCTTCCATCTGCTTTTCAGCGGTGATGTGGTTGTAGGCGGCGTAGATCGTGCTGGGGGCGCAGACATCATCCCACAGCCCGTTGGATACAATCGTGCGGCAGGTGATCCACGGGGCGAGATTCATGCAATCGAAATAGCTGAGCGTGCGGATCACCTGTTCGTAAAGATGCGGGAACGATCTGAGAAAACCGATAATTTCCGGATACGGCCCGTTCGGAGTGATATCGATTGAGCGGCGAAAATCGCACAGAAAAGGAATGTCGGGAAGCGCCAGCCTCACTTTTCGGGAGAGAGCCGCGACGGCCAGGGATAGTCCGCCGCCCTGGCTTCCGCCGGTGACGGCGAGGCGCGCCGAATTGACTTCCTCGCGGCGCGACAGCACTTCCAAAGCCCGCACCGCATCGGTGTAGGTATAACGGTAATAGTACGACCAGGGATCGCGAATCCCGGCGGTCATCCAGCCGGCATGATGTCCCTCGGGATAAACCGCCGCATCCTGCGACTGGCCGTTCTGCCCGCGGCAATCCATGCTGAGAACGCAGATTCCCTGCGAAGCGATGGCGATCAAATCCAGCGGTCGCGCCGCCCTGCCGCTGTAGCCGTGATAGACGCAAACGCCCGGAAATTTCCCGCGTGAATCCGGCCGGACATACCACCCCGCCAGCCGCCCGCCGCCGAAACCATCGAAGCGCAGCGCAAAACATTCCAGCCCCCGCGCCGGCAAATCGTACGGGATCAGCTCTGGATTCAGCGGCTGCTTTTCGGAAGCCGCCAGCGTTCTTTCCCAGAACGATTCGAAATCCTCCTGGCGGTACAGCGACGGCTTGTACTGCCGAAGTTGCTCCAGCGGCATATCGATGGAAGGCATGAGGGTTTAATTACCGGCGGGGGAGAATGAGTGCAAGTCACATGGCGAGTACGCGTACCTGCCAGATGCTGAGAAACATCGCCGCCACCCGGAATCGTCCATCGCTGATGCGCGTGCAGCGCATCACGCGGCAGCGGAGCTGGACCGATTTGGCGCCCCCCTCGGCGTTGATGGGAAGGGTGATGACCATGCTCGAAAACGGCATGAACGCGCGGTACGCGGTGTAGCCGATGGTTTCAGTGGAGATGTCGTTGAGGTTCACGGCAAGGGGATCTTCCAGCAGGTCGCCGTGAAGGGGATAAACCGTGGCCCTGACCCGCAGGGACACCCGCCCGACCGCCCGTTTGTGGCCCGATCCCTCGAACTGGGCAACGGGCTTTCCAATGATCCGCTGCAGGAGTGGGATGGGCAACCGCATGGGGAACCTCAGCTTCTATATCGGAATGCGGCTGGGGTAACTGCATGGCAAGTGGGGCTGACTGATGAACCGCGGGGCCGGGAAAACCGTAAATTTCTTGACCTGGGCGACTCAAAGGCGGTAAATTACGCGAAGGTCCTGACGGACGGCGGAAAACCCTACCTTTTCCCAAACCTGGCGGGCATGAATCGCCGGTTTTGAGTGACTGATGCATCATTCGCCGTTTCGATGATTTTGGAGGTTTTGTATGCCAGCGGTCGGCCCACAAGGCTCGCGGGGCGGTCTCATTGCCGCCGTCGTTGTTTTCACCATCCTTTTCGTGACGGCCACGATCTTCGCGATTTATTTCGGCGTAGACGACAACAAGAAGACCGATGCGCTGCAAACCCAGATGGATCGCACCAAGCTGATCTATTCCGCGACTGATACCACACTGCCCCGATTTTCAGAGTTGTCGCACAAGCCGGGGACGATTTTAAGTTCGGCGTTTCATGATTCGCAGGCCCTGGCCGACACCATCGCGGGCAAAAACGACCTGTTCAAAAAGACGCCCGAACTCGCCAGCCAGCAGGCCAGCGATGCCCTGACGCAAGCCGCCACGCAACTGCCCAATCTGAATATCTCGCCCGATATGCCGCTGATTTCCGTGATCAACAAGCTGGTCTCCTACACGAAGGAGCAGCAATACCAGAACACGGAACTTCGCAAGGAGCAGACGCAGGCGGCCGGCGACGCGGCGCAGCAAATCGCCTCGGAACAGGAAATCGCACAAAAAGCAGAGGCCGATGCCGACACCAACGCCAAGGCCAAAGCCGATGCGCTGGCGCAGGTGCAGGCGGCGGAAGTGCATTATCAGGCGCTGGCCCAGCAGATGTCGGCGTCGATCGACCGCGATCACCAGCAGATGAACGCCCAGCTTCAGAAGGTGCAGACCTCGATGGAGGAAAAGGACCGCGAGCTGGTTCAGTCACAGCGCACGGCGCAGGAACTCAGCGACAAGCTCGCCCGCAAGCGCGTTTCACCGCTCGATCCGCTGCTGTCGGCGGGCGATGGATATATCGAATCGGTCCCCTCGGATGACATCGTTTACATCAACCTCGGCTCGGGCGACCACGTCGTGCCGGGCATGACCTTCGAGGTGTACAATCGCCGCGAAGGCATTCCCAAGCAGGATGACCTGCTCGCGGAGGATGACATGCCCGTCGGCATCGGGTCAATCCAGGTGGAGCAGATTCTCAGCGGCGTCAGCGAATGCCGGGTCGTCAAAACCGAAATCGGCCAGCACATCAGCGTGGGCGATCTGATCGCCAACCTGGTCTATGATCGCAACACCAAATACAACTTCGTGGTCTACGGTGATTTTGATCTGGCCCAGACCGGTAAGCCCAAGCCCGCCGATGCCGCGGCCGATAACCAGAAAATTAAAGCCCTCATCTCCGAATGGGGCGGTCACATTCAGAACCAAATCAACGTCGACACCGATTTCGTGGTGATGGGATTGGTGCCAAAAGTGGACACGTTCAGCGAAGACGAGCTGCAGGACCCGCTCAACAAGCAAATTCTTGACGATGAGCAACAGGCCTTCGATAAATATCAGGCGGTTCTCGAGCAGGCCGAAAAACTGAACATCCCCATCATGAACCAGAACCGATTCCTCTATTTCTGCGGCTACTACAACAACGCTCAGCAGTAAAAACCGACGGATGGCCATCCGTCGGAATCCGTCGGCGCAGCGCAAATCTTGCGCAACGCTAACTCCCCCGCCCGTGCTAACTTCTCACGCCCCCGACTGAAAAGGTCGATGTTTCCATGAGTTGAAGGCAGGCGCCGCAGGTGCAACCGCACCCATCGTCTATCTTCTCTGTTGACGCGAGTGGCCGGACGGCTAGTATCCGGCAGGCGGGAATTTCCCGTGTATTCTCGGACGTTGATGTCAAAAGACAGGAAATTGCCCCAGATGAGTATCACCGCAACGACCATGGAACCTGTCCGGCCGTCGATCGTTTCTGAGCCGGCCCCGGAGTCAACGGCTGAATTCGAGATCCGCCCCAGCCGGGGCTGGATCGCGATCGATTTCAAGGAACTCCTCCACTACCGAGAACTGCTCTATTTCCTCACGTGGCGCGATGTGAAGGTCCGCTACAAGCAGACCACCCTGGGCTTCGCCTGGGCGATCATCCAGCCGCTGATGAGCGTGCTCATTTTCACGGTGATCTTCGGCAGCCTCGCCGGTTTCGACAGCAAGGTGCCCGATGAACTCAAAGCCCGCCACATCCCCTACACGCTGTTCAGCTATGCCGGCGTGCTTCCGTGGATGCTGTTCGCGGTGGGAGTCGGCTCGGGCGGAAATTCGCTGGTCAGCCAGCAGAACCTTCTGACCAAAGTCTATTTCCCGCGGCTGTTCGTTCCGGCATCGATCATCGGCGCGGCGCTGGTGGATACGCTGATTTCGCTGGGCGTCTTTTTTACCCTGATGATCGGTTATCGCCTTGCTCCCCATTCGCAGCTTGTGCTTCCATCCTGGCAGCTCATTTTCCTTCCCTTCCTGCTGCTATTGACGAGCCTTGCGGGGATGGGAATGGCATTCACCTTTTCCTCGCTCACGGTCAGCTACCGCGATTTCCGGTTCCTGATTCCGTTCATGGTTTCGACCTGGCAGTATGTGAGCCCGGTTGGATATCCGATCCATTCCATCAACTACCCCTGGATCAACTGGCTGCTGCCGCTGAACCCGATGTATGGAATCATCAACGGCTTCCGCTCGGCGCTGCTGGGACAGCACTGGGACATCGGCGCGCTGCTGATGTCGATCGTCGAAGTCGCGGCCGTGCTCACCTTTGGCATGTATTATTTCAAGCGCACCGAGCGGCGATTCGCGGACATCGCCTGAGATCTGTTTTTTCAGGAAAGCGATTCAAATGTCAGCGGCAATCTCCATCAACGGCATCAGCAAGTGCTACAACATCGGCCTGCGCTTCCAGCCGTACGACACGCTGCGCGACACGATCATGCAGACGCTGAAAAATCCGTTCAGGCGGTTTGCGGAGATGCGCAAGCGCGGCAACGAATTCTGGGCCCTGAAGGATGTCTCGTTTGATGTGAACAAGGGCGAGGTGATCGGCATCATCGGCCGCAACGGCGCGGGGAAATCGACGCTGCTCAAAATCCTCAGCCGCATCACCGAGCCCACCGAGGGCTTCGCCAAAATCCGCGGGCGCGTCGCCTCGCTGCTGGAAGTCGGCACGGGGTTTCATCCCGAGCTGACCGGACGCGAAAACGTCTATCTCAACGGCGCGATCCTCGGCATGCACCGCACGGAAATCACCCGGAAATTCGACGAGATCGTCGCTTTCGCGGAAACCGAAAAATTCCTCGACACCCCAGTGAAATATTATTCCAGCGGCATGTACGTGCGGCTGGCGTTCGCCGTCGCGGCGCATCTGGAACCGGAAATCCTCATCGTCGATGAAGTGCTCGCCGTCGGCGACCAGGAATTCCAGAAGAAATGCATGGGGCGCATCCAGCAGGTGGCCTCGGGAGACGGGCGCACCGTGCTGTTCGTGAGCCACAACATCGCAACCGTGCGCAAGCTCTGCGACCGGGCGGTGTATCTCCGCGGCGGCAAGGTGATGAACATCGGTCCCTCGGAAGATATCGTCGCCGAATATCTCAACAGCCAGGTCGGCGCTGATGAAAAAAATCTCCTGGCCCGCCCCCGCTTCCCGGGAATCACGCCGGCGATTGCGGGCTTCACCTGCTCTCCGGGCCAGGGGGCCGATCACCTGGTCTCTGGGAGCGCCGCGACATTTGAAGTCGAGATGGACATCACCGAGCCCATCGCCAATGCCGCCGTCACCATCATGTTCAACAGCGATCAGGGATATCGCATCCTGGCTTACAGCTCGCGCTGCGAAGAGGGCCGGATGCAGCTCCCGCGCGGCAAGCATGTCATGAAGTGCCATGTCGACGCGCTTCCGCTGCTGGAAGGGCGGTACATGGTCGACCTGGAAATCTGGGGCGGCGACCGCGAGGCGGACTATGTCGAGCATGCCGCCGTCATGGACGTCGGTCCCGGGGATTTCTTCGGTCGCCCCGAAACGCTTTTGCGCCTCGAAGGCCGCGTATTGTGCCGGTCGAATTGGAATTTCGAGCCGTTATGAAGATCAATTTTGTCCTCGCCAATGCTGATATGAGTGGTGGAGTGCGCGTGGTCGCAAGCCTGGCGCGTGAGCTGGCGGCGCGCGGCCATGACGTGCGAGCGTTTTCCACACCCATGGCGCCCCCCAGCCTTCGCAAGACTGTGCGGCGTTTGTTGCGGGGTCGCGGCTGGCCCAAGCGAATGATTGGACCGCGCCCTTCCTTTTTTGACGGAACCGGGATCCCCCTCACCGTGCTGCCAAGGTTCCGCCCGATTATGGATCGTGATTTGCCCGATGCTGACGTCGTCGTTGCCACATGGTGGGAGACCGCCCCCTGGGTCTCGCGGCTTTCACCTTCCAAGGGCGCCAAGGCATTTCTCATCCAGCATTACGAAACATGGGGCGGCAACCCCAGGGGAGTGGATGCGGCCTGGCGGTTGCCCCTCCATAAGATCGTCATCTCCCAATGGCTCGCCGATCTCGCGAAAAATGCATTTGGCGACTCTGATTATTCCATGGCGCGATATGGCGTCGATATGAACCTGTTCAACGCCCCGCCGCGCGGCCGCCAGGAGCGGCCCACCGTCGGGTTCCTGTACAGCCATACCTGGTTCAAGGGATGCGATGTCACCCTCAAGGCGCTGGAGATTGCCCGGCAGCAGATACCCGATCTTCATGTGATCACCTTCGGGCTGCACAAGCTGGTCAACTGGCTCCCACTTCCTCCCGGCTCGGAATACACATTCAACCCGCCGCAGCAATCAATCAAGGACATTTATGCCCGCTGCGATGTGTGGCTTTGCGGCAGTCGTGCCGAGGGCTTTCATATGCCCCCCATGGAAGCGATGGCCTGCCGGTGTCCCGTCGTTTCGACGCGGATCGGAGGGCCAATGGACATGGTTCAGGAGGGCCAGAACGGGTATTTAGTGGATGTGGAAGACCACGAGGCTTTGGCCCAGCGGCTGGTCGATGTCCTGAGGTCATCGGCCGATACCTGGCAAAAAATGTCCGATGCCGCCTACGCAACCGCCTGTCGATATACTTGGCAGGAAGCGGGCGCCCTGATGGAAGCCGCGCTGCAGCGCGCCATTGACGGTTCCCGCCACCGACACCGAATCGGCGCATAAAAGCGGTGCTTGTGGAAAAACCATGTTTGGAATCGAAGGCAACAAATTCGCCGCCATCGCGCTGTTAGGTTACATCCCCTTCGCGTTCTGCATGTTCATCTTCTTCCCCCCGCGCAAAGCCGTCATCTATGACTTCCTGGTGGCATGGCTTTTCCTCCCCATGTCCGACCTTCCGCTACACGGCTTCACCGATCTGAACAAAATGTCGGCCGCCTGCTTCGGTACGCTGGTCGGCGCGCTGATGTTCGACAATACGACGGTCTTCTCCTTCCGCTTCAAGCGCTGGGATATTCCGATGCTGATCTGGTGCCTATGCCCCTTCGCCTCATCGCTCAGCAACGACAAGGGAATCTACGACGCATTCGCTGCCATCGCCTACCAGACCACGCGATGGGGGCTCCCCTATTTCATCGGGCGGATTTATTTCAATGACCTCAAGGGGCTGCGGGAATTGGCCATCGCTATCGTGGCCGGCGGGCTGGTGTATCTTCCCCTCACCTGGTTCGAAATCCGGATGAGCCCGCAGCTTCATCTGATCGTTTACGGCTACCATCAGCACGATTTCTCGCAGACCGAGCGATACGGCGGTTACCGCCCCATGGTCTTCATGCAGCACGGATTGGCCGTCGCCATGTGGATGTGCACCGCCTCACTGACGGCGTTCTGGCTCTGGCGCTGCAAGGCCGTGGATAAAGTGCTGGGGATTCCCATCGGCTGGGCGTGCCTCTTACTGATGGTGACTTCCCTGTGGCTGCGGTCCGTTGGCGCTGAAATGCTGATGATCCTCGGGCTGGGCGTGCTCGTGCTCACGGGCATGACGCGTTCGCGCGTGTGGATCCTGATACTCACGCTGATCCCGCCGGTGTGGATCACCCTGCGCGCAACCAATATCTATGATGGCGCGAGCCTCGTGCAATTCGCCAAGACTTATGATCCCCGTTCGGCCGAATCGCTGGCCACTCGATTCCACAGCGAGCGGGTTCTGGTCGGTCGCGCAATGCGTCAACCGCTTCTGGGCTGGACGCCCTGGGATTTCCTTAACAGCGAACTCGCCGCCGCTGAAAATGGAATTCCCGATCAGATGTGGGTCATCGCCGTGGGTGAATTCGGCCTGGTCGGATTGATTTCCCTGACGGTCGCCCTGCTGATGCCGATCTGGCTCGTCACCCAGCGAATTCCCGTGCGATACTGGAAGCACCCCGGCGCCGCACCCGTGGCGGCGCTGGCGATGATGCTCACGCTTCATATGTGCGATAATCTGTTCAACGCGATGGTGAATCCGATCTTCATTATCTGCGCCGGGGGACTCACGGCTCTGAATTTCGAATTTCAGCCCGACCGTCGCCCGGTCGGGAGACCGGTTTCGCAAACCCCCGCCCTGCCCGCTCCCGCCCTGCCCACCCACGGCCGCCCTTACCCCGCATAAAAGCCGTTGGATGGCCATCCAGCGGCTCCAGACGTACCATGGGCACAACAAATTACATACATAACCCCTCCCCAATGGTCGATTAATCGTACGGTACGGTATACGCCGCATGAAGCTCCTGATCATTATCATCAATTATCGGACGCCGCAGCTCACCATCGACTGCCTCGCGTCGCTGGCGCCGCAGATTGACGATGTTCCCGGCACGCACGTCGTCGTCGTGGACAACGCATCGGGGGACAATTCGGTTCCGCTCCTCGCCCAGGCCCTGCGAAAAAATCGCTGGGAAAGCTGGGCTTCGCTTCGGCCGACTCATGCCAATCTCGGCTTCGCCGGCGGAAACAACCTGGCGATGGAAAATCTCCTCGATTTCCCCGACGCCCAGTATGTATTGCTCCTGAACAGCGATACCATCGTGGAGCCAAATGTCTTGCGGCATTGCTGCGAAAAAATGGGCTCGGACCGTTCCATTGGGGTGCTGACCTGCATGCTCCTGAACCAGGACAAGACGATTCAGAACGTCGCGCGGAAGCTTCCCACGCCCCTTCGCATGATCGCCAGCAGCTTCGGCCTCCCGTGGCTCTGGCCCAAGGCGTTCGCCTGGGCCGACCTCGAGGACCTGACCTGGGACCGCCGCACCACCCAGCGCGAAGTGGAATGGGTCGGCGGCGCGTTCATGCTCATCCGCAGAAGGGTCATCGATCGAATCGGCGGGCTGGACACCAGCTTTTTCTTCTACGGCGAAGACGTCGAATTCTGCCATCGCGCTCGCAAACATCACTGGAAAATCTGGTACGACCCGACGGTTTCAATCGTCCATCTCGGCGGCGCTTCCAGCGACCCGAGCCGCCTGGCGCCCAGCGAAAAAGACAGCTTCACCTGGCAGGCGCGGTATCTGCTTCAGCGGCGATGCTACGGCATCTGGGCGGAATACCTGCTTCGCGCCGTGGACATACTGACTTCAGCGTTGCGATTTGGAAAACTGCTGCTGTTCGGCGGCAAGAACTCGCCCGAATTGGCCGCCCAGCGGAACATGCTGGCGACGCTTCTGCGCTGGCCCACCACCGCGGGCAAGAGGTGAATTGTCCATGCCCCCAGAATTGCCCACGCGACTCCGCATCGCCGTCGCGCTTCCAGGGCTTCATCGAGTTACCCGAGGCGCTGAAACCGCCTTCACCCAGATCGCCCGCCAGCTTGCCCGCCTCGGACATGAAGTGACGGTCTTCGGCTCCGGCCCCGCGCGGCCGGGCGAGCCGTACCGCTTCTGCCACGTCCCCTGTGTGGCCCGCGAAATCTTCGAGAACTGGCCCACGTTTCCCGCCCTGCGCACGCATTACGCGTGGGAGGAACTCACCTTTGGCGCGGGCCTTATCCGCAGATATCGCGGCGATGATTTCGATATTTCGCTCGCCTGCTCCTATCCGTTCATGAACTGGATTCTGCGGCGCGGGCAGGCGCGTCATGTGTTCGTCACCCAAAACGGCGACTGGATGGTCCACAGCCACGATGCCGAATACCGCTATTTTGATTGTGATGGGCTGGTCTGCACCAATCCCGAATATTTCTCGACGAGCAGCGGACGATTCCCAACCGTTTTGATTCCCAACGGCGTCGATCCGGAAATTTTCAAACCGGGCCCGGCCGATCGCAGCGCTTTCGGATTGCCGCCCAGCGGACCGCTGGCGCTGATGGTCAGCGCGCTGATCCCCTCCAAGCGCGTGGTCGAAGGAATCCGCGCCGCGGCAAAGGTGCCGGGTTTGTTTCTCGCCGTCGCCGGCGATGGGGAATGCAGAAATCAGGTGGATGAGGAAGCGCGCCGTCTTTTGCCCGGCCAGTTTAAGCGCGTTTCACTTTCACCGGAAAAAATGCCCGATCTGTATCGCTGCGCGGATTGCCTGCTGCACATGAGCCGCGATGAGCCGTCGGCGATGGCATACACCGAAGCGCTGGCCACGGGGCTGCCGATTGTGACTCATGACTGGAACGTCACGCGATGGACGCTGCCCGATCACGATCTGCTGGTCGATTCAACCGATGAAAACGCCGTGGCCGCGGCGCTGGCGCGCGCGATCGAAGACAAATCTCCCCAGCGGATTGAAAATCGCCGCCAGTGCGTCAACCAGAGATTTTCCTGGTCGCGCATCGGCGAGCAATATTCGCAGTTTCTCCTGCAACTGTGCGGCGAGTCCGCCCCCGTTGCGCCGACCGAAGAATCATTTTCGGATGTGGGCGTCGTGGCCATCGGCCGCAACGAGGGAGAGCGGCTTGTTCGCTGCCTGCGCTCGGTGCGGAATAAAGCCGCCGCGGTGGTGTACGTCGATTCCGCCAGCGATGACCAGAGCGTTGAAAGCGCAAAAAATCTAGGCGCACAGGTCGTCGAGCTGAAGAAAAACGCGCCGTTCACGGCTGCGCTGGCGCGAAATCTCGGCCGGCAGCGCCTCATGGAAATCGCCCCCAATCTGAAATACATCCAGTTCGTCGACGGCGACTGCGAAGTTCGTCCCGACTGGATCGCCAAGGCGCGCCGGACGCTCGAATCAGACGGCGGCATCGCCGCAGTCTGCGGCCGGCGCCGCGAAAGGTTTCCACGCCGCTCGATCTACAACCGTCTGATTGATATCGAATGGAATACGCCGATCGGGCCGGCCCTGGCCGTCGGCGGCGATGCGATGTTTCGTGCCGCGGCATTCGATGCGGCCCTTGGATACGACCCATCCGTGATGGCCGGCGAGGAACCGCAGCTTTGCCTGCGTTTGCGACATTCGCACTGGACAATCCTTCGCATCGAGGCGGAGATGACGATCCACGATGCGGCGATGACGCGCTTCGGCCAGTGGTGGCGACGGCACGTTCGCGCCGGATATGGCACACTCGACGTCAATCGGCGCTTTGAAGTCGGCGGTGAGCGCATCTTCGGAAAAATGGTCCGCAGCGCGACGATTTGGGCGCTGGGCTGGCCGCTGGCGGTGTTTGCGGCGGCAATGATCGCCGGGTTAATCCGCGGCAAAACCGCTGCGATGCTTGCGGCCCTGATTGTCTTTGCCGCGCTGCCGATGCAGATGATTCGCATCGCGCTGCGCGCATTTTTGCAAGGCACCCCGCCGCCGACGGCGCTGATGCTGGGGATCATGACCATGCTGAGCAAATGGGCGTGGTTTCAGGGGCAATTGAAATATCGTCTCGATCGCCGCCGCGGCCGAGGGTTGCAATTGATTGAATATAAGCGCGAGAACAACGACACGGCCCCGGTGATCCCGATATAGTTGGATGTCATGAGTGCCGGCCGTAAATATTGTCTCATCACCCCCTGCCGCAACGAGGCGGACTATGCCCGCCGCACGCTCGATTCTGTGACAGCGCAGTCGATTCCACCGGCGCTGTGGATCATCGTCGATGATGGATCGAGCGACCAGACGCCCGCCATCCTCGCCGAATACGCCGCGAAATTTCCGTACATTCGAATTCTCACACGGCCGGACCGTGGTTTCCGCAAACTCGGCGGCGGCGTGATCGATGCTTTCTACCACGGATACGACACGATCAACCCCGCGGAGTTTGATTACGTCTGCAAATTCGATCTCGATCTGAATCTGCCGCCAAAATATTTCCAGACGCTGATGGAGCGGATGGAGCAAACGCCGAATCTGGGCACGGCCAGCGGCAAGCCGTTTTTCATCGATGCCGGCGGGCGCAAGGTCATGGAAACCTGCGGCGATGAAAACTCCGTGGGGATGATCAAGTTTTACCGAACCGCATGCTTCACGGAAATCGGCGGATTTGTCCGCGAGCTGATGTGGGACGGGATCGACTGCCACCGCTGCCGGATGAAAGGATGGATCGCCGTGTCCTGGGACGATCCCGCGCTCAATTTCCAGCATCTCCGGCCGATGGGCACCAGCGACAAAAGCTGGTGGCGGGGACGGGTCCGCCACGGGGTGGGACAATATTTCATGGGGACCGGCGTGTCATACATTATCGCCAGCGCACTGTATCGCCTGTTTCGCCCGCCGATGGTCGTGGGTTCGGTCGCGATGCTCTGGGGCTATTTCAAGAGCCTGGCCACTCGAAAGCCGCGCTATGAAGATAAGGAATTCCGCAAATTCCTGTCACGATATCAGTGGTCGAGCCTGTTACATGGCAAGGCCGCGGCGACGGCATCGCTCAACGCCAGGCAATCCGCCGCCTGGCGATCGCATTTCTCTGATATTTCATCTCCAACTGAGCCTCGCGGCTAATCTTTGCGCGGCGGATGAGGGATTGATGGCGCGGGATGGTTGTGTCGATAAAAGATATACTGTGCATAAGTTAGCGCGGGAGGTCCAATAAAAACCCCCCTGCTCTGGTGAAATTAACGTTCAATAAAGGTGGTCGAAACTTATAATAGCGGTTGTACTGGCACTCTGAATCGACGATAGTGCCGTTCCAATTGCAGTGGGTCCGACCCGGGCTTGATCTTAAAGCCCGATCACACAACATTTTGCGTCCTTTGGGTGTGCAACGACATGCAAGTCACGGAAGGAGATTCTCGTTGGATCGGCGTTTCGACGGATGCGCCTTCGGTGGATACCGCTGTTTCCCCCGCCGGGGGGCAGTCGCGCCGCAAAATGCTTCCAACGATCACGCTCCGCGGGGTCCGATTTCACGCGATCGACGAGCAGACCTGCATCCGCCATATTCTCGGTGAAATCTCAGTGGGAACCGGCGGGTTTGTGGTCACACCGAATGTGGATCACCTTCGCCGGTGCCGGTCAGACCTGAGCTTTTCCGTGCTTGTCTCCGAGGCCAGCCTGGTGGTTGCCGATGGAATGCCCGTGGTGTGGGCGAGCCGGCTGCAGGGCACGCCGCTTCCCCAACGGGTGGCCGGTTCGGACCTGATTTCCTCGCTGAGCGCTGCGGCGGCGAAGGAAGGCCGTTCGATCTTCCTTCTCGGAGGCGAGCCCGGCACGGCCGACGCCGCGGCCAGGGTACTCACCTCACGCTCACCCAATCTCAAAATCGCTGGAATGCTTTGCCCCCCCATTGGCTTCGAGAAAAACATAATCGAAATGGGGAAGATCATCGAAACATTGCAGGCCGCCAGGCCCGACATCGTCTATGTCGCCCTGGGCTCGCCCAAGCAGGAGCAACTGATCGATCGCCTCCGGCGCCTTCTGCCGCAGACGTGGTGGCTGGGTGTGGGCGTCAGTTTCAGCTTTTTATGTGGAGATGTGAAGCGCGCCCCGCTGTGGATGCGGAAATATGGCCTTGAATGGATTCACCGGCTTTTGCAGGAACCCGGCCGATTGACGCACCGCTACGTTGTCGTCGGCATCCCCTTCGCCTCGGTGCTGCTGCTGCGGTCCGCAGCCAAGGGAATGGCTGTTCGTGTGCTGCACCGTCCTGCGGCAAGCGATGATGAAACGCAGGACCAACCGGCACCCTCGGCGATTCTGGCGTCGACGAAAGCCTCCGCGCCCGCGGAATCCGAAAACGATTTCATTTCAAACCATGATCCCGAGCCATTCACCGACACGCGCGAGATCAGCGTCAGCGGCAACCACCGCCTGCGGGCGCTGATTCTTCTGGGCGGCATGATTCGCCAGAACACGCTGGGCGGAGCCTTGGGCCGCAGCGCCATGGATTTACCGGTGGGAAACGACAAAACGCTCCTGACGCGCTGGCTGGATGAGGCCGCGGCCGTCGCTCGAACGTTTGGTCTCAACGAGCTGCCGGTGCGGCTCCTGGTGGACGATGACGCACTGGAGCCGCGCAGCGCCGTGGGAACATTGGGTGCACAGCATTATCGCATGGAGCGCGATACGTCCGAATACCGCGGCACCGGCGGTCTGCTGGCGAATTTATCGGTCGATTACGATGACGATGACATGATCCTCGTCGGCAACGCGGCTCAGGTTCTGCTCGATCCGCTGCCCGCTTTGACCCTGTCGCTGATGAAAACCCGCGGGGTGGTGAGCCTGATCGGGCACCGCGACGGCGAGCCCAGCGGATTGATGCTGATTACCTGCCGAACGCTTCGTCTTATACCTCGGATCGGTTTCGTCGATATGAAAGAGCAGGCATTGCCGATTATATCGAAGAAGTACGACGTTCGAGTCGTGCAGTGCCGCCGGCCCACCGGCCTGGCGATCCGCACGTTATCGGACTACATCGCGGCGCTGCGGGCGCTGCATCGACCGACGCGGGCGGCAGCAACCGATCCGTGGGCCGAGGACTGGAAATCAACTTTCGCGATCGTCGAGGCGGGCGCGACCGTCTCCCCGACCGCGCGGATTCACGACTCGGTGATCTTCAGCGGCGCGACCGTTGAGGCCAACGCCGTTGTCGTGCGTTCTGTCGTTGCGGGAACCGTCCGCAGGGATCGCGAGACGGTCGATCAGTATGTCGACGAGGTCGCCAAGCACGACCGACTGAATTTGGCCAGGGCCACCGTCTGAGAATGACTGCATGAAAGTATTCGCATGAGAATGCCCGAGCTTCGAGATGATCGCCTGACGCTGGCCCACGTGGGCCTTGCTGTCGTTATGGGCGCGCTGGGCGTCGCCGCGACCTTTCCCGCCTGGCACGATATCTACAACATCGCCTATTTCGACGAGGAATACAGCCATATCTTCGTGGTGCCGCTGGTGGTCTGCTTCCTCGTGTGGGTTCGGCGGATGCGGCTGCGATATTGCCGGCCGTCGGGCCGAATCCTCGGGCCGTTTGTCATCGCCGTCGGTTGGTTTTTAAATTCACTCGGTTTTTACCGCGGAATTCAAAGCTTCTGGCACGGCGGCGCGGTCCTGGTGGTCGTCGGCTGCATGCTGTCGGTCCTGGGCAAGGGCGTCGTGTTTCGCTTCTTCCCGGCGTTTCTTCTGCTGATATTCCTGGTGCCGGCGCCGGGGCGGCTGCGGCTGGCGATCGCTTCTCCGCTGCAGCGGTGGACGGCCTCGATCACCCAGCGCCTGCTGGAAGCCGGCGGTGTCGTCAACACGGAAGTGAACGGCAACGCCCTGACGATCAATGACCACGCAGTGCTCGTCGCCGAGGCGTGCAATGGAATGCGGATGGTCTTCTCACTGATCATGGTCGGTTTCGCGTTCTGCTTTGCGATGCCGCTGAAGAACTATGTCCGGGCGCTGATTCTTCTGATCAGCCCCATTGCGGCGATTTTCTGCAACGTCGTTCGCGTCATCCCCACGATCTGGATGTACGGCTACATGCCGGAATATGCGCCAAAGTTTCACCTGTATGCCGGGTGGGCGATGCTGCCCCTGGCTTTTGGCATGCTTTACGCCCTGATTAAGACGTTGCAATGGGCCATGATCCCGGTGAATGAATATACTTTGGCGTCGCAATGACGGGAGCCTGAACTGCCTTGAAGACCAAGCACCGACATCTCGGCCGTGGAATCTGGCTTTGGCCGGCGATTTCGCTCTGCATGCTCGCGGGCATGATGGCGGAGGCGCGCACCCATATTCAGGCGTCGGAGGCCGACCCGCACCTGGCGCGATGCCGTGATGCGATCAACAATGTCCCCTGGGTGATTCAATCGTCCGATGGCACCTGGATCGCCAATCCGTGGAAAGTCCCCGAGCCGGCCATTCAACTCCTTCAGCCCAATGCGATCCTGAGCCTTCAATATGTGAATCAGCATCTTCGCCAGGCGGTGTCGCTGCTGATCGTCGATTGCAGCGATGCCCGCGACCTGATGGGACATTATCCGCCGATCTGCTATCCGTCGCAGGGTGAAGAGGAAATGATGGACCAGCGACTGTCGCGCGTGTGGCATCTGCCGCACATGGATATTCATGGAATGGAATACCATTTCGCGCCCAAGAGCCCGACGGATGAAGAGCAGACCGTTTATAACTTTTTCGTGATTCCCCTGGTGCCGAGCCACATCGTGTCCCACCGGGAACTGGACGGCGTGATTTATCCCGACATGGACGGCGTCGATGCCTCGGGTGAAGACTATCAGCGCCGGCATTTCGGCGCGGCTGAATTTCAACTGGTCACTGGCCCGGGAATGACCCAGCAGGAGCGCGACCAGGCGATGGTCGATCTCCTGACGCCCTGCGAAAATCTGTTCCTGACTTTGGAAAACCGCCCCTCTGGAGGCAACTAATCATGACGAATGAAATGCAATTGGCTCAGGCGGCGGGTTTGCCTCTTGACTTCGGAAATGGCATCAACGGCAACCAGCGTTCCAAGCCGATCGGCTTCAAGAAGATTCACCGCCTGCTGCGCGGGCGATATCCCCTCGTGATCGTCATGGGAATTCTCTTCGGCATCGCCGGCGCGCTCACGGGCTACCTGAGCCAGCAGCCGCTTTATTCCAGCGAGTTCACGCTGGAGATCAACCCGACGATTCCCATTGCCGCCAGTCCCGTGGACGAGCAGATCACCGGCTATGAACGGCTGCTGCAGACGCAGATCGCCACCATCAAGAGCCCGGAGCTGATCCAGCGCGCGATGGAGGAAGATGAATGGAAATCCGCCGGCGGACCTCCGGAAAGCGAAGGCACCCTCCTTGATTTCGATAACAGCCTGACGGCGTCGAATTATCCCGAGGACACCGCCATGATCCGCGTGAGCTTCTCCAGTCCCGATCGGGGTCTCGCTTATGCCGGCGCCCAGGCGATCCTCAAGGCGTACAGCGAGTTTTTCGATCAGACCGACCCGATGATGTATTCACGCAAGCTGCAATCGCTCGATACCGAGAAAAACAGGTATCAGAATGAGATGTCCAACGATTCCCAGCAGTTGCGCGAGATCGGCGAACAATTCAATACGGACGATCTCCCCGCGTATGAAAGCGCCAATGCCGAGGAATTCGGCCGCCTGGGCAGCGAACTGGCGGATGCGAAGATGCAGCTCAGCATCGACGAGCATTCGCTCAGCCAGATTCAGCCCGGCATTGTCGATGCCAACGGCAACCCCACGACGCGATCTTCCGCACTCACCGAGGAGCAGATCGAGGCCCTCGACGGCGGTGTCCTCAAGCAGATGAAGGCCCAGCGGCAGGACATCGTGTCGGGAATGGAACAGATGCGGCTCGACGGCTACGGCGACAACAATCCCAAGATGCTCCAATTCGCCAGCGCCCTGCGGGTCAAGGACCAGGAAATTCAGGAATACATCCGCAGCATGGAGGATTCGCGCGTCGAGCCCAACGGCGGGCTGACCTCCATCCGCGGCGAGATCATCATGCTGCGGAACAAGATCGACTACCTGCAAAACGCTTACGACAAGCAGCAGGCCAAGTGCGACATGATCAGCAAATACCTGCCGATCGTGACCGACCTGACCAACAAGATTACCATCGCCCGCACAAATCTCGAGCGCACCGAGTCGGCGTACGACAGCCTGAGTTCCGTGCAAGCGCTCAACCAGCACGATGAAATGCGCGTCCTGCGCCAGCCCGTCTACCACAGCGATCCGACGAGCGACAAGCGGCACGTCATGGCCGTGTTTGGATTCGTCGGCGGCGCGGCATTGCCGACGCTGGTGGTTCTGCTTCTGAGCCTGCTCGACGGCCGGTTCCGTTACAGCGATGAGGCCAACAACGACCTCGCGGGGATTCCGCTACTGGGAATCCTGCCGAATCTTCCCGATCTGCTCACCGACCCGAATCAGGCCGCTACGGCCGCACATTGCGTGCACCAGATTCGCACGATCCTGCAGATCACCGGGCAGAGCACTGAGCGCCGCGTCTTCACGATCACCAGCGGCTCGCCGGGCGATGGCAAGACCAGCCTGACGCTGGCGCTGGGCCTGAGCTTTGCCGCCAGCGGATCACGCACGTTGCTCGTGGACGGCGACCTGATCGGCGGCGGGTTGACGGCGCGTCTCAACGTCAACGCCGAACATGGCATTCTCGAAGCGATGGCGTCCCGCGATATCGGGCCGTTCATTCGCACGACCGATGTGGCCGACCTTTCGTTCCTGCCGGTTGGCCGGGCAATGGGTGGATACACCGGCACGATCTCGCCCGCCGCGGTGCGCCGCCTGGTGGATGAGGCCCGCAAGCAGTTCGACATTATTCTGATTGATACCGGTCCGATCCTGGGCAGCATCGAGGCCTCGCCGGTGGCGGTGGCTTCCGACGGCGTCGTGCTGTGCGTGGCGCGCGGTCAGCAGCGTCAGCTTGTGGATCGGGCGCTGGCCCATCTGCACGCCATCGGCGCCAAGCTCGCCGGCGTCGTGTTCAATCGCGCCCAGGCGCACGATTTCGAGCGGTCCACCAATCGCCTTGGACTTTCGTCCGTGCCCGCCGGCTCGGATGGCCGGCGCAGCGAGGCAATCGGTCCCGTTGCCCGCGCGGTCGCGTCCTCCGTGCGTTCGTCCGGTTCGGCCAGTGATCATTAGTCTTCCGCTATGACGGTGCTGCACTCGGCAAGCCCGCCTCTCGCCCCCGTTCGCGAACGGCCGATCTTAACGGCTGCGCGCACCATCTGGGGCCTCGACCCCGTGGCCCTGCACCACCGCTTCTGGGCGGCGCACGGCATCCAGGTCGTCCGCCAGGGCGAGCCCTCGGAAATCATCCCCCATGCGGAACTGTTCCTCCTCACCGATCCCAGGTCGCTGATCCTTTTCAAGATGATCAGCGTGATCGACGTGCTCAACTGGCTTAAACCCCAGGTGCTGTTTCTTCGCCTGCACGATCGCCGTGAAAAAGGATATCGCGAAAAAGTCATCACCGACGAACACAACCGATTCCTCCGATTCCAGCGGCTCTACGATGGCTCTGAAGATCTGCGGCTGGCCCGCGCGGTCCTCACGCCCGACCAGGAAATCGCCAAGCTGTGGCAATCGGCGTCCGATCCTCTGGCCGGTTGGCGGCGGCTGCGCGATTACACGCCGCAGAACGACCGCAGCACACTTTCCATCGACGGCAGCGCCTTTGACCGCAGCACCGATCGGGAAATCGCAAGGTTTTTGCGCGATCTGACCGCCAATTGGCAGCATCCCGATTCAACCATTACCCGCGCCGAGCTTTTTCACCGGCAGGTGTGGAAAGACCCGGAAAGCACCATCGATCCCAACGCCCGCTTCGTCGGACCGGTGTGGGTCGGCGCCGGCCGGCAAATCGACGGCGGCACCACCATCGTCGGGCCGGCGATTATCTGGGACGATCCCGACTCCCGCCCCCGAACCGAAGAAATTCAATGGCTCAACATCGAGCCGCGCGATGTGGACAAGGATCTGGAGCGCGAATCGCAGCGGACGCATTCGTTCAAGGACATCAATTTCTTCGGCAGCGTCTTCAAGCGCGCCTTCGACATCGTATTCAGCCTGCTCGTGCTGATCATGACGGGTTGGCTTTATCCGCTGATTATTCTGCTGATCTGGCTGGAGGATGGGCGGCCGTTTTTCTTCACGCACCGGCGGCAGACGGCGGGCGGCGACGATTTCCCCTGCATCAAATTCCGTTCGATGCAGAAGGACGCCGAGCGGCAGAAAGAGCAGCTTCGCGAAAAGAACGAGGTGGACGGCCCGCAGTTTTACATCGCCCATGACCCGCGGCTCACCCGCGTGGGAAAACTTCTCCGCAAATACAATCTCGACGAGCTTCCGCAGTTCATCAACGTGCTGCTGGGCCATATGTCGGTCGTCGGACCGCGCCCCAGTCCCCAGACCGAAAACCAGTATTGCCCCCCGTGGCGCGATGCGCGTCTGAGCGTTCGCCCCGGCATCACCGGCCTTTGGCAAATCCACCGCACTCGCCGCAGCGGTTCGGATTTCCAGGAATGGATCAAGTACGACATCGAGTATGTCGAGAACCGCTCGTGGCGGCTTGATCTGTGGATCATCTACAAAACGGTCACGCAGATTTTTCGCAAGGTATCCAGATCATGATCATCCGTCCCAAAACCAAGCGGCGCCTCCTGATTCTTCTGGTGGGCGCGGCGCTGTTTTCCGTCAGCGCCGCGTGGCTTTACAGCTATCGAATCGCCATCGCCGAGCGGCGCGTACTTGCCGACAAGCAGATCGGCCTCGATGCCTACCAGCACGGCGATTACCAGACCGCCCTGGACAAGCTGACGGAATATATCAACCACCAGCAGAAAGAGGACGCCGCTTCGATCGACCCGCAGGCCCTGCTGGCGTACGCCAACGCCCGCGCCAAGCTGCCGACCAAAAACGAAGATTACATCGTCTCGGCCGTGACCAATCTGCGGCGTTATTGCGTGCTGGTCCCCGGCGACCTGCAGGCGCGCGAGCAGCTTGTCGAGATGGAGGCCCCCTACGCCACCTACATCCCCGACGCCGTCAGCCGATCCAATGACATCCTGCGCGATCATCCCGACGATCTCGTCGCGCTCAAGGCCGTGGGCGTCATCAATTTCCGCGAGCAGAAGCTTTCCGATGCGCTTCCCGCGGTGGAGCATTATCTTCAGCTTTCACCCACCGACCTTGAACTGCAGAAGATTTATTTCCAGATCATGCATTCGCTGTCGCGGCCAGGCGATGAGATGCAGAAGCATGCCGATGATCTGCTGGCCAAATATCCGGACGATCCCCGGTTCAAGATCGTCAAGGCGCTGGCGTACTATTACGGGCGCAACCCCATGGCATCGCCCGAGCAGAGCCGGCAGGATTTCGACCAATACCACTCGCTGATCCTCACCGCCGCCAAGGCCGATCCCCCCTCCGCGCAGTTTGCGCGCACGACGATCGCGCTGCTCGACGGGCTTTCGGAATACGGCGTGGCCTCCGATCTGCTCGACCGCGCTTCGGCCAAGTTCAACGATCCTGATCTGACAACCCAGTCAATCGTGCGGCTCTGGGAAACCCGCAAATACGGCGAAGTCGTCGCCCGGCTGAAAAATCTCGATGCGACGTCGCCCAACTCCGATGCGTCGATGATGGCGTACAAAGCCCTGTCGCTCTACCAGCTTGGCAAGGATTCCGATGCTGCGGCCATTGTCGCGCAGCTCGATGCCCGCGGAAGCCAGGACCATATCGCCTATGGCTGGGCCGAGACGCTCAAGGCGCAGTACCAAATCCCGCCGCAGGATTTGAAGACCCGCCTCGCCCAATATCAGGATGCTCAAAGCGCATCGTCGGAAAATGGATACATCGCGTTTCTGCTGGGTGATGCGTACGCGCAGATGGACGAAAGCGAGCTTGCAACGGCGGCGTTCCGCCAGGCGGCGCAGGAAATGCCAAGCTGGGCGGAGCCGCATGTGCGTCTGGCGGATCTGCTGGTCGATCAGGGCCAAGGCGCCACGGATGAAGCCGCCCGCGCCGCAGAAAGCGCCCGCCTCGCCGGCACCAACGCCTCGGGAACCGTCGAACTGGATGCGGCAATCGTCAACATCAAGGTCAGCTACGCCCGTCTCTTGGCCATCGCCGGCAGCGGAAATACTGCTGCGCTGCTCAGCGAGGTCAGCCAGCTTCAGAATCAGCTCCCCAATGAGCCGGAAACGCTTCCGATTTACGTCGCCCTGCTGGCGCAGACCGGCCAGCGCGATGTGGCCATCGACGCGATCCATCAGGCCTGCAAAAATCCCGGCGCCGGCGGTGAAGATCTGCTGCTCAATCTCGTCGAGACCAGCCAATCAGCCAAGCTCGGGATGGAGGAAACCCTTTACACCGCAATCGAATCGAAATTTGGCGTGACACCGCGGCTGGCGTATGCCCGCGCGATCGAATTGCTGCACAACGGCCGCGCCGGCGATGGGCTGGCGTATCTCATGCAAAACGCGCCCCGCGATAAAACGCCCGGCGACGCGATCGTGTGGGATCGCGCCATCTGCCAGTACCGCGAAGCCGCCAATGATCCGGCCGCCGCTTCCGCGTGGAAAAAACTGGGTGAGAAATATCCCCAGGACGTGATGGTTCAATCGACCATCCTGAGCAACGCCAATTCCGCGTGGAACGACCGCGCGTTCATCCGCCAGACCATCGATCGCCTGCACACGCTGACCGGCGATTCGGCAATCGCCTGGAAGACGTTCCAGGCGCGCTGGCTGCTGGCGGGCGATGGCGGCGATGCGGCGGCGTCCCAGGCCATAACGCTGCTCACCAGTGTGATCGCCGAAAGCCCCCAGCAATACCTGCCGCGCGTGCTGCTGGCGACCGCATATGATCGGCTCAAGGACACCTCGTCCGCGCTGGATCAGTGGCGTCAGGCGGCCGATATGCAGTCTCAGAATCCCCAGGCGCAATTCGCATACCTCCAGGCCCTGCACGCCGCTGGAAAGAGCGAGGAAGTTCAGGTGGTCTTCGATCATCTGGCGGGAATGACGAATCTTCCCCCCGATCTGGCGCTGGCGTCGGCGACGATCATCGCCGCCGAGGGCGACATGCAGCGGGCGGAAAATATGCTCCTCGCATATCCCAATCCCGCCAATCCCGTGCTGCACGATGCCACGCTTGCCAAGGTCTATCGGCTGGAAAATCGCCCGAGCGATGCGGCGGCGATCTACTTCACGCTGGCCACCGCCAAATCGCTGGATGTCAGCACGATCCGCGAGGCCGCGGATTTCTTTGGCGCCGAGAATCAGTTGCCGGAGGCACAGAAATTTCTCGACCGGCTCTCGGACCTTCAGCTTCCCGGCGGTCAGCGGCAGATCATCCTGGCCGAATTCCAGGAGGAACACGGCGACCCGGCCACCGCCGCCAAACTTTACGATGACGCGGTGAAATCCGCGGGGGACGATCCCGCGGCGGCGATTCAGCAGATTGGATTTTACATTCGTCAGAACTTGTGGGGCCGCGCGGGCGCCGCCGCCTCGGCCGCCGCCGCCCGCTGGCCCACGAGCGATGCCGTCGCCAATCTCTCCCGCGCCCAGAGCCTGCTTTCCACCGCGAGCAATATCGATCAGTTGCAAACCCTGATCGAAGCCATCACCGCCGACCCGCGCAGCGATGCGGCGATGGAAACGCTGGCCCTCGCCACCGATTCCAATTCCACCCTCGCGCAGGACCGCGCGCTCATGGATAAATATCCGGATTTTGAGCCCATCTATGAACTCACCAGCCGGCGTCTGATGGCCGAAGGCAATCCGTCCGAAGCGGTGGCCGTGGCGCGCAAGGCGATGGGGCGGTTTCCCCGATCCGTGAACGCCGCGCGCACAACCGCGGAAGTGAACGCCGCCTCCGGCAACTGGAATGATGCGATGATCGCCGGACGCGAATGGCGTCAGCGGGTGACCGAAAACACACGCCCCGCCGACGAGTTTATCGCCATGGCCGATCTTGCCGTACAGCAGCCCGCCGATGCGATCGACCGCCTGGCGCCCTACATCGACTCCGCAAAGGCCCAGCCCGATCAGAATCAGACGCTAATTTCGACTTACGCGCAGGCGCTGCTTCGCGCGGGACGACAGGCAGATGCGGTTGTGCTCCTGCAGCCGCTGACGAAAGATTCGGCCAAATGGCGCATGGTGTGGCTCGACCTGGCGCCCGTTTCCTTTTCCGATGCGGCTTCTTCCGACAACTGGATCTCGCAGATCAAACCCTCGCTGAACGCCGATTCAATGCAGGAGCAGGGCGAACTCGCGCAGATTTACGTCGCCTGCGGCGAGGGGCAAAATAATCCGCAGGATTTCGCCGCGGCCATGGATACGCTCAAGCCATTTCTCGATTCAGGAAAAATGAGCTCGGGGCAGTGGCTGACGTACGCGGGGGCGGCGGCCGATTCGCACGACCTGCCCTCCGCCGAGCAGGCCTATCGGCAGGCGCTGAAGCTCGATCCCACGAGCGCTGTCGCGCAGAACAATCTCGCGGATGTGCTTCGCCAAATCGGAACACCCGACGGCCTGAAGGAGGCGGAAACGCTCGCGACCGCCGTCATCTCGGCCCATCCAGCCGATCCGCAGACGTTCAACTTTTACGATACTCTGGCGCGGGTTCTTCTCAAGGAAAACCGTCCCACCGATGCGATCGCCACGTTTGAAAAGGGAAATTCGCTCAATCCAAAAGATTTGGATATTCTCATCGGCCTCGCATCCACGTGTGCAAATAATAGTCAGGTTGACGCGGCTGTCAGATATCTTTCACAGATTGACAGTCTCATGCCCCCAGGGACGCATCTAAGTGATGAATTGCAGGCCGAACTCGCAGCTACCCGGGAAATCATTCGTAAAGGCGATGGCCGCAGCTCCGTGAGCGGCACAGATTTCTCTCCCGGCGGCAAGTAATTTGTCGCAAAGTATTTACAGCATTCAAAAGCCCACGGATGGCCATCCCTGGGCTCTGACCGTATTTTGCACACCCACCGCCGATGACCTCGGCACCCCATTCCATCTATAACGCCTGTTCCATTTAATCGGAAAATACCGTCTTTGCAGGACTTATAGTTTAAAGCAACTCGCAACGATCTTCCAGGACCCTCCACGTCACATAATTGTTGTTGTGCTGTTAACTCAACAGGGCTATAGTAATTGCATCTTGTTCAGAACCAAGAACAGGATTGAAAGATTGTGAGCGCCTCTCAAGCTGGGTGGCTTGCGAGTTTGCAGGTGCAGTGCAACTGGAGAGAGAACCCCGTCGCTGCCCGTTCATGTCGGTTGCGTTAACGCTGATGTAACTGATCCCGGTGGTATCCAAGGAGTATGGAAGTATGCGCACATGGTTCAAGACATTGGTGACGACTGCGCTGTCACTTATCTTGGGCGCCGGAGCCAGCGGGCTGCTTGCCGCTCCAATCTCGGTCGCGCAGGAAGTCTCCAGCCAAGTCGGCGGCTGGCAGGTTTCGCCCAGCCCCTACAGCAGCGTCCATATTGCTTCCTCTTCATTTCAGGATGGATCAAAAAATCTGGTTGCGCCCGTGGGTATAAGCGATGTTGACTCCAACACCGCGATCAAGTCCCTGACCGCTGTGAAGTTCACCGACACTCAACTCAGTGACGCGGTTTCGAATTGGGGGAGCACAACCTGCATGGATGATCTGGCGATCGACGATTCCACCGAAGGCGCGCCGACCAACTCCGTACTTTCCAGCCCCGCTCCCGATCTTGACGAGGTGCGAGCCCCCCTTGCCGTCTGGCAGAGTCTTACAGGTCTTATGTTCGTGGTTCTGATTACTCTGATCCGACCAACCCGACCGACGACGATCGCGAATTAGTCCCCCATCGGAAAAGGCAGGCATTTCCCGCTGGAAATGCCGACCTGTCCGGTTCCTTCGATCAGTCCCCGTCGAACTGACGCAGCGATGAGTCCGCTGACCCCACTGCCTGCGGTTCCTCCGGCATCTCAGACATCTGTCCAGCCTGCTCTGGATCCTGTTGTAAAGCCCGCTGACGCCGGCGCTCGGCCGACCGCTTGCCGCCGAGCCTGCCAATTTCAGTCATGTGCGACCGATTGGTGCTCACCTGCTGGCCCCCTTTTCGACCCGCAAAGCGGGCCTCTTCCGACGTGAACTCATGCGCGGTCCCCTTGCGATGCGCCGCCAAACCCCCCTTGCGGGCAATTTCACGCTGCTTTTGCTCGTCCATTGACGCAAAACCACCTAAACGGTTCTTATTTTCCATGTTCAAACTCCTTTACGGAACTGCATAGTCCGCCAGTAGCCAGTGCAAGCCCCATACCACCGGAGCCAGCCGGGCGTTAACAATCTTCTGATTTAAGTTTGCGGAAAATTTCAGGATCAACCGAGGGTCAGCTTGCGATAGGTGATTCGATGAGGCCGCTCCGCCTCGATCCCCAGCCGTTTTTTGCGATCGGCTTCGTACTCCGTGAAGTTCCCCTCGAAGAATTGCACCAGGCTCTGCCCCTCGAATGCGAGGATGTGCGTCGCCACGCGATCGAGAAACCACCGGTCATGCGAAATGATCACCGCGCAGCCGGCGAAGTTCTCCAGCGCTTCCTCCAGCGATCGCATGGTGTTCACGTCCAGATCGTTCGTCGGTTCATCCAGAAGCAGAACATTGGCACCCTGCTTCAGCATCCTCGCCAGATGCACGCGATTTCTTTCCCCGCCCGAGAGCGTCCCCAGCCGGCGCTGCTGATCCGATCCGGCAAAACCAAATCGCGAAACATACGCCCGAGAATTGACCGTCACGGGGCCCAGGCGAATGTTCTCCTGCTTTTCGGAAATGGTTTCCCACACGTTCGCATCCGAATCGAGCACATCGCGGCTCTGCTCCACGTACGCCAGTTTCACGCTCTCTCCCAGCCGCAGTTCACCGGCATCCGGCTTGTCCTGTCCGGTGATCATCCGAAACAGCGTCGTCTTCCCCGCGCCGTTGGGGCCGATGACGCCGATGATCGCATTCGGCGGAAGCACAAAGCTCATATCCGTGAACAGAACATTTTCGCCGAAGGCTTTGCTGACTCCGACGGCCTCGATGACTTTCGCCCCCAGTCGCGGGCCCGGGGGAATATAAATTTCAATCTCCACAGCCCGCTTCTGCGAATCCTGGTTCAGCATCGCCTCGTACGCCGCAAGGCGCGCCTTGGATTTCGCGCGTCGGGCCGATGGGCTTTTTCTCACCCATTCCAATTCGTGCTTCAGCGCTTTCTGTCGCCCGCTTTCCGATTTCTCCTCGCGCGCCAGCCGCTCCTGCTTCTGCTCGAGCCACGAAGAATAATTTCCCTTCCATGGAATTCCCTGCCCGCGGTCCAGTTCCAATATCCACCCCGCCACGTTATCCAGAAAATACCGGTCATGCGTCACCGCGATGATCGTCCCCTCGTATCTCCCCAGGTGCTGCTCGAGCCACGCCACCGATTCGGCATCGAGGTGGTTGGTCGGCTCATCCAGCAGCAGAACATCCGGCTTCTTCAGCAGCAGCCGGCACAGCGCCACGCGCCGTTTCTCCCCGCCGGAGAGAACTTTCACGGATGAATCGCCCGGCGGACATCGCAGCGCATCCATCGCCATTTCAAGTTGCGAATCAATGTCCCACGCATTGAGCGCATCCAGCTTCTCCTGAATCTCCCCCTGCTTCTCGAGCAGCTTGGTCATCGCCTCATCGCTCATCGGCTCGGCCAGCCGCTCGTTGATCCGCTCGAATTCTTTCAGCAAATCCACGGTCGCCTGCATCCCCTGCTCGACGTTCTGTCGAACCGTCAAATTCTCGTCGAGCTTCGGCTCCTGCTCCAGGAGACCAATGGTAAACCCGCTCTGCAGGCTGATCTGCCCCTCATATTTGGTGTCCACACCCGCCAGGATTCGAAGCAAAGAACTTTTCCCCGATCCGTTCAGCCCCAGCACCCCGATCTTGGCGCCGTAAAAATACGAAAGGTAAATATCCTTGAGGATGACCTTCTTCTCGTGAGATTTGCTCACGCCGATCATCGAGTAAATAATTTTATTGGCTTCAGCCATGATGGAATTAAATCTGCATTCGAAAGCCGGCGGATGGCCATCCGCCGGCATTTTGAATTTTAAGCATCCCTCATCGCCGGCCCCGTATACAAACTCCGCGGCCGAATAATCCGATTCTTATCCTGCTGTTCCGTGATATGCGCACACCACCCCGCCACCCGCGCACACGCGAACAGCGGCGTATTCAGCTCCGATGGAATCCCCATCAGCGCCAATACCGGAGCCGCATACAAATCCAGATTCGCATACAAACCCTTCTCCTTCTCCATCACCCGGTCCAGCTCCCGGCAAATCGCCAGCCGCCCCTCCTGCCCCACGCGCTTGCCGACCTCCTCCAGCAATCCGCGCATCACCGGCACGCGCGAATCCCCATGCTTGTACACCCGGTGCCCAAAACCCATGATCTTCTCGCGTTTGGCCAGGCGATCCTTCACCCACGCCTCGGCCTTTTCCGGCGACCCGATTTCCCGCAGCATCGTCTCGGCCTGTTCGTTGGCCCCGCCGTGCAGCGGACCCTCCAGCGCGCCGATCGCCGCCACTATCGCGGAATACATGTCCGCCAGCGTGGATGCCGTCACCCGCGCCCCGAAAGTCGATGCGTTGAACTCGTGCTCCGCATACAAATTGAAAACCGTATCCAGCACCCGCACCCGCCACGGCTCGGGCCTGTTCCCTTCCACGCCTAAAAGGAATCTCCCCGCCAGAGAAAGATTTGCCGTACTGCCGGTGACCGCTTCCATCCCCTTGCCGATCCGCCACCCGGTGGTCGTGATCGTCGTCATCCGGGAAATGATTCGCGTTGATTTGCGGAGATTCGCCTCATGATCGTATTTGCCCACATCCGGATCGAACGCCGCCACCGCCGAAACCCCCGTCCGCAGCCGATCCATCTCACGCATCCGCCGCGGCAGGCTTTTGAGCACCCAGATAATCCCATCCACACTCGCATTTTCCGCCAGCTCTTTAGAGAATTGCTTCTGCTCCGCTTCCGTCGGCAGATTTCCATGCAGCAGCAGCCACGCCACATCCTCAAACGGCACCTTCGGCGCCAGCGTTTCGATGCTGTACCCGTAATAGCGCAACCCATGCGTATCATCGACCGAGCAAATCGCCGACTCCCCCGCAATCACCCCATCGAGCCCCGGACTATATTTCGCTTGAGTTTCGCTCATAACACCCTTTCAAAAAGCCGGCGGATGGCCATCCGCCGGTCTTCACGGCCGATATTTCAACAACGCATATAACTCATCCCGAGTCTGCATCTTACCGACCAACGCCTTCTGCGTCCCGCTTTCCAAAAGTTCACGCAGCGCAATCTCCTGCGCCTTCATCCCGATCCGAAACGCCGTCTGCGGAAATATCACGATCCGGTACCCCATCTCCGACAGCTCCTCAATCGTCAGCAGCGGCGATTTTCCAAATTCCGTCATATTCGCCAGCAGCGGCGCTTTCACTCGCCGGGCAAACTCCGCAAACTCCTCCCCGCTCTGCATCGCCTCGGGGAAAATCACATCCGCCCCCGCCTCCAGATATTTCTCGGCGCGCCGCACCGCCTGGTCAAATCCCTCCACTGCCCGCGCATCGGTGCGCCCCACGATCACAAAATTCCCCGAACCCCTCCCCCGCGCCGCCGATACAATCCGCTTCACCATCGCATCCGCGCTGACAAGCCGTTTGCCCCCCAGATGCCCGCATCGCTTGGCCGGCACCTGGTCCTCGATCTGCATCGCGGCAATCCCCGCGCGAACAAATCGTTTGACGGTCAAACCGCAATCGCCAAACCCCGTATCCGCATCCACCAGCGCCGGAATATCCACCGCCGCCGCGACATAACCCCCCAGCAGCGCCACCTCATCCCGCGAAAGCAATCCAATATCGGGAACTCCCCCCGTCGCATTGGAAAGCCCCGCGCCACTGACATACACCGCGTCAAATCCCGCCTGTTCCACGAGCCGGGCCGTCCCGGCGTTGAACGCGCCCGGCATCGCCACGCATTTTTTGCGGATCAAACTCCGCAGCCGCTGGGCCATCTTTCTGGATTTGGCGCTCAGATCACCCCTCATTTCACCACCGCCCGAGAGAACAGTTCATCCACAATCTCATGCTTCTCCATCCCCCACACCCAGTCCGCCAGCGAATCAGCCTGATCCCGCGGGATGATTTCATCCGCCATCGAGTGAAACTTTTTCATCACCTGCTCATCGGTCAATGGCCGCAGCGCGTTGCCGGTCGGGACATCCACGCGCTTGCTGATCTTCCGACCATCATTCATCTCGATCGCAACGATGTTGCCCACTTCCTTCGGATATTTGCCCGAAAGCTCGCTGTTTCGCACCACTTTCACCTTGGCCACCAGCCCGAGCAGTTTCGCATCCGTGAACCGCTCCCGCGCAAATTGCCGTGAGGTGATCTCCCCATCCATCAGCGCCGCCGCCGTGATATAGGGAAGGCTGTGATCCGCCGTCTCCCGGCTCATCGGCTTCCATTGCTCCGGGCTGCTGCCGATGATATCCACCGATGCATCGTGGCTCTCGATCAGAATCCCCCTGATCTGCTCCACCGATCCGATCTGCTTGCGCAATTCCATCGCCGCCTCGATCGCGCTCTGCGAGTGATACTCGGCCGGCCAGAATTTGATGCTGGTCTTGAGGATCATGAAATCCCCGTCCCACTTTTTCCCCTCCGCGAACGGACCCTGCGGATCGAGCGGCCCGCTGATCAATTTCTCAAACCCGTGCTGCCCCTCAAAAATCGGCGCCGGCCCGGTCATTCCCTCTGCCGCCAGCATCGCCGCATAAATTCCCTGTCGCGCGGCATTCGCAAACGCGCAACCTTTCCAGTGCGAAAGCTCCCCAACCCGGCTTTGACGCAGATTTCCGCTGGCGACTCCCGCGATCCCCAGCGCATGCCGCGTTTTATCCAGCGGCAAATTCATCACCTTCGCCGCCGCCAGCGCCGTGGAAAACGCGCCGTAGGTCACGTGATCCCACCCGCGCGAACGGATGCTCACCGAATCGCACAGCCGGCACTGCACCTCGTACGCCAGCGCGATCGCCGCGATCGCCGCCTTCCCCCCGGCCCCCGCCGCCTGCGCCGCTGCCAGCGTCGCGGGAATATTATCGCTCGGATGCGCCGGTTCCTTCGACAGATACGTGTCGTTGTAATCCAGGTATCTCACCATGCAGCCATTGGCAAACGCCGCCCAATCCGGCGGCGCGACGTGCCGCGTCCCCAGCACCGTCGATCCCGGCTGCGCCGACAGCCGCCCCGCGACTTTGCGGGCGATTTCGCTCGGCTCGGCTCGCCACGCCCCGAAGGCGCATCCCAGCGAATCGATCACCCGCCGCTTCACCTCGTGTACCACCGCCGCGGGCAAATCGCCCCACGCCAGGTTCACCGACCACTGCGCCATCCGCGTTGCCAAATCCGTCTTCATGATTTCCTGCCCAAGGTCCTTTCCGTTCGATTCTTTTCCCCGCATCACGTATAAAATCCGCATGAACACGCGCGAGCGCATTCTCACCGGCGATACCCCGACGGGCCGGCTTCATATCGGCCATTATGTGGGTTCCATCGAAAACCGCCTGGCGCTTCAGGACGAGTATAATTGCTATTTCCTCATCGCCAACAAGCATGCGTTCACCACCCGCGCCGATAAACCCGACGAAATCCGCCAGTCGGTCCTCGACATCGCCATCGATTACCTGGCCGTGGGGATCGATCCCAACAAGAGCACCCTTTTCATCCAGAGCGAAGTCCCCGCCATCGACGAGTTGACCTTTTTCTTAGCGATGCTGCTGCCGTTCAATCGCGTGATGCGCAACCCCACCCTCAAGGACGAAATCCGCGACAAGGGGCTGGGGGATGAATATTCCTTCGGATTTCCGCTCTACACCGTCGGCCAGTGCGCCGACATTCTCGCGTTCCGCCCCGCGCTGGTGCCCGTGGGCGAGGATCAGCTCCCTCACCTGGAAATGACTCGCGAAGTCGCCCGGCGATTTAACCAGATGTACTGCAAAGTCGATCCGCACGCCGAGGATAAAGATCATGTCGCCCTCGGCGGCGTATTCCCGATCATTAAGCCCAAACTGGGCCGCGTTCACCGCCTGGTCGGCACCGGCGCGCCGGGTCCAACCGGCGAACTACAAAAAATGTCCAAATCCCTGAACAACGCCATTTTTCTGTCGGATGATGCCGACACCGTAAAGAAAAAAGTGATGGGTATGTACACCGATCCCAAGCGCCTGCGCGCGACCGATCCCGGCACGGTGGAGAACAATCCGCTCTGGATTTTCCACGAAACATTCAATCCCGACAAAAACTGGATCGCCGATCAGCAGGCCGCCTACCGCGCCGGAAAAGTGGGCGATGTGGTCATCAAGCAGAAACTGGTCGAGATTCTCAACACCCTCATCGACCCCATCCGCACCCGCCGCAAGCAATACGAATCCCGCCCCGCCGACGTCCTCGATATCCTGAAATCCGGCACCCGCCGTGCCAACGAGCTGGCCGAGGAAACCCTGGCCCTGGCAAAAAAAGCCATGCATCAGGATTATTTCCCACGCATATTGCGGATCGATTGAATAAAATTCAGTTCGCCACGAAGAGCGCGAAGGAATTCACGTTAGATTCTTTCTTCGCTTCCTTCGCGCCTTTGCGGTGAAAAATCTTCTACACCGGTGGTGGAGGAGGATTCTGCGGCGGCAAAGGTGGCGGCGGCGCAGCGTTCTGCCCATACCCGTAGCCCGCTCCCCCGCCGTATCCTGCCTGCTGCTGCATCATCCAGTAATACGCCTGCTGCTGCGCCAGTTGCTGGGCCGATCCCGAGGACTGCAGCGCGGCGATCAATTTCGCGAACGTCGTTCCCACCAGTGCCAGGATTCCCCCGACCATCACCACCTGCACGATGGCCGCCGGCCGCGAGGCGAGCTGGATCAATCCCGACACAAAACTGCTCAGCATCAGCAGTCCAATCAGACCCCCAGCCACCATCGACAGAACGATCGGAATTTTCCCCCCTCGCCGGACCAGCACGGCCAGCAAACTCAGCACCGCGCCCGCGACGATCATGACGCCTGAGCCGAAAGTCATGATCATTCGAATTTCCTGCTGCATCGTCATGTTCTGGATCGGCGGGAACTGCGCCTGCTGCTGTTTGATGGCGTCGGCCAATACCTGATCAGGCACGACCCACACGGCCGCCATCGCGCAGCTGCCGGTGAAGAAAATCAAACCGCCGAGGATCAATTGCCACACCCCCGCCGCTCGCGCCGTCGCATTGGGCGGAGCCATTCCCCAGACACGGGGATCCACCGGGGGTGGAGAATACGGAACGGGCGGAAAGGGGAATTGGCTCATTGCATCTATAGTGCAAGTCTCAAGTGCAAGTAGCAAGTGCGGGATCACCACCCACTGGCAATAATCCCCGCGGCCACGACGGCCGCCGTCTCAACGCGCAGCACCGTGCTCGTCAATCGAACGGATCGGGCTTGCTTCCTGGCGAAATCCGCGACCTCTTCCGCCGACCAACCGCCTTCCGGGCCGACGAATACTCTCAACTCCTGAGGAAGATTCGCGGTCAATTTCATAATCGGGACCGCATCATCCTGAAAGGAGAGATACCAATCCCCGGAACCGATGGCCTGCTCCAATTGAACCGGGTCATCGATCCGCATGACCCCGATGCGGCCCGATTGCCGGGCGGCCTCGGCCGCGATGCGTTTCCATCTCTCGATCTTCCCCGTCCCGCGCGGCTCCACCACGCTTCGCTGCGAAATGATCGGCACAAATGCCTGCACTCCAATCTCCGACAGCTTTTCGATCATCCAATCCGCACGTGCCCCCTTGGGCAGAGCCGATGCGATCGCCAGCCGGCATCCCTTCACCACCGGCGATTCAATTTGCTCTACTTCAACTTCGATCCCGTCCCCCGCAGCCACCAGCTTCCCCCATCCGCGAAGCCCGCTTTCGTCAAACACTTCAATCTCATCCCCCGCTCCCAGTCGCAGAACATCCTTCAAATGATGTAATTCCCGCGGCCCCAGCGGAATTCGCCCCACAATCACCTTCGTCACCAAAATCCGCCGCATGGGATGAGGGTTACAGGCTGGAGACCGCAATCGCAAGTGCCAGGCATCCACTCGCAACTCACAACCCGCAACTCGCAACTACTCCCCCATTTATCGGACCTCCCCGGTTGATTTACCCCCAAACGATGGTTATGCTCCTGACCGACCTGTCCGAAGTAAGCGCAGGGATGCGCACAGCGGCCTGAAACCGGCTGCAACTTCGATCGGAAGGATTCCAATGGCACAGGCAGCCACCGCCAATACCGACGACCTGATTTCCCAACTGGCTTCCAGTGAAATTGACCGCCTCCTGGCCGAGGCCGATGGAAATCCCGCGCCCCAAGAGGCCAAACCGGTCGAGTCTCCGGCGCCGGCAACAGCGCCGGAGGGACCGGAGCGAGCCGCCCTGCTGCAGGCGGCGGGATTTGAATCGGCCCCCGCGCCGGCGGCTGCTGCCGCGGTCCCACCGGCCGATGACGAGCGGTCCGCCCTGCTTCAAGCGGCGGGGTTCGAATCGCCCGTCGAACTGCATTTTGAAAAACCCGGGACCGACACGATCGTCGAAAGCGATTCCCCCCCTGTTCCGACCTATCTGAAGCCGCTGGTCTGGATCAATATTCCCCTCGATTCAGCCCCCGCCATCGTCCGGCAAATGCTGGGCAAGGTCGGCATCGTCACGATGTTCAACGCCCTGGCCGTCCTGACGTATGTTTTGTTTTTCAGGAAGCACTGAAAACAAATCCAGCAAACCGTCATTTCTCCCTAACGAATTTCGAGATGACCTGCAGCGCTCGCTGGGCGTGCAAGACGTACGGATTGGATTGATCCCACACATACCCCGCCAGCACCGAGCAGATTTTTTTCATCACTTCCACATCACGGTCCGGGGCGAAAAAAATATCGCCCAGCGTGCCGTCGTACCAGGCGTTGACATACACGCGAAACGTATCGACCCCCTGGCGAAGGTGGGCGGCATATTCTTTTTCCCAGTCGCACCTTTCGCCGCGCAGCTCGCGCGCGATCACGCGGGCCGCGCGCATGCCCGATTCCATCGCCAGCGTCACACCCGAGCTGAACACCGGATCGAGAAATTCCGTCGCATTCCCCGCCAGCGCGAAACGATCGCCGTACAGCTTCGTTACCGAGCAGGAATATCCCCCGATCCGCCGCGGCGGGAAAACGTATTGCATCTCGGCAAGACGTCTGCCCGCGTTGGGGTCGCTCATGAGTATCGCCCGCAACTGCTCCTGATCCGACCCTGGAAATTTCGCGAAAAATTCCGGCGTCGCGACCACGCCCACGCTCGTCTTTCCGTTGGAAAAGGGGATGATCCAGATCCAGCCTCCCTGCGGATGAATGCAGACCCATATCTTTCCTTCCTCGCTGCCGCCTGGACGCCGATCGCCGATAATGTGCGCGAACAGCGACTCGCGAAACATCTGGGTTGACGGCTTTTCCAGATCGAGCAGCCGCGGCAGCACCCGGCCATACCCGCTGCAATCCAGCACGAACCGGGCCGTCACGCGGCGATCTTTTCGATCGGGCGTTTCGATGCCGACCCGGACTTGGCCATCGGCAAACTCCACGCTCTTGACGTCATGGCCGAATAGAATCTCAATGCCGCGTGCCCGCAGCGCATCGGCCAGCGTCTGATCGAAATCCGCACGCGGAACCTGGTAGGTATATTCCCATCCATCGCCCGATTGGCTGGAAAAATCGAAATCGCATTTTTGATCGCCCCGGAAAAAAACCGCCCCGGTTTTTTTGATGAATCCCTTTTCCTCGACGGGCCGCAGCAGATCGGTTTCCTTCAGAATATTCATCACCCGCGGCAAAAGGCTTTCACCGATCACGAACCGCGGAAACACCTGCTTCTCAACCAGCAGCGGATGAAACCCCTCTTTTTGTAAAATCGCCCCGGCAACCGTCCCCGCCGGCCCAGCCCCGATCACCAGCACATCAACGTTGTTCCGCGTCTCTCCAGCGCCCATATCGCAAGATTATCCGGCTCCGCGCCGAAAATACAAAAGATTTCATTGTGGCATGGGCGTCCCGCCCATATCTTCCTGTTTCATCTTACAAGTACAAAAGCAAAATATGGGCGAGACGCCCATGCCACCCATTAACGCCTCAAAGCTTCTCCGCGAAATTCTGCCAGTAATTCTGCGCAATCGGCATTCGCCGCCCAAACCCAAACGCCCGGCTTGTGACCTTGATCCCCGGCGCCATTTGCCGCCGCTTATATTCGCTGCGGTCGATCAGCCGGATCACCCGCATCACCGTATCCCGATCGAATCCTTCCGCGACGATATCCGCCGCGCCCTTTTCCTCCTCGACGTACCGGAACAAAATCCCATCGAGCACCTCATACGCCGGCAGCGAATCCTGATCGGTCTGATTCGGCCGCAACTCCGCGCTGGGCACTTTTTCGATGCTGCTTTGGGGAATCAATTCCTTCCCCGCCTGCCGGTTGATCCATCGCGACAGCTCCCACACCATGGTCTTGGGCACATCGCTGATGACCGCCAGCCCGCCGCACATATCGCCATAGAGCGTGCAGTATCCGACGGCAATCTCGCTTTTGTTCCCCGTCGTCAGCAGCAGATGATTGAATTTATTGCTCATCGCCATCAGGATCGCGCCGCGAATGCGGGCCTGCAAATTTTCCTCGGTCACATCGGGCGATTTCCCCGCAAATACACCGCTGAGCGTTTGCTCGTACGCTTCGTGAACCCGCTCGATGGCAATCACCTCGAACTCGATCCCCAGGTTCTTCGCCAGCGCGGCGGCATCATTGACGGAATGATCGGAGCTGAACCTGCTGGGCATGGCGACGCCGACGACTTTTTCCTTTCCCAGCGCCGCCACCGCCAGAACCGCCGTGAGCGCCGAATCAATCCCGCCTGACAAGCCCACGACAACGGTTTTGAACCCGCATTTCCGCACATAATCGCGCAGGCCAAGAATCAGCGCTTTGTAAATCGACTCGATCCCCTCGCTGGGCCGCTCGATCCGACCAAGGGATCCTTCCTGGGCGGCTTGCGTGCCGATCGTCACATCCACGATCAAAAGATCCTCCTCGAATTCTTTTGCCTGGGCGATCACGTTTCCCCGCGCGTCGAAGACCACGCTGTTGCCGTCGAAAACCAGTTCATCATTCCCCCCCACCTGGTTGACATACACCAGCGGCTGGGCGTATTCCCGCGCCTGCGAGCCGAAGAGATTCAATCGAAACTCATGCTTGCCGACCACAAACGGGCTGGCGCTGGTGTTGATCATGATCTCCGCCCCGGCGCGATGAAGGTCGGCGATGGGGTTGCGGTGATACAGCCGCCGCGCGATCAGACGCTCGTCGTTCCACAAATCCTCGCAGATGGAAAGCCCCCCCATCACACCCCCCAGCCGGACCAGGTTCTCCTGCTCGTTGAGCGGCCCCGGCTCAAAATACCGGCTTTCGTCAAACACATCGTACGTCGGCAGCAGCGTCTTGAAATGTCGGCTGACGATCTTGCCATCCCGTAGCAGCGCCACCGCATTATGTAGCGGCCGGCCGACGGGGTCCTGATTTCGCTCGGCATACCCCACGACGGCATCAATCCCCCGCACATGCTCGGCGATAAACTCCACGCCCCGAAGGTTGTCCTCAATAAACCGCGGCTTGAGCAGCAGATCCTTGGGCGGATATCCGATGATCGACAGCTCGGGAAACACCACGAGCTGCGCACCCTGCTTTTTGGCGCGGTCGATAAATTCCACCGCCCGTCGGCAATTCCCGCCGATATCTCCCACCACCGGATTGACCTGCGCCAAGGCGATTTGCATTCATTCATTCTACTCCGCTCGCACTAAACTTCCCGCTGCGGGATACTGTATTCAGCGCTTCACCAATATGAATGCGGGCTCGTTGTTTCATGCGGCTTTCATTTTCGGCCGCTATACAACAAAATCTTCAAGCGGGTTAATGCACAAAGGGTATGCTTATGAAACGTTTTTTCGCGCTGATCGTCGCTGTGTCGCTGATCTCCTCCCGTTCGCTGGCGGATTCCGGGCCGTACAAATTGCTCAAATCCGTCACCGTGGGTGGCGATGGCCGATGGGACTACATCACGGTCGATTCGGACAACCGCAAACTCTACATCCCCCGCACCAATGCCGACCGCACCGATGTCTATGATGTCGACACACTCCAGAAAGTCGGCGAAATCGACGACACCAACGGCGTTCACGGCGTGGCGATCGATCCGGAATCGGGACATGGCTTCACCTCCAATCGCTCGGACCCTTCCGTCACCATGTTCGATCTGAAAACGCAGGCGGTGATCAAAAAAATCCCCGTCACGGGCAAGCCGGATGGCATCTTCTTCGATCCGTTCACCAAACACGTTTTCCTGGAAAGCCATTCAGCCCCCAACGAGACGATCATCAACGCGGCCGACGGCACAGTGCTGGGCACGCTCGATCTCGGCGGTGAGCCCGAGCAAGGCGCCAGCGACGGCAAGGGTCACGTTTATATCAACCTGGAATCCACCAGCGAGGTGGTCGCCGTCGATCCCGTGGCTCTGAAAGTCACCGCAAGATACTCGCTGGGCGAAGGCGAGGGGCCATCGGGCATGGGCTTTGACGCCGCCAATCACCGCGTCTTCAGCTTCCGCGGAAATCAAACGGCCGAGGTGCTCGATGCCGATTCAGGCAAAATCCTCGCCACGCTTCCCATCGGGGATGAAGTCGATTCCGGCACGTTCAATCCCGACACCATGGAAGCATTCAGCTCCAACGGAGACGGGACGCTGACTGTCATTCATGAGAAGGATCCAAACACATTTGAAGTGGAACAAACGGTGCAAACCCAGCAAGGGGCCCGCACCTGCTCGCTGGACAAAAAGACCGGCAACATCCTGCTGGTTACGGCGAAATTCATGGCCCCGGCCACGCAGACAACGCAAACCACACAAACCAGCACCGGCCGCCATCGGCCCAGAATGGTGCCCGGTTCCTTCACGATTCTGGTGGTAGGAAAGCAATAACCCGTTTTGCGGCCGCGCTTGCGCGGCGCTTCGGGGATCGGATAAAAGACAAACCGGCCCCCGGATCGGAAAGGTGAAGAATCCAGGGGCCGGTGGGGTTGTTATTCGTTTTCGTTAACGCTTGCCGGCAATCTCACGCCGCCAGTGGCTGCGTGGAAAGATAAAGGCCCAGCATCCCGCGATCGATTTCGTCCATATCCACCAGTCGGCCGGCGATGTCGTAAGAATCCTTGTCGATCTTCGCGACCCGGTTGACCGTCATCCAGCCAACCCATTCGTTCTTGGGCGCCAACCCTTTTTCCTGATTATTGATGAACGGGCTGATCCCCGCGTAGGCGGGCAGCTCCAGTCGCACGCGAATCTGGTTGTCGGGCTTGACGTTTTCCTGGCTGGTTCGAATCCGCACACCCCCGGCGGAAAGATCGAGAATCCTTCCAAAACTCTTCCCCGCACGGCGTCCCCCATCCCAGCGGTCCACCGTAATCTCCTGCGTCTCCAGATCGTGCCGGCGAAATTCCCGCCGCTCCGCTCCGGACTTTTCAGAAATCTTCATCTGCGACTTTCCGATCGACATGTTGCTCATAGGTGTGCTCTCCTCGGCGATAACCCTTCTGAAGAACACATCGGCCAGAATCGCATCAAACTTTGTTAATTTGGGGGTTTTGAATAAGACGGATAACTATCCTTGACTACCCAGCGATATCCCAGACTGACAGACCAATAAAATCGCATGTAAAGTTACAATGGCACCCCTCAAATGGTTCTGGCGCTCGCGACCGTTCTGGCTGGGATGATCATCGCCGCCAATCTCTTTATTGGACGCAGGCGTTATGTCGGCACCGAGCCGCATTGCCGCCGGTGCGGCTATCTCCTGCGGGGCCTCGAGAGTTCGCGATGTCCCGAATGCGGCTCGCCTTTGTCGCCGGGCAATATTGTTTTCGGTCAGCGCACCCGGCGATGGAAACCCTTCATCGCCGCCTGGCTGCTCATCGCTCTCGTCGGATCGCTTTTTGTCCTGGGCATCGTCGGCTACGCAAATAAAGTCGATTGGTATCACTACGACCCAGCCTATCTCGTTCTGAAAGACGCCGCATCAAGCAACCTTGCCGTTTCTCACCGCGCCTGGACCGAGTTGATTCGCCGGGACGCCGCCGGCGCGCTCTCCACCAAAAACCGCGATCGCCTGGTTCGTCTCGCGCTCACCGACCAGCAGAAGAGCGCTGCCCCCTATTCCAGTCTCGATACTGATGTGATCAACTATCTCAGCGCCCGTATTCTTGCCGGTGATCTACCGCAGGATCAGCAGAACAGAATTTTCGATCAGGCCATGCGGTTGCGCCTGGTGATTCGCCCACATGTGATCGCCGGAGATCAAGTCCCCTACAAGTTGATCCATGACGGACTACTTCCCACCGGCCCTTTGATGTGGACAAAGATTTCAATGGCCGGGGCCGCGATTGATGGCAAACCAATTGCCGCTAATACCGGTGGATATTCCGCCTTCTCCAGTTCGGGCAGTGGAACCATGGGTTCGTCAATTGCCAGCCCGCCTCCGGGAAAACACACGCTGACGCTCACGTTTCATGTCGAAGTGTTCAATTCGCGATTTGATGTTCCAAACACACCGCTGTATCGCACCGACCGCTTCTTCACCAATGACTTCGACGTTCTCGCCGCCGAACCAGCTGATTTTGTACGGCCGTTCGTCGATCCCGCCGCCGCCGCGGGCGTCAAATCCGCCATCGTTCCGAGCTCCTTCAGATACAGCCGCTCTCAAAAATCCCTCGTTGGCGATTTAGACCTCCGCATACAGCCGGCCAATCTCGCCTTCGACGTACTGGCGATCTTCGGCGGCGCCGAGCATCCCATGGGCCAGGTCACCTATAACCCGGCCGATGGCGTTTCGAGTTGCTCCGTTTTCGGCAATCTCGCTTCCCCGCCGCCGGCGCAAATCGATCTCCTATTGCGGCCCAGCGCCGAAGCCGCCCGGCAAACCGTGGATTTAACTTCCTACTGGAACGCCGAAATCCGCTGCACAAACGTGCCGGTGCAATTCACCCCATAGAGCGTTTCAAAAAATCGATATCCACCCTGACGTTCACAACTTGCCCCGACCGCGCCGCAATCTTCACCCCTTTTCCATCCGCTTCGATCCGCTCGACAACGTCAAACCCGCGCCCAATCGCCGCCATCCCCATGATGTAATTCACCACTAGCGGCCGCGTCGCCACCAGTTGGGCGCACGTTTTCACATCCGCTTTCGTCAAAATATTTTCCCGCGCCGATTCCGCCAATCCATTATGAAAACTCCCGACGACCTCTTCAAGCCCAATCGCCCTCCGATGTCTTCCATTCCACGGGGCATAATGCCTGCCGCCGTTGGACATCCAAAACACCGTCGAGACAAGCACGCGCGGATCCTTCAGTGCAAACCAGACATACCGCTCGCTGCTCACCGTCATCGCCGTCCATGCGAACGGCTGCGTGGGTTTCGTCGCCAGTAGCGCCAAATCCTCAAACCCCTCGCGCGCCGGATAAACCGAAAGATCGGTCCACCCGCCATTTGCCAGCGGCACGCGCGAAAGCGACGTGAATCGCGCACCCGGCTTCAGCGATGAATATCCCCCCTTGGCCGGATCCTCGAAATTCCCCGGATACACCATCCCAAACCGAAACGGGCTGACGCTCACTCGTCCGCTCGCACCCGCCGGCAATTTCAAAATCGCATGATGTCCCAGGCACATCGGCCCCTTCATTCCCGAAACGATATGCCGGCAATAAACCAACGCCTCCAACGGCGCGAGCCGAATATATTTATCCACCCTTCCCCTGCGGATCGACGTTTTCATCGACAGGTGAATCTCATCCGCACCCAGCGATTCCATCTTCCACACCCCATTGGCCGTCTCCCCATGCGGCGGATAAACTTCCCCCCGATAAGAAACCTCCGATCCCCCGAACGGCATGCAGAAAAAATCCCCGCGCATCACCCGCAGCATCTCCGGCGTGGACGGCTTAACTTTCTCTTCAGCCCAAGGCGCAACATCAAACGGCTGCACCCATCTCCCGCCCACCCGAAAATAAACCGGCCCCAAATGCCCCCCGCGCCGCGTAACCGCCGCCTTCACCTTCTTCCCGCGCAGCTCCCAGCTCCCCTGCCCGAATATTTTCTTCATGGGTGGCGAATCGTATCAAATCCAGCGCCCGGGTGCGCCGCCTCTAGCGTTGGTATCATTTCGGAGAATGATCAGGGCGAAAAAGATGATCATCGCGACGATTGTAATTGTCGTCCTAATCCTCGTCCTCGTCGCGGTATTGGCCGGCCCACAAATTTTGTTCTACATTCTCATTGGGCCAGTGACCAGTCCGAGCCGATACACGTCCGAACTGAAAAGCCTGCACGAAGATTATTCTCACTGGGTCAATACCGATGTGCTTGCATACTTCCCACCATCAATTCCAACCGGAGCGTCTGACATTCAATTCTGCTATCAAACACCTCCCGGCGATATCGATTTTCAGCTTCGTTGTACGATCCAGCCATCGGACGTTGCAGCCCTGATTGCCAAGTTAGCGCCGATTGCTAAGTCAATATCCCACGGCAGCGAGGATATGTATGGGCCACAAGTGCCCGAAAATCAACAATACATGGCTGGTTTATTCTTGAAAGCCGACGGCACTGAGGGCGAACTACCCAAGCAGTTTATCATCTATGTTATGGGGACTGGCCATGGCAAGAATAATGGTTCGTGGGATTTTGTTTACGGGGTTGCCGTCGATCCACAAAAAAACGACGTGCTTTACTGGCAGCACGGAGCGGCCACCGGCCCCTGAAAATCACTAAATTTGCGTTTGTCGCCCCTATTGCATTCATCAACTCTCTTCGCGTTTTTCCCTCTGGACTGATGAAATAGTTTCTCAAGGCAAGCAGATTATTTGTCTTGACAATATCTGTTTCAACAACTAAATTACCCTCGTATGCCCGGCAGGCTGCAACAGGAAATCGGGAAAAAGCGCCCCTTCTCTTCACCCGAGGAGGAGGCCGCACTTAGCCTTATGCGCACGGCGGATCGCCTCATGGGGTATTGCGATTCAAAGCTCAAATCCGTCGCTTTGACTTCCACCCAGTACAACGTGCTGCGGATTCTTCGCGGAATGTCGCCGGAGGGAATTTCCTGCCAGGAGATCACCCGCCGCATGATCACCCGCGACGCCGATCTCACCCGCCTGCTCGACCGCCTCGAATGCCGCGGACTGATCGCCCGCCAGCGCCAAACCGGCGACCGCCGCGTCGTCCACATCCAGATCACCCCATCCGGACTGGAGATTCTCAAACAGCTCGACGATGTCATGATCGAATTGAACCGCGGCATCTTCGGCGATTTCCCTCGCCGGCAACTGGCCGATCTGATCGCGATCCTCGAAAAAATCCGCGCTCATCTCGAACAACCCCAGGTATCCACATAATCAACTTCACCCTTTTTAGGCAAAGGAGCCTTCTATGAACCGCATCGCAACCGCATTGGCCATCATCATCTCCACATTGGCGCTTTCAACCATCGTCCGCGCCGATGATCTCAAGGCCGATCCCGTCCATTCGTTTGTCGTTTTCGACGTTCATCATTTCAACGCCGGATATGTCTATGGAACTTTCGCCGGCCCCATGGGAACGGTCACGTACGATCCCAGCGATCTTTCCAAAACTGCGTTTGACGTCAGCGTGAACACCGACAGCATCGACACGCGCAACGCCAACCGCGACGCCGACCTGAAAGGCGCGGATTTCTTCGACGTCAAGCAGTTCCCCACGATGACATTCAAAAGCACCAGCGTCACCAAGACCGGCGACGCCGCCTTGAGCGTCACCGGCGATCTCACCGTGCACGGCGTCACCAAGTCCATCACCCTTCCGATGGAAATGACCGGCTCCGGGCAGGGAATGCGCGGTGAAACCCGCACCGGATTCCGGGGCGAATTCAAGATCAACCGCCACGATTACCAGATTGACAAAGACCCCGATTCGGCCGTCGGCGCGGAAATCCACATCGTCGTGGCCATCGAAGCCGTCAATCAATAACGCGCGATGGTCTTCTCGCTCGGTCAAATCATGGGCGGTCTCATCGCGCCGGCGATTGGCGTTGCGCTGCTGGCGACGATCGGCTGGAAATTCTTCCGCGATGCCCGATGGCTTTTCGGGCCTCTCCTGGCCGCCGCCTTTTGCGCTGCGTACCTCGCGGTAGAGGTTCACATCGGCTGGCCCCCGACGGCGAACGTAACTTATCTGCTGTTCTATTTCACGCTCGTTGCCGGGGCGCTGACGCTGATCGATTCGCTGGCCAAACCCCCGCTGTGGCTGCGGGTGATTGTCCTCGTATTGCTCTGGCGCATCGCCGCCGGGCTGATCATTCTGCGTTTGATTCCCAGTTCGATCTCCCCGGCGGCCGCCGAGCTTTGGATCGATTTCTCAACGCTCTCGGCCATCGCCTGGTTCCTGGTTTTCGAGCATCTTTCGCAGCGCGCTTCCGGCATCACCGTCCCGCTGTTTCTGACAATCCTCTGCGTAAGCTGCGCGGTTTTCCTGGCCCTGGGTTTGCACATCCAAAGCTCCGGCGTGCTGGCCGGCGATTTGGCCCTGGTCTGCATCTGCGCCATCGTGCTCAGCCTGTTCGTTCGCCGCACCGAATTTTCCCGCGGATTTGCCCAGATGGTGATCTTTATCCTGCAATTGCTGCTGCTGCACGGATATTTTTACACCGATGATAATCTCAGCGCGCCGCAGCAAATTCGCGCTGGATTGCTGCTGGCCGCCCCGCTGCTTTGCCTGCTGGGTGATATCCCCGCGATCCGGAATCACCCCAGCGCGCTGCTGCGATTGGCCATCCGCCTGTTGCCGGCCATCATCGTTCTCACAGCCATTTCCGCGTTGACCGCCAGAGACTTTCTGCACGCCGAGCAGGCCGCGGCAATGGAAGAGGATTGATTTTTCCCGGACCGAAATTCCGATAGCAAATCCTCAATCTCCACCCGATAATATATTTACATCGATGTCCCGGTTTCTCCCCCTGCTCATCTTCGTGATCTGGATGTCCAGTCCCCCTTCGCCGCCGGTCGATGGACTTCCGCTGATTCCCGCGTGCGCGATTTTCCTGGGCGCCCACGTCGGCCTGGTGCTGGTCCTGGCAATATGGAGCCGCCACGTCGCGCGCTCGGCGCATTTAATCCAGGTTCAGCGCCGCCTGCGGCGATTCAATGCCATCATCTACGCCAGTCGAATTCTCATACCCGCCTGGCTCGGCGTCGGCGTCTTCGCCCTGGGGTGGAAGGAATTCATCACCGGTGTTCTGCAGAAATCTCACCTCGCCGCGTTGCCGCTCGATTTGCCCGGTCTGTTCCTCGGCTGCCTGCCGTCGTTTGCGACGTGGATGGGCCTGTGGTGGGCGCAATTTCCCGCCGACCGGGCCCTGCGCGAGCAGAACATCCTCATTCAGCTCAACGAAAATCTCCCGCTCCAGCCGCCGCCGTCGTTTCGCACCTACTTTTTCGTCAACCTGCGATTGCAGCTTCTGTTCACAATCGCGCCGGCCCTGCTGCTGATCACGTTGCACGATATCCTCTCGCTCCTGCTGCCGCCGATTTTCGCGCACATCCCGGTGCTGGCCGGCCGGCAGGAAGTGGCGGAATCCCTCATCAGCCTCCCGGCCCTGTTGATTTTTCTCGTCTTCAGCCCCGAGCTTCTGCGCCGCGTGCTGCATTGCCATCCCCTGCCCGATTGCCCGCTGCGCCGCCGCCTGTTCGAAATCGCCGGCCGCCACGGCATCCGTTTCCGCGATGTGCTGCTCTGGAAAACGCAAAACCAGATGGGCAACGCCGCCGTCATGGGTTTCGTCCCCCGTTTCCGTTACGTGCTGCTCAGCGATTTGCTGCTCGAAACCATGCACGATGAGCAGATCGAAGCGATCTTCGCGCACGAGATCGGCCACGTCATCCATCGCCATCTTTACTGGCTGATGGCCGCGATGGCGACGCTGATGTTCGCCCTCGCCGGCCCGGGGCAGATGCTCGCCGATGCCATCGCATCGCTCCAGGGACATCACGCCTGGCTCGTCGATTCCGTGCAGATGGCCATCCTGCTCGGCGCGGCCGTCGGCCTGTTCGCCCTGGTCTTCGGCTACGTCAGCCGAAAATTCGAGCGCCAGGCGGATGTCTTCGCCGCCCGAACCATTCAAAGCGCCGCCCTGCAGCCCGCCGCCGTAAACGAAACTTCCGCCGATTTCCCGCAGAGCGCGATTGCCGTGGAAGACCCGCCGGGTGAATCCACCGCCGACCACGTCGGCCGGCGCGGCGCCGCCGTATTCTGTTCGGCCCTAGAGCGTGTCGCCGCCGTCAACAACATCCCCATCGCCGCCCGAAGCTGGTGCCACGGCTCCATCGCCAAGCGCATGCGCTACCTCGAATTCCTCAGCCGCGATTCCCGCCGCACGGCGCAGTTCGACCGGTTCATGTACCGCCTGTATCTGATACTGATCGTCAGCCTGCTGAGTTTCGGGGTTTGGACGATGTATGTGATGAAGGGGTGATGGGTTTGCGGAGATCGCGTTACACTTTGTTACGAATGTCAATCCCGTTCGGCACGGCAACTGCGATCGCTAACATAATCTTAATTTGCGCTTTTCTGGGTGTTTGGTAATAATCGCCCGTGATGGATCGGCCGCCGGACAGCATGGAGGTCCAA
>Ga0302325_10002260_pt1 | contig 46960 bp, 48 predicted proteins | sample Palsa_T0_2_FD_201948 | JGI IMG/M metagenome (GOLD analysis project Ga0302325, IMG submission 201948) | Peat permafrost microbial communities from Stordalen Mire near Abisko, Sweden - Palsa_T0_2 | ecosystem: Environmental > Terrestrial > Soil > Palsa > Peat permafrost | place: Sweden: Abisko...
CAGTGCAGACCTACCTGTATGGTGTCCTTTCGATCGCCAAGGATCACAAGCTGCGCACGCTCGCGCTCATCGGCCCCGATACCGCGTTCGGGCACTCGCTCGTCAACGCGGTACCCGAGGTCGCCCGTGGCTTCGGCCAGTCGATCGTGTACACCGAGTTCTATCCGGCGCGCGCGAACGACTTCGCTTCGGTGATCGAGAAGGTCAAGGCGGCGAATCCCGACGTGCTGCTCGCGATGGCGTTCCCCAACGACTCGATCGGCGTGCTGCGTCAGCTCAAACAGTCGAACTACGCGCCCAAGATCTTCTACGAAGCGATCGGCGCGTCCGATCCGCGCTACGTCGACAGCGCCGGCAAGGACGTCAACGGCGTGTTCTCGGTGACGGCCTGGGATCCGGACAATCCGTCGAAAGAGAACGCGCAGTTCAAGTCCAGCTATCGGGCCGAGTTCCACCGCGACCCCGACTATCACGCCGCCAGCAACTACTCCGCGCTCGAAGTTCTGGCTGCCGCCGTCAAGCGAGTGGGCTCGCTCGATCACGACAAGCTGCGCGACGCGATCTCCGACGTGCGCGTCTCGACGCTGATCGGCAATTGGCGGATCGATCCGCGCACCGGGATTCAGCTCGGCTACACCTCGTACATCCTGCAGTGGCAGAACGGCAAGCAGGTGATCGTGTACCCCGGCAACGTCGCGCACGGCAAGCCGATCGTCCCGTTCCCGTCCTGGGCGGGGCGGTGACGCGCGACGCGTAGCCGGGTGGACCGGCTGGAGGTCGTCCATCACGACGGTTACGATCCCGGCATCAACTCGCTCTTCGTGCCGGCGATCAAGGTCGCGCGCGGCCGTTTGGTGTTCATCTCCGGCGTGACCGGCGCGCCGGTCTATCACGATCACCCGCACCGGCCGGAGGTGTTCGACGCGGTCCCGCTCGACGCGGCGTCACAAGCGCGGCTCGCGTACGACCACCTTGCGCAGGCGCTGAGCGCGGCCGGCTGCACGCCGCGCGACGTCGTCTCGCTCACTCGCTACTTCACCGACATTGCCGGCGATCAAGACGCGGTGAACGCGATTCAGGGCGCGTTTTTCGGCGGCCACCTGCCGACGAGCACCACGGTCGAGGTGAAGCGTTTGGCGACCGATCCGCGGCTGCGCCTGGAGATCCAAGCGATCGCCGTCGCGCCCGACGCATAGCGTGGAGTCCTTCGTCCGGGCTCGGGTCGCGGGCGGTGAACGCGCACTCGACGGTCGCTGGTATCACTCGCCGGACGTCTTCGCCCGCGAACGCGAGCGAATCTTCGCGCGCGACTGGATCTTCGCCGGCCGGCTCGAGCAGCTCGAACGCGCCGGCGACTTCTTCACGGCGGAGGTCGCCGGCGAGAGCCTGATCCTCGTGCGCGGCGCGGACGCACGTGTTCGCGCATTCTACAACGTCTGCCGCCACCGCGGGACGCGGCTGTGCACCGAGCCGTCCGGGCGCTTCGCAGGATCGCTGCAGTGCCCGTACCACGCATGGACGTACGGGCTCGACGGCGCGCTGCTCGCCGCGCGCACGATGGCCGGCGTCGACGGCTTCGACCGAGAGGACTACCCGTTACGCGAGGCGCACGTCGCGCTGTTCGAAGGGTTCGTCTTCGTGTCGATCGCCGACCGGCCCGAGCCGTTCGATGACGCCTTCGCGCCGCTGATCGGCCGGTTCGCGCGTTGGAACGTCGGCGCGCTGCGCACGGCGCAGAGCATCGCGTACGAGCTGGCGTGCAACTGGAAGCTCATCTTCCAGAACTACTCGGAATGCTATCACTGTCCGCTGGTTCACCCGCAACTCGAGGCGCTCTCGCCGTCGGACAGCGGACGCAACGATCTGTCCGAAGGCCCGTTTCTGGGCGGCTACTCCACGCTGCTGCCCGGCGCGAGCCTGACGCGCTCGGGGACGAGCGCGCGGCCGCCGCTGGGCGATGTGGCCGGAGCCGAGTTGGAGCGCACGTACTACTACACGATTTTCCCATCGCTGCTCCTGAGCTTGCACCCGGACTACGTGATGGCGCATTACGTGATGCCGATCTCCGTCGATCGCACGCGCATCGTGTGCGCGTGGCTGTTCGATGCCGCGACGGCCGCCGCGCCGGAATTCGATCCGGCCGACGTCGTCGACTTCTGGGATCTGACCAATCGCCAGGACTGGCGCATCAACGAGCTCACCCACCAGGGCGTCGGTTCGCGCGCGTACGTACCGGGGCCGTACGCTAACGGCGAAGGACTCCTAGCGGCATTCGACCGCCACTATCTGCGCGTGATGAACGCCAAGTGAAAGCGTAGCGCGATGCGCAACGTGCTCGTCGCCGGCGGGGCCGGCGGCGTGGGCGAAGGGATCGTGCGCGCGCTGCTCGCTCAGCCGGGCCTGCGCGTCATCGTCACATCGCGCCGCGCCGAACGTCTCGCGCAGCTGCGCGAGGATGTCGGCGAGCTTGCCGATCCGCAACGGCTGATCGGGATCGTCGGCAACGCGGGCGAACCGCATGCCGCGCAGACGATCGCCGCACGCATCCGCGACGAGTTCGGGCGTCTCGACGTGGCGATCCCGTCGCTCGGCGGCTGGTGGGAGGGCGGGCCGCTGCTCGACGTCGATCCCGTTACCTGGGAGGCGGTGCGCACCGAGATGCTCGACACGCACGTCGCGTTCGCGCGGGCGTTCGTCCCCGAGCTGCTGCGCGAGCCCGGCGGAACGTATCTCGGCATCGGCGGCGGCGCCGCGTTCTTCCCCGTGCCGAACGCAAGCATCGTCTCGATCGCAGCGGCCGCGCAGCTGATGCTCACCCGCGCGCTCGCCGCCGAGCTCGCCGATCGCGACGTTCGCATCCTCGAGCTCGTCGTGAACGGCCCCGTGCGAACGCGCGAATGGGAAACCGTCGCGCAGCCCGACTGGATCACCGCCGACGAGGTCGGAACCGTGGTTGCCGACCTCGTCGAAGACCGTCCGCCGCGCTGGCCGCTGCAGCGGCGTCACGGTTCGATCCTGGTGATGAACCCTTCAGCGCGGAGCGAGACGTAACCGCAGCATCAATGTCGCACGACGCCGGCGGAGAACGTGCGGGTGCCGTTGGGGCGGCGGTACGAGCCGAGGGTGAGCGCATAGCGCGCGTCGAGCGGCACGCGCAAGTTGCCCTCGAGCGCGCCCTCGCGCAGCAGCAGGTCGACGCGCGCCGGCGCGTCCCAGGTGAGCCAGACGAGATCGCGATCGAAGCGCGCCGATTCGGCGACGGTCGCCAGCGGCCCGTATCCGTACGGTGGCGGCTCCGCCACGTCGAACGCTTCGACGTCCCGCAGCGACCACGCGCGCAACGACAACCGCGGTGCGATCTCCCATCCCAGCGACACTCCGAAGCCGCGGTTCAATCCGACCGGCGCCGCGTCGCCTTGCGCATAGGCCAGCACTTCGGCGCGCAAGCGATGACGGTCGTCGTAGGCCAGGCCGAGCTCGCCCAGCGAGTTGCGCGCTAGCGCGTAACCGGGCGTGCCGAGCGTCGAGTCGCCGAAGCCCGCGTGCAGCGTCCAGTCGTCGCTCAGCGCCGCGTTCGCGCTCAGCGACGGCAGCACCGCGAACGCGTTGGTCGCCGGCGCTTCGTACGGAAGGTCGGCGCCGTAGTCGAGCGCGACGGCCGCCGTGACGCGCACAGCGTTTCCGCGCGTCGTTCCGAGCACGAGCGCTCCGTCGCGATGTTCGGTGTCGGCGTCGCCGAGCTCGCTGCGCTCGTCGCGCCAGCGCAAACGCACCGAGATTGCGTCCGGACCGCGGCCCGCCGCGTCGAGAATCGCTTCAGCGACGCTGCCGTTGTCGGCGGTGTCGGTCAGCGCGTCGGCGTTCGATTCGGTGACGTCGAAGCGCGCCGCCAGATCGGTCCGTTGCGTCGCCGCGTGCAGCTCGAGACCGGCACCCTCGTAGTGCGTCCCCGGCGCGTCGCCGACCAGCGCGACGGCCGTCGCCTGCACCGGGCCGAGCTCGGCGCTGCCGTGCGCCGCGACGAGGCGCCGCACGCCGTCGGCATCCCATGACGTGGCCAGCAACCCGGCCGGATCGTTGCCGGCCGAGAGCGCGGCGTCGCGATCGGTCAACCGGTCCGAATCGGTTCGGTCGAACAGCCGCGCGTCGACGATCCCGCCGCCCGCGCGGTCGCCGTACCAGATCGCATCGAGCGGATCGGTGACACCGATCGCGCCGAAGCTGTGAGCGGGCAGCAGGCTGGAGACGTCGGCACCGTCGCCCAGCCGGTAGAACGGCAGCCCCTCGACCGTCGTGACGCCATGCCCGAAGTCGTTCCAGCGGTCGCTGATCGAGCCCGGGAACGCGACGCGGTACGGCGCGACCTCGGCGACGGCGCTCAGCGTCCCGGCCGGCAGCGCGGCGACGTCGGCGGCCGACGGTACGAGATCCGCCGCGCGATGGCGGCGCACGATCGCCGTGATCGCCGAGCCGTCGGCAGGAACGGGGATCCGCAGCGGGTCGGCATAGCGCGCGACGATCACGACCGCCGCGGGGCGCGTCGCGGTCGACAGCGCGAACGTGCCGTCGGCGCCGCTGCGGTCGCGGGCCAGCACGGTTCCTCGCCCGTCGAGAGCAGTGACCGACGCCCCGGCGACGACCGCGCCGTCTTGGTCGCGCAAGGCGCCGACTACCAACTCGTCCGCCAGCGCCGGCGCCGCTGCGAGCAGGAGCGCGGCCAAAACACCCAGCTTCAGGAAGATTTCACGTGCGCGCGGTACGATCGACCGTATGGGGCACTTCCTGCGCTGGGCGATCGCCGGGGTACTCGCGCTCGGCGCGTGTGCCGGCGCCGCCGTGGGCGCCGAGATGCTGCTCGGCGATCCCGCGTCGCTGGCGACCAGCTCGCCGCCGGCGCTGCTCGGCCCCATCACGGAGCTCGGCCGCACCGGCTGGGACTGCGCGCCGGAACGGGCCGCCACCGCGCGGACGGCGACGTCGGCGGGGCTGCCGCACGACTGAGATGCGGAACTGGATCATTGCCGCGTCGCTGCCGGCTTTTGCTGCGGCCGCGGCGGTCGCAACATCGGCTCAGACATATTCCGGGCCGACGCCCCAACCGCGCTCGACCGATCCCGGCGCGCTCGTCGCGCAAGCCCACAGTCGCGAAGTGCACGAACGCTTCATGCGCGGCGTCGCGGCCGAGGAACGCAGCGATTGGGGCGCCGCCGTGCAAGAGTTCACCCGCGTCGTCGCGCTCGATCCGCCGGAGCCGAAGGGGTCGTCGGCATGCTACGATCTCGCGCTGGCGCAGACGCATCTCGGCCGGGACGACGCGGCCGTTGCGCTGCTCGAAGAGGCCCTCCATCGTGATCCGCGTTTCGCGGCGGCGTCCGCGAACCTCGTAGCGATCGAGCTGCGGCGCGGCGATCTGAGCGGTGCTCGCCGGGCCGCGGAACGCTACATGGCCCTCGCACCCGGCTCCGTGCTGGCACGCTACGGGCGCGGTTTGGCGGCGCTGCGGGCCGGCGATCTGGCCACTGCCCGCGACGACTTCCGCGCGCTGATCGACGCCGATCCCACCTATGCGACCGCGCACTACGATCTGGCGATCGTCGAGCTGCGCGCCGGACGCGACGACGCTGCGCGAGCCGAGCTCGAGCACGCGCTCACGCTCGCGCCGAACTACGCGCGCGCGAGCTTCGCGCTGGGCACCGTGCTCGTGCGCGCCGGGCGGCCGGCCGACGCGCGCATCGCGTTCGACCGCTGCGCGCACGACGCGGAGGATCCGGCCTTGCGCGCGCTCGCGATCGATCTTCGCGATCGGCTCTAGCTCGAGCCGAACGGTCGGACAACGGTGCCGCTGCAGCGCGCGGCGAAAGGTCTCGGCGTGCGCATTTTGGTGATCGAAGATCAGCGCGAGATCGCCGACGCAATCCGGTCCATGCTGGAACGGCAGCGCTACGCGGTCGACGTCGCGAGCGACGGCGAGAGCGGCTACGACATGCTGCTGCGCGGAACGTACGATGGCGCGGTGGTCGACGTCGTGCTGCCCGGCCGCGATGGATTCACGATCTGCCGCGAGGCGCGCGCCGAAGGAATCGCGACTCCGGTGCTGTTCCTCACCGCGCGTGACGCCGTCGAGGATCGCGTGCGCGGGCTCGACGCCGGAGCCGACGACTATCTCGTCAAGCCGTTCGTCGAAGACGAGCTGCTGGCGCGGCTGCGCGCGCTGCTGCGCCGCGGCGCGCTGCCGATTCGCTCGACGCTCGAAGTCGGTGACTTGGTCGTCGATCGCGGCGCGCGCGCGGTACGCGTGTCAGGCCGCGAGGTGTCGCTCGGGGCGACCGAGTTTCGGCTGCTCGAGTACCTGGCGGCCAACGCCGGGATCGCCGTCACCCGCGCGCAGATCCTCGAGCGAGTGTGGGGCGACGATTTCGACGGTTCGAGCAACGTCGTCGACGTCTACGTGAGCGCGGTGCGCAAGAAGCTCGCCGCGGTCGGCGTGCGCAACCGCATCGCCACCGTGTGGGGAGTCGGTTACTCATTGCACGCGTAGTCGCGCGCCTGTGCGCGTCGTATCTCGGCGTGCTGGTGGTCTTGCTGCTTGCGCTCGACGCGGCGGCGTTCTGGTACCTGGCGGGGCGCGAGCACGATCTGGTCGAGCCGCTGCTGGGCACGCCGGTCGGACAGACGGTCTACGCCATCGCGCTGCGCCGCGACGCGCTGGCGCTCGCGCTGCTCGATCTGCCGTTGCTCGTCGTGTGCGGCATCGCGTCGTACGCACTGGCGGTCGTGTCGGTGCGGCCGCTGATCGAGGCCCGCGAGCGGGAGGCGCGCTTCGCCGCGGAGGCCGCGCACGAGCTGCGCACACCGTTGGCGCGCATCGCCGGGCTCGCGCAGAGCGGACGCCGCGTCGCCGATCCGGCCGCGCGCGACGACGCGTTCGACCGCATCATCGCGACCGCCATCGACGCGTCGGGAACGATCAGCGATCTGCTCGCGCTGGTGCGCGAGGAACGCGTCGCGCCGAAGCTGTCGGAACCGGTCGACCTCGGCGCGGTCGCGCGAACCACCGTCGATGCGGCCCAGCACGGCGGCGTCGCCTACGACGTGCGCGTGCAAGACGGCTGCTGGGTCGAAGGCGACGAGCGCCGGCTGCGCCGGCTGGCGCAGAACTTGCTCGAGAACGCGGCCCGTCACGCGCGCGAGCGTGTGACCGTCGGCGTTGCGCGCGACGGCGTGCTCGTCGCGCTGAGCGTCGAGGACGACGGGCCGGGCGTGCCGGCCGAAGTTCGCGAGCGCATCTTCGAGCGCTTCGTGCGCGGGGACGACGACGAACGCGGCAGCGGTCTGGGGCTGGCGATCTGCCGCGCGATCGCGCGCGCTCACGGCGGCGACGTCGCGCTGGAAGGACGCAGCCGCTTCGTCGCGCGGCTGCCGCGCTTCGAGCCGGCCTGAAACTCGGCGGGCCCGGCCGGCGTCGTGAGGATCATGCTGGCAACGACGCCCTACGAATACATCGTGGTCGAAACGGGGAACGACGGCGTCGCCGTCGTCACCATGAACCGGCCCGAGAAGCGCAACGCGCTCTCGCTCGACGTGATGCGCGAGCTCACCGCGGCCTTCGACGCGATCGGCGCCGACCGCGGCGTCAAGGCCGTGATCCTGCGCGGGAACGGGCCGGCGTTCAGCGCGGGGCACGATCTGCGCGAGATGCTCGGCCGCAGCGTCGACGAGCACCGCCGCACCTTCGACGCCTGCGTGCGGCTGATGGAGAAGATTCAGTCGATCCCGCAGCCGGTGATCGCCGAGGTCGCGGGAATCGCCACGGCAGCGGGCTGCCAGCTGGTCGCGACCTGCGATCTCGCGGTCGCCTCGAGCGGTGCCAGCTTCGCGACGCCCGGCGTGAAGATCGGCCTGTTCTGCACCACGCCGATGGTCGCGCTGACCCGCGCCGTCGGTCGCAAGCGCGCGATGGAAATGCTGCTCACCGGCCGGCCGATCGACGCCGCGACCGCGGCCGACTGGGGACTGGTCAACAGCGTGGTCGCCCCCGAACGGCTCGAAGCCGAGACCCGCGAGCTGGCGCACCGGATCGCGTCCTCGGCGGGGTTCGTGGTCGGCCTGGGCAAGGCGGCGTTCTACGCCCAGATCGACCTCGACCAGCCCAAGGCATACGCGTACGCCAAAGAGGTGATGTCGATGAACGCGCTGGCCGCGGACGCCCAGGAAGGGATGGATGCCTTCGTCTCCAAGCGGCCTCCGGTCTGGCGGACTTAGCCGTTCTAGCGCACCTAGGCGGTCAGGCAGTTTTTGCGCCGGGGCCGCCCGCGGCAAGGAATTCGGCCCGAGGGCTCCAATTTATCCGCAGTCGCTGGTGAGTGTGGGCTTGCGTCGTGTGACGCAGTAGTGATCGTCGCCCACACCCGGTAGTAGGGCAACCTGCTACGCGACGGCAACATGGCCCGCTTCACTGCGGGCCGTGTTGTTTTTTTGGGGCCGGCGGCGACCGAGCGGTTCCGGCCGCTTCCCGGCGAAGACGCGGCCCGGTGTCCCAACGACAACCTCAGGACAAGACCTACCGCCGTTTTCTGCTGGCAGTTCTGATCGTCGGTCTGCTCGCGTGCCTGACGGTCGCGATTCGGCGCGAACGGCACGAGCTTCGCGCGAACCGCGTCGAGATCGTGATGGACGATCAGGACTTCCAGTCCCTCGCGCGCTCCTACGCGTACGACCAGCGCGCGTTCTTGATCGCCCTGCGCCGCGCGGGCCTCACCTCGCTGGCGGTGCAGGAAGAGCTCGGTGGTCAGGTGTCGAGCGCGCCGGAGGCGGCATTTTATGCCGGCACCGCACTGCTCGATCAAGCGCGACTGACGGGTTTCCGCGATCCGGTGTTCGCCAAGCTCGCGGTGCACGGCATTCGCAGCGACGAGGTCTATCTCGTCGCGTACGACGCGGCGACCGCGGCCCGCTACGAGCGGCAGCTGCCGCTGAAGTTCTCGCGGCGGGCGGTTCGCGTGCTGCGCTCGGCGCTGCCGGAGGTGTTCGCGATCCGCACCCAGCCCGACTATTTCGGGACGGTCGGGCTCGGGATGCCCGGCGATCGGCTGGCACTGGCGCGCGAGCTCGGCCTGGCGCTCGTGCCGCGGCTGCAGAACGACGAGCGGTTCGGCGCCCCGCAGATCGACGCGCTGCTGCGCGATGCCGTCGATCACAACCACGCGCACACCGTCGTGTTCTTTGGTTTGCGCAATCAAGTGCTCGGATATCCCGACGCGATCGACGCCACGGCGGACGCGATGCGCCGACTGAAGCTGAACTTCGGCACCATCGAGACGTACGATCCCAAGCAGGACCAAGCCGGCAACGAGTCGCTCGCCAAGGATCTGCCGTATCAAACCGTGCGCGTGCAAGCGATCGCGAAGCTCGAGCTCGACAAGCTGCGGCCCGAAGAGATCGTGCAGCGCTACGATCTCGGCGTTCGCGAGCGCAACGTTCGGGTGGTCTACCTGCGGCCCTTCGGGCACCAGTGGGCCGGGCGTTCGATCGAGGCAACCAACGTCGAGCTGGTGCGTGAGATCGCGCAGGGGATTCGCGCCGCGGGGCTGCGGGTCGGCCCGGCGACGCCGTTCGAACGTTTCGAGACGCCGTGGTGGGAGATCGCGCTCGCGTCGCTGGCCGTACCGGCGATCGTGTTGCTGGTGCTGCTCGAGCTCGGGATCGGCGACCGGCGCTGGGCGGTGGCGATCGCGGTCGTCGCGATCAACGTGCTGCTGGTGGTGGCGGGCTTCGCGGTGCACCACGATATGGCGGTGCGCAAGCTGCTCGCGCTGATCGGCGCCATCGCTTTTCCCGTCGCCGGCTTTCTCGCCATCGCGCCCGCGCTGCGAGCGCCGCGCGCGCCGTCGACCGGGGACGCAATCCTCGACGGCTTGCGCGTGCTGGCGATCGCGACGCTGGTGACGCTGGGCGGCGCGCTGGTCGTGGTCGGCTTGCTCTCGACGCCGCTGACGATGCTCGAGGTCGACCGTTTCAGCGGCGTGCGGCTGGTGTTGATCGCGCCGCCGCTGCTGTTCCTGCTGCTGTATGTCTTCGTGCCGCGCTGGGGCGCGAACCTCACGCCGCGGCGGCTCGCCGAAGCGCCGGTCACGATCTTGCAGCTGGTGGCGGGGATCGTCGTGCTCGGCGCGGGCTACCTCGTCCTGGTGCGCAGCGGGAACCAGAGCGACATCGCGCCGTCGAGTTTCGAGCTCGCGCTGCGCGCGCACCTGACGACGCTGCTGCAGGTGCGGCCGCGCTTCAAGGAGTTCGTGGTCGGCTTTCCCGCGCTGATGCTCGCGGCGACGCTGGTGCCGAGCGACCGGGCGCGCTGGGGCTGGCTGTTCGCGCTGGCCATCGGCGTCGGCCTCGGCGACGTGGTCGACACGTTCTCGCACCTGCACACCGCGCTGGCCGTCTCGGTGCTGCGCTTGGTCAACGGCGCGGTGATCGGTGCGGTGATCGGCGCCGTCGCCATCATCGCGTATCGCCGCTTTCGGCCCACCGGCGGGACGTGACGCTCGACGCTCGGGCGACCGCCTCGTTCGCGCCGCGCTTTCTGCTCAGCGGGTATTACGGTTTCGGAAATGTCGGAGACGAGGCACTCTTGCAGGTGATCGTGGAGCGGCTGCGCGCGCGCTGGCCGGCCTGCGCCGTCGACGTGCTGTCCGGCGATCCCAGCGGCACGGCACGAACCTACGGCGTCGAGGCGACGCCGCGCATGGACCTCGGCCGCGTGCGAGCCGCAGTCGACCGGGCCGACGTCGTCCTGTCGGGCGGCGGCGGCTTGCTGCAGAACGTCACCAGCCTGCGCAGCCTCGTCTACTACGCCGGCGTGATCCGGGCCGGAATCCGGGCCGGCAAGCCGACGATGATCTTCGCGCAATCGATCGGTCCGCTCGATTTCTGGGGACGCGCCATCGTGCGGGCGTTCTGCAAGGGGATCGCCGGCGCGACGGTACGGGACGAGCGCTCGCGCGCGCTGCTGTCGTCGCTGCTCCCCGGCGTGGCGGTCGAGCGCAGCGCCGATCCGGTGTTCCTGCTCGAGCCGACCGGCGAACCGCTCGATCTCGCCGCCGAAGGGCTGGCCGGCGACGGCGGGCCGCTGGTGGTCGTCTCGGTGCGCAAATGGCAAGGCGCCGACGCGACGTCGCGCGCGCTGGCCGGCGTCGTCGACCGGCTGGCCGCCGTATACGATGCGCGGGTCGCGTTCTTGCCGATGGGCGGACCGTCTGACGCCGAGGTGGCGACGACCATCATCCGGCGCTGCGCCTCGACCCCGGTGCTGCTGCCCGAGTACCCGCTCGGCCATGCGGCGCAGATCATCGGCCGTGCGTCGCTGGTGATCGGGATGCGGCTGCACGCGCTCATCATCGCCTCCCGCTTGGGCATCCCGTTCCTGGCGCTGCCTTACGACCCGAAGGTGACCGGGCTGCTCGAAGACCTGCGCTATCCCGTCGCGCCGCTGTTCGTGCCCGGCCAACCGCTGCCGCCGGCCGCCGAGCTCGACCGGCGGGTCGACGAGGCATGGTCGCGCCGGGACGAGCTCGCCGCCCACCTGCTCAGCGTGCGACCGCAGATCGCGCAACTTGCCGAACGCAACTTCGACGTTTTGAACGATCTCGTGACAAAAGGGAGAGGCTGAGCACTTCCGACGACGAATCGGGTTCGTCCCCGATGCGGCAGACTCTGACTCTCGGTCGTCTGTTCGACATTCGCGTAGGCGTGCACGTTTCGTGGCTCGCCGTTTACGCGTTCATGACGCTTGCGCTCGCGCGAGGGCTCGGAATGCTGCCGCAGCCCGAGGCGTACGTGCTCGGCGCGGCTTGCGCGCTCGCGCTCTTCGCCAGCGTCGTCGCGCACGAGCTCGCTCACGCGCTGGTCGCCCGGCGCTTCGGCGTGCGCACCGACGCGATCACGCTGTTCCTGTTCGGCGGCGTGGCGACGCTGGAAGAAGAGCCCGCGTCGCCGCGCGCCGACGCGCTCATCGCGCTGGCGGGTCCGGTGCTCAGCGGGCTGCTCGCCGTCACGGCGCTGGTCGTCGTCGTGGGCGCCGAACGGGTCATCGCGCACGGACCGGTGCGCGACGCGCTCGGCGCCCTCGGAACGTACGTCGTCGTCGCCAATGCGGTGCTGGCCGCGTTCAACGTCATCCCGGCCTATCCGATGGACGGCGGGCGCATTCTGCGCGCGCTGCTCTGGAAGCGCCTGTGCGATCGCGCGGTCGCGACGCGGATCGCCTCGCGGGTCGGCATCGCCTTTGCCCTGCTGCTTGTCGCCGTCGGCGTGTTCGTCGTCGCGGCGACCCACGACGTGGTGTACGTTTGGTACGCGGTCCTAGGCGCGTTCCTCCTTCGCCAGGGGTGGTCGCAGGAGCGAGCGGCGGCAGCCTCGGAGCCGGCGCGCAACGCGGACATTCCGGCCGCAGCGTAGCCACTCGTGTTTCGAACGCTGCTGCATCGTTGCGCGCTGATCGCGATCGTGGCCTCGCCCGTCGTCCCCGCCCCCGCCCTGGCGGGCGACATCAACCCGTGCGCGCTTGTCCCCGACGACCTCGTCACGGCGCTCACCGGCGCACCCTCGACGTCGGTGCGGGACAAAGCGAAAGCGGTGGGTTCCGACGAGCAGGACACGTGCCACTATGCTGGGGGACCGGCGGATACGTTCGTTGTTTCCTCCCATGCCGATCCGGCACAGTTTGCCGACATCGCGGCACGGCCGCAGGTTCAACCGCTCGCCGGCCTTGGCACGGAAGCGCTCTGGTGGAGTAAGGCCGGTGTGATCTGTGCGCTCAAGAACGGCCATTACATCTCGATGAACTACAGCGGCGACGCGACGAAGGCGGCACCTTCCCCGGTATTCCTCGCCGCGGCGAAGGCGGCCGTCTCCAAACTTTAGCCGCGCGGGGGGAGGCGCGCACGGTCGCGCCCGAATCCTGAGCGTTCGATGTCCGAAACCACCGCGCGCGATTATCGTTCGACCCTGAACCTGCCCAAGACCGACTTCCCGATGCGGGCCGAGCTCCCCAAACGCGAGCCGGCCCGCGTCGCGTGGTGGGCGGAGCACGGGACGTATCTGCGGCGCTTGGCGTCCAATCGTGCGGCCGGGGGCGCGCCGTTCGTCCTGCACGACGGGCCGCCGTACGCGAACAACGACCTGCACATGGGGACCTTCCTCAACCGCGTTCTCAAGGACGCGCTGGTGAAGATCCACTTGCTCGACGGCGAGTATTCGGACTTCGTCCCGGGCTGGGACATGCACGGGCTGCCGATCGAACGCGAAACGCTCGCCCACTTCAAGCTCGACTTCCGCGCCGCCGATCCGATCGAGCTGCGGCGCGCCTGCCGCGAGCGCGCGCTGTACTGGCTCGACCGCCAGCGCGATCAGATGCTGCGCATGGGGACCGGCTTCGGCCGGTTCGACGATCCGTACATGACGATCGCGCCCGCCTTCGAGGCAACGATCGTCGAGACGCTCGCCGACCTGGCCGAGAACGACTACCTCTACAAGGGACTGCGCTCGACGCTGTGGTGCATCTACGACGAGACGGCGCTGGCCGAGGCCGAGATCGAGTACAAGGACCACACCTCGCCGTCGATCTACGTCCGCTTTCGGGCGAACGACGCGCAGCGTGTGGCGTTGCTCGAACGGTTCGGACTCGATGACGACGGGACGCCGCTGTCGGTCGCGATCTGGACCACGACGCCGTGGACGCTTCCCGCCAACGTCGCGATCGCGTTCAAGCCCGACGCCGTCTACGGCGTCTATCGCAGCGGCGGCGAGGACCTCATCTTCGCGCGCGATCTCGCCGACCAGATGAGCGCGCGGTTGAAGACCGGCGCTTCGGTCAGCTCGGAACAACCCGTGCTGCGCGGCGAGCTCGAGGGCGCCGCGCTCGAAGGCCTGGCGGTGCGCCATCCGTTCCTCGATCGCGATTCGGCGCTGGTGACGGCCGGCTACGTCGAGCTCGAGACCGGGACCGGCGCGGTGCACACCGCGCCGGGGCACGGCGAGGACGACTTCGAGACCGGCGTTCGTTATGGGCTGCCGATCATCAATCCGGTCGACGCCGGCGGCCGCTTCACTGTCGAAGCGGGGCCATACGCCGGGCTGCAGATCTTCGATGCCAACGCGCGCATCGTCGAGGATCTGCGCGTGTCGGGCGCGTTGATCTCGGCCGAGTCGTACGACCACAGCTACCCGCACTGCTGGCGATGCAAGAACCCGGTCGTGTTCCGCGCGACGGCGCAGTGGTTCATCGGGATGGACCGTAAGCAGCTGCGCGAGCGCGCCGAGGCGGCGGTACACGACGCCAAGTGGCATCCGGCCTGGGGCGAGACGCGGATGTCGCAGATGGTCGGCAACCATCCCGAGTGGTGCGTCTCGCGCCAGCGCGTGTGGGGAACCCCGATCCCGGCGGTCGTCTGTACCGCCTGCAACGAGTCGGTGCTCGATCCGCAGCTGGCGCGCAACTTCGCGCGCGCGATGCGCGCGCGCTCCTTCGACGAAGGCAACGCGTCGGATCTGTGGTGGACCGAACCGCTGGCGGCATTCGCGCCGCCGGGGTTGACCTGCGCCAAGTGCGGCGGAACCGCCTTCGACAAAGAGCACAACATCGTCGACATCTGGTTCGAGTCCGGCGTCACCTGGCGGGCAGTGCTGGTCGAGCGCGGGATGAAGTTTCCCGCCGACGCGTACCTCGAAGGCGGCGACCAGTACCGCGGCTGGTTCCGCTCGAATCTGATCACCTCGGTCGCGACGCGCGGCGTCGCGCCCTACGAACAGGTGATCTCGTACGGCTGGGTGGTCGATGAGCACGGCCATGCGATGCACAAGTCCACCGGCAACTACATCGCGGTCGAAGACGCGATCGCCAAGTACGGCGCCGACCTGCTGCGGCTGTGGGCCGCGTCGACCGACGTCTTCGTCGGCGACGTGCGCTTGGGCGCGCAGCTGCTCGACAACGTCTCGAACGTCTACCGCAACCTGCGTAACCGGCTGCGCTTTCTGCTCGGGCTGTTGAACGATCTCACGCCCGAGGCGGTTGTCCCGCGCGAGCGGATGGAGCCGCTCGACCAGTTGGCGCTCGACGCTGTCGACGCGTGGGCGCGCGAGGTCGTCGGCCACTACCGCGCGTTCGACCTGCACGCGGCGTATCTGGCGATCCAGCGTTTCGCCGAGGAAGACCTGTCGGCGTTCTACGGCGACGCGCTCAAGGACCGGCTCTACTCCTCGGCGCCGAACGCGCCGCGCCGGCGCAGCGCGCAATCGGCGTTACTGGAGACGTTCCGCACGCTCAGCGTGCTGCTCGCGCCGATCCTGTCGTTCACAGCCGAGGAGGCCTGGCAGTCGCTGCCCGAATCGCTGCGCGGCGCCGACGAGTCGGTCTTCGACGTCGCGTTCCCGCGCGTCGAGTCGATCGACGAGGATGCGCTTGCGACCTGGGCGCTGCTGAAAACGCTGCGCGCGCAGGTCGCGGCGAGCGAGGGAATCCGCGACTACCAACTCGACGCGGCGGTCGACGTTCCGCCGGAGTTCTACCCGCGCTTCGCCGCGCTCGGCGATGGATTGCGCGAAGCGCTCGTCGTGTCGTCGCTCCGCGGGCTCACATCGTCGCCCGCAAGCAGCAACGGCGACGTCGGGTCACCGGCGGCCGGCGCACGAGTCGAGCTCTTTCCCGCCGCCGGCGAGAAGTGTCAACGCTGCTGGAAGTATCTCCCGCTCGGCAGCGACCCGGAGCACCCGACGCTCTGCGCGCCTTGCGCCGAAATCGTTCGAGAGCTCGAGGCCGCCGCTCAGCGAGGCTAGTGCGCGTCGGGATGCGCGTCGCGCCACTTCCAGTAGAATGCCTGTTCGCCTTTGTTGGATTTGTTGAAGTCGTGATACTTCTCGTGGCGCATACTTAGGAACGTTTGCCAGGGGTGATTTTCGTGGGTGGTCCACATGTGTCGGGCCTACATCCGTTGATGGTTTCGGTCGTGATCTTGCGCGTCGACTGCCGCGGGTAGAAGCAGCGACATCCCCATCAGGAAGGCGATACAGAAACGTATCATGATTTCACTCCCATGACGGTTCATTTCGGCAGCTTGAGCGTGCCGGAACCGTCGAATCGCTGCGCTCCGAGTCGTCCCGCTCCCGTCTCCCTCAGTCTTGAGCAACCGAGCCGAGGTTGCAGCATATTCCCTCAGGCCGCCGGCTCGGTCGCGGCGAGCTTCCAGCTCGTTCTTGCCGCTCCCCTCGCGCAACGGCACGCCTTTCTCGACGAGCTCGGTGAGATCGCGCACTGCCGTGTCCTACGACATCTTTGGCAGCGTGGCATACTTGGCGGTCGTGAGCTTCCCGCGAAAATCGTCGAGCAGCATCGCGATGACGCGCGCCGATTGCTCTCCTGAAATCACAGTTCCAGTCTGCGCTCTGCTGGGAGCGAAGAATAACTACACATCCGGCGAGTCCCCCTCGGATTGATCGATTTGGCTATACTTTCGGAAGGCGTCGACGTAAGGACGCACTCCTTCAAGGATCGCCGCAGCCCCAAAGGCAGCCAGCGTTCCGAGGACCAGCAGGAGAACGTCACGTAGTTGCTCCCTTCGCTCCGATCTCCAAGAGAGCCTTACGATGTCTGATTCACTAACGCGGGCTGAGAGTCTGTCCGTCGGCGTGCCGTAGTCGAAAACTGGAGAGTCTGCATCGCGCAAATCACAGTGCACGGTATAGGGGATAAGCTTCTCGCCTGCTCGATTCAGTAGTGATCGGTCCTTGTCTAAGGTATCGCGGTATTTGTCAACATTGCCGAAGTCGTAGCTAAAGTATAGCTGCCGGTCTGCAAACGTGGTCTTTGTTGGCTCGACGTCGAGCGGAAGGAAAATTGTGACTCTCTTAAATTGGTGGCGCCAGAGTGTGTATACGATACCTCTATTGTTGGAATCTTGCCATACGCGCACGTCGTCACTCTCGAGATTGCCATTCAGGTCGTAGTGATCTTCGTTGGGTTCACTTTGCATTACAGCTGTCGGAGGTTTTACACCATTGACTTCGAGTGCTGACCCGGCGGGCACAGTAGTCACATCGACCCTAAGAAAGGCGTGACCGATCCTCTGATGCGGTTCGTCGAAGCCACCGTCGGTGAACGAAACGTTGACTTCCGAGGTGTGCCAGTGAGGCCGGTTGTCCTCCGGTCGCAGAAAGCCAACGCTTGTAACGCGGAACCCAGGCGCTTGAACCCGTGTGAGCGTCCATCCAACAAAGGCGACAATCAGAAGCAGCATGGTTCCGATCGCGAACCAGATGTTGTTCGCGAGGAGCCGCGAGAATCGATATCGCGCTCCTCTCGATGGGAGCGACTTTTCTTGTCCGGTAGGCATCGCTGTCCACTCCTGAGACGATTCAGCAGCGACCCCTATTACTTGGATCCCTCATACGAAGTAGTCGCTGCTCACAGGAAGATCCCGTCCGTATTCCCACCCTGCAGACGCGCCGCCTTGCATGCGCAGGAGAACGCCTCCGGGTTCCGGCGGAAGACCGGCCAGGCTAGGTCCGCCCCTAATTCACACCGCATCGCCTGCGGAGCATGATACGATGATTCTCCGCAGGAATTGCGGAGAGCGGCGCCGTTCAGATGGGCTTGCTACAGCCTATCGGAAATTGCTACAAGAGCCACAGACCATGCCTCTCTCTTCAGCGTCCCCTGGCGTAGCGGTTCATGCTTTGCGACGCCTCGCCGATCGCTGGCAGCTGACGGGCTCCGAGGTCGCGAGGCTCTTGGGCCTTCGCGAACGGGCGGTTCGAAGGATGTATCAGGACCCGGTGCGGGCCAGCCTCCCCGCAGACGTGAGGGAGCGCATCGCGAACCTCATCGTGATTTCGGAGGACCTCGCGGCGCTGTTCGGGCCCGGCGAGATTGCTGATGGCTGGGTTCGGCGGCCGAACTCCCATTTTGGCGATGAGCCGCCGCTACGCAGGATGATGAGCGGGCTCATGGAGGACCTCATCGAGGTCCGCCGCTACCTCGATGTCGCTCGCGAGGAACTCTAACCGGTTGAAGCTACCTAAGCACGTCACACGACGCGCTAAGCTCGTCCGGGCGCCGTTGCGCTGATTGCTGCGGCGGTTACCGGTTGCATTCGTGCGATAACTGCGTCGGCGAACGACTCGGTCGACACGGCGTGGTCGGGGTCGTCGAGATCGGACGTGCAGGGGCCGGCGGCGAGGTTTTCGGTGACGGCGGTCTCGATGCGGCGCGCCGCGTCGTCGTCGCCCAGGGAGAAGCGCGCGAGTAGGGCAGCCGAGAGGATCGCGCCGCACGGGTTCGCGATGCCGCGGCCGGCGAGATCGGGTGCGGTGCCGCTGATTGGCTCGTAGATGCCGAATCCACGTGCGTCGGGATCGCCGCCGAGGGCGGCGCTGGAGGCGGTGCCGATCGTGCCGGTGATCATCGCGGCTTCGTCCGACAGGATGTCGCCGAACATGTTCTCGGTGACGATCACGTCGAACGCGCGCGGATCGCGGACCAGCTGCATCGCAGCGTTGTCGACCAGCATGTGGTCCAACGCGACGTCCGGGAACTCGCGCGCGACCTCAGTGGTGATGCGCCGCCAGAGCTGCGAGCTCATCAGGACGTTGGACTTGTCGATCGACGTCACGCGGCGGCGGCGCGTGCGGGCGAGCGCGAAGGCGAAGCGCACGATGCGCTCGATCTCGAAGTCGCGGTATATCAGGCCGTCGCGCGCGGTCAGCACGCCGTCCTCGCGTTCGAGGCTCTTCGGCCCGAAGTACAGTCCGCCGGTCAGCTCGCGCACGATGACCAGGTCCATCCCGCGCACGAGTTCGGGGCGCAGCGGCGAGCGCGACTCGAGGCCGGGAAATGCGAACGACGGGCGCACGTTCGCATACAAGCCGAACGCCTTGCGCAGCCCGAGGATCGCCGCTTCGGGTCGCTGGTCGGGCGTGAGGTCCTCGAAGCCGGGACCGCCGACGGCGCCGAACAAGATCGCGTCGCTGGCGCGCGCGAGCGCCAGCGTTTCGTCGGGGAGCGGCGTGCCGCGCGAGGCGATCGCCGCTGCGCCGACCGGGGCTTCCTCGAACGTGCACGACGGGATCGCCGTGCGCAGCACGCGCACGGCGGCGGCGGTCACCTCCGGCCCGATCCCGTCGCCCGGCAGGACCGCGATGCGGCTCAACGCGCGGCTTCCCACTCCCGTACCGACGGAATCTTCGAGGCGAGATACTTGAGGACGCCGCCGCCGAGCACGAACTGCTTGCGCAGCGGGTCGAGCGCGAACGAGATCGGCTCGCCGCCGTCCGCGCTCAGCGTCTCGTTGTCGACGTCGATCGCAATCGTGCGCGCGCCCATCAGCTCGTCGACGGTCTCCTGCGACAGCACGACCGGCACGACACCGTTGTTATACGCGTTCTCGTTGAAGATGCGGGCGAAGCTCGGCGCGATCACCGCGCGAAAGCCGCGCCCGAGCAGCGCCCACGCGGCGTGCTCGCGCGACGACCCGCAGCCGAAGTTCTCGCCGGCGACGACGATCGAGGCTCCGGGATGCAGCGCCAGCAACCGCGCGCCGTCGGGCATCCCCTCGAAAAGGTGCTCGCCCATCCCGTCGGCGTCGATGCGCGTGAGATAATGTGCCGGAATAATCTGATCGGTGTCGATGTTCGCGCGCGGGATCGGCAGCACGCTGCCCTCGACGATCATGCCAGCACCACTGCGCGGGCGGTGATCTCCGATGGGGAGGCGATGCGGCCGAGAATCGCGGACGCTGCGACGACGGCGGGTGCGGCGAGGTGGACGCGGCCGCCGTCGCCCATGCGGCCGGGGAAGTTGCGGTTCGACGATGAGACGCAGCGCGTTCCGGCCGCCAGCACGCCCATCGACATCCCGAGGCACGGGCCGCACGACGAGTGCGTCCACAGCGCGCCGGCGTCTTGGAAGATGTCGTGCAAGCCTTCGCGCTCGGCTTGGCGCCGCACGGCCTGCGAGCCGGGCGTGATGATCGTCGGCACGCTGACCTGTTGTCCGCGCATCACCGCCGCGGCCGCGCGCAGATCGCCGATCCGCGAGTTCGTGCACGAGCCGATGAAGGCCTGATCGATCGCGATGCTGCGCAGCGCCTGACCGGGCTTGAGGTCCATGTACGCCAGCGACTCGGCCGGTGCGTCGAACGGCACCGTGCCGTCGATCCGCGAGTTCTCGCCGGGATTCGTTCCCCACGACACCACCGGACGGATCGTGCTCGCATCGATGGTGACCGTCGCCGCGTACTCGGCGTCGTCGTCGGCCTGCAGCGCTTCCCAGCCGGTCGGCGCGCATGGCGTCGTCGCGAGGTACGCCGCAGTCGTCGCGTCGGACGCGATGATCCCGGTCGTCGCGCCGGCTTCGATCGCCATGTTGCACAGCGTCATACGCTGTTCCATGTCGAGCGCGCGCACCGCTGAGCCGGTGTATTCGAGCACGTAGCCGGTGCCGCCGCGGAAACCGATCGTCGCGATCACCGACAGCGTGAGGTCCTTCGCCGTCGCGTCGGGCGGCAGCTGACCGGTGATCTCGATGCGCATCACCTTCGGGCGCTGTAGGATCAAACAGCCGGCCAGCATCGCACCGGCCTGCGCCGTCGTCCCGATGCCCAGCGCGAACGCGCCCAGCGCGCCGAGCGTGCAAGTGTGGCTGTCGCCGCAGCAGACGGTCATCCCCGGCGTCACGTAGCCGCGCTCGGGCACGAGCACGTGACAGATCCCGTTGTTGCCGATGTCGTGGAAGCGGATCCCGTGCCGCTTGGACCAGGTGCGCACCGTCTGCGCCTGGATCGCGGTCGCCGCGTCCTTGGCGGGCGCGACGTGATCGATCATCGAGACGATGCGCTCGGGAGCGTAGAGCTTGTCGTCGAAGTCCTTTTCGATCGCGATCGCGCCCGGCGGCGTCGTGATCTCGTGCGCGACGACGAGATCCATGAACACCAGTGCGTTTCCGCCGGGCAGCTGTTCGACGACGTGCGCGTCCCAGAGCTTGTCAAACAACGATCGCTTCATGCGTCCTGTCCTCGGGAATCGTGAGCTCGACCGCCCGGCCGACCGCGCTGACGATCGCCGCCAGCGAGGCCGTCACGATGTTGGGGTCGATCCCGACGCCCCAGACGTGCTTATCGCCGACGGCGACCTCGACGTACGCGACGGCGGCGGCATCCTCCCCTGCGCGCACCGCATGCTCGTGGTAGTCGAGCACATGGACGTCGATTCCGAACGCCCGTTGCAGCCCGTCGACGAAAGCGTCGATCGGGCCGGTGCCGTCGCCGTAGATCATGCGAGCGCCAACTCCGTCGCTGAGCGTCGCGTCGATCGTGCACGGCGTCCCGGCGACACCGTCGTTGGTGGTCACGTATGCGGCCAACCGCAGCCGGCCGGCGTGCACGTAGGTCACCTCGAACGCGTCGCGGATCTGCGCCGGCGTGATCTCGCCACCCGACGCTTCCGCCCAGGCTTGGATGACGCGGCTGAACTCGACCTGCAGCCCGCGCGGCAGATCGAGGCCATGATCGGCGTGCAGCACGTACGCGACGCCGCCCTTGCCGGACTGGCTGTTCACGCGCACCACCGCTTCGTAGGTGCGGCCGATGTCCTTGGGATCGATCGGCAGATACGGCACCTGCCACGTTCCGTCGGTGCGCTGCGCGAGCGCGGCGAAGCCCTTCTTGATGGCGTCCTGGTGCGAGCCTGAGAACGCGGTGAACACGAGCTCTCCGCCGTACGGATGGCGCGGGTGCACCGGCAGGCGGTTGCACTCCTCGACGGTGCGCACGATGCGCGGCACGTCCGACAGGTCGAGCCGTGGATCCACGCCCTGCGTGGCCAGGTTGAGCGCGAGCGTCACGAGGTCGACGTTGCCGGTGCGCTCGCCGTTGCCGAACAGCGTCCCTTCGACGCGGTCGGCGCCCGCCATCAGCGCGAGCTCGGTCGCGGCGACCGCCGTACCGCGGTCGTTGTGCGGGTGCAGGCTGAGCACCACGGTCTCACGGTCGCGCAGGTTGCGGTGCATCCACTCGATCTGGTCGGCATAGACGTTGGGCGTGGCCAGCTCGACCGTCGCCGGCAGGTTGATGACGATCGGGTCCTGCGCGGTGGGCTGCCACTCGTCCATTACCGCCTCGCAGACCGCTTTCGAGAACTCCAGCTCGGTGGCGGTGAATGTCTCGGGCGAGTACTCGAGGCGCACGCGCGTGCGCGGCGCGATCTCCGCCGCGCGCAGCTTGATGCGCCGCACCGCCTGCACCGCGACGTCGATCACGCCCGCGCGGTCGAGTCCGAAGACGACGTCGCGGAACAGCGGCGACGTCGCGTTGTACACATGGACGATCGCGCACGGCGCACCGTCGATCGCCTCGAACGTGCGGTCGATCAGCTCGGGCCGCGCCTGGGTGAGCACCTGAATCGTCACGCCGGCGGGAATCGCGCGCTCGTCGATGAGCTGACGAACGAAGTCGAAATCGGGCAGCGACGCCGACGGGAAGCCGACCTCGATCTCCTTGAAGCCGAGGCTCACCAGCAGATCGAACATGGCGCGCTTGCGCTCGGGTCCCATCGGCTCGACCAGCGCCTGATTGCCGTCGCGCAAGTCGACGCTGCACCACAGCGGGGCTTTCTCGATGCGGCGGTTGGGCCAGCGACGGTCATCCAATGGGACCGATGGGAACGGTCGGTAGCGCTCGATCACGGTCGTTGCCCTCGGGCCCTCACGTCGGGTTCGCCTCGTACGCCAAGATGCGATCGATCTGCGCGCGCAGCCGGCTCAGCGCTACTTCGGGCCCGGCGAAGGCGAAGCGCGCAGTCACCGTCGCATCGGCCTGCACGGCGATGTGCGTGGTGCGGCAGTTGAAGCGGTGCGCCAGGTTGACGATGCGCGCGACAGAGCGCACGTCGCGCAGCGTCAGATCGCAGGTCATGCGCGCGCTTCCATCAGATCGTCGACCGTCATCCCGGCCGGGATCATCGGCCAGACGTTCTCGGTCGGATGGCAGGCGCAGTGCAACAGCGCCGGTCCGCGCGACGCGACGAAGCGCGCGATCACGTCGCCGGCGTGGGATGGTGCGGTGACCGCGAACGCGTCGATCCCGTAGGCGCGTGCGATCGCGACGAAGTCCGGGTTGTCGGCCAGGTTCGTCGCCGAGTACCGCTCTGAGAAGAACAGCTCTTGCCATTGGCGGACCATGCCGAGGTTCTGATTGTCGATCAGCACGATCTTGACCGGAACGTCGTAGCGCCGCAGCGTCGCCAGCTCGGGCAGGCACATCTGGAAGCCGCCGTCGCCGACGATCGCGTAGACCGGCGTGCCGGGGTTCGCGTACGCGGCGCCGATCCCGGCCGGAAAACCGAATCCCATCGCGCCGAGTCCGGCCGAGGTCGCGTACTTGCGCGGATGCGCCGGCCGTGCGCGCTGCGCCGCCCACATCTGGTGCTGGCCGACGTCGGTGGTCACGATCGCGTCGTCCGGAATGGCGTCGAACAGCCGGTCGAGCACGCCGGTCGCCGACAGCTCGTCGTGCTCGACCCGATCGCTGGGCAGCGGACCGCCGAGCTGCCGCGCCTCGGCCGCCCAGTCGTCGAAGCGCGGGACGTGCCCGCGCGCGAGCTCGTCGACGAGCGCGCGCAGCGTCGCGCGCAGGTCGCCGTGCAGCGCGACGTCGGCTGTCACGATCTTGCCGAACTCGGTCGCGTCGATGTCGGCGTGGATCACGGCCGCCTCGCGCGCGAAGCGGTCGGGCTTGCCGGTGACCCGGTCGTCGAAGCGCATTCCCAGCGCCACGATGAGATCCGCGCGCTGGACGGCCTTGTTGGCGCCCTTGAGCCCGTGCATCCCGAGCATCCCGAGATACGTTTCGTCGCCCGGCGCGGCGGCGCCGAGCGCGTTGATCGTCGCCGCGTGCGGCAGGCCGAGCATCGCGACGAACATCCGGTACAGGTCGACGGCGCCGGACCGGACGCCGCCGCCGATGATCGCGACGGGCCGCCGCGCGCAGCGAATGCGCGCGACGGCGTCGCGGACCGCGGCATCGGAAACACGCGGTCCCGCACCGCCGCGCGTCATCGGTTCGCGTACGGCGGCGTCGTCCAGGCGGGCTTTGAGCACGTCATTGGGGATGTCGACCAGCACGGGTCCCGGCCGCCCGTGCAGTGCGAGCGCGAACGCCTCGGCGATCGTCTCGCCGATGCGGCTCGCGTCGGAGACCAGGAAGTTGCGCTTGGTGACCGGCTGGGTGATCGCGCAGACGTCGGCCTCTTGGAAGCCGTCGGTTCCCATCAGCTCGGTGCGGACCTGGCCGGTGATCGCGACGAGCGGAACGCTGTCCATCATCGCGTCGAGCAATCCGGTCACCAAGTTGGTGGCGCCCGGTCCGGACGTGGCGCAGCAGACGCCGGCGCGGCCCGAGGTGCGCGCGTAGCCGCTCGCCGCGAACGCCGCAGCGGCCTCGTGCCGAACCAGGACGTGCCGCACGCGATGCTCGTAAAGGGCATCGTAGAGCGGCATGATCGCCCCGCCCGGATAGCCGAAGATCGTCTCGACGCCCGCCCGCTCGAGCGCCGCGACGACGGCTTGCGCGCCGGTCATGAGCTCGCTACAAGACCCGGAACCGGAGGTCGTCGTCGGCTTCGGCCGCAGTCGTGCCGCCGTTGAGCCACGGCATCAGGCCGCGCAGCTCGGAACCGACGTGCTCGATCTCGTGGCGCGCCGCCTTCTCGCGAAACGCGCGGAACGACGGCTTGCCCGAGGCGTGCTCGGCGACCCACTCCTGGGCGAACGCGCCGCTCTGGATCTCGCTCAGGATCTTGCGCATCTCAGCTCGCGTCGACTCGTTGACGATCCGCTCGCCGCGGGTGTAGTCCCCGTATTTGGCCGTGTTGCTGATGGCGTCGCGCATGCCCTCGATCCCACGTTCGTACATCAGATCGACGATCAGCTTGACCTCGTGGAGGCACTCGAAGTAGGCCATCTCGGGCGCGTAGCCCGCCGCGACGAGCGTCTCGAAGCCGGCCTTCACCAGCGCGCTCATCCCGCCGCACAGCACGGCCTGCTCGCCGAAGAGATCGGTCTCGGTCTCCTCGCGGAACGTCGTCTCGAGGATGCCGGCACGGCCGCCGCCGATCGCCGCCGCGTAGGCCAGCGCCGTTGCGCGCGCCCGGCCGGTCGCGTCCTGATGGACGGCGATCAGGCACGGGACGCCGCGGCCGGCTTCGTACTCGGTCCGCACGAGGCGGCCGGGACCCTTGGGCGCGATCATGATCACGTCGACGTCGGCCGGCGGGACGATCGTGCCGAAGTGGATGCCGAACCCGTGCGCAAACGCCAGCGCGGTGCCGGGCCGAAGGTGCTCGACCACGTCGCGCATGTAGACGGCCGGCTGTTCCTCGTCGGGGATCAGCATGATGACGACGTCGGCGAACGCGGTCGCGTCCGGGATCGATGCCACGGTCAGGCCGTCGCGCCGGGCCTCGTCGCGGCTGGACGAGCCGGGCCGCAAGCCCACCACGACGGAATGGCGGGAGTCGTGCAGGTTGAGCGCGTGGGCGCGGCCTTGGCTGCCGTAGCCGATGACGGCGATCGTCTTCCCGTCGAGTGCGCCGCGATCGACGTCGCGGTCGTAGTAGGCTTCCATCGGGTCCTCCGGAGATGAAAGAAGCCCCTCGCCTTCCGGCGAGGGGCTTCTGCATGTGTGGGGCGACTGGTCGTCGCTATGCGAAAGCTGCTCGCCGGTTCGGTGGAACCGCAAGAAGGACGCCAATAACAAGGACGAGCAGCCGAGCAGACATCGTAGGGCCGGTTTATACTACGGACCTCGCGCGATTGTCAACCACCCGGGATGCTCGATCGTCATGGTTTGGTAAACATGGCCGCCCACATGTGCGCGCCCGGGCCTCAGGTGTGGGCCGTTACCCGTAAGAATGTGGCAGAGATCGCGACGCCTCCCTCACCGCTCGCGTTTTGCTCGTCGGCCAGTTGCATTATCTGTCGGTGCAGCTCCTCTTCGCGCCCGTTCTGTGCCGCCGCCGCGTACGCGTTCATCGTCGGCCCGTAATAGCGCCGAAAGACATCGACGAACTCCGACGGCGTCTTGTCGGGCGCGACGAAGCGGAACGTGTCCTTGACGCACTCGATTCGGTCTGCGGGGACGCCGGCTTGACCGAAGCGCTCGACGACATTCTTTTCGACTCCCCATGTCATGGGACTCACGAAGCCCTCTGGAGGGGGCGGCGTGAAGGCGCCGGAGATGGCCAGCAATCGAGAGACGAACGAGGTATCGTCGTTCGGGATCCAATTGCCCATAACGATCCGTCCGCCGGACTTCGTCACGCGGACCATCTCGCGCGCGACGTCGAACGGCTTGGGCGCGAACATGGCGCCGAAGATCGAGATCGTCAGATCGAACGAGTGGTCGGCGACACCTTGCAAGTCGCACGCGTCACCGTGCTGAAAAGTCAACCGATCGAGCCCTGCTTCGGCGGCCCGTCTGTTTCCGGCATCGACCAGGTTGCGGGCGATGTCGATGCCGACGACGTGCGCGCCGGCCTGGGCGAGCGGAAAGGCCGTCGTACCGTCGCCGCAGCCGAGGTCGAGCACGCGAAGCGGCGGATGAACGCCGAGCGAGTCGATCAACTGCTCGCCGGAACGCCGCATCATTCCGGCGATCTGCGTGAAGTCGCCTTTCTCCCAGAGCGCTTGATTGGGATTCGTGGCGATGGTATCGGTCATGGCCTTCCTCCGAGAAATGCGCAAGAAAGAGGAGCGCCTGCTTTTTTCGTGCATCGGGGCGACCCCTCTCGCGAAGGCGCCGTCCACGCCTGGTGGCGCGCGTCTAAGAGCCGAGCACAAGTCGCATCGCCGTGAAATCGAACGTTACGCTGGTATGACGAAAGAATGCATGAGAGATCGAGCCGCCGACCGAGAACGGTAACGATTGAAATTGGTCGCCGTCGACGAAATGATCCGCTACCGCGTCGGTCCGGCCGAAAGCAATGAGCGGCGGCTGCGTTAGCGAAAGCGACGCCGCAAGAAGGGCGACGACGAGAGCGCTGGGATTCATGGATGGCTCCAGGGTAGGCCTGTCAATGCGGGCAGAGTCCGCTGTGACACGCTGTTGGCACTCCCGCTACGTAGACTCGCTCCGTGGCGTATCCGTTTCCGATCGGCGTCTCGGGATTCGTCGACCCCGACGACGAGCCGTACATCGAGCTGTTCGAGCTGTGCGCTGCCGCGCGGCTTGGCTTGGGTCTGCCCAGCTACACGCGGGACGATCTCGAGCGGCTCTTCGCGCTCAAGGACGTGCCCGCGCCGCCCGACCGGTTACCACCGAACGTCATCCGGCTCTCGGAGCGCTCGCGCCGCCGCTCGGGGCGGCCGGGATCATAGCATAAGCTTGCTAGGAAGTCCGCTTGAAAGCGCCGTAATATCTGGTCATGATCGACCGGCTCGAACCCACGCCGTGCCCGCTCACCGCCACCGAGATCGAGATCGTCAGGCTGCTGGCCGCCGGGCGCAACGCGCCGCAGATCGCGAGGCTGTTGGACCGTAACCTGAACACGGTGCGCACCCACATCCGCAACGCATCCGTCAAGCTCGAAGCGCATGGGCGCCTCGACCTCGTCGCTCGCGCGCGTCAGCTCGGGATCGTCGTGCCGAGGCCGCCGCAGCGGCTATAGGCGGAGCCGAAAGCCGATCGTCGGGGCGAAGCCGACGTTGCGGTCGGCGATCTGCCCCGGGAAGTCGTCGTAGTGGGCGGAGTAGTTCAGATACCTCACGCCGTAGAGCAGCTCGCCGTTTTTCGAGACACGGTGCGCGATGCGGGCCACCAGATCGACCTGGGCTCCGTTCTCCGGGTCGGCGAAGGTCAGCGTGTGGATCGAAGAAACGCACGTCGGCGCGCATAGGAACATGGAGGTCGGAATGCGCGTGTACTGCACGCCCCGCATCCGCGGGTTGACGGCGGCCCAGTACTCGAACCGGTTGCGGCCACGCTCCGCGACGCGTCCCGCTTCGAGGCGCATTCCCGTAACCCGTGAGTACTGCGCTTCCGAACCTTCGATCGGAACGATGAGCGCGCCGCGCGTGTAGACGAAGTTACCGTTCGCCACGCCGTAATCGGTCAGCTGGTTGTACACGGTTACGCCCGCTCCGACGAACCAGCCGCTGAGGAAGGAGCGCCGGTAGGTAGCGTTGACGATCGACAGGCGGGTCGACTGCGCACCGTCAGCCGAGCCGCCGTAGGTGAACGTCGCGGCGGGCAGCCCTTCAATGCGTAGGCTGTCGTCGCGGCGGCGCAGCGTCAACTCGCCCAGCGGCAGCGGCGCGAAGTCGATCGTGTCGCGCTGTCCGCCGTTGACCTGGTGCTCGCCGACGAGCGGGTTCACCGTCAGGGCGAACGTCGTCTGCACCGGATCGGCCCAGGCGGCCCCGGCCGTGCATGCCAAGAGCGCTGCCGTCATCGCGCCGGCGGGCGAGAATCCCCATCTCACTCGGTTTCCTTTTGGGGCTCGTCGGCCGGCGCCTTCACGAACGCGTCGCGGAACGCCGGCCACCGATCGCGCTCGATCGCGTCGCGCGCGTCGCGCACGAGCGCGACGAGCGCCGCGACGTTGTGGTACGACAGCAGCCGCCCGCCGAGCGTCTCGCCGGCGCGAAACAGGTGCGAGACGTAGGCGCGCGTGTAGGTCGCGCAGACGCGACAGTCGCAGTCGCCGTCGATCGGTCCGAAGTCGCGCGCGTAGGGCGCGTTGCGCACGTTGAACTCGGCGCCGGCCCGCGTGAGCACGCGACCGTGCCGGCCGCTGCGCGTCGGGTAAACGCAGTCGAACAGGTCGATGCCGCGGTCGATCCCTGCCACCAGGTCGCGCACGGTACCGACGCCCATGAGATAACGCGGTTTGTTCGCCGGCAGCAGCGCGGCGGTGGAGCGCGCGATGCGATCCATCTCGTCACGCGTCTCGCCAACCGACAGGCCGCCGATCGCGTAGCCCGGCAGATCCAAAGCGATCAGCTCGGCGGCGCTGCGGGCGCGCAGCGCTTCGTCGAGGCCGCCCTGCACGATGCCGAACAGCATCGTGCTCTCCGTTTGCCGCCGCGCGGCGCTGCAGCGCTCGGCCCACGCGCTGGTGCGCGCGACGGCCGTTTCGAGCTCGGCGCGCTCTGCCGGCAGCTTGACGCACTGGTCGAGCGCCATCGCGATGTCGACGCCGAGCATCTCCTGAAACGCGACGACGTTCTCGGGCGTGAAGCGATGCTCGCTGCCGTCGAGGTGCGAGCGGAACGTGACGCCGTCCGCGTCGATGGTCCGGCGCGACTCGAGGCTGAACACCTGATAGCCGCCCGAATCGGTCAGCAGCGGACCGTCCCAGGCCATGAAGCGGTGCAAACCGCCCGCCGCCTCGAGCGTCTCACGCCCCGGGCGCAGCCACAGGTGATACGTGTTCGCCAGCACGACGCTCGCACCGATCTCGTGTAGGTCACGCGGTTCGAGCAGCTTCACGTCGGCCAACGTCCCGACCGGCATGAAGCACGGCGTCGCAACCTCCCCGTGCGCCGTCGTCAACGTCCCCCGCCGCGCCGCCCCCGACGTCGCGCTCACCGCGAACGTTTCGATCATCGCTTACCGCGGCGCGTCGCGCAGGATCGCGAGCGTCGCGAGATACTCGGGCGGCGGCTCGCTCTCGAGGGAGATCATCTGCTTCGTGCGCGGGTGCTTGAAGCGCAGCCGCCACGCGTGCAGCGCTTGGCCGGCGAGCGGGAGCCGCGCGTCGCTGCGGCCGTAGATGGGATCGTTGACCACCGGGTGGCCGAGCGCGGCCAGGTGCACGCGGATCTGGTGCGTGCGCCCGGTTTCGAGCCGGAACGTCAGCTCGCTCGCACCGCGCAATCGCTCGCGCAGCGCGTAGTGCGTCACCGCCGGCTTGCCCTGTTCGCGGATCGCGTACTTGAGCCGGTTGCGCGGATCGCGGCCGATCGCGCCGCGAATCGTTCCTTCAGCGTCCTCGGGGACGCCCACCACGATGCCGCGGTACTCACGCTCGATGTAGCGCGCTTGCATCGCGCGACCCAGCGTCGCGAGCGCCGGCTCGGTCTTCGCGACCAGGAGCAGGCCCGACGTGTCACGATCCAGCCGGTGCACGAGCCCCGCGCGCACGCGCTCGCCGGGCAGCTCGGGCACGCGCGCGAGCAGCGCGTTGACGAGCGTCCCGTCGGAGGCGCCGTGCGCCGGATGGGTCACCATCCCGGCCGCCTTGTCGACCACCAGCAGATCGTCGTCCTCGTACACGACGTCGATCGCGATCGCTTCGGGCTGCGCGTCGAGCTCGCGCGGCGGGTCGATCGTGTAGTCGATGCGGTCGCCGGGTTCCACCAGCGTGCTGGGCTTGCCGGTTGCGCCGTTCACCGTCGCCGCGCCGTCGCGCAGCGCGGCGGCGACGTGCGAGCGCGAGAACCCCGTCAGCCGCGCGGCCAGGACGTCGAGGCGCAGCCCCGCCTCGGCGTCGGCGACGACGTGCGTCAGGCGGGCCTCTCGCGGATCAGCTGCGAGAGCACCAGCAGACCGACGCCCACCGTGATGCACGCGTCGGCGACGTTGAACACGTTGGGCCAGATCGTCCGGAAGTCGATGAAGTCGACCACCCAGCGGTGCTGGAAGCGGTCGACGATGTTGCCGATCGCGCCGCCGACGATCATGCCGAACGCGACCCGCACCAGCTTCGAGCGCCGCACCGCGTCGCGAAACGCGTAGGTGAACACGGCCAGCACGATCACCGCCAGCACGATCAAGAGCAGCGGCGAGTTGCCGAACATCCCGAATGCACCGTGCGTGTTCTGCACGTACGTCCACCACAGGAGGTGCGGGATGACGAGACGGCTCTCACCGGGCAGAAACGAGTGCAGCACGATCGTCTTCGTCCAGCGGTCGAGCAGGAAGACGACCGCGGCCACCAGGGCTACGATGATCGCCGGGCGCGGGTTCGTCACAGACTGGGCGGTTTCACGTACTGGTAGAAGAAGCCCGCCACGCGCCCGAAGCTGCCGGTGATCAGCACGACGCCGGTCGCGACCAGAAACGCGCCGGCGCCGATCTCGATCGCGCCGAGATAGCGCTTGACGCGATTGAGCGCGCCGAGCGCGCGCGTGATCGCGGCGGCGGTGAGCAAGAACGGCACCGCCAGCCCCATCGAGTAGACGAACAACAGAAACGTCGCCGGAGCGTACTTCTCTTGCGAGGCCAACAGGATGATCCCCGACAGGATCGGGCCGATGCACGGCGACCAGCCGGCCGCAAAACCGATCCCCACCAGGAACGACGCGACGAACGAGCGGTTGGCGCTGCGCACGTGCAGCCGCTTGTCCATCATGAGAAACGGGATCTTGAAGACGCCGATCATGTTGAGACCCAAGACGATGATCACCGCGCCGCCGATCTTCGCGATCAGATCCTTGTAGTCGACGAAGAACGAGCCCAGCGCGCTGGCCGACAGCCCGATCGCCATGAACACGACGGTGAAGCCGCCGACGAAGGACAGCGCGTGCAGCATCACCCGCGCTCGGCTCGCCACGTCTTCTTGCGCCTTGAGCTCCTCGAGGCTCGAACCGGTGAGGAAGGAGAGGTACGCTGGGATCAGCGGCAGCACGCAGGGCGAGACGAAGGAGACGAGTCCGGCGAGGAATGCGGTGAGGATGTTGACGTTCGAGGTCACGGTACTCCCTGGGCGGCCGGCCTAAAGACCCGTCTGGATACGCCGCGGTGGCACGCCCGGTTCCGCAGGAGCGTCCTGCTCCGGCGCGCTCGCGGGAGGCCGAGGACGCGCGCCGTATCCAGCGCGGGTGACCCACTGGTTCGCCTATCCGAACATCGACCCGGTCGCCTTCCACGTCGGGTTCGAGTTCCACCTCGGATCGTTTACGTACCACCCGATCCCCGTCCACTGGTACGGCCTCTCGTATCTGTTCGGGTTCATCTGCGTCTTCTTGTGGATGAACCGGGCGGCCGGGCGCCGGCGCCTGGGCCTGACGTCGGATCAGATCCAAGATTTTCTCGTCTACGCGCTGATCGGCGTGCTGGTCGGCGGCCGGACCGGATTCGTCATCGCCGACGTCCTGACGAAGCACAATTTCGGCGACTACCTCGCCAACCCGATCAACTTCATCGCGATCTGGCAAGGCGGGATGGCCTTCCACGGTGCGCTGGTCGGCGTGGTCCTGGCGACGCTGCTGTTCCTGCGCAAGCATCCGGGCTTGAGCTTCGGGGTCCTCGCCGACGAGGTGGTGCCGATGCTCTCGATCGGCATCTTCACCACCCGCATCGTGAACTTCATCAACGACGAGCTGCCCGGCAAGCTCTGTCTGCCGGATCACCCGTACTGCATTCAGTTCCCGGCCTTCCCCGACGGTTATCGCTATCCGTCGCAGATCTTCGAGGCGATCCTCGACATCCTGACGCTGCCGATCGTGCTGTACGTCTACAGCCGCCGCCCGCCCGACGGGGTCGTGTTCTGGACGTGGTTCACCATCTACGGCATCACGCGCACGATCGCCGAGATCTGGCGCGAGCCGGGCTTCACCGTGCTGGGGCTCGACGGCGGTCAGTTCGTCGCCGTGATTCAGCTGATCATCGGCGTCGTGATGATCGTGGTGTCGTACCGCGCCGGCAAGCGCACCGAGGTGCGCGCCTCCGCCGCCGGCGCCTAGGAGCGGGGTTTCGGACGGCCCGGCGAAGGCACCGGTCCATGCCCCTGGTCACCGGATCGGTCGCCGAGCGCGTGGCATCGCTCCGCGAGCGTGTCGACGAAGTTGCTGTCGCGGCCGGACGCGAACGCGGTTCCGTTGCGATCCTGGCCGTCACCAAGGGCCAGCCGCGCGAGGCGGTCATCGAGGCGCTCGAAGCGGGGCTAGAGGACGTCGCCGAAAACTACTTGCAGGAAGCGCGTGCGAAGTACGTCGATCTGCCGCTGAGCGCGAAGCATTTCCTCGGCCACGTGCAGCGCAACAAGGCGACGGCAATCGCAGCGCTGTTCGACGTCGTGCAGGGCGTGGACCGGCTCGACGCGGGCCTGGCGCTGGCGCGTGCGGCGCGTGACGCCGGGCGGCGGTTGCGCGTTCTGATACAAGTGAACGTTTCGCCGACCGAACGGTTCGGTGCGAAGCCGGCCGACGCGCCGGCGCTCGCCGCGCGCCTGCGCGACGAAGGGCTGGCCGTCGAAGGCGTGATGGCGATCGGTCCGCTCGGCGGCGACGTCGACGCGGCGTTCGGGGCGGCGCGGGCCGCCTACGATCGCGTCGGCGGCCCCACGCTGTCGCTGGGAATGTCGGGCGACTGGGAACAGGCGGTCCGGCACGGCTCGACCATGGTGCGGCTCGGCACCGCGATCTTCGGCCCGCGTCCTCCGAGAGAGAGGAGTCTTGCATGAGCGTATTCGGCAGAATCGGTTCGTGGTTCGCGATTCGCGACGAAGAAGAGGACGAGCTCTACGTGCCCGACGACGTCGGAACGAAGCGCAACGTCGTGCCGCTCAGCGACGCCTCGCGGCGTGCCGGCGGATCGGTCGCGGTGTTCGCACCGCGCTCGTTCGGCGACGTGACCGAGATCGCCGACGCCCTGCGATCGAAGCAGGTCGTGATCGTGAACGTGCAAGGCGCCGACCGCACGCTGCTCCAGCGCGTCGTCGACTTCACCTCCGGCGTCGCGTACACGATCGACGGCAAGATTCAGAAGCTCGCCGACGCGATCTACCTCGTCGTTCCGGCCGGGGTCAACGTGAACTCGGCGGGCGTGCGCGAACAGCTCGACAACGAAGGCATCCTCGGCTTCAAGGACATGCGTTGATGGCGAAACTGACGATCGTCGACATCCAGCACAAGGCGTTCAAGAAGGCGTTGCAGGGCTACGACCGCAGCGACGTCGACCAGTATCTCGAGGAGATCATGGAAACGCTCGAGGACGAGGCGCAGGCGCGCGCCGCGCTCGAAGCGGAGGTGGCCGACCTCAAGGAACGCATCTCGCACTTCAAGGCGATGGAAGAGACGATGAACCAGACGCTGTTGCTCGCGCAGCGCACCGCCGACGAAGTCAAAGCGCACGCGCACAAAGAGGCCGACCTCATCAAGCAGCAAGCGCGCATCGGCGCCGAGCGCGAGATGGCCGAGCTGGGCGACCGCATCGAGACTGCGCGCCGCGAAGCGCAGCGCCACCAGGACACCGCCGAAAAGGCGAAGAGCGAGCTGCGCTCGCTGCTGATGTCGCACCTCGCGATCCTCGAGCGCATGCCGCAGCCGCTCGGCGCCGACCTGTCAGCGGGCGTCACGACCGTCACCGCCGAGGTCGAGGTCGAGGCCGACACCGACGCGATCGAGCAGCTCCCGCTGGCCAACGGCGCACCGACCCACCTGATCGTCGAGTAGGTTTACGTGCGCGCGAGCTGGTCGCGCATCTCCTTGGCGCCCAAGGGCTGGTTGTAGATCGGCGACCCGGGCTGCTGCTTGCGGCCGCCCTCGACGAGCCCGCCGTTGTCGACGGCGTCGAAGCCGATCTCTTCGATCAGGTCCATCACGACGCGCTTCGCCGCCTCGTCGTCGGAGGCGACGGGGATCGCCAGGCGGTCTTTGGCGCCTTTCGGCTTGCCGTCGCCGACCAGCCGCTTGTAGAACAGCGTGTTGAACGCCTTGACGACGCGCGCGCCGGGGACGAGCGCGCGGGTGAACTCGGTCGAGGTCTTCGATCCCAGGTCCTCGATCTCGAAGTCTTCCGTGTACGAGTTCATCGCGTCGATCACGATCTTGTCGTCCCAGCCTTCGAGCTCGCCGAGGGCCTCCTCGTGCTTCGTCCAGGGCACCGCGATCAGCACGACGTCGCTGGCGTCGACCATGTCCTGAGCGGTCGCCGCTTCGGCGTTCGCTCCGATCTCCGCGACTAGCGCCCGCAGCGACTCCGGACCCCGCGAGTTGGCGATCCGCACGTGATGGCCGGCGGCGGCGAACACGCGCGCGGCGCTTGCCCCGATATTACCGGAGCCCAAGATCCCGATCTGCATCCGATTCCTCACCGCGGCGGCCGAAGACCCGGTCGGCCGCTGTATCCCCGAGAGTTACGCCACCGGGGTCCCGGATTCCGCGACCCGGGCTCCGGCAGGTTCCCGAACGGTCACATCCCGGCCGGATCGCGGCCACACGTCGCCCGGTATCCTGGGCCGATGGACGCCTTGGAGTGGTTGGGAAGCGCGATGCGGGCGGCTCGGGCGCAGCTCGACGTCGCGACCCAGAATCTCGCCAACGTCTCGAGCGACGGCTACCGCCGCGCCGAGGCTCGTGTCGCCCTGACGCCGCAGGGCCTCGTCACCAGCAGCGGCGCGACCCACGAGCAAGGAGCGGTCCGGACGACGGGGCGGTCCTTCGATCTCGCGTTGCTGGGCGGAGGTGCCTTTCGGGTCGGCCGAACGACCACGCGCAACGGCGCCTTCACCCGCGACCGGGCGGGCTGGCTCGTCGACGACCGCGGCCGGCGGCTCCACGGCGAGCGCGGCCCGCTGCGCGTGTCGGATCGCGCGACCGTCGCCGCGGACGGCATCGTGCACGACGGCGGGCGCATCGTCGACCGCATCCCGCTCCCGCCCGGCACGCACATCCTGGCCGGCGCGCTCGAAACGAGCACGGTCAACGCGATCGGCGAGACGCTGTCGATCCTCACCGCGCAGCGCGCCTTCGAGACCGCGCAGAAAACGCTGCTGGCGATCGACGCGACGCGCGAGAAGCGATCCAACGACATCGCGCGGGTGCAGTAGCCGCTGATTCCCGCGGCGTCATCCTAGATACGATCGGGTAACGCGACGGTCATATCCCGCCGCTAGTATCGGCGGCGTGAACCGCGCGATGTACGCGGCCGCCAGCGGGATGGCGGCGCAGCAAATGCAGCTCGAGATCGTCGCCGACAATCTGGCCAACGCCGACGTCGCGGGGTTCAAAGGCGACGCGGCCACGTTCGAGGACGTGCGCGCCGGCACGATCGGGCTTGGGACCACCAGCGTCGGAAAGCACGCGGTCTTCGCGCAGGGCAAGCTGATGCGCAGCGGCGGCCCGTTCGACGTGGCGATCGACGGGCCGGGTTTCTTCGTGGTCGAGCGCGGTCGCGAGCTCGCGTACACGCGCAACGGCGAGTTCGCGCGTGACGCCGGCGGCACGCTGCGCAACGCCGCGGGCTGGACGCTGAGCGCGGTGCGAATACCCGCCGACGCGTTGGCAGTGCGGGTCGAGCGCGATGGGCGCGTTCTCGTCGACACCGCCGGCGCCCACGGACGAACGATCGCGCGGCTTCGGCTCGCGTCGTTTGCGACGCCGGAAGCGCTGCGTCCGCTCGGCGCGACGCTCTTCGCGGCGACCGAGACATCGGGTCGCGCGCGCCTCTTCGCACCGGGTGGCCGGGACGGATCGTCGATCGCGTTCGGGATGCTCGAGCGGTCGAACGTCTCGATCGTCGAGGCGATGATGCAGATCCTCGGCGCCCAGCGCGCGTACGAGGCCAACGCAAAGGGAGTGCAGGCGGCGGATGAAATGCTGCGCATCGCCAACAACCTCCATCGCGGCTGATCCGCGCGAGCAGCAACAGCGCACCGCGCGCGACGTGATGAGCGCCGTCCTGTTTCGGGAGATCCTCAAACCGCTCGCGGCAGGACTGGGCCCGGTCGGCGAGATCGCGCTCGGCGCCGTCGCCGACGAGCTGTTCGTGCGGCGCGATCGGTGAGGGACGCGCACCGTCAAAGCGCCGTCTGCGAACTGCTCCCGATCGTCCGGCACATCGCTCGCCGCGTGCAGCGGATGGTGCCGAGCGCCGATTTGGACGACCTCATCGGCGACGGTTGCATCGGCGTCGTGCGCGCGGTCGACGCCTTCGATCCGGCCCGCGGCATCCCGCTCGAGCAGTACGCGCGCCGGATGATCTTGGGCGCGATCCTCAACGGCGTGCGCCGCATGGATCCCGCTTCGGAGCGGATGCGCCGCACGATGCGCATCGCCGAACGAGCGCGTTACGCGCTCGCGCAGGAGACTGGAACATTACCGTCGCTCGGCGAGATGGAGCGGGTCGTGCCGGGTTTGAGCCGGGCACGCGCCGAGGTGAACCGGCGCATTCCGTTGTCGCTCGACGCTCCATTGCCCAACGGCGAGCGCCTCGAACCCGACTATACCGGCGATCCGCAAGCGATCGTCGCCGAGCGTATGAAGCGCGCCCGCATACACGCCGCGATCGACGCGCTGCCGCCCCGTCAGCGCGCGGTCGTGCTCGCGCACTATTTCGCGGAGCGGCGGCTGCGTTCGCTGGTCGAGCCGCTGGGCGTCTCGCCGCAGCGCGTCTCACAGCTGCACCTGATGGCGATCGACCGCCTACGCGCCGAGCTGGGTGAAGCCGGATGAAAAACGCCGCCGCGCCGGCACGCGTCCCGGCCGCGCCGCCGCTCGCCGTCGCCGGCGCGCCCGCGGAAGCCGTGCATCTCGCGGGCATCGATCTCGAAGGCCCGCACTCGCTGCCGCGCGATCATCCAGCGTGGCAGCGAGACGTACTGGCGGTCTCGTCTCGTGTACGAGCTGTGCTGACCGGCTTGCAGCCGGTCGTCGTGCGCGTGCTAGGCTTCTGGGATCACCTCGTACGCGCCGTCAGTATCGGCAACCGGTATGTCGAAGTGGACCCAAGTGGTTGTTATCGCTTGCGGTGAACGAAGACGCAAGCGCCACTTTGTTGGTTGATCGGAGTGACTGCGACCCGGGTTTCTAGGGAACTGATGTTGGGAGTGGTGACGGCGCAGGTCTCGGTGCCGTCCAACCGTAGAACTGAAAGGTATTCTCCGGCTTATCTACATGCAGCGCATTCGTAGGTCCGTTATTGCATCTCAGGAGGAACGGGTGCGTGGACGTCAGCTGTCCGAACGCAAGGTTGTCTCCGGATTGCGCTGTAGATGCTGCTGGGGCAGCGCCTGGAACTGCCACGTTGTCGGATAAAATCTGTAGGTTCCTCCCAGGAGGCGATGGCGCTGGCGACGGTGTCGGAGGCGCCAGCGCTGGCGTGTAGGTCTCGTCCGCGACGTTGCACAGGTTATCGACGAGGCGCTGCAGCGCAAGATCGCCGACGCGGTGTCGAATGTCAGCGTTGTTTGGATCGACACTGACGAAGTTCGCCGCCAAGGGCAGCCCGACAGCGAAGTTCGGCGTTAGGTTCCAGCGCTTGAAAGCGCCGAACGCTGCCAGAATTGCGCCGTATTGCGTTACAGTGTTCGAGAGGGTCGCGACGTCGCGGCGATCCCCAACACCGACGGCAGGAAGCATGATGTGACGGGCGCAATCGAAGTACCAACCGTTCACTCCGGCCCCGACGCGGGAGAAGCCAATGATCGGCTTCGAATCGATGTCGATTAAGACCGTGTATGCGAAGTATTGTTGCCCGGCGTTGCAGATCGCAGAATCCGGCGTCGATGCCGCCAGTGTGACGCCAGTGATTCCGGAGTTCACTGCCACGATGCCGCGCTGCGCAAACATTTGGAGCACGTCGTCGAGATAGCTCGGCGCTTCAGTGCCGAGCGGGATAATTTGCACGCCCTGCTGAAAAGCGGGTGGTGTGGGAAGCGCTCCGAGTTGCAGTGATCCGTCAGCGAGCACTTTCGGCGTGCCGAATGCCGCGTCGAAATCCGCTTCGACTATCGCGCCGGTGGCGCTGAGTGTCAGCGAAACGGGTTGGATCACCGACTTTGACGTATCGCTTGTAGCAAGTACCGAGAGCGTCAGTTTATTGCCGGTGAGGGCCGGCCGAATGAGCAATGACGCGTCGGCGACTCCACAGTCCGAGAACTTCGGGTTCGACCGGTCAGCATCTACAAAACGACAGGCTTGATAGAATCCCAACGCTTGGAAGTCGTCAATGAGTTCGTCGCGGACCGTCTCAGCTGTGAAGCCAGTCGGGGTTCCCTGAAGTGGCATTACGGATACGAGAATAGCGCTTGTCGCGCTCGCCCGCGATGTCACAACAACAGCCGCGAAGAGACATCCCACGACTCCCGCGATGAGGATACGTTGCGGCACGGCACACCTCCGGTCCGTTCAAGATGCAGTGCCCTGAGTCACTTCGGTAGAAGATAACCGAGACCTAGCCGTACCCGCTCAGTGTTATGGCCAAAGGCACGGTCACTCTTCAGGCCAAACAGATTCGCAACAATCCCTTCGATAAGGCGGGCGACGTTTTCGGCGGCGGCTGCGGCGGCGGCGATGACTTCTTCGTGCGAGGTGGGGGTGCCGGCGCCGTGGACGTTGGTGATGAGCGAGAAGCCGATCACGTCACGGGCGAAGGCGCGGGCGGCGATCGTTTCGAGCACGGTCGACATGCCGACCGCGTCGGCACCGATGCGGCGCAGGTAGCGCGCCTCGGCCGGCGTCTCGTACGTTGGGCCCAGCCGTCCGGCGTAGACGCCTTCCTGCAGTGCGATGCCGTACTCGCCGGCGACGTGGCGCGCGAGCTTGCGCAGAACCGGCGCGTACGCGTCGACCATGTCGACGAAGCGCTGTTCTTGACCGGGCAGCAGACCGGCACCGAGCAGCGGGCTCGTGCCGGTGAGGTTGAGTTGGTCGGCGATGAGCATGAGGTCGCCGGTGTGATAGCTGGTGTTCACGCCGCCCGCGGCGTTGGTGAGCACGAACCTCTTCGCGCCGGCGTGCGCGGCGGCGGCGACCGGATAGATCACGTCGTGCGTCGCGCGCCCCTCGTACAGATGGAAGCGGCCGCTGAACGCGACGACGCGCCGGCCGTGCAGCATGCCGACGTGCGCTTCGCCGGCGTGTCCCGGGACCGTCGGTTCCGGCATTCCGTCGATCTTGCTGTACGGCACGGTGCTGCCGTCGATGCGCTCGCGCAGCACGCCGCCGAAACCCGAACCCAATACGATTGCCGCGTCGAGCTCGCCGCCGGCCTTGCGCCGCAGGAAATCCGCCGCCGCTTCGAGTCGCTTGCGCTTCACGAGATCGGTACCTCGACCGATGGGTGCGTCATGACGTCGGCTCGACCGGAGCGAGCAGGTTCGTCCCGGTCATCACTTCGGGCACCGGCAGACCGATCAGCGGCAGCAGCGTCGGCGCGACGTCGCCGAGCTTTCCGTTGCCGGTGAACGTGCCGACCGGCTGCGCCGAAACGATCACGAACGGAACGGGGTTCGTTGTGTGCGCGGTGAGCGGGTTGCCGTCGGCATCGATCTTCTCTTCGGCGTTGCCGTGGTCGGAGGTGATCGCCAAGATCCCGTCGGCGGCGAGCACGCTCTGCTCGAGCCGGCCGAGCGCGACGTCGAGCGTCTCGACGGCCGAGACCGTCGCGTCCCAAACGCCGGTGTGGCCGACCATGTCGGCGTTCGCCGCGATCGTCGCGATCGCGCCGGCTCGTCCGTGCGCGGCCAGCTCGGCCTCGACGTGCGCGAGGTACGTTGCGGCCGAGCTCGGCGGCGTGTCGCGCCCGTCGAGGAACGCGTCGATCGCCAGCGCGACGCCGGCTTTGCAGATCACCTCGATCAGCGCGTCGAGATGATCGAGCGAGCTGTGCACCTTGCCGAGCGCCGCCGCTGACCGTCGCGGGCGCACCCGCGGAAGCGGTGCACCTCGCCGCTATCGACCTCGAAGGCCCGCACTCGCTACCGCGCGATCACCCGGCCTGGCAACGCGACGTCCTGGCGGTGTCGTCCCGCGTGCGAGCCGTGCTTGCCGGTTTGCAGCCGGTCGTCGTTCGTGTGCTCGGCTCTTGGGATCACCTCGTGCGTGCCGTCAGCATCGGGAGCCGCTACGTCGAGGTGGACCCGAGTTATCGCCTTCGGTAGCTTCGCCTCGTTTTGCTCGTCGTGGGCAGAACTACGCGCCGCGGATGCCGAATGTGTTTTTGCACGTCGCGCCGGATAAGCTGATGCGAAGCCGCCGTCCGATTCCATACGGCTCGATGGCGTCGTTCGAATTCGACCTGCGCAAGTGTTGTACCGACTTACGATTGCGATCGCAATTCAATCGCAAGAGCGCTTAGTCGTATATTGGTGCGGCTGCAATTTTTTCTTTGTAAAGTAAAGTTATTGATGGACTCCTAACGTCTAGGGGGACCTTGATAGCAAGGGGGAATGGTCGCGATGCCGGACGTCGATCAGATTCCGGCTTTGGATCAAGCCCATAACGGCGACTTGACCAGGGGGTGTCTAACATGATGAAGCTCCGAGCTTGCGCTCTCGCCGCCGCGTGTGCTGCGGCCGCCCCGGGGGTGTCCCTTCCCGCCGCCGCCGCGAACGCCGTTCGCATTCCTCACATGCGAAGCTCCCCGGTGATCACGCTGCGGATGCTGCAGATCAAAGCGCTGCAGCATGCATATCGCTTATTTACGCAATCGTCCTTGACCGGCACCACGCGCGCTGCGCAGGCGAAAGCGTATGCCGCCGTTAGAGCGTCGTATCGCTCCCCCGTTTTCCTGGCGGCACGTCCCGGCAGGTCACCAAAGGCGGTCGGCAACGTGTACCCGCCGGCCACGACAGTTTCACTGTTGACTTTCGGAAGGTTCGGAAATGAGCCGGCTGTAGCCCGCGTCGTGAACCTCACCTACGATAATCGTACGGGTTCATTGTTGTCGTCTACGATGACCGTCGCTGACGATGCGACGGCCATCCGCAATGGATTCCCGCCGCTTGCGGCAGCTGTCCACGGAGTTTCGCCGCGATGAGACTCTTCGGCTTCGCCCCCTTTCTCATCGCGGTACCGATTCTTGCGAGTTGTAACATTTTGAGCTGGTTCAGCGGTCCGCCAGGCCCGGCTTCGACAACGGGTGACTGGAGTGGCTTCGCCGAGACGAGTTACAACGATAACTGCGTGATTACCTCGAACCAGAAGCCGAACCCGACCGATATATTGAACGAGTTTCAAAAAGACATGAAGGCCCAAAATCAGGTGCAGCGCACAGTCGTCCCGGACAATGTTATGGCGAGCCAAATGGTTGCGGCGGAAAAGAACAGTGACTGGCTCTGGTTTTCGGGACACGGCGACCCTGGGCTGATGGAGCTGTATTGGTGTGAAACCGGGGGTAATAATCCGGATATCACGTCGTGGGGACCGGGATCAACGACGAACCAGTATCCGAGCAACACGAACGGATTCCCCGTGCAGGGCCAGCTAAAGTGGATCCTCGCCTTCAGCTCGGACACGGTGGCTCTTCCGCCGTCCTTCGTTCCGAGCAACTATGCAGACTACGGCGCGAACTGGTCGATTGCATTTGGCGGCAGTCTTCATGGTCTGTACGGTTTCTATCAGACGTCGGGTACCTGTCCTTTCAGCGACCCAGGGTTCACTGGCGGCGGCGTAACATGCGACATCTACGCGTTTCAAGGGCCCAGTTTCGCGGACGACTTCACGTCGCACGCGCTTGGCAGTACTCCCGTAGAAGACGTCCACTCGTCGTGGGCCAATGCGGCCAACGACGTCAGTTTCGGCGACAGGTGGAGCATGTATGAGTACTCCGGTAACGACACGGACATTCTTGCTGGTGGTTCTACCGATCCCGGACCTTCCGGCGTCGTTACACTGTACTATGCGAATGCGCCGATTGGCGTCGACTCGGTGACGCCGGTCACTCCAGGGAACGGAACATTCACACTCAACCCGACAACGTTGAACCCCGAACCACTGAGCGATACGACGCTGCTTTCCAACGCTCAACCGTACTTCGGCAGCCCCGATTCCTATTCGAACAACGGAACGATCTCGGTGGCGGCAAAGGGCGGTACAACGATTCGTCACTATCTCGCCAGCAGCGCCCTTTCGTACCACGGCGTGTATACCAACAACGCGCTAACCTTCACCCAGGCTTCAGCTTTAAGCGACGCGACGCAAGCCGCACAAGGCGTGAACGGCATGCCGGCCGACGCGGTGCTGACCGAAACCGCCTTGCAATGGGAAGGCGACCCGGTTAGCGGCGGCGAGACGTTGACGGGGTACTTATTTACGTGGAAACACGCCGCGTCGATTGCAAGCAGCGACGCCATACGAGTCGCTGTCACTGACTACCAGACCTCCAGCCAAGTATGCACCGGTGGAACCAAGTACTTCCACGACCCGCCGAATCCGCCGATTACGCTCTGCTTAGGGTATACGACGTACTACACTGACCAGCCGAACATCGCGTATATGTTCCGCATGTGGCACACCGTAGCGGGCGTACAGTCGGTGCAATCGCTGGGCAAAGCTTCAATTACCGCTGCCACCGCGGCAGCATCGCTTCCTGCTGGGTCGGTAATTGTAGCCTATGCGCCGGGAAACTGGAGTCCCTCGTTCGACAATGCATCGCCGAACATCGCGACGCCCGCATGGGTATTCACGCTGGCGGGCGGCGTTCAAGTCTACGTCGATGCATACACCGGCCAAGTACTCGGCAACTCAGCCGACTGACCTCGAATCACCAAGCGCCTCACTTTGATGAGTTGAGCCTATGCGTTATCTGCACGTACCTGCCGACGTGGCACGGCGCTTCATAGGGCTAGGCCTTTGCCTAGCCCTATGCGGCTTCGCCGCCCAGCCTTCGGCCAGTCAAGGTGAGACGAGATCCCGAACGTCGAATACCGAGGCGCGTCTTCTTGACGTTCGGGCTTCCATTGATATCGTCTCCCCATTGGGCATGTATCGTGCGATCTGCTCGATCGGGCCTGGTATGTCCGATCGGAGCCGACGAGAGGTGGAAGTCGTTTTCGGCAATGTGTGCGACCACGCGCGTGGAGACGTTGCTGCATCCGTGTGGCTGCCGCAGGCACTGGGCCTTTCGCCAGGAGTGGAACGGGCGATCTCCTCGCAAGCGGAACTTCATCGCGGGCAGCCGCCCTTCAACGCACCAATCCTCAAGTGGTTGCGCGCGCATGATGTACCGCTATTGGATCCGCATGGACCGGTCGAATTCGCTTCGGTCAGCGCGGTCCACTACGAGCGTGACTGGCGGCTGCCGTTTCGCTCAGAGTCGACGAAGCGGGCGTTCTTCGGGCGGAGGCACGTTACCACCACGGCCTTCATTCGTGGTCGTAACGGCTGGGCAGACGATTCGGCCGGCTGTCGACGCGTCGTCATTCTCACGACGGAACATGGATTTGTCGTACTTGCCGATGCTGGGAAGGATCCTGAAATCGCGGCGCGGTGCATCGTGCGACCGCTCGCGCCGCCTTCAAGGACGCCCGTCGACGCGTCGATCCCGAAGCTATCCCTCACATCCACGACCGATCTTCGCGGCCGTTTGGAGCGGCTCGGAGTACGAATGATCTTCGACGAAACGGCCGATCCGTTTCCCCGCCTCCTACCGAACCACGGACTGTCCGAGATTCTCCAAGGCGTCGACCTTCGATTGGATGAGAAAGGAATCAGCGTGCGGGCTTCGACGATCGCGGACGTTGCACTCTCCCCAGGGCCGAAGCCCAAGTTTCGAATGATCTTCGATCACCCCTTTCTCTTGCGAGTCGTCGATGCGGCGGGGGACACGGTCGCGCTCGGCTATATAGGTGATCTCGGTGCGTAAGGTCACACTGGCGCAACTATGTGCTATCGTGCTGATCTGCACAGTAGTTTCGCCAGAGATTGCGCATGCTCAGGCAATAGCGACGCTATCCGGCCTTACGCTGTCCCAGGTGGCGCCCGGCCTCGTTCGTGTTGAGTTCGACTTCCTGCCTATCACGCCGCGATACCGAATCGATGGCGCAAGTACGCCGCAGATCACTGTCACTTTTGCGAATTCCACCCGCCGTCCGACGGTCGTACCAGGCGCATCTAGTCTCGGGCCGTTGAAGAACATCGACATTCACGACGCAAACGGGCTCGTCACGGCGATGCTGACCGGCGATGGGCCACTGCGTGTCCAGGCTGTGCGCGCAGACCACTCACTCGTGCTCTTCCTCGGCTCGCCGCCTCCGGTAGGAATGGAGAATAGTGCCAACACGACGGTCGGCAACGACGCGACGCTGATTCGGCTACGCTACGCAGATGTGAACGAGATCGCGGAACTCTTGGGCGCATCGGCGCCCTCCGATCCGCTCGCGCAAGTGTCGTCCGGCACCCAAATGGGGAGCGGATTCCCAGCGGGATCGGGATCACTGAACGCCGTAGGGACGATGGCGACCACTGCGACGACGCAGGCGGCCGCCATTGCGTACAAGGTATCCGACGTGATCTCGGTCGACCGCCGGCTCAACGCCGTCGTGCTCAACGGACCGGCGACGACGGCAGGGGCACTAAAGCACCTCATCGAGCTGATCGACACTCCCGTGCCGAGCGTCCTACTCGAGGTTTCTGTCGTTGAGCTCTCGGATACTGCCGCGCACGACCTCGGCATCGACTTTTCCAGCGGCGGTTCGCTCGCGACCGTAAGTGGGACGGTCAAATCGCAGTCGTTTCCGCAGGGCCAAGTGAACCTACAGGCGTCCGTGTACGGCGCTGTGCAGAAGGGCTACGGCCGTATTCTGGCGCGTCCGCGCATCCTTGTCGAAAGCGGTACGCCGGCATCAATTCTCACCGGCGATTCGATTCCGATCTTCACGAATATCTCGTATCCTGGTTCTGGATCTAACATCGTGCAGCAACAGGTCCAATATGTGAACGTCGGCGTATCGCTGCAAATATTGGCGACCGTGGATGCTGGGGACGTGGTGCACGCGCGCGTGCAGTCCAGCGTTTCATCGGTGACCGGGTACGTGCAGGGTGTTCCGCAAATCAGTCAACGGCAAGCCTCAACCAGTGCGAGTGTTCACGATGGTAACTCGCTCGTGATCGGCGGACTCGTTCAAGAAAGTGAGCTGAGCAATACCTCGGCCTTTCCCGGACTATCTTCGATACCAATCTTGGGAGAACTGTTTAAGGCGCGACACATGACGAAGCAGCATACTGACCTGTATATCATCATAACGCCGACGGTTACCCGCCTTATTGCGGCGCCACTAGCCCCTGATCTTGTTCGCTGATTCGTCGTCGTCAAAGGTTTGCGACGATGCCTTCGATGAGTCTCGCGACGTTCTCGGCGGCGGCTGCGGCGGCGGCGATGACTTCTTCGTGCGAGGTGGGGGTGCCGGCTCCGTGGACGTTGGTGATGAGCGAGAAGCCGATGACCTCGCGGGCGAAGGCGCGCGCGGCGATGGTTTCGAGCACGGTCGACATGCCGACCGCGTCGGCGCCGATGCGGCGCAGGTAGCGCGCCTCGGCCGGCGTCTCGTACGTCGGGCCCAGCAGTCCGGCGTAGACGCCTTCCTGCAGCGCGATGCCGTACTCGCCGGCGACGTGGCGCGCAAGCTTGCGCAGAACCGGTGCGTACGCGTCGACCATGTCGACGAAGCGCTGTTCCTGACCGGGCAGCAAACCGGCGCCGAGCAGCGGGCTCGTGCCGGTGAGGTTGAGCTGGTCGGCGATGAGCATGAGGTCGCCGGTATGATAGCTGGTGTTCACGCCGCCCGCGGCATTGGTGAGCACGAACGTCTTCGCGCCGGCGTGCGCGGCGGCGGCGACCGGATAGATCACGTCGTGGGTCGCGCGGCCCTCGTACAGATGAAAGCGGCCGCTGAACGCGACGACGCGCCGGCCGTGCAGCATGCCGACGTGCGCTTCGCCGGCGTGTCCCGGGACCGTCGGTTCCGGCATCCCGTCGATCTTGCTGTACGGCACGGTGCTGCCGTCGATGCGCTCGCGCAGCACGCCGCCGAAACCCGAACCCAGCACGATCGCCGCGTCGAGCTCCCCGCCGGCCTTGCGCCGCAGGAAATCTGCCGCCGCTTCGAGCCGCTTGCGCTTCATTGCGCCGACTCGACCGGAGCGAGCAGGTTCGTCCCGGTCATCACTTCGGGCACCGGCAGACCGATCAGCGGCAGCAGCGTCGGCGCGACGTCGCCGAGCTTTCCGTTGCCGGTGAACGTGCCGACCGGCTGCGCC
>Ga0302325_10002261_pt1 | contig 46958 bp, 36 predicted proteins | sample Palsa_T0_2_FD_201948 | JGI IMG/M metagenome (GOLD analysis project Ga0302325, IMG submission 201948) | Peat permafrost microbial communities from Stordalen Mire near Abisko, Sweden - Palsa_T0_2 | ecosystem: Environmental > Terrestrial > Soil > Palsa > Peat permafrost | place: Sweden: Abisko...
TTCGCGCCAGCAGTTTTGCGGCCGCAATCGCTTCTTCATCCACCACCGCCGTGTATTCCGCGCGGCACGTGTCTGCCAGCCACGCATGTTCCGGCCCGATCGCCGGATAATCAAGGCCCGCCGATATCGAATGCGTCGTCGAAATCTGGCCGTCGCTGTTCTGGAGCACGTAGGTGTGCGTTCCTTGCAGCACGCCCGGGCGCGCGCCAGAAAAACCGGCAGAGTTCGATAAACGCGCCGCGTGCTCGCCGAGACTTTTGCCGCGGCCGCCGGCCTCGACGCCGACCATTTTTACAGCCGCGTCACCCAAGAAGGCATGGAACAAGCCGATCGCGTTTGAGCCGCCGCCCACGCAAGCGAACAAGTGATCCGGCAGCCGCCCCGCGGCGCGAAGAATCTGCTCGCGCGCCTCTTCGCCGATAATCTTGTGAAAATCGCGCACCATCTGCGGATACGGGTGCGGCCCCAGCACCGAGCCCAGCAAATAGTGGGTCGTGCGCACGTTCGTCACCCAGTCTCGCATCGCCTCGTTGATCGCGTCCTTCAGCGTGCGGCTGCCCGCCTCGACGCCGACCACTTCGGCGCCGAGAAGCCGCATCCGAAAGACGTTGAGACGTTGCCGCTCCATGTCTTCCGTACCCATGTATACCGTGCAGGCGAGTCCCAGGCGCGCCGCAACAGTTGCGGTGGCAACGCCGTGCTGTCCCGCGCCAGTCTCGGCAACTACGCGCTGCTTCTTCATGCGCACCGCAAGCAAGCCCTGCCCGATGCAATTGTTGATTTTGTGTGCGCCGGTGTGAAGCAGATCCTCGCGTTTCAAATAAACCTGCGCGCCGGCGAGATGCTCCGTCAATCGCGCCGCGAATTGCAGCGGCGTCGGCCGGCCTGCGAAATTATGGAGTAGATCGTCGAGCTCTCGACGAAACGATTCATCGTCGCTCGCTTCAAGATACGCGCGCTCCAGCTCTTCGAGCGGCGCCACGAGCGTCTCCGGGACGTACCGTCCTCCGTACGCGCCGAAGCGCCCGCGATAATCCGGAACCGAAATTGTTCCTGCACTCATGCCCGATGTGTCCTCGCGCTCCTCACTGCGCTCATCAGCGCGTCGAGTTGCTGCCGATCTTTTTTCCCTGGGCTCGCTTCGACTCCGCTGCAGATATCCACAGCAAACGGATCGGTCTCAGCAATCGCATCTGCGACATTTTCCGCGGTCAGCCCGCCGGCAATCACGATCGGGCCGTATTTCTTTGCCGCTCGGCCGATACGCCAGTCGAACGTTCGCCCAGTGCCGCCCCGTCGCTTTCGATCGAAGCCGTCCAGCAAAAACGCATCCACCGCATCAAAGCGCGCGAGCCGCTTCAGATCGAACCCCGGCCGCATTCGAAATGCCTTCATGACCGGATAGTACTCGCTCAATTTCCGAACGTCCGCAGGCGATTCGTGTCCATGAAGTTGCAACACATTCAAATCCACGTCCCGTGCGATACGCAGGACTGCCGCAAATTCAGTGTTCACGAATACGCCGGCCGTCAAAATATGCCGCGGCAATCGTCGCACGATCGTGCGCGCATCCGCCGGCGCAATGTACCGTGGACTCTGCTCGAAAAAATTAAAGCCGAGCGCATCGGCGCCTGCATCCACGCTCAGGCGCGCGTCCGTCCAATTCGTAATACCGCAAATCTTTACACGCACCATCGTTCTCGCCGCTTACGGCCTCGCAGTTTTCGCCTCGGCTGCGCCAAGCAAACGGCGAAGCTCCTCGCCCGGTTGCGCGTGCTTCATCAACTGCTCTCCGATAAGGAATGCGTCGAATCCGGCTCCCGAAAGCCGCTCTACATCTTCGTGCGAATGGATTCCGGACTCCGCGACCGCGACGCAAGAATCTGGAATTTCGTCGGCAAGTTCGAGCGCGAGATCATGATTCACGTTGAACGTTGTCAGATCCCGCGCGTTCACTCCCACGATTCTCGCGCCCGCGCCGAGTGCGCGCGCGAGTTCCTCGCGCGTGTGAATTTCGACCAGAGGCTCCATGCCGAGTTGACGTCCCAGTTCGAGCAACTCTTGCAGCAAATCTTGCTCGAGCACCGCCGTAATCAGCAAAAACGAATCCGCGCCGGCCGCTCGCGCTTCCCAAATCTGCCAGGGATCGAAGATAAAATCCTTTCGCAGGACGGGAATCTCGACGGCGGCTCGAGCTTCTTTCAAATTTGTAAGGGACCCGTCAAAAAAATCCTCTTCCGTGAGCACGGAGAGGGCCGCCGCGCCGGCCTCCGCGAGTTCGGCCGCGAGCTTCGCCGGTTCAAATTGTTCTCGAATCACACCGCGCGAAGGCGACGATTTTTTCAGTTCGGCGATAACGTTCACGCGATTCGCCGCGATCGCTGATGAAAAATTCCGCGCCGCCGGCGCCTTTTTCTCCGCCGCGATTTTCAGCGCCACAAGCGGAAGCACACGTTTGCGATGCGCAACGCTTTCACGCCGCTTTTCGATGATGCGGAGAAGAATATTCCCCGAGTTGTTTGCGCCGTTCATAAGCAGTCGGGACAGTCCCCGGCCAAGGCAGGGAAATCGCTGCGAGTATGCTAGCCGCGCATACGGAGGATGTCAATTTTGGGCTGCTGTGGATGGGTTTCCATGCAATCGCACTGCGATGCGAATTGGTGCGAAGCGGCGCCCGCGCCGGCGGCGTGAATTATTGCGCGAGCAGCGGCGCCGTAAATCGCGCGGGAATCCCGAAGTTCGAGCCGCCAAATCCGCTCAGTACCGCGTACGTAATTCCAATCACTTTTCCATCCGCGTCCAGCAGCGGCCCGCCAGATCCTCCCGAGGTGGTTTGCGCGTCAAACACAATTTTGTCCGTAAGCACATCGCCCACGTGGCCTTGCGTCACGATCGGACGAATCAAATTGCGCCGAGCCAGTTCGTCGAGAACCGCCGAAACGTCTCCGTCACTTTTCGCCATGATCTGCTGCGCCGAGTCCTCGTCCGCTCTCGCAAGAATTCCAGCGAGGCCTGTTGCGTACCCTATGAGGACGATACTCTCGCCCGATTTCGCGGCATTCTTGTCGCGATCAACGGCGAGCGACGGACGAACCAAACCCTGCAAATCGACCCGTATTGAAGCTAGATCCGTGTCGTCCGAGATTTTCTCGATCTCTGCGTGGAACGCACGGGAATCGCCTGGAAAGTAAGCGCGAATGCGCACGATTTCAGGCTGAAATCCCTGATTGATGAGCGAACTCATCTCCTCGTCCTTCCACCACGGCTGAGCCACATGGCGATTTGTGATTACCTTGCCGCTGGAGTCCGCAAGAAAGCCCGTGCCGAAGACGTCCAGGCGGACTTCCGGCCCGTGGCCATCGAGCGTTAGGACTGGCTTCCCGTCGCTGTCTTCGATCGGATCGCCTTGAGGATTGATTCCCGCGTATCTCAATCGAAGACCGCTTTCTTTTTCCCGAAACGCCACAGCCACATAAAGCAAGCAAACGCTTGGCTCATTCGCGCCAATAATGCCTTCGGCAGCCGTTCCCGCAGCCTCAACTTTCTTCAATCGCGCGTTCGTTTCGGCGAGTTGGCGCTGAAGATCGGCGACCTCCTGCGAGTCCGCGTTGGCCATTTGCGATTTCAATTGGTCGGCCCGCTTCTGCAATTCGTCGCGCTGATTCGTGCCGCCGCTAGCGGGGATCGCGGGAGTTTGTCCGCGCAACTTGCGGGCATCGGCAATGACACTTTGCTGGCGAATGGGGCCGCCGAGGCGCCGAATCACCGAATTGCCAAAATCCAGCTGTTTCTTCGCGCTATGGGAATAAAGGAAGAACGTGATAGCCATGATGCCGGCAACGGTCAACGCAGCCGTGACTCCAATTTTCAGGACGCGCCCGACAGAAAACGCGTCCTTGGTCATTTTGTCGGTGACGGCGAGCGCTTCAAATGCCGTGTGGGCGATATGCTGGCCTTCCTCGGCGATTTTTGTTTTGTCGCGCAGTTCGTCGGCCGCGCGTTTCAGCCGCAATTGCGCTCGTATTCGCGCCAGCAACTCTCTCGGATCGAATGGCCGCGAAAGAACGTCGTCGGCGCCGAGATCGAGCGCCAGAGCCCGCTCGGCGGATGCACCGGCCACCAGCAGAAGAATAGGAATGGATTGCGTTGCCGCTGCGCTCTTCCATTCCAAAAGCAGCTCTCGGCAATCGATACCGGGTAGATTCCGATCCAAGAGGAGAAGTGACGCACCCGACTGCCGAGCTGACCGCACCGTCTCTGCGTCAGGTGAGGGTGCTTCGGCCTGATAGCCCGCGCCCTGCAGCAATTCGACGAGCATGCTGCGTGAGCTCTCGTCCGTTTCGAGGATAAGAATCTTTTCGGTCTCAGCTACCATGCGCGATCTTCCATTCACCCTGCCACGCGTCCCTTGCATTGATCCTTGTTCGTGCTACTTCGCTCGGGAATCCGCGTTCGAAAAAGTGTCTGCTATTCTATTAGAGTCCTGGCAAGAACCGTAAGTTTCGCTCATCCAATGCAAGAGATTGCTCTCAGGAGCGTGCCGGACGCTCGACATGCCTAAATCGCCCCTCGAAATCACCGGAGTCGAAGAATTGAACGACGAGATAGTCGTGTGCCGAAAGTGCCCGCGTCTCGTGGCGTATCGCGAATCCGTCGCTCTCGAGCGAAAGCGCGCATTCCGCGAGTGGGATTACTGGGGCAAGCCGGTACCCGGTTTCGGCGATCCTCGCGCCGGCCTATACATCCTGGGTCTGGCTCCCGCTGCGCACGGCGCGAATCGCACCGGACGGATGTTTACCGGCGATCGCTCGGGCGATTTTCTCTATCGCGCGCTTCATCGCGTTGGATTCGCGAACAATCCCACCTCCGTCCGCCGCGGAGATGGGCTCGAGTTGCAGGACGCCTACATCGGAGCTGCGATTCGCTGCGCCCCGCCTGCGAATAAGCCGTTGCCGAGCGAACTTGCGAACTGCAAGCCATTCTTCGAGCGTGAAATCGCGCTCGTCAAACCGCGCGCCATTCTCGCCCTCGGTGCCATCGCGATGAAGGCCTACCTGGGAATGCTCAAGGCGGGTGGAGCGATCGCGCGCTTTGCGGAGTTTCCCTTCCGCCACGGCGCTGCCTATGAGCTACCGGGCGCATTGCCGCGTCTTTTCCTCTCCTATCATCCGAGCCAGCAGAATACTTTTACGGGCAAGCTCACGCCTGGGATGTTACTGAACGTGCTGAGGACAATCAGGAAGTATCTCGACCAGCTGGCGACAACAACCCTCGCCTCGCGGAATTCTTAGCAAACGCGGCGAACTGCAGATCCCTCACTTCGTTCGCGATTACGATGTTCGCTGGCATTTCAATCGACTCGTATGGCTGGCGTTGACGAATCTGGCTTGTACGAAATGGCCTGCAATTCTGACTCGATTAGGAATGACCTCCGCTGAATGTTTTGTTAGGTTTACAGCGATTTTTAATCGTTTTCGTGTCTCGATTAGAAATCGTGAAAGGTGAAAGGGGAAAAAGGGAAAAAGATTCGAGCCGCCTCCGCGAATTTGCGTACCCTTCGCGCGATTTGCGGGTGGTTCGGCGCGTGGCTGTGGCCACGCCGGGCGCCGGACCTATAGCGGCTTTGTATGTTAACTGTCATGTTAATATACTTGTCAAATAATTATACCACATCATTTCCGCGAATGCAAGTGCCGGGCTCTGTGGATGAGTGGGCCGGCAAAACCATGCAAGGCAACCTCTTAGCGCTGATGTTTGAGTGTAGGGCCGACACTGCCTGGTAGCGCCGGCGGAAAAAGGTGAAGAGTGCCCGGCTGAAGCCGAGCGCTACAAGTGCTTAATTATGCGTATGCCCAGGACAATGGACCGGGGGCTCAGGATTTAGATGGTATCTCGTTGAATGTAGAAGGCGGGCGGCCTTGCGGCGTATTTCGCTTGCTCTTGATTCTGCGTCCGGGATATAAGCGCGGCCACCGAATTCTTGCATCAACGGGGGATCAGCAAGATGGCTGAAGCTGCACCAGACGAAGCCGGGGCAGAGGCGCCCAAGCCGGGCGCGGCCACGCCGAAAGAACGAAGCTGGCTGTGGAACAAGGACCTCGCGGCGATTCCGCCGGAACGGCGCACGTGGGGGACGTACAACTACGCCGCGTTATGGGTGGCGATGAGCGTCAATATTCCCACGTATATGCTGGCAAGCGGAATGATCGCCGGAGGAATGAACTGGAAGCAGGCCATTTTCACGGTATTTCTTGGGAACGTGATCGTTCTCATTCCGATGCTACTCAACGCGCACGCCGGGGCGCGCTATGGAATTCCGTTCCCGGTATTCGCGCGCGCGTCGTTCGGCGTGCTCGGCGCTAACATTCCTGCCGTTCTCCGGGCGCTCGTGGCTTGCGGCTGGTTCGGGATTCAAACGTGGATCGGCGGCGAGGCGATCAACACGCTTCTCGCGGCGCTCGTCCCGTCTTGGAACCATCCGTGGATTTGCTTCTTCCTGTTTTGGCTGCTGAATCTCGCTGTGATTCTCCGCGGCATCGAGACGATTCGTTATTTACAAGGCGTCGCCGCGCCTGCGCTTCTCATCCTGGGCTTTGCGATGCTGGCGTGGGCCTACGTCAAGGCCGGCGGATTTGGTCCAATGCTTTCGACGCCGTCGAAATTCCACTCATTCGGGGAATTCTTCGCGTTCTTCGTGCCGTCGCTGACCGGCGTGGTCGCGTTTTGGGCTACCGTGGCGCTCAACATTCCTGATTTCACGCGCTATGCGAAAAGCGTACGGGACCAGGCGCTCGGACAGGCAATTGGATTGCCGACGACGATGACGTTCTATTCCTTCATCGGCGTCGCGGTCACGTCGGCGACAGTCGTCATTTTCGGGGCCGCGATCTGGGATCCGGTGGTGGTTCTGAGCCATCTCGGAAATCCCGTCGCCGTCGTTGTTGCCATGCTGGCGTTGCTGCTGGCGACTCTGAATGTCAATGTCGCCGCGAACGTGGTCTCTCCGGCGAATGACTTCTCAAATCTTTATCCGCGGCGAATCAGCTTCAAGATGGGAGGTGTCATCACCTGCTTCGTGGGCATTCTGATGCAGCCATGGAGACTGATGTCGAGCTACGGCAACTATATTGTGGGCTGGCTTGTGGGTTACTCGAGTTTTCTTGGGCCGATCGCGGGCGTGATGATCGCCGACTATTACGTCCTGCGAAAGAAAATCATTCTTACTGAGGATTTGTACGACCGGCATACGTTTTACGAATTTTCCAGCGGATTCAACTGGCGGGCGATTGGCGCGCTGGTGGCTGGAATCCTTGTGGCGCTCTCGGGATTGGAAATTCATGCACTGAGCGGCTTGTACCATTACGCGTGGTTCGTTGGATTCGGCGTTTCGTTCGTCAGCTATCTTATTCTGATGCCTCGGGCACGCGCGGGTTCTTAGGGTCAGGGAGAAGCCTGAATCGAACGCCTGCGATTGGCGATCATTGCGTGAAAGCGAAGATGCCGGGCTGAAAGCCCGGCGCTATAAGTGCCGGGGGGCGGGCTTGCCGGTTATGCATGTTCGCACTGGCTGCGCTGTTTGACAGTCGTTGCACGCGCTTGCTAGCCTCCGGGCCATGAATGGTGCGGCCAAAAATCAAGCTACGATCGAATTTAGCGACGCCTGCTTCCGTGCAGTAGACGGCCCCATAATTCTCGACCACCTGAACCTCGCGATTTCTTCCGGAGAGACTCTGGTTTTATTGGGACGCAGCGGCTCGGGCAAAACGACCGCGCTGCGGCTCATCAATCGCCTGCTCGAACCCACGGCTGGCGCCGTAAAAGTCGAGGGCCGCTCGACGCTCGATTGGGACCCGGTCGCGCTCCGGCGAGGGATCGGCTACGTGATCCAGGATGCCGGGCTTTTTCCTCACTACACAGTCGAGCGCAATGTCGGCCTTGTGCCGTGGCTCGAGAAGTGGCCTGAGGAGCGAAAACGCGCGCGCGTAGTGGAGTTGCTGCAACTAACCGGACTCGACCCTGCCAAATTCGCGCATCGATATCCGCACGAACTCTCCGGCGGCCAGCGCCAGCGCGTCGGCGTCGCGCGGGCCCTCGCCGCCGATCCGCCGATTCTCCTGATGGACGAACCGTTCGGCGCGCTCGATCCGCTGACGCGCGGCGAGTTGCAAAAGGAATTTGCCGACCTGCAAAAGCGTCTCCACAAAACCATTGTTTTCGTCACGCACGACACGCGCGAAGCGCTGTTTCTGGCCACACGCATCGCATTTATCGAAGCGGGCCGGCTGGTGGGAGTTTACACGCCTGAAGATTTTCTGCACGCGACCGAACCGGTGGCCGCGGCGTACTTGGCAGCTTGCCGCATGGGCGATTCGCTATTGAAGTGACAGGCGGGAGGAGAACGGATGGATTTCCTTCATTTCATGTTTCGCAATCGCGATCAGATTTTCTCGGCGACTCTCGAACATCTCTGGCTCGTTGGCGCGGCGATGTCTCTCGCCGTGTTGATCGGCATTCCTCTCGGGATCGTCGCCGCGCGGCGGCCGTGGCTCGGCAAGCCGATTATCGGAGCGGCAAACGTAGCCGAGACGATACCGAGCCTTGCGCTGTTCGGATTTCTTCTGCCCGTTCCGTGGCTCGGCGATCGCGCCGATCGCCTCGCCATCACAGCGCTCGCGCTCTATGCGCTCCTGCCGATCATTCGCAACACCGCCACCGGAATCACCGGCGTGGACGCCAAAGTTCGCGACGCCGCGCGCGGCATGGGAATGACGGACAATCAGATTCTGATTCACGTCGAACTACCGCTGGCGTTCTCCTATCTACTGGCAGGCGTTCGCGTCGCGACTGTCCTCACGATAGCGATCGCGACGATTGCCGCAGCCATCGGCGCCGGCGGCCTCGGCGAATTCATTTTTCGCGGTCTGGCGATGGTCAACGATCAGCTGATTCTTGCCGGAGCCGTTCCGGCGGCGGCACTGGCGCTCGCCGCGGATTTCATACTTGGTGCTCTCGAAAAACGATTTCGATTCGCGCAATAGGACGAAATGGCCGCTCAATGAAGTCTCAGGGCTGTTCGATGAAGCTCCCGTGCTTGAAGAGTTTCGTGAAATGTGCTGCGATCCTCGTTGCGGTATCGCTCTCGGCCGTTTCCTGCGGCCCACCGAGGCGTGACACTTTCATCGTCGGATCCAAAAATTTCACCGAACAGGCAATCCTCGGCGAATTGATCGCTCAGCATCTTGAAGCAAAGACGCATCTCCACATCGTCCGGAGCTTTTATCTCAGCGGAAGCTACATCTGTCAGCAAGCGCTTCTCGCAGCCCGTATAGATGCATACGTCGAATACACGGGCACCGCGCTGACGGCGATTCTAAAAGAAGCTCCCCTCAAGGACCGCGCCGCCGTCTACCAGCTCGTTAAAAGCGAATACGCGAAGCGTTTTCACTTCGACGTGCAGCCGCCTCTCGGCTTCAACAACACATTTGCAATCGTGATTCGAGGCAAAGACGCGCGGCGCCTGCAAATTCACACGCTTTCGCAGGCGGCTGCCTATGCCCCGCAATGGCGCGCGGGCTTCGGCTACGAATTCAACGAGCGCCCGGACGGCTATCCCGGCCTCGCCGCGATGTATGGCCTGCACTTCAGCTCGTCGCCGCGCATCATGGATCTCGGATTGCTGTATCGAGCTCTGCTCGATAAGCAAGTGGACATTGTCGCGGGGAATTCCACCGACGGCCTTCTCGCCGCGCGCGATTTGACAGTTCTCGATGACGATAAGCACTACTTTCCGCCATACGAAGCCGTGCCAATCGTGAGATCGAGCGCGCTCGACGCCCACCCCGAAGTGCGGGCGTCGCTCGATGAACTAGCCGGGAAAATTTCCGATCAAGAGATGCAGCGAATGAACTATGCGGTCGACGGCGAGCATCGGGATTCAGCAGACGTCGTGCGCGAATTCTTACACGCGAAAGGGCTGAATTGAACTCTGGAATTACGAATCGCAGATCCTTCACTTCGTTCGGGATGACAACGTTATCTAGCGGGGATGACAACGTTATCTGGTAGTGATGACAACGTCAATTCGAGTGTGTTAGAGGCACAATAGAGCATGACGCTTCGCGAACGCGAACAATTTAGTTGGATGGATTTGCTGTGGCTGGCCTTCCTGGCTGGCCTCGCGATTCTTCCCCCCATCGAGGAAATTCATAAGCAGTTCATCTTGCTTGCTATCGGTGTGCTGCAACTCCTCGAAGGCCGGCTGATTGCGTATTTCCCCACGCGCGGCCGCTACTACGCGGTGTTGCTCAAGATTTTGCTCGCGACGCTTTTGATTGACCACACGGGCGAAGTTGCAATCACCAGCAGCTACTACCCCATCTACTATCTGCCCGTTGTCACTGCCGCGATTTATTTCGGTCCCTGGGGCACGCTGGTTTGGACTGCCATCGCATCCGCGGCGTATTGCTCGTATCTCTATCCCGCAATTCAGCAGTATGAGCTGACTCCGTCAGCGATCACGGAGCTGACGATTCGCATTCTTTTCTTTTTTCTCGCGGGGGTGATTGTCAATCGTTTCGCTGTGGAGAATCGCCGGCAGACGCGCCGCTATCAAGTGCTTGCAGAAGAATTGGAAAAGACGAACCGGCGGCTGGAACAGATTCAGGCGGAAGCGCGCCGCTCAGAGCGGCTCGCGGCCCTTGGTCAGCTTTCGGCCGGTCTGGCGCACGAGATTCGCAATCCCCTCGGCGTCATCAAAGGCTCCGCCGAAATGCTTCAGCAAAAGCTCCAGGACTCAAATCCTCTTGCCAGCGAATTGGCCAGCTACATTTCGAGCGAAGTGAACCGCCTGAGCGCGCTGGTCACACGCTTTCTCGATTTCGCCCGACCTCAGCATTTGGAAACCGCAATGCACTCCGTTGCGGATGTCGTCGAGCGCGCTCTAAAAGCCGTGGCCGCGCAATGGACCGGACCGGCAATTGAGGTTGAGCGAAAGTACGAGTCCGACGTACCGCCGGTTCCACTCGATGAAAATTTTTGCGAGCAGGTTTTCATCAACCTGGCTCAGAATGCTTATGAAGCGATGACGGATGGCGGGATTCTGCGTGTCACGATTCGCGCCGCTCAGCGGGATCGCGTTCGCGGCGTCGAAGTTCAATTCTCAGATACCGGGCCCGGCGTGCCGGAAGAATTGCGGGAGCAGATTTTCAATCCATTCGTTACTTCGAAGAAAAGCGGCGTCGGCCTGGGGCTGGCCATCGTCTCGAAAATCGTGGATGACCATCATGGCGCCTTGCGCCTCGAAGCATCTTCCGGCCAGGGCGCGTGTTTTTCAGTTTTCCTTCCTGAGGCTGGCTCGGCCGCCGAGCCGTCGCTGAGTCGAGCTGTCGAGATTTCCGGCGAGTGACTTATGGCGACTATTCTCATCGTCGAAGACGAAGCCAAAATGCGGCGCCTCCTCGAATTGAATCTGGGCGAGGACGGTTTTCAGACGCTTTCGGCCCCCGATGTTGAGACTGGTCTTGATCTTCTCCGGCAAAACTCCGTTGACCTCGTCTTAACCGATCTCAAGCTCCCGGGCATGGGCGGGCTGGAATTTCTGCAGACGATCAAGCGGCAGAATGCAAATTTGCCGGTCGTGGTAATGACGGCATACGGTTCCGTCGAGACAGCCGTGGAAGCAATGAAGGCCGGCGCCAGCGATTACGTTTTGAAGCCGTTCTCGCTCGCCGAAATGCGCATGATTGTCCACAAAGAGCTCGACGTTCGCAAGCTGCGCGAAGAGAACCGCTCGCTTCGCGAAGCACTAGGACATCGTTACGAATATCCAAACATCGTCGCGCGAAGCGCCAAGATGCAGGAAGTTCTCGCCATGGTCGAGCGCGTTGCGGCCACTCAATCCACGGTTCTCATCGGCGGGGAAAGCGGCGTTGGCAAGGACTTGATCGCCCACGCCATTCACCAGAAATCGCGCCGGGCCAACGGCCCATTCGTGAAAATCAACAGCACCGCGATCCCCGAAAATCTTCTCGAGAGCGAACTCTTCGGTTACGAGAAGGGCGCGTTCACCGGAGCAGCGACAAGCAAGCCCGGCAAATTCGAATTAGCGGACAAGGGCACCCTATTTCTCGACGAAATTGGTGACGTGCCTCCCGCAACGCAAGTGAAGTTGCTCCGCGTTCTTCAAGAGCGCGAATTCGAGCGCCTCGGCGGAACGAAAACCATCAAAGTTGACGTCCGGCTTATCGCGGCCACGAACCGCGATCTTCGCGCGGCGCTCGAAGAAGGTACGTTTCGCCAGGATCTCTACTACCGTCTCAACGTCGTCCCGATTGATATTCCTCCACTTCGCGATCACAAAGAAGATATCCCCGATCTCGTGAAACTGTTTCTCGATCGTTTTTCGAGCCAAGCTGGAAAGCAATTTACCGGCATCGCTCCCGAAGCGCTGGACATGCTCATGGCGTTTCATTGGCCCGGCAATGTCCGCGAGCTCGAAAATATTATCGAACGCGCGGTCGCTCTGTCAGAAGGCCCCGTGCTCCAGCCCGGCGATGTTCATCTCGATGCCGTGCGAGCAAAGCCCGCATCTGGAACTGCTCCGCTGATTCCCGAAGGGCAGACTCTCGAGCAATGGGAAGACGAGATGATTCGCGAGGCATTGCGCCGTGCCAACGGCAACAAGAGCCAGGCCGCGCGAACGCTCGGTCTCTCGCGAAACGCCCTGCGCTATCGTCTCTCTAAAATTGGCATCGCCGACGAACCCGACAAAGCCGACAAGCAAGAGTAGGTGGCTGGCCTCAACCGTTAGTGGTTGAAATCAACCACCTCGGCGAGGGGTCATGGGCCCCATCCAAAGTATTACCTCCCTATGATAAACAAACTAAATGGCTTAGCTGTCTGCTTGTAAGGTGCCGATTTGGCATCCGCCCTGCACCGTAAAGGCTGGAGTTAGGCCTAAGTACGGCTGGGCCTAACCAGGTGGAACGATGAAGATTACGAACAGAATTCTTACGGGAGCGGCGGTAATCATACTCTCGCTCTTCGTGGGCGAGGCGGCGCGCGCTCAGAACCCCGGCACGCCGCAAGATCAGGGCGCACCCCAAGATCAGGTAAGCCCTCAAGATCCGGGCAATGGTCCGGACCAGGGTGGCTCTGAGGCTCAGCCCACCACCGATGACCAGAATGCACCCGGCGCTGCGCGCGTCAGCATGATCAAAGGTGACGTAACCACGCAGCGCGGCGATTCCGGCGACGTCTCCACCGCCACAACGAACACGCCATTGTCCCCCGGCGACAAAGTGATGACCGGCAACAATTCCCGCGCGGAAATCCAGCTCGATTTCGCAAACGTTTTGCGCCTCGGCGATAATTCAAGCGCGAATATCGCGACGCTGAATCGCAATCAAATTCAAGTTCAAATCGGCGAGGGTCTTGCGTACTTCAGCCAATTCAAAGGCAATGAAGCAAGCGTCGAGATTGACACACCCAATGTCGCGATCCAACCCGCCGACAAAGAAACCAGCTTTAGCATCTTCGTGAACAGCGGTGGCCAGTCGGAAGTCACAGTCCGTCGCGGTGAACTCACCATTTCCACTCCGCAAGGCAGCACGCGCGTCCGAAGCGGACAAATGATCACGGTGCAGGGCACTGGCAGCGACGTGCAATACAAAGTCAGTGATGCGCCGTCGAAGACGGATTGGGACGCCTTCAATCAGGATCGTGATCGTCTGATCGAACACGCCGACAGTTGGAAACACACCGACCGCTATTACACCGGCACGCAGGACCTCGATGCCAACGGCAAGTGGACCGAAGTTCCGGATTACGGCCAGGTATGGGTTCCGAACCAAGGACCCGGCTGGGCTCCTTATAGCGCGGGCAGTTGGGTTTGGCAGCCTTACTATGGCTGGACTTGGGTTTCGAATGAGCCGTGGGGCTGGGCGCCGTATCACTATGGCCGTTGGTTCGTTTACGGCGGCGGGTGGGCATGGTGGCCCGGACCGATTTACGGCGGCTTCGGGGTCGGGCTGTATCGTCCAATTTGGGCTCCGGCCTACGTTTCTTTCTTCGGATTCGGACCTGGCATTGGAATCGGGATTGGGTTTGGCTTTGGATCGTTCGGCTGGTTGCCGATTGGTCCATGTGACTTCTTCCATCCGTGGTGGGGCGGATATCGCGGCCGCTTCGGTGCCGTGGGCTTCGCGGGCATTCATGACGCAGCCAATTTCCGCGGCGGCTGGGGTCCGCTGCATGGCGGCGACCGCTTCTCGAATGTCCGCAACGTATGGACGAACGATCGCGTGCGGCAGGGCCTATCGACCGTATCAGCGAACAACTTTGGCCGTGGCGCGGTTCACGCCACACCGGCGAGCCTCGATACCTTGCGCAATGCTCACGGCATGACGGGCAATCTGCCTGTTGTACCGTCGCACGAGAGCTTGAGCGCTTCGGGCAACTTCCGCGGCGCGGGCTCGGCAGGCGCTCGCGGAGGGACAGAACATTTCTACTCGAAGCAGACTCCCGCCGCACGGCCCGAGTCTTTTTCGCAACAGGCTGCGCATATGCAGCAAGCGATACAGAAGGACGGGCACTTCGCGCCCGTTGGCGGAACCGAGAATACCCGGAACACTATGGCCGGGAAGACCAGCCCCGTGAGCGGTTCCAACAACAGCGAGGCGCGCGGCCTGGGCAATGACGCCAACCGCCCCGCGAACAAGGAAGCCAGCAGGGATCGGCCAGGCTCGACTTCGAATACTTCAACATCGTCGCGAACGCAAGCGCCCGCGCGCAATGGCTGGCAGCGCTTCGATCCTTCGACCGGTGGTAACGCGTCGCGGCCATCGGCATCTCCTGGCAACGCGGGGAATGTAAACGGAAATCAACGACCCTCGTCTAACGGCGGCTTCGATAGAAATTCGGCGCCGGCAAATTCGCAGAACGCGCGGCCACAGAGCACTCAGCCAAGCTATAGGCCGCCCGCAGGCTATGGTGGGTCGAGCGCATATCGTCCACCGGCTGGCTACGGTGGGTCGGGCGCATATCGCCCACCGGCGGCCTACGGCGGATCGGGTGCATATCGTCCGCCGCTGCAAATGAACAGGCCGATGGTGACTCCGCGTACGTACGGTAGCTCGCGTCCTCCGTCGAACCCTTCCGGCAGCGGCGCCCGCGCGCCGAGCCATAGCTCTTCTCACGGCTCAAGTGGCGGCGGCCACGGCAGTTCGGGCGGCGGCCACTCGCACCGCTAATTATTTCTCAAACGTTGCCCGAACTCGTTTCGGGCAAAACAAAAGGCAGCGCTCAGAAATGGGCGTCGCCTTTTTGATTTCGAAATTGCCTTGCGAAATCTTCAATCCGCCGATGGCTTGCCGGCCGGCTGACCGACTCGAGAAAGCGTCGCCGTTCGAACCACGCGCACCCTCGCTGCGCTCTTCAGTTTCCGCGTCAGCTCTTGACCGGCCCGGCGCATGTCCAGATCAACTCCACTCGAAGGCTTCGGCACAAAATCCACAGCGCCAAGCTCCAAAGCCCGAAGCGTCGAACCCGCTCCTTCGCGCGATTCCGAACTCACCATCACGATCGGCCGGGGGCTCTGCGACATGATGATCTCGGTGGCCTGCAAGCCGTCGAGATGCGGCATGTTGATGTCCATCGTAATCACATCTGGCTTGAGCGTCTGCGCCAACTCGACACCCTCGCGGCCATCACGCGCTTCGCCCACGATTTCCATCTCCGGATCGGCGGCGATGATGTCGTGCAGCACCTTGCGCATGAAGGTCGAGTCTTCGACGATCAACACACGCAGTCTGTCTTTGCGTTCCGTCATTCCTTCAATCCTTCCGCATACGGACGGCCGTCGCTGCGCGCCGCCCGCTCACAGGCTGCCCTCCGCAACGACCGCGTGTCGAATTGCGCCGTCTTTTGCAGGCTTCCGATAGATTTGGCAATCGCCCAGGACGAGGCGTTCCAGGCGCACCGAAGTGCCGTCGAGCGACTCAGCATGGCCGAGGAGGAAATATCCGCCCGGTTCGAGGCATTCCGAAAATCGCTGGAGAATGGAGTTGCGGCGCTCCTCTGAAAAATACATGAGCACGTTCATACAAAAGATGCAATCCATCCGGCCGACGTAAACGGCCCGCGAGAGATTCATCGGCGTAAACGTCACCATTCTCCGGATGCGAGGCTTGACGACGTAACCGTGCCGCGTTTTCGTGAAGTAATTCTCGAGCTGTTGCGCGTTGAGATTGTCGAGGCTTCGTCCGCTATAGACGCCGCGCTCGGCGTGTTGCAGCGCGCGGCGGCTGATGTCCGTGGCCAGAATTTCAATGCGCCACGCTTCGGCGAACGGCAGCGCGTCGGCCACCGCAATCGCGATCGAATAGGCCTCTTCGCCTGTCGAACACGCGGCGCTCCAAATCCGCAGTGTCCGCGGGTTATCCCAAAATTTATTTTCTTGTAGTTCCGGAACGATCTTTTTGGCGAGGGCCTCGAAAACGCCCGGATATCGGAAGAACGAAGTGTCCTGCGTGAGCAAGCCCTCGATCATGGCGTCGTATTCCGCGTTGCTGCCGTGTACGGCGCGGAGCAGATCTGTCACGCTTCGCAGCTTCTTTTCGATTATGTAATCGCGCATGCGCGTCGAAAAAAAGCGTTCCCCCGCCGCGTCGTCGAATGAGATCCCCGAGCGCTCGACGATTAGCTCGCGGAGCTCGTCCAGTTCGCAGGCGGTAACCGAAGCTGCTTTCTCTTTCATTTCCAGACTCGAGGCACGCACAAATCTCCAGAAAAAGAAATGCACGTCGCACGCCACCTGTCGACGCCGCTACGCGCCTGACACAGATTCCTGAATGCTCTTGTTTTCAGCTGTTTAAGTGAACCGAAAGCGGCAGGAAAGCGCGTGATTACCAATGCACTAAACGCAGCCATCTCAAGCTGAGACTCTGTCTCAGTTAAATTGATGGCGAACTAAAGCAAGTGAGAAATTAAACCGGGCCGGACGCAGCACGCGCTCTCGCAACGTGCCAATCAGGGTTGCAGTTTCTCTGCTTCCTCAACGAACGACAGAAGACGCTTTGTGCTGATGCCGAGGTTAACCACCGCCTCGATGCTTTTCGCTACTTTCAATTGTTCGACGCGATCCTGAAAGTACGAAATTTCTGTACGCGCCCATTCAATCGCTTTCGCAAGCGAAGCCGATTCACCCGTTTGCTTTCGCGAGTCCATCGCCAGCGCAATCATCGCCCGCGCAACCACCGCGCGGCGCAAATCTTCCGAATCCTGGCCGGCGTCACTTACAAATGACGCGACTTCCCACGACGAGAGTAATACTTTTGAATTCTTGAGAACGATCGTGGACATGGATCGCCCGCGCGAAGGCGGCGCGGCGGTCAATTGCTCCAAGATCGATTTCAAGCACGATTCAGCTTCGGCCGGTACGGGACCATGCTTCGACGCAGCGCCGCCGGGGGCCGCTTTCGGAATCAGGGCGTCCGCGCTTGGAGTTGGCTCGCTTGGATCCATGATTTCGACGCGCTGGCCGGTAATGTCATTGGTGGGAATCGCCGGCCTGACGCTCTCCGCCGTGGCTTCGACATTCGTGGGTTCCGGCGAGTTCTCGGCAGCGAGCGGTTCCTCGACTTGCCGTGCTTCAATCACGCTTTCTTGCGGAGCTGGAGCCGGCTCCAGTTGCGATTCCGTTTCTGCCGCCGGTTCGGGGACGGTCTCTGCGGCCCGCGGCTCCTCGACGGGCGTTCCTTCAATCGCGCTTTCTTGGGGAGCCGATTGCAGTTCTGTCTCCGCCGCCGGTGCGGGTTCGGCGAATTCGACATGCAGTTTCGCAACGGCGTCTTCGAGGTCCGCGCGCAACGCCAGAAGCTGCTCGAAAGAGCGATTCACCGCGTTTTCCGCGTAATCTTTCTGGTAGAGCGGGCGCCAGTTCTGCGCGAATAGGCGCAGGCTTCCGATGGACTCTGCCGCTGAATAACCGGCGCGGCGGCAATCCACGCTTCGCACTCCGGCGCGCTCGAGTTCGTCGACGGCTTTGATCACCGCGCCCTGATCGGTGTGAAGCAGGCGAATGAACGCGCGACGCACGAGAAAATTGAAGCGCGCAAAGGTAATCAGCGCGGCTGGATCGTAAAACAACGTGCCCGAAGATTCCTTCAGCAACCGTCCTTGTTCGAGGACGCCATTTTCGAGCAAGTCGCGCAGGCTCCTGCACTCCTTCACGGAATGCAGAATTGTTTCGAGCTGCGAGCACCATTCGAGCGGCGTCGAATCGGAATTCACCACCACGGGCTCGAGAACGCGCGCCACATCTTCCAGAGTAATTTCCTCGTGATACATGCTTTCGGGCGCGCAAAGAGCGAAGTACTGCACGGTCAAAAAATCAATTTTGTCGCGATCAGATTCCGACTTATTTGGCTTTCTGAGTTGGCGGTGGATGAAGGCGCAAAGCGCTTCTTCGTGTGCGTTGATCGTCGCCGGTGGAAGCTGCCGGATTTGAAACGCCTTGATCTTCGCGTCAATCTCGTCCAGCCATTGTAAATCGCGCTCAAAAATCTCGCGTGTGGGCTTGGCGGGCGGCAATTCGCCTTCGGGATGCGGCAATTCTGAAAGCTCGAATTGCTTTGCCAGTGCCGCGTAGAGGGGATAAGCAGCGCGCGCTTCGCCCCATTTATCTATAGGTGCGTTTGCATTTTCCGTAGCGATATTCGACGCTTCGGATTCCGGAGCGGCTTGGTCTGGCGGCAGCGTTGTCTTCCAATTCATGATTTCGAGATCCCGTGTTCAGTCTCTTGCGATCTGGGCAGTCTATTCCGGCTTGAAAGGAGTGCACGGCAGCGGCCAAATCGTGAGCCGTAATAAAATTCGCAATGCGTTGATTTTATTCAGGTTTTGAATAATCGCGACTGCGCGAATGCGCTCGATCGTCTCACGCTGAAACAAGCCGTCTCAAGTGTGCCTGCGAATCTCTTTGTTACACATTGGCGCGCGTTTGCCGCAAAATTCAATGCAACGCTGAATGCAACACTCGATCGAGCGATCGGCGCGACTGCCGGGCCTCACGACGCCAACTGGGTGCGCTCCGTTGAACGTGTGACCGCCCTTACAGGAATGCCGTATAGCTTTAATTTCCGGTATAGCGTCGCGCGGCTGATCCCCAGCAATTTCCCTGCGAGCGCTTTGTCGCCGCCCACTTGTTCGAAAACGCGAAGGATCGTCACGCGCTCCATGTCGGCAAGCGCCGCATTCGAAAGCCCGTCGTGCCCGGATCGGTCCAGACCTTCGTCGTGCATGGATTGAATTACGGGAGGAAGATCAGCGATGCCGATTGTCGCGTGATTCCCGAGCGTCACCGCGCGAGCGATTGAGTTCTCGAGTTCGCGAACATTGCCGGGCCAATCGTACTGCAGCAGGCACTTCATCGCGGCCGTCGAAATCTGAATGTTTTCCCCCGGAGCGTACCGGTCGAGGAAATAGTGAGCGAGAACGGGAATATCCGAGCGCCGCTCGCGGAGATTCGGCAGATTCACCACCACGACGTTCAGGCGGAAATACAAATCCTTGCGGAACGTCCCCGCGCGGTAGGCTGCTTCGAGGTCGCGATTCGTCGCAGCGATCACGCGAACATCCACGGGCACCTGCTGATTGCTTCCAACCGGCCGGACTTCTTTCTCCTGCAACACGCGCAGAAGCTTGGCTTGCATTTCGAGCGGCAACTCGCCGATCTCATCCAAGAAAACCGTGCCGCCGTTCGCGGATTGAAAGAGTCCCGGCTTCGATCGCACCGCGCCGGTAAACGCGCCTTTTTCGTGCCCGAAGAGCTCGCTCTCCATCAGCGTCGGCACAAGCGTGCCGCAATCAACGGCCACGAACGGAAGGTGCGCGAACGGCCCGTGGAAATGAATCGCGCGCGCCACGAGCTCTTTTCCCGTTCCACTCTCGCCGGCGATCAGCACGGGCGTGCGCGTGTCCTTCAGCCGCGAAATCATCCGCAGCACTTCCTGGATATTCGCCGACGATCCAATGAACCCGTCGAGCCGCGAATCGGTGTCCACGCGTTCGCGCAGAAAACGGTTCTCGTTCACCAGGCGGATTTTTTCGGCCATGCGCTGCAGAAGGAGGCGCAGTTTCTCCACTCGAAACGGCTTTTCGATGTAGTCGTACGCCCCGAGCTTCATCGCGTCCACTGCCGATTCAATCGAGCCGTGGCCGGTCATGATTGCCACTTCCGTCTGTGGCACTCGTGATTTCACTTCGCGCAGCAAATCCACTCCCGACGAACCCGGAAGTTTCAAGTCGGTCACGACGATGTCGGGGAGCGCGGAATCCGTGTTGATCAGCGCGTTCTCGGCGCTTTCGGCTTCGACACACTCGAATCCCAGCGCCGCTCCCACCGTCGCGCACAGCCGCCGGATGTTTTGCTCGTCGTCCACTATCAAGAAACGTATTGCTTGGCTATCGGTCATGTTGTTCTCTGGGCTTTCCGATTGTTGTTTCGACCATCGAAAGAATTTGTGCGACGCGAAACGGTTTTTCCACAAACGGCGCGCCGCTCTCTTCGAGCAACGCGGCAGTGGCGCGATTGGCGATATCGCCGGTAATGAAAATCAAGTGCTCCAGCAGTTCCGGCTTATGCTGCCGCATCCAGGAGTGCACGTCCGCGCCGCTCACTCCGCCGGGCGTGCGAATATCCGAAATCACGCCGCAGAAATCTCGCGTCTCCAAAAGGCGCAGTCCGTCGGCCGCCGACGGCGATGGGACCACGCAGTAGCCGCGGCGCTCGAGCGCGGCGCGAACAAACGCAGCCACGGAGGCTTCGTCCTCGATCAGAAGGATCGGAGCGATAGCCGGCGCGGCCGCTGATTTTGCGGCTTTCACTGCGCGCGCTCCGACGCTGCTGCGGCGGCAATTGCCGTCTCCGCTGCCACGGGCAGCCGCACGATGAATGTGCTGCCGTCGCCGCCTGCGTTGTTCTCGCAAAAAATGTCACCGAGGTGGGCGCGAACGATTCCATAGCAAATGCTCAGCCCCAGGCCCGTCCCTTTGCCGACTTCTTTCGTGGTGAAGAACGGTTCGAAGATGCGATCCACGTCTTCAATTCCCGGCCCAGTGTCGCGAAAACGAATTTCCACCTGCCCGTTCGCGTGCGAAGTTTGTATTTCAATTCGTCCGGGGCGCCCGGTCTCCTGCACCGCGTCGTACGCGTTGTTCACGATGTTGAGGAACACTTGCTGAAGCTGGTGAACGTCGCCGACGATGGCCGGAAGGTCTTCCTCGAACTGCTCGATCACTTCCACGCCGTGGTTAGAAAAATCATAGGCGCGAAGTTTGAGCGTTTGCCGGAGCACGGAGTTGATCTGCAACGCCTCGCGCTGTTCGGGTTTTTGCCGCGCAAAGCTGAGCAGGCTTTGAATAATCACTTTTGTGCGCTGTGCTTCCTGCAGGATCACGCGCAGTTCGTCCTTGGCCGATTCCGGTACGTCTGAATTTTCAAGTAGTAGATCGGTGAAACCGAGAATCGCCGCGAGGGGATTGTTCACTTCGTGCGCCACGCCGGACACGAGCTGCCCCACAGCCGCCATCTTCTCCGTGTGCATCAATTTCGCTTGCAGAACGGCGGCGTCGGTAACGTCCGTCATCACCACGACGATGCTGTTGATATTCCCCTGCTCGTCGCGCATCGGGCTGAGGCTGATCGAGAACTGACCCGTGGTTCCGTCGCCGCGAATGAATGGCAACTCGATATTTTCGATGGGCACTCCGCGCAACGCTCCGCGCAGCGCCTCCGCCAGGGATTTTCGCCGGCTTGGCACGATGAATTCCGAAAGCGGATGTCCCACCAGCTCAATTTCGCGGTGGCCTGTTTCAAAGCAGCGGCGGTTGGCGTAGCTGATCAGCCCGGCCGTATCGAGTACGAGGATCATGCTGCGCGTGTTGTTCAGAATGTTCTTGTTGAAGTCGCGCTCGCGCTGCAACTGCGCCTGAAAGGACTTTTGCTCGGTGATGTCGAGCATCAACCCCCGATACTGAATCGCGCGTCCTGCTGTGTCGCGGACGATCAGAATATTCTGCAGCGTATGGATCCACGCGCCGTCGCGCCGCAGCAGCACCTCTTCGTGATTGCGAAGCATGCCGCCTTGTTCAGCTGCGCGGACGCAGCGCCGCCGCAAATCGGGCCGCAGGCAAAGCTGCTCGAACAGGTTCACATTGAGCAGCTCGCCGCGATTCTGATAGCCGAGCATCCGGACGAGCGCATCGTTCACTTCAATGAATTGCCCGGTGGGAGTGCAGAAGAAAACGCCTTCCTGAATATTGTCGAAAAGCTCGCGGTAGCGGCGCTCGGCTTCTCGCCGATCCGTGATGTCCTTCAGTACGTGCACCGTCCGCAAATCGTCTTCCGGCAGGCTACGCAGCCGCGACGTCGAAACCAGATAAGTCCGCTCCTGCGCCTGTTGGACGTACTCCTCGGTTCCGGCGCGCGAATCACGGCAGAACGGGCAGATGTGCTTGCTTTTTTCCACGGCCAGGGCGCGAAGAATTTCCATGTGCCGGCCGATGAGCTCCGAAGGCCGCAGTCGCAGATGGTCGGCGAGCGATCGATTGACACGCAATATGCGGTCGCTCGCATCGTGAACTACGATGAAGTCCGTGATCGCGTCGAAGTCTTCGATCCATTGTTTCTTTGATCTTTCGATCCAGGAGAACAAGCGCGCATTTTCGAGCGCCACCGAAGCATGCCCCGCGAGCGCCTCGAGTAAGTTCCGCTCCGGCGCCGCGAATGCTCGGTCTCTCCCGACGAGGCACAAGACACCCATCAAGTCGCCGTCACTCCCGGTAAGCCGCGCAAGCGCGAGATCGTCGCCGCCCAGCTCTTCCGCAAGCTCGCCGCCGAAAATATCAATCGCGGAATCGAAGCGCACCGCCTCGGCGGGATTCCATTTCATATGCGAAAGCTCTTTCGCGAGCTGCACCTGCTTGTCGTGGGAAATCCGGCTCGCGTCCCCTTCCGCGGACGCCAGTTCCCAATCGTCGCCTCGCACGAGGACCAGAGCGGCGGATGTCGTTTCAAGGATTCTCGCCGCATTTGACGTGAATCGTTTCACGAATGCTGTGGGTCCGATCGAAGGTTTAAGCTCGCGTGTCGCCGCAGAGAACTGCGCAAGAAGCGTCTCGAAGGAGCCATTGAGACGCGAAGGGATCTCGCGAATTCTTTTCGCTGCACGCATGAAGGATTTGGGGCCTGCGCGATACGCCGCAAACTTTTGAGTTCATTACCAACCTAAGGTCTCATCTCATTTTGAGTCAAGAATTGCACCGCGAGACGTGCTGAAATCGACACTCACCCCCTTCTACATGCCGTCGCAACCTGAGACCTTCCACGTCAATCATCCCCGCCGTGAGACGATTTGCCCGCCCATACAATCCGAATACGAATTTCTGCGCCACAGTCAATCGCATGAAGCCATGTGACTTAAATCCAGAATCGACTCATTAAGCGCACCTCAAAAAATCACGCCAACACTGGCACCCACCGTGCATTTTCCTTTACCGGAGTTCTGCGTTGTGGGTACGGGTGTGAAAGTGTTCCAGACAAACTTGATACGAATCGTGGTGACCTTGGCCCTCGGGGCGCTTCTTGTTCTTCCGTCCACGATTCTTGCTCAAGACGGCGGTGTGGACGCAGCCAAACGAAAAGTGCGAACCAAGATAGCGCCCACTTATCCCGTGCTCGCGAAGCGGATGAACGTCGAGGGCAAAGTAAAAGTCGCGGTGACGATCACTGCCGACGGCCGCGTCAAGGATGCCCGGCTTGTCGGTGGAAGTCCAGTGTTGGCGAGCGCTGCTCTTGATGCCGCGAGGCAATGGAAATTCGATCCGGCTCCCAAGGATTCAACTGAAGTCATTGAGTTCGAGTTCAAGAATCCTGCGAGCTAGTGCGCAAGCCTTGCCGCGAGCGGCGTGCTCGGCGGCAAGCGGAGGCAATTCGAGATGATGATCGGAAACAAGCTCTATTTGGGATTCGGCGCCATTCTGGCGGTTATGCTGGCGCTGTTTTTTCTTAGCATACTGACGGTGACGCGCGAGCACAGAACGCGGTCCATCGCCACCGACACGCTCTCGGACATGCAGACGATTGAGAGCATCCGCTATGAGGTCCTGATCGAGGGACTCGAGCTGCGCAACTACCTGCTCAGCGGCGACACCCGGGATGAAGACAAAGTCACCAAGGTCTACAGCGACCTGATGACGGCCCTCCGCGCGGGTCAACAAAACGCGAAAGACCCGACACTTCGCTCAACGCTCGCCCAGGTGGAAGAAGGCGAGCATACCTGGATGGACAATTTCGCCAAGCCCCTTATCGCCAAGCGGCATCAGGTGGACGCCGGCGACGCTACCGTCTCCGATCTCCAGATTTTTTATTTGCAGCAGAATCCCAGCGCGTGGATGAGCAAGACTTCCGTCCTGCTCGATGAAGCGAGCCGTTCGGTCGGACGGGCTCTCGATGAATCGAACGCATCGGCAGCCGGCGCAGCAGTTTGGAGCACCGTGGCCAGCGTCGTCGGAATCCTCATTGCTATCCTGATGGGCATTGGAATCGCCTACTACACGTCGCGGTCCATCACGCTTCCGCTCGGCCATCTCATCACCGTCGCGCGCGAGATCGGCGACACGGGAAACCTGGATCAGAAGATTGATATTCATCGCGACGACGAAGTTGGCCAACTCGCCGACAATTTCAACAAGATGATTGCGCACCTCAAGGAAATGGCGGGGGTTTCTGCATCCATTGCTGAAGGCCAGCTTGCCGTGACTGTCACGCCGCGATCCGAACGCGACACCCTCGCAAACGCTTTCTCCCTGATGGTCGCCGGACTCCACGACATCGTTCGCCAGGTGCGCGATAGCGCCGCACAGGTTGCCGACGGTTCGGGCCAGATGGCCAATGCTTCTGAGGAATCAGCCAAAGTGAGTGTGCAAGCGGCGGCTGCGATCGACGAAGTCACCAGCACGATGCACGAGATGAGCATCAACGTTCAAAACGTCGTCAAGAACACGCAAGTACAGGCCTCCAGCGTCGCTGAGACTTCGGCTTCGATCGATCAAATGGTCACGTCAATTCAGCGCGTCGCGGACACCGCCAAGGTGCTCCTCGACATCGCCTACCGTTCTCGCGAAGAGGTGCACACCGGCATCGCGACGATGGAGAAAACCACCGACGGGCTCAATCGCACCAACTCGGCCATCCAGACTTCGGCGACTATTATCGGAGCTCTTGGCCGCCGCGCGGATGACATCGGCAAGATCGTGGAAGTTATCGATGATCTCGCCGAGCAGACGAACCTGCTTGCCTTGAACGCCGCAATTGAAGCGGCGCGCGCCGGCGAGCACGGTCTCGGTTTCGCCGTCGTTGCCGAAGAAGTTCGCAAGCTGGCCGAGAAATCAACGCAATCCACCAAGGAAATTTCCGAGCTGATCGAAGGAATTCAGAAAGAGGCGAGGGAAGCCGTCGAGAACATGGACAAGAGCACGGCCATGGTACAGGAGGGCTTGCTGCTCGGCAGCGATCTGAATACGGCGCTCGCGAAAATTTCCAACGTCGTCACCGAAGTCTACAAGTTCGCTCAGGAAATCGGCGCGGCCACCACCGAGCAATCGAATGGTTCGTCGCAGATCGCCAAGGCCACAAACCGTCTCACCGAAATCACGCAGGAAATCAATTCGTCCGTGGAGGAGCAGGCATCGGGCGCGCAGGCCGTCGTTCGCGCCATGGAGAAAATGCGCGAGCTTGTCCAGCAATCTACCTCAGGCTCCACGCAACTCGCCGCCACCGCGGAACAAATGTCGCAGCTTTCGCGCGGCCTGATCACCTCGATGGATCGTTTCGTCCTTGGCGGCAACGGCAATGGACGCCCGTCGCCTCAGCGCAGGCCCGGCAGCGAACCGGCGCCGCGGTTGTCGGCCGGCCGCTACGCTGAATTGGTCAACTCCTAGCCCTCCGGAGCCGCCATGGACAAGAATATACAGGTCGTCGGCTTTCGCATCGGTGCTGAGACGTTCGGAGTGCCGATTTCGATCGTGCGCGAAATTGTTCGCGTCCCCGCCATCACGGCCGTTCCGAACGCCCCGGATTACATCGAGGGCGTCATCAATCTCCGTGGAAAAATTATTTCGGTCGTCGACCTTCGCAAGCGCTTCGGCGAAAAAAATATTCAGCCCACCAAGAAAGACAGGATCGTCGTGGTCGAACTCAATGAGCGATCTGTGGGTTTGCTGGTGAATTCCGCTTCTGAGGTGTTGAAAATTCCGCCTTCGGAAATCGAAGCGCCCCACGATTTGTTCCAGGATGGAGAAGTTGACTATGTAACAGGCGTGGCCAAGTTGAAAGGCCGCCTGGTCATTTTGCTGGACCTCAACAAGGTAATCCGCCGCTCGGAGCTCCGTCGTTTGGACGATCTCGCGGTGTCCAGCGCTGAGTGGGAAACAACGGAGCCGGCGCTCAAGTGATCGCGATCAATCTGCTCTAAGAACAGCGAGAAAACATGTCCACGCTCACCACTCAAACTCCTCTCACTGACGCGGAACTCAAGCTCTTGCAGACGTTCATCTATCAGGAGTGCGGCATGCACTTCGACGAGCGCCGCACGCATTTCCTTCGCGACCGCCTCCAGCGCCGCCTGAAGGCCTGCGGTCTCGATTCTTTCTATGCCTACTACAAACTATTGACCAGCCGCGAGGGTAAGCCTGAACTGAGCGCGCTGCTCGAGAATCTTACGGTCAACGAAACAAGTTTTTTTCGCGTCAAACCGCAGCTCGAGATGTTTCAAAAAAGCATTCTCGAAGAGGTTCTGCATCGAAAGCAGGAACGCCGCGATTGGACTCTCCGCATCTGGAGCGCCGGATGTTCGACAGGCCAGGAGCCGTACACGCTCGCGATCATGGTGTGTGACGCGCTCGCCTACTACTACCTCCGCAATCCGCTTCCCTTCGACATGCCCGTGCCCAAGCCGCTGATTCCGCCGCCCTGGAAAGTCGAAATTCTCGCATCCGATATCAGCTTCTCGGCACTGCTTACCGCGGGGCAGGGCGTTTATACCGACGCGCAGATGGAGCCGGTGGACTACACCACTCGTTTGCGCTACTTCGAAAAGTCCGCCGATAAATACGTCGTCAAGCAATCGCTCAAGAATCTTATCCAATTTGATTTCCACAATCTGAAGACGGAATTTCTGCCGCAACGGAACGACATAATTTTCTGCCGCAACGTAATGATTTATTTCGATGAGGCGGAGCAGAAGCGATTGGTCGAAAAGTTTTATCGCTGCCTCAATCAGGAAGGTTACCTGTTCGTCGGCCACGCCGAGAGCCTTTTCGGGGTGTCAACGAAGTTTCACATGATTCATCGGAACAACGCGACCGTGTACCAGCGAATCGAGGGAGCGCCGTGATTTTCGACGACGAACGCGGCGTCGAGCTTCGCGAGATTTTCTTCGAGAGCGCGGCGGAGCTTCTCCAGGCCATGAATGAAGGCGGCCTTGAGCTCGAGGAGCGTCCCGGCGACACGGAGACGATTCGCAAAGTGCGGCGCGCCGTTCACACGCTGAAGGGTGATTCGGCTTCCTGCGGCTTCAAGCAGCTTAGTGAGCTCGCTCATGAGCTTGAAGACGTGATGACGTCCGACAACGTCGCCTCGATCGGCAGCGCACTCGCGGAAGTCGTTCTTGCCGCCGCCGACACGTTTCACACCATGCTTGCCGCATATCGCGAGGACAAGCAGCCTCCTCCCGGCGGCGCCTTGCGCGAGCACATTCAACGCGTCCTTCACAAGCCCGCTGCAGCGGAAAAAATTCCCAACGAGCCTCTGGCCGGCCGCTTCGCCTGGACGGAATACGAACGCCTGATGATTTCGGAGGCCGCGCGGAAAGGCCAAGTCATTTACAACGTTGCCGCCCGCCTCTCTCCGGACGTCGACATGCCCGCTCCCGTCGTTCAGCTTGTCCGCACCGCGCTCCAAAGCATTGGGGCCATTCTGGCGTTCCGCCCCGACGAAGCCGAAGACATTTCGAAGACTCGTCAAGTGGAAGCGGCTCTTTCGAGCTCGCAACGGCCCGAAATAATTCAGCGGCGCTGCAAGATTCCACCCGTGATCGCGGAAGTTCGCGTCGAGCGCATCGAGGCTGCGCCGACGGCGAATCGCGATCTGCTGGATATCCTTCTCGAATCGGAGGCGGCTGCTGTCGCCTCGGGAATTTCTCTGGCGGCCGTGCCGCCGCACGCGGAACCTGTGAAGGCGCCGGAAGTCGCGGTTGAACGTCGAGCTGCGCCCGCGAGTCCGAACAAAGAATCCGCGGCGGAAAATATTCTGCGCGTGGATGCCGCCCGCATTGACAACGTCATGAACCTCGTCGGCGAGCTAATCATCGGCAAATCCATGCTCTCGCGGACGATTCTGGAATTCGAAAAAGCGCACGCAAAAGACCCATTGCGCGGAAAATTTGCCGACGCGCTGGCATTCCAGGCGCGCGTCCTGAACGAACTTCAAAAATCCGTGATGAAAATTCGCATGGTGCCCGTCGAGCAGCTTTTCCGCCGCTTTCCGCGCGTCGTGCGTGACGTCGCGAAGGAACGGAACAAAGACATCGCTCTCGAAGTGGCCGGCCAGACCACCGATCTCGATAAGGGCATTCTCGATGCCCTCGCCGAGCCTCTCGTCCATCTCGTTCGCAATGCCGCCGACCACGGAATCGAGACAGCCGCCGAACGCGTCGCCGCCGGAAAGCCCGCTCGCGGAACGATTCGTCTGAACGCTTTCCATCAGGGCAATCAGGTCGTGATCGAAATCGCCGACGACGGCCGCGGCCTCAATCGCGACAAAATCGTCGAGCGCGCCATCGAACGCGGGATCATCACGCAGTCTGAAGCCGAGCGAATGAATGAAGCGGAAGCCCTCCAGCTAATTTTCAAGCCCGGCCTCAGCACTGCCGATCAGGTAACGCAAATATCCGGCCGCGGCGTCGGCATGGATATCGTGCAGAGCGTCATTCAGCGTTTGAAGGGCACGGTCAATATCGCGACGGAGCGCGGCCGCGGCACCACCTTTCATTTGTTAATGCCGCTCACCCTTGCGAGTATTCAGGCATTGATGTTCCGTGTTTCCGGCAGGCTCTACGCCGTGCCGCTTTCGTCGGTTGTCGAGATCGCGCGCATTCAGGATTCCGAGGTCCACTTTGTCGATGATCGCGAAGTTCTGCGCCTGCGCGATCAACTTCTCGCGCTCGTGCGTTTGGAGCGCCTCGGCGGCGCGAGCGCTCCGAAATCGAAGCGCCTCTTCGTCATCGTCATCTCCGCGGGCACTCGCAAATTCGGTCTGGTTGTGGACAACCTGATCGGCGAAGAAGAGCTCGTGATGAAGGCGCTCGACGATCGGTTCGTGTCCTCCGATCTCGTCAGCGGCGCTTCAATTCTTGGCGATGGCACCGTTGTCTTGATCTTGAATGTCGCGGCAGTCGTTACGCGTCTCACGAAGGCCGCGCCGCTCGGAGCGATTGCATGAGCGGCCAGATCCGAGTGCTCGTCGTCGACGATTCCGCGCTGATGCGGAAGCTGATTCCGCAAATTCTCGCGGAGGATCCTTCGATCGAAGTGGTCGGCACCGCCATGGATGGCACTTTCGGCTTGAAAAAGATTGAAGAGCTCCGGCCCCACGTCGTGACGCTCGATCTCGAAATGCCGCGCATGGATGGAATCGAAATGCTGCGCGCCATCACCCGCAAGCATCACGTACCCGTGATCATTTTCAGCTCCCACACCGAGCGTGGCGCGAGTTCGACGCTGAAGGCTCTCGCTCTCGGCGCATTCGATTTTGTGTCCAAGCCTCACGATGCCGCCGTGGGAAATCTTCAAGGCATTGCAGCTGAGCTGACGCTGAAAATTAAAGTGGCTGCCTCTTCCGGCGCCCCGAAGATGATTTTGACGGTGCCCACCAAGAAGCAAAAGGGAACGAGTCCGCTCGAGGATCGGCGTGCCCCTTCTCGCGTCGTGGCCATAGGCGTTTCCACTGGGGGCCCTGCCGCGCTCCAATATGTTTTCTCGCAGCTTCCCGACGATTTTCCTGGCTGCCTGCTCGTCGTGCAGCACATGCCGGAGGGCTTCACCGACATGTTTGCGCGTCGCCTCGACGAGTCCTGCGCCATCGAAGTCAAAGAGGCGCGCTCGGGTGACTTGCTTCTTGCCGGACGCGCGCTCATCTGCCCGGGCAACCGGCACATGAAAGTGCGGCGCCTCGCGCAAGGCGATATCGTCGTTCTCGACGATAATCCGCCGGTCAACGGCCACCGTCCGTCAGTCGATGTCCTTTTCAATTCCGTCGCGAAGGAATTCGGAAGTGCTTCACTGGCCGTGCAGATGACGGGCATGGGCGACGACGGCGCGGCCGGCATGGGCGCCATTCACGCCGCGGGTGGAATGACTCTCGCGCAGGATTCGGAATCGTGCGTCGTGAACAGTATGCCGCGGTCCGCCATCGAGCGTGGATTTGTCGACCGGGTGGTTCAGCTTTCTGCTCTCGCCAGTCACATACAGGCGCAGTGCGTCGCCGAAAAACTTCAACAGGATTTCGCTTCAGCTTCTTCGCCTGCCGAACCGGCAGGCGCGGAACGGGGCTCGAGAAGGAGATTGTAATGAAACAGTTCGAAGCTTTGACCCGCAAGAAAGATAATCAGCCCGTGCGCTACCTGATCGTGGACGACTCCGTCTTCGCCCGCAAAAGCCTCGCGAAAATGATCGAGGCTTTCGGCGGCACCATTGCCGGCGAGGCCGGCGACGGCCTCACCGCCATCACGGAGTACAGCCGCACCAGTCCCGATATCGTGCTCATGGATATCACCATGCCGCAAATGGAAGGAATAGAGGCGGTCGAGCGCATTGTCCGCGATCATCCCGAGGCGCGCATCGTCATGGTCTCCTCGGTCGGTTATCAGGACAATATTCTCGCCGCGCTCCAGAAGGGCGCGCGCCACTTCGTGCAAAAGCCCGTGAAGCCGGACGCGCTATACGAAATTATTCGCTACGTTCTCAGCGACGAAGGCGTAACCGCGCCCGCTTAGGCGCAGGGAGCTTCACCATGAAACTCGATTTGATTCAGCCTTTCATCAGCGCCGTGGACACTGTCCTCGCGGAAACGATGGAGACCCCCGTCACGATCGGAGGCCTCAAAATGGACGACGAGGGCTATCGCAAAAAAGGCGTCGCCGCGATGATCGCGATCAAGGGCGCCATTGAAGGCCGCGTGATTCTCGATGTCGAGCCGCGTGCTGCTGCACGAGTCGCAAACTATCTGGCCGGTGAAGACATCACTCTCGACGCCCAGGCCATGCGCGAGACCGTCTCGGAGCTTGCCAACATGGTCATCGGGAACGCTGTCACTCTTCTCAACGATCGGGGATCGACGTACAAAGTCTATCCGCCCGAACTGATCACCGACGAACAGCTTGCCAGGGAGGGCGCGGACACTGAAGCCACCGTGCTTTCTTTCGAGACGCAGCATGGCAACGTCTACATGAATATCGCCATGCGATATTTTCGCCGCCGCCAGCGCGAGCGCAACGTCGTCGCCGTCTCCTAATCCTTTTCGGCCCTGTAGCTCATGTCCCCGTCCCGACGTAGTCGGGACGAGACGTGAGGCCTTTCGTTCGCATAGCAAAAACGAAATTAGACTTATTTCAGGTGGTAAGCCGTACCTTCAAATTGATTCACTGCCGTCCAGGGAACGTTGGGTCGGAATGGCCGAAGCGGTTTAGTGTCGCTAGGATACGCGGTGGTGTCGGCCGGAACGATTTGAACTCCAAGCCGCGTCTTAACGCCGATCCGGATGGTTGGGGTCGGTAAACTCAAGGAACTCTATGGGTGCGCCGTTTTCGACGATGAACGCGACGCGCACTCCGTCGGATGGGCTGTTCGGCGCAATCAGAATTTCCCGGCCTACCAGCTCGGACGCAAGGTCACTCACCTCAAAAGCAACATGTGGCACTTGCCTTACCAACTCGGGGATAGGTGCGTCCGCTTCGAACCGCATCCATTCCACGCCGTACTCGCTATTTTCGTGTCCGACAATAAAGATCTTTAGACGTTCGATGTGGCGCTCTCCCGCCCTCGGTTGGCTGGTAGGAATTCCAATATGGTGATATCGGCGCATTTTCGAGCCTCCGTTCCGGAATAGCGCGAATTCTAAGCGATCATACTGCGTGGAGGGAAAAGAAAACGCAGCTGTTTTTGGGGAGCAGGCTAAGCGGCAACAATGCGGTATGAACTCCGGCCGCACCGTGTTTGCCCCAGTGGAATTTGCCGTCGCTTAAGGCGGGAAGAATCAGGATTTGTCTTCAGCTCCGCGGTTTGCAGCCCTAATATATTCCGTCCCATGCCGGAACAATCCCGCCGACGGAATCGCTTCCACTCTCACAACGCGCGCTGGAATAAATATGTTCGTCGTAGCGTCGGCATACGGCACCGCGATCGCAATCTGCGAGGATTCCACGTAGCGGCGCTTGCTGCGGAAACTCAATCCTTCTGACGATAATTCTTCGCACACGGCCAACTCGTCGTCCGTGTCCGGCTGGCGGACGCACGCGGTTAGCAGCGTTTTCAGCCGAACTGCCGCGCGTTGTTCGTTCGCACCCGCGAAACCTGACACCGTTCGGTCCCCAAATCCGCGCACGGCAGCCGCGTGCGCCGCGCTGTTGGGATCCTCGTGCGATGCTGGCCCCCACATGCTCGGCGTGTCGCAAGTCTTACAGTGCCGCGCCAGTCCGTGATTCGTCTCAAAGCTCTCGAGTTGCATCGGGTCGAGATAAAGCACTTCGCGGTCGTGGCAATAAGTGCATTCAAGAAGCATCCGCGCAATTGCTTCCTCGGATTTTTCGAACGGCGGAAACTCCACGCCCCACAAATCCACGGCATCGTCAACGCATTCGATTCCGTAAAGGAAATATTCGCCCCGCCGGCCGAATTGCCCGATCACACGCGCCAAGCCCGTGCGATGCGATTCGTGCTTCGCCGTGCGTCGCACGTGCAGCACTTGATCGGCCCTGAACACGTGGTTCGCCACAATCACGGCCCCATGCCGGTTGATTAGCAGTGTGTGCGCGGGCTCGACAAACGGTTTCCCATCCCGGTCCGTGCCCGTTACTTCCAGCAGAAGCGTCAAACAAACGCGGTCGCTCCGCCTAATCCCTGTTGCAGGCACTCGTCCCTCCAACTCCTAACGCAATCGAGCCTAGCACATCGCCCCCAACACGCCCTTCGAATGTCCGCCGCTGTTCCTACGCCGAAATACCCTCCGCCCGCGATAGACCCGAAGCCTGCGAGGAACACGATTGATTAACCCCAATTGATTAACAGAAGCGCTGAAATCGGCTTGGCGCGGGAATGAATGCTGGAAGAAAGTCTTGACCGGTCTATGAGTTCTAGTCCTGTACCAGGAACTACCAAAGCACCGTACCACGTTTGTACCGTGGGGTAGTGGCTCGAGCCCGGCCTCCGCGAGATTCTTTAACTATCGCGCAGCCAAACCAAGGACCACGTTTTTCGGACGACCCTGGGGAAACTGCCACGGCGGACGCCCTGCGCGCTGGAGGCAGTATGCAACGCTATATTCTCGCTGTTCTCGTCACCGCAACCATCCTGATGTTTTCAGTCGCAGCGCCGGCCAATGCGCAGGAAGTTAATCCTTGCAATAATAGCCAGACGCTCGCGGTGAGATGTTTCGTGAGGAACGCTATCGCCACGAAAATCCTGACCGTGCCATCGGGAATGAGCGCGACGAACTATAGCAATTATGCCGTCTCCGTGTTCTACATCACTCAGGACACGAACTTGTCGGTGATTTTGCTTGGCACGACAACGGCAATTGCCGATGCAATGCCCGCGAAGAATGCCGATGGCACAGCTAACGAAACCGCCCAAACCAACGCCATCAATTCAATCATCAACTCCGAATCGCTAACGGGCCTCATCACACTACCGTCGCAAACCACCGAAGCTCAGGTCGAGTTGTTTGCGCAGCAAACCGTAACCAACCTCACTGGATTCACCGGAGTATCGCTTTCGCCCGGCGCCGTCCTCCGGCTGATTGATTCCTACATCATTACCGCGACCAGCTCGACCGGCGCGATCAACTGGACGACCGTGGATGCAAGCCTTACAACCGCGGTAAAAAACCTCATCGGAAGCAGCATGCTCAAATTGCCCTCGGGCGTCACGCAAGCCCAATTCACCACGTTCGTCGAGGACGTCGCACATGCGATCGCCACGTACAAGTCAGCCACCGGGCGGAAATCTCTATAGCGGCTTACAGAATTGATCTGACCACACCACCGTCCGCGCGTAGCGCTGCTCCATTCGTCGCCGAGGACACCGGACTGCACACGAATGCAACCAGCGCCGCGACTTCATCCGTCGTCGCAAAGCGTTGCAGCAGAGAACTCGGACGCGCGTCGCGGAAGAATTCCCGCTCGACAGTCGCCACATCGGTTTTCTTTTCCGCGGCGATTTCGCGCACGAACGCACCTGCGCCTTCCGATGCGGTCGGCCCAGCCAAAATCGAATTGACGGTTACTCGCGTTCCCTTCGTGGTTTCCGCAAGTCCTCTCGCAACGGCCAGCTGCGCGGTCTTCGTCATTCCGTAATGAATCATCTCGGCCGGGATTTGCACCGCACTCTCGCTCGATATGAAAACGATCCGCCCCCAATCTCGCTTCATCATTCCCGGCAAATAGTGCCGGCTAAGCCGCACGCCGCTCATCACGTTCACTTCGAATATGCGCAGCCATTCGGCGTCGCTGATCTTATCGAATGGCACCACTCCGAAAATCCCGACGTTATTAACAAGGATGTCCACATCGGGAAATTTGCCGATCGCGCGCTGCACGCCATCCGCCGTACCGAGATCGGCGGCGACGCCTTCCAGCTTGCCGGGCGCGCCCACGTCTGTCAGTTTCTTCAAGGCTTCGGCCACTCTCGCTTCAGTCCGCCCATTGACGATCACCGACGCGCCCTCTTTCGCCAACGCCTCCGCAATGGCGAAGCCAATCCCCGCCGTGCTTCCGGATACGAATGCCCGCTTGCCTTCGAGTTTGAGATCCATGCAAATTTGATGCTCGACCGCGTCTCTCTGATTCACGGATGCGACTGGGTGTCGGAGCTTCGGCTCCGACAACATGGGCCAAATATCTCGGCGCATTAGCCTCTGAGGCTCACGCCGTTATTTTCTGCTGCTGTTATTTGTAGATGTTGCCGACCCGATGCGCATCGTAGGTAATCGCGGAAAACTTAGCGACCGCGCCAGCCCCCGCCGGCGACTGCGATTCGAAGCCGGCGCGAATGGGAATATCCGTATCGAGGCTAAAGGTTCGGAGGATTTGCCAATCTTTTCCGTCTTCGGCGAAATAGAAAATATATGTGCTGCCGCTTTTCGCGACGCGCAGATAGACGGAATCTCCTGCCACATGCACGGAATTGCAGTCGTCGGAGAGTCCGCGAGTCACTACGGTGACGAGTGTGGGTTTTCCGTCCGGCGAGAATTCGAAAGAAAGCTTTGCCCAGTGATGATCGTCGCCCCAGAGCATCAGTGCTCCCGCGTCCCACTTCGTGGCGAAGTTAACCGTCACTCGCGTGCTGAGAACGTAATCGGCGCTTGGCGTGAACAGCAGGATTGGAGCAGTGTTGGCCACTGTGCCGTCAAAAGGATCGACGAACCAATCCGACTTCGCGTTCGACGAGATGGTGAGCACTTTCTTGTCGTCGATGTGCCAGTCGCCTGGTTTGTTCTGCCAGCTCAGTGTTTCCGGCAGACCTGCAATCGAAGGCGCTGTCTGTCCAAAGGTGGGCGTCGAAGTGAGCCACAGAAAAAATCCGGAAAAAATAAAATATCTCACCATGCGTGCCATGTTTTTTCTCCTTCCGAAGCGGGGCATGGTGCAGAGTCAACATCAATCGCCGGAACAAGTCAACGAGGCGGCGCGCCGCGGCGAATGAAAACCGAGCGCGGCTTGCGCGGTGCGTATGAACGTGGCAAAATTCTTTCACCACGTCCGCGGCGACTCCTTCGAAATTTCATTGCTTCCGCGCCGTGCGCGAACAACCGCTGGCGATATCGTCTAAGGGTTAGGACACGGCCCTCTCAAGGCCGGAATCGGGGTTCGAATCCCCGTATCGCTACCAAACTCCAAAAGGCTAGCGGCAAATTTCCCAATAAAACTGAGGAATCCGCGACGGGCGCGGGAATTGTTACCGCCTTCTCCTCGCGAAGTGCCGGCAGACTTAGAATACGTATCCGGCTGAGTCTCGCGTCAGCTCTTCTTCGCCTTCGCAGGCGAAGCCAGTGCGACGGCCGCCTCGCTGGTGAGCAGCAGGAAAGTAAACGTCTCCTGCAGATAAAGGCGGACAGCGGCATCGGTGTGGCTAAGATAGCCAATGGAGACATCCTGGCCGATGTGCAGGTCGAAATCGCCGCCACGCGTGGTCAGCACAAACGCGCCGGCAATGGCAGGTGCCCAAATGATCTGATCTTTGACGAGCCGCTTCACGTGTTCCAGCACCGGGTATCCATGGTCGCTGGTTTCGGCGAGAGCGGTATAGGCGTCGGCGCCGAGCAGCACTGCGTACGGGCCGTTGACGCCGACCAAACGCAATTGGCTCAACCCTTGCGCAATGGCTTCCGGGTACTCGCGCACATCGGCCGGGAGCGTCTTGATCGGATTGCTGGTCCCCTTTCGGATGCCCCCAATGCCGGCAGCGGCATACCCCTCGAAAATGGCGCCGTCCTCGGCAAACGCGATCTGTCGCGCGGCATCCTTCGCTGGTTGCCAGTCCGAATCGTTTGCGCCGCGCTCGACGTCGTCGATCTCCTGGCGAACCAGCTCGAACGAAACACGTAACTCGACCAGTGCCTTCACCTCGCGCTGCCTGGCGAGGATGCCGTCCTTCGATGCCGCGAGTGTCCGCAGGTGGCCGGTGCCGACGGCGGAGAGATCTGTCCCCTCTGGCCCCCGCACGTCCACGACGCGCCGTCCGGCGAGGTAGCGCTTGAACGTGCGCGATGTCTCTTCTTCAATCTGCGCCCATGCCGCATCGGAAATGGGGGCCAGCTCGCGATGCAAATTATTCATTGGGGATATCTCCCTTGAGGGAGCCGATACCGAGCGACCCCTCGTTTCCTGTCGCCGCGGATTGAGAAGTTTCAACCGCAGCCGGAGCGGCCGAGAGCGACCCATCCGCGGGCTCCTCGTCGCTAACGTCCTCCAGAAATGTCGCGGACGGCACGAAGAACAAGTTTCCTGTCACGGCGCGGCTGAAATCGAGCAGCCGGTCGTAGTTGCCGGGCGGCCGACCGACGAACATATTCTCGAGCATGAGCTCGGTCGTGCTCGGCGAACGGCTGTAGCCGATGAAATACGTTCCAAATTCGCCTTGCGTGGGCCGGCCGAATGGCATGTTGTCGCGCAGGATTTTGATCTCTTTTCCGTCCTCGACAATAGTAGTGAGTGAGCTGTGCGATGAGCTTGGTTTGACGGAAGCGTCCAATTCGATATCGGAGAACTTTTTGCGGCCGATGATTCGTTCCTGTGCCTCGGTGGACAGCGCATCCCATCCCGCGAGATCGTGCAGATATTTCTGCACGATCACATAGCTGCCCCCGGCGAACGCGGCGTCTTCCCCGCCGACGAGCACGGCATCGATCGCTTCCTGGCCTCTCGGATTCTCCGTCCCGTCAACGAAACCGATGAGATCGCGGTCGTCGAAATAGCGAAAGCCATGCACTTCGTCCGCAGGCGTCACTGCATCACCGATGCGCGCCATGATTTGCGTCGCCAGCTCGAAGCACAAATCCATTCGCTTCGCGCGAATGTGAAACAGCAAGTCGCCCGGCGTGGAAACAGCGTGGCGCCCTCCCGAACGAATCTCCCGGAACGGATGCAGCATCGCTGGCCGCGGCGGACCAAATAGCCGGTCCCACGCCTCGGATCCTATGCCCATGATGCAGGAAAGCGCGGCTTCGAGATCGCGCATCTCCACCGCCCGAAGTATCGCGCTGAGGTCTCCGCAGAATGACCGCACGGTTGTGCGGCTCTCGGAGCCCGGCTTTAGAGTCACGACCAGGAATATTGCCGCACGAGTGAGCAGTGCGGCCACCGGCTGCGCGAGAGCACGCACGCCCTCTGCCGCATTGCCTGCGCTTTTCTGGTCGGGCTTCATCGGATGTCATCCTGCTGGCGAGGCGCTTGGAATCTCGATCCTCAAAACACCGCGCTCGCCTCGCGTCCGAATGTTAAGCGCGGAATCTTACCATCGCGTATCGGCGTACTCCACAACGGCGTAGTTCAGGCAGGATGGATTCCGTCACGCCTTCGAAGGCGCGCTTCGTCGTTCAATCCATATTCTCGAAACCCAATTTCACCTTTGCAGAAAACAGCAGCAGCGGAGTCATGCACCGGGTTTCCGTCGGAGTGCAATGTTCACTGGCTAGTGCTGCCAGCCTCCACCGAGTGCCCTGTAAAGTTGCACGAGGCTCTGGCACTCCGTCCCGCGCGCCTGCGCCAGCGTGAGTTGAGCGGCGAAGAGCGACCGTTGGCCGTCCAATACCTCGAGATAAGTGGTGGTTCCTCCCTTGTAACGCATGTCCGACAGGCGGACGGATTCCTGCAAGTCCTTGACGGTATCCTCCTGCCGCACCCGCACCTGATGGAATTTCTGATAGCCGATCAGCGCGTCGGATACATCCCCGAACGCTCTCTGTATGGATTGCCGGTAAGCGATCAGCGCCTGTTGATGCTGCGACTCCGACAATCGTAGATTTCCACGAAGAGCTCCTCCAGTAAAAATGGGCTGGCTCACCTGCGCGCCGTAAGACCAAATTCCTTGTTGCGAGCTTATCAGGCTGGAGAATGTGCCGCTCCGTCCGAATGCGCCGCCGCCGGCGCCGGTCAGCGCGATCTGCGGAAAGAACTGCGCCTTGGCAACTCCGATTTCAGCGTTCGCGGCGACCAAGTTTTGCTCGGCCTCGCGAATGTCGGGCCGGCGTTCGATGAGCGACGACGGCAAGCCCGGAGGCACTTCGGGCGGAAGCAACTGCTCGGCCAGCGGCCGTGAACGTGCCACACCCTGAGGATAGTTGCCGAGGAGAATGCTAATCGCATCTTCTTCCTGCGCGATCTGTCGTTCCAAGTCGGGAATCTGAACGTTCGCCGAATCGAGAACTTGCTGCGCCTGCAAAACGTCAAGCTTAGTCGCCACTCCATGGTCGAGGCGAAGATTCGTGAGCTTCACCGAATCTTCCTGTGTGCTTACAGTGTCGCGCGTGATTTGCAGTTCGAGATCAAGCTGCAGGAGCGCAAAATAGGCGCTCGCCACGTCGCTCACCAGCGTCAAGGTGACTGTGTGCTGCGCATCCTCGGTGGCCAGAAGTTGAGCGCGCGCCGCTTCTGTCTCTCTTCGCAACTTGCCGAAGAAGTCGAGCTGAAACGACGCGTCTGCCGCAAGCAGCAGTAAATTTGATTTCAGCGGGAAAAATTGCTCTTTGCCACCCGCGAAATTCCCGTCTATTCCTGCCTGCGGAAAAAGACTCGAGCGCGTTATCGCCACTTGAGCGCGCGCAGCGTTGATGCGTTCCGTCGCAAGTTGCAAGTCGTAGTTTTGCTTTAGCGCTGTGCCGATGAGTTCCTGTAATTGCGGGTCCTGGAAAACTTGCCACCAGGAAAGATCAGCATAGGATGCTGCCTGAGTCTGGACCTCCGGGTTTTCCCTCAGATCGCGGTACGCCGTCGGAGTCGGAACATCAGGCCGATGGTAGTTTGGCCCGACCGCGCACCCCGCGACTAAAGCCGAGATCATCATGGCCGCCATGAATGGTGTCAGTTTTTTCATGGGCTGCCGCACCTTACTTCCTTCGCCGTTCTCGCGGGCGGCCATCTCAATCACCCTCCGCCGGAGCTGGCGTCGCCGGCAACGCTCCGGGAGCCCGCTCTTTCCCGGCACCCGACCATTTCTCCACCAGATAGAAAATCGCGGGCACGAAGAAAATTCCGATCAGGCTGGCGGCCAGCATCCCGCCGATCACAGTAGTCCCCATAATTTGGCGGGCAACCGATCCGGCGCCGGACGCCGTCCATAGCGGCACGCAGCCGAGAATAAACGCGAAAGACGTCATCAAAATCGGCCTCAGGCGAAGCCTCGCTCCTGCGAGCGCGGCATCCGCCAGAGGTTTTCCGTTCTCGTACTCATCTTTCGCGAACTCGACGATCAAAATCGCGTTCTTGGCCGCCAAACCGATGAGCATGACCAGTCCGATTTGCGAATAGATATCGGTCTCGATCTGGACCAGGTAGGGAGGATAGAAAACACTGAGCAGTACGCGGCGCAGCAAAAGCATTCCGAACGCTCCGAAAATCGCCACGGGCGTGCTCAGCAGCACGCTGAACGGCAGCGTCCAGCTTTCGTACAATGCCGCTAGAATCAGGAAGACGAATAGCAGCGAAAGTCCGAAGATCACCGACGGGGGCACTCCCTCCCGCGCTTTCTGCTCTTGAAAAGATATGCCCGAGTAGTCGAAGCCCATCTCGCGCGGCATCGTCTGTTTAAAAACGTCTTCGAGTGCCGCCGTGGCCTGGTCCGCGCTGTAGCCCGGCGCTGCGCTGCCGTTGATTTGCGCCGAACGGTATTCGTTGAAGCGCAAGGTGAATTCCGGTCCGAGGCGCGACTCGATCGAGGTAAGTGTGGAGAGGGGAACACTCTCTCCCTTGTTGTTACGAACATAAAATTGTCCGACGTTTTCCGCTTTGGCTCGGTCTTCGCTTTCCGCTTCGATATAGACCTGCCACTGGCGGCCAAAGCGATTGAAATAGTTGATGAAGTAGCCACCCATGAACGCTTGGATCGTCTTGTAGACATCGTTGAGGGCGACGCCTTGTTTCAGCACTTTGTCGCGGTCCACATGGACGAATTGTTGCGGGACGCTCGCCAAAAAAGTGGTGCTGAGGCTGGCGATTTCCGGCCGCTTTCGAGCCGCATCAAGAAAAATGCCCAGGTTTTTTGCGAGAAACTGCAGATCGCTGCCCGATCGGTCTTCGAGGATCATCGTGAATCCGCCCGCAGTGCCGACACCTGGAATCGCGGGCGGCGAAAAACCGAAGGCAACTGCTGCGGGCAACTTGCTCAACTGCTGGTTCAGATGTGCCTTGAGCGTTTGAAATTGCTGCGCTCTTGTCGTGCGTTCATCCCAAGGCTTAAATGTCACAAAAAAAGTCGAGTTGTAACTGGTGCGGACAAAACTCAGCAAACTGAAGCCGACGAAGCACGTAACGTGTTCGACTCCGGGCGTATTTATCAGGATTTTTTCCACATCTGCTGTGACAGCAGTTGTGCGTTCCAGTGAAGCCCCATTTGGCAGTTGCACATTCACGTACGCGTAACCTTGGTCTTCGTCCGGCAGAAAGCTCGACGGGATTCGGTTGGCAAAAAACCCCGCCGCCACGCAAAAGATCGCAAGTAACGCGACCACCACGACGGTCTTTCGGATCAATACTGCGCTCCAACGCACATAGCCCTCAGTGGCTCGCTCAAAGACGCGATTAAACCAATCAAAAAATCTCCTCAACAGTCCCCGGCTCGGTTCCTTCGGCCGAAGCAGAAGCGCCGCAAGCGCCGGGCTGAGCGTGAGCGCATTGAACGCGGAAAGCAGAACGGAAATCGCGATCGTCACCGCGAATTGCTGGTAGAGCTTGCCGGTGATTCCGGGGATGAAAGCTGTTGGCACAAACACAGCGGAGAGAACAAGCGCGATGCCCACAACGGGACCGGAGAGTTCTTCCATTGCTTTTAACGCCGCGTTCTTCGGCGTCATTCCTTCCTCGATATGCCGTTCCACGCCTTCGACCACGACGATGGCGTCGTCCACCACTAGACCGATCGCCAGCACCAAACCAAAAAGAGAAAGCGTGTTGATGGAAAAACCGAACACCGGGAAGAGTATGAACGTGCCTATAAGCGAGACCGGCACGGCAAGGAGCGGAATCAGCGTGGCGCGCCAGCCCTGCAAGAAGATGTACACCACAAGGATCACAAGCGCGAGAGCAATCAAGAGTGTTACGACGATTTCCTTTATTCCTTCTGTCACCGCGCGTGTCGTATCCAGTGCCACGTCGAAATCCAGGTCCTCCGGAAAACGCTCCTTCATTTGCGCCATGAGTTTTTTCACGCCCTTGGCTGCATCCACCGCGTTCGAACCGGGCAGTTGGTAAGTGGCAATGACGGCGCTCGGCTTTCCATTAAATCGTCCAGCCACGCTATAGTCCTGCGCGCCAAGCTCGATTCGAGCGACATCGCGGACACGGACGATTCCTCCGTCGGGCGTTTCGCGGACGACGATCTGCCCGAATTCTTCTGGAGACGTAAGGCGGCCTTGCGCGAGAACCGAATAGGTAAATTCTGTGCCCTTAGGCGCCGGTTCGCCCCCAGCCTTTCCCGCTGGATTGACGGTGTTCTGTGCTTGAATCGCGCTGACGATTTCCGGGACGGTGATGCCCAGCTTTGCCAGTTGGTCGGGCTTTACCCACAATCGCATCGCGTATTGGCCCGAGCCGAATACCTGAACGTTGCCGATGCCCGGCGAACGCAGAATGGGATCCGCAAGATTGATGTACGCATAGTTCGCCAAAAACTTGGCGTCGTACGTTCCGTGCGGAGAGTACACCGCGATTAGCATGAGAGGAGCGGTTACCGACTTTCGAACGAGGACTCCATAATTGGTGACGTCGGCGGGAAGTTGGGACGCAGCGAGCGTCTCGCGGCTTTGCGCCAGGATGTAATCAGTGTTCGGGTCGGTCTTAGGGTCGAAGTCAACAATTAAGCTGGTGGTCGAGTTGCCGGTCGCATTCAGCGAGTACATGTAGTTCATGTTGTCCACGCCGTTCATCTGTTGCTCGATGGGAGTGGCAACCGCTTGCTCGAGGGTTTGCGCGTCCGCGCCGACGTAGGTGGCCACGATTTGAATCTCGGGCGGGGCGATGTTCGGAAACTGGGCGACGGGCAGACTCAGTATGGTGATGCCGCCAACAATCACCAGGACGATGGAAATCACCATGGCCACGATGGGCCGGTTAATAAAGAATTTTGACATGGGATTACCTTCCTTGAGTTACCGCGGCAAATGGCTTGGGGTTTACCTGCATGCCGGGACGCACTTTCTGTATGCCCTCAGCAACAACGCGTTCACCTCGCTTCAGCCCATCCGCAATAATCCATTGGTTGGCAACGCGGTCCCCCACAGTGACCGTTCGAATGCTCACTTTGTTCTCGCCATCCACCACTGCCACTTGATAGCCGCCTTGTAGCTCGGAGACCGCGCGCTGAGGAACGAGTAGCGCGTCCTGCTGGATTCGAATGGCCGCACGAACTTTGCCGTATCCTCCGGGTCGCAAAATGTTTCCAGGATTCGGGAATAGTCCTGCGATCCGAATTGCCCCCGTGCTCTCATTTACCTGGCGATCCGCGAAGTAAAACGTACCTGTATTCGGATAGATCGAGCCGTCGGCTAAAATCAGTTCGAGGCGCAGATTTTTATCAGCCGCTTCCCGTGTAGTTTCTGTCGGGTACCGTTTTCTCCACGCGAGATACTGCGGCTCGCTGACGGTGAAATAGACTTTGATCGGATCGACCGTGGACACGGACGTCACAGGCCCGCTGCTTGGATTGACCAGAGCGCCCACTTGAAGTTGAGCCTGCCCGGCGATGCCATCGATGGGCGAAACGAGCCGCGTAAAATCCAGATTAATCCTGGCAGTTTCAACGGCTGCCTCAGCGGTCTGGATTTGTGCCGCGGCCGTGGCCACCGTTGCCTTGGCCGCCAGATTATTCTGAATAGCGTTGTCTAGATCCTGTTGGCTGGCGGCTTGCTCTTTCGCCAGAGGAGTGTAGCGGTTGACGTCCAGCTCGGTTCTGCGTTGAACCGCTTCAGCATTTGCGAGCTGCGCCGTCGCTTGTGCCAGTTGGCCTTTCGCTTGATCGAGCGCCGCCTGAAAAGGACGCGGGTCAATCTCAAAGAGCAGCTGCCCCTTTTTGACGAATGCGCCTTCCTGATAGCCCTGTCGCACCAGGTAACCCGAGACCTGCGCCCTCACGTCGGCATTCGTGAATCCGTCGAGCGTGCCGATCCACTCGCCATAAATCGGAATATCCTTCTGCTCAACCTGCACGACGTCGACGTCCGGCGAACCGCCCGGCTGCGCTCCCGATACGTGCTTTGGGCGCATCGCTCCAATGACGAGACCGACGGCGACCAAACAAACCGCTCCGCCAATCCAGAATTTGTATTTCCAAAGCGTGTTCATCTTCTCCCCCGGCAGCGTGCCCTCACGCCAAACTCGATATGTTGGGTTCCCGTGCGCGAATCATCTGGTCTTCCAGGGCTTCAGAACTGAGGCGCCAACGGTGAATTAAAACTCCTGGCTGTCCCGCGCCGCAATCCTTGTAGCACATTTAGATGCCGTTTTTAATCCCAGCCATTTTCATTCGGCCTTAGATGCTCCGTGCGAACCCTCGGACCCATTCTTTTGGCGATCCACATCAGCTACGCGCAGAACGAGCGGTTAGCTCTTTACGGACGATAGGCGCGACGCGGGTTCCCAGGATCTCGATGGCTCGCAACATCTTCTGATGCGGAAGCGTCGAGACACCCATTTGAAACGTGATGCGCGAGAGGCCGCCGAGCACTTCATTCACATACAGTATTTTTTTCGCGACGGTTTCGGCGTCGCCGATCAGCAGCGCACCCGTGGGTCCGCGCACGGCGTCGAATTGTGCACGCGTGGTTGGCGGCCAGCCGCGCTCCTTGCCGATCTCGGTGAATGTGTGTGCGTATCCTGGATAGAAGTCGTCCGCAGCCTCCTTCGTGGTGTCTCCCAGGAAGCCGATCGAGTGAAGACCCACGATGAGTTTCTCGGCGGAGTGACCGGCGCGCCGTCCTGTCTCGCGGTAGAGGTCGATAAGAGGGCGGAATCGCCTGGGTTCTCCGCCGATAATTGCGACCATGAGTGGAAGTCCGAGCGCGCCGGCGCGAGCGAAGGATTCGGGCGTGCCGCCGACGCCGACCCAAATCGGCAGCGGATTTTGCAGCGGACGAGGATAGATCGCTTGGCCGGTGAGTGGCGCGCGGTGTTTGCCAGACCAGTGCACGTGGGTGTTCTCGCGGATATTGAGAAGCAGATCAAGTTTTTCTGAGAAAAGCGAATCGTAATCTTCCAGCTGGAGACCGAAGAGCGGAAATGACTCCACGAAGGAGCCACGGCCTGCGACGATCTCAGCACGGCCATTCGAGATAAGGTCCAGTGTTGCAAATTCCTGGAAGACGCGAACCGGGTCGGCGGCGCTGAGAACCGTAACGGCGCTCGTAAGCCGGATGTTTTTCGTGCGCGTGGCAGCCGCAGCCAGAATCACCACTGGGGCAGAATCCAGGAACTCGGCCCGATGATGTTCGCCGATGCCGAAAACTTCGAGGCCGGTCTTGTCGGCGAGCTCGATCTCTTCCAGAAGGTGCCGCATGCGCTCGACGGGGCTGAGGATGAGGCCCGTGGCCGGGTCTGAGATGGCCGCTGCGAAACTGTCGACGCCGATTTGCATTTTTGCAACTCCTGATATGCCGCGCTGCATTGGATCATTCATTTGCGTTTCGGTCGCTCGGCGGCGCCGAGACTTCAAGGTCGCGTACCAAAAGACTTATCCGCAACCAATTAATCGCTCTTCGGCCGTCGCGGGTCCACATCCTCGATTCGTTTCGCGAAGATGAAATGCCGAGTCTTCGGAGGCTGCGAGGCGAAGCCGAGCACTCGGTCTTCGAGTTTGCGATCCGCCATGGTGAACCGGGCGTGTTGGCGCTCGTGCTCTCCCCAAGTCGCGACGATAAAGCTTTCGAGATAGCGGCCAGGAATTTCCGTATCGTAGTACACGCCCCAACGCGATGCGCCATCTCGCCGTCGAATCCGCTGGTATTTGTAAATGGCATCGAGAAAATCCGATACTTTTTCGGGGCTGATCGTGTATTCGACGGTGACTAAGACCGGCCCTTGATCCGGTGCAGGCTCGACAAATATGGCAGGTTTTTTCCAATGATCCCACACGCCCAGTTCAGGGACCGAACCTGAGAGCGGAGCGACAAATCGAAGCAGCACGCAGGCCCCGATACCCAGGCCCGAGAACGGGAGAGCGGTGTTTGCACTCACGCGTTCGGCAGCAAAGCCCCAGATGGCGCTCCCGATCGAAATGCTTCCCTGAAATACGAGTAGATAAATGGCCAGCACACGTGCGCGGACCCAGTCAGGTGCGAGTACCTGCACCGCAGTATTGAACACGGACATGAATACGGTCCAAGCCGCTCCTCCGAAGAAAATAAAAATGCAGAGAACCCACAAACTGTGCAATGCCGCCATCGCCACGATTACCGCCGCGAACGCCGCCGTCGCTGCGGAGACCACGGCCTCGACGGAAAACTTATTTCGCGCACGTTGAAGAATCACTGCGCCAATCACCGCGCCCACTCCGAAGAAGCCAAGCAGCAATCCGTAGCCCAGCGAACTGTCGCTCAGACGCTTCGCGATTGGTGGTAACAAAGCCCACAGCGCGCTTGCGAAGAAAATCACGCATCCCGATCGGAACAGAAGTGTCCGAATGCCGGGTGAGTATCGGACGTAGCGAATCGCTGCCACGGTAGCTCCGCTCAAAGTCTCCGGCGGGAGTTGAGTCTTCTTGGACTGACGCTTCCAGCCAGCGATCACACCGATTACCCCGAGGAATGAAACCGCATTCAGAACGAATGCAGTTCCGATTCCGGCCACAGCGATGATCACACCAGCCAATCCCGGCCCGACTGCGCGCGCTAAGTTAAATTCAATTCCATTGAGGGCCAGCGCTGG
>Ga0302325_10002264_pt1 | contig 46935 bp, 48 predicted proteins | sample Palsa_T0_2_FD_201948 | JGI IMG/M metagenome (GOLD analysis project Ga0302325, IMG submission 201948) | Peat permafrost microbial communities from Stordalen Mire near Abisko, Sweden - Palsa_T0_2 | ecosystem: Environmental > Terrestrial > Soil > Palsa > Peat permafrost | place: Sweden: Abisko...
GCGCAAGAAAGCTTGACTTATCGAGCCATCGAGCGCATGCTGCCGTCGTTTTTACGGCGGTACGTGCTGTATTTCGAATCGGCGATCGAAGACTCGGTCTCCCGTTTCGCGGCCTGCTTGCCTTCCGAGGCGCGAGTGCTGGACGCGGGCGCTGGCGAGTTAAGTCATGCGCGCTATTTCCAGCGCAATGCGTATATCGCGGTGGATCTCGCCGTGGGCGATTCGAGCTGGGATTACGGCAAACTGGATGCCATCGCGGACCTGACGGCGTTGCCCTTCCGCGCCGGGAGCTTCGATGCCTGCATCAACATCGTGACGCTCGAGCATATTCGCGAGCCCGCATGCGCTCTGCGCGAGATTGAACGAACTTTGGCGCCGGGCGGGCAATTGCTGATCATCGCGCCACACGAATGGGAGGTTCACCAGTCGCCGCACGATTACTATCGTTACACGCGGCACGGCTTGGCCTATTTGTTCGACAAAGCGGGTTTTTCGGATTACGCCATCGAGCCGGTGGGCGGCTATTTCCGGCTGATTTCAAGACGGCTGCTGAATGGGCTTCAATTTTTTCCCGGGCCTTGGTTCTTTCTGGCCGCGATTTTTCTCGCCCCGCCCGCACTGATTCTCCCGTGCTTCGATTGGCTGGATCGCGAGCGGAACTTTACACTAGGATATATATGCATCGCAAAAAAGCGCTCCTGATTCTGTTCCTGTCGGCAGCCTGGGGCGCCGATTTCAGCGGAACCGCGGCCCTCGATTTCACGCGCCGAGCCGTTTCGTTCGGCCCGCGTCCGCCCGGCTCCGCCGCCAATCAAAAGCTGCAAGCCTACATCGAGTCGCAACTGAAGATGCTGCATTGCCAGGTTGCCTTTGACGCCTTCAGCGCCCAAACTCCGGTGGGCGCGGTGGCGATGAGGAACATCATCGCGAAGTTTCCCGGCCAATCCGGCGAGGCCATCGTCATTACCGGCCATTTCGATACCAAACCTATGCCCGGCCGCGTTTTTGTGGGCGCTAACGACGGCGGATCGTCCACCGGCTTTCTGCTCGAATTCGCCCGAGTGGTCAACGCGATTCCCCACCGCGCCGACATCGAACTGGTTTGGCTCGACGGCGAAGAGGCGTACGGCGAATGGTCGGATACCAACGGCACCTATGGGAGCCGCCATCTAGCCGAGCGCTGGGCGCGAGAAGGCGCGCTGTCGCGAATCAAAGCGCTGATCAACGTCGACATGATCGGCGACAAAGATCTGGGAATCGTCCTGGAAACCAATTCATCTCCCTCGCTGCGCCGCTTGGTTTGGCAAACCGCCGACCAGCTTGGATACGGCAAGTATTTTCTTCGCGCGCCGCTGGCCATCGAAGACGACCATCTCCCTTTCCTGAAAAGAGGAGTGAACGCCCTCGATCTCATCGATTTCGATTACGGCCCCGATAACGCCTACTGGCACAACGAAAGCGACACCATCGACAAGTTGAGCGCGCACAGCCTGGAGGTAGTGGGGAACGTTCTGGACGCGGTCGTGGAGAAACTCCAGTAGGCGCATGCAGAAGATCCACGTCATCGCCACCGGCGGCACCATCGAAAAAGTGTACTCCGAGCAAACCGGCAACGTTCAAAATCTGGACAGCAAGATTGATCGATACTTCCGGCTGCTGCGTTTGCCCGACGCCGACATTCACATCGCGCATTTGATGAACAAGGACAGCCTGGAGATGACGGACGCCGACCGCGCGCAGATACTCGCCGCCGTGCGGGAAAAGCTCGCGCAGCCCGCGCCGATCGTCATCACGCATGGAACCGACACCATGGTCGAAACCGGACTGTTTCTTCAGAAAAATCTCTCGGACCTAAAATTCCCGATTGTTCTGACAGGCGCGATGACGCCGCTCGGTTTTGAGGCCAGCGACGGTCTGCAAAACCTCACCGAAAGCCTGCTTGCCGCCCGCGTCCTCCCGCCGGGCGTTTACGTGGTGATGCACAATCAGGTGTTTCCCGTGGATCTGGCGCGGAAGGATCGCGAACTGGCCAGGTTTGTTTGGAAATGAGCCGCTAGTGCGCGGCAGGCGCGGTCCACAGCTCATCCAACACGTTGCCGATCGATCCGCTCGGCTCTTCGATCTCCAAAATCGTCGCCAGCGTCGGAGCGATGTCGTTCACCGAAATTTTGCGGTTGTAGCGAGCCGGATGAATTCCGGAACCCATGAAGATGACCGGAACATGGGTGTCGTAGTTGAAAGGCGTGCCGTGAGTAGTGCCCGTGCTGTTCGCGTCGCCGGCAAGATAGTACGGATCTAGCAGCACGAACACATCCCCGGACCGGCTTCCATAGAAACCATAGTTGACCCCTTGCGCCACCGCGTCACCGACGGCGGCGCCGTTCAGGATCTGTTCCCTGGTGTACACGCGCAGCACATGCGGCGCGTCACGCAACGCTTGCGCAGCCACCCCTCCTACTTCATTCTCATCGAGCTTCTTTTCGCGAATCAGCTCGCGGTTAAGATAAATCGGGATCCCCCTGCCCATAATCCACTTGCCCGGACCGAATTTCGCCGATAGCGCGCTCTCCGCGACTGCTATCAGGCTGGCTGTGTCCACCCGCCCGCCGGGCATCTTACGCGCGACATTCACTTCGGGAACGGGCGCCACTCCGTGGTCCGCGGTCAAGACCACCAGCCAGTTATCGCGCCCCACCTGCGAGTCCAAAAAGTCGAAGAGCTTCCCCAACAGCCGGTCCGTGCGAATCGACATGTCGCGCACTTCCGGCGAGTCCGGTCCTTTCTGGTGGCCGACGTAGTCGTTGGAAGAAAAGCTCACCGCCAGCAGATCCACGCCCGGGTGTTTGCCTAACTCCTCGGCGGACACGCAGCGTTCGGACATGGTCTCGATCAGCTCGTTGCCGATCGGCGACGCGTCCAACGATCCATAAAATTTCGCGTCCGCGACCCCGCTCATCGTAATGAACGGCTTGTCGCCCGGCTTTCCGTCCACGGGCAGCCACCTGGCGTTGCGATACTTGTCGGCCGGCCGGCCTTGATTGACGTCCTTCACCCAACCGGGAAGGTCGGCGAAGTAATACGTGCTGCTGACCCAGTTTCCAGTCGTGCTATCAAACCAATAGGCGCCGTCGGCCATGTGCCCCGCCGGCAAAATGGCGCTGCGATCCTTGATTGAAACTCCGATGACCTTGCTCCCCTTGCCGGACATTTTCAGTTCGTCGCCGATCGTGCTAACCAGCATCCGTCGCGGCGACGATCCCGTTTGGCCAGGCGCGCCGCCCAGCAGTTGCACCGCCGGATCGGAAACGCTGGTGACGCTGTGGCCCGTCTCGCGGTCGTACCATTCGTTCCCGACAATGCCGCTGAGCGATGGGGGAGCGCCGCTGAGGAAGGTCGAATGGCCGATGGCCGTTACGGTTAAGGACTGCGGATAGTGCGCGTCTGTGAACACCGCGCCGTTGTCCAGCACGCGCGCGAGGCCGGCGTGATAGCTGTCCCGGAAGCGCGTCAGATAGTCATAACGGAACTGATCGATCGCCACCGCCACCACCAGTTTCGGTTTGGACGCGGGGGCGGAGAAAAGTGAAGCGGCCAGTGCGAAGGCTAGCCAGGCCGTTCGCGGCAGAATGCGTCTCATTCGATTATCATCCACTAGCTCCCATGCTACGATTTCCTGGCCGCCGTTGTCGCCGTCGCGGCGCAAAAAGTCACGGCAACGTAACCACATTTAGTACGATAAAAGTATCCCCATGGGCGCCGCGAGCGTGGACCTGAAGAAAACTGTCAATCTTCCGCACACCGACTTCCCGATGAAGGCGAATCTGCCTCAGATGGAACCCAGGATGCTGGAGCGGTGGAGCGCCGAAAACCTCTACCAAAAGATTCGCGCCCACAGCGCGGGGCGTCCCACCTACATCCTTCACGACGGACCGCCGTATGCCAACGGCGAAATCCATTTGGGCACCGCGTTCAATAAAATCCTGAAAGACTTCATCGTCAAGACCAAGACCATGGAGGGTTTCGATTCGCCGTACGTGCCGGGTTGGGATTGCCATGGCTTGCCCATCGAAGCCAAAGTGGATAGCCAACTCGGCGCTCGAAAAGCCACCATGACCCAGGCGGAGATTCGAGCCGAGTGCCGCAAGTACGCCGCGAAATACGTCGACTTGCAGCGCCGGGACTTCGTTCGACTGGGAGTGTTCGGGCGCTGGCAGGATCCCTATCTCACCATGAGCGCCGAGTTCGAATCCGTGATTGCCGGCGCGTTCGTCGAGTTTCTGGATCGCGGTTACGTCTACAAGGGTTTGAAATCCGTGAATTGGTGCATCCGGGATCGCACCGCGCTGGCCGAAGCCGAAATCGAATACGAAAACCACACCAGCCCCTCCATCTGGGTGCGGTTCGCCCTGACGTCGGACCCGGCGCAAATCGATCCCGCGCTGGCCGGCTGCAATGTTTACGGCCTCATCTGGACAACCACGCCTTGGACCATCCCCGCCAACGTTGCCATCGCGTATCATCCGAAATTCGAGTACGTCGCGGCCGAAGTGAATGGCGACGTCTATATTGTCGCGCTGGAATTGCTGAAGGTGACCGCGGAGAAGCTGGGCTGGAACGATCCGAAAGTGATCGCTGGATTCGCCGGCGCGAAATTGGAAGGCGCGATCTTCCGCCATCCGTTCCTGGAGCGCGATTCGCTCGGCATTTTGGCCGATCATGTGACGCTCGAACAGGGAACAGGCGCGGTTCACACGGCGCCCGGCCACGGCCAGGAGGATTTCGAAGTCGGCGCCAAGTACGGGCTGCCGGTCTACTGCCCGGTAGACGCGGGCGGCAAATTCTTCCACGCCGAGGGCGCGGCCGGCAGGCTTCCGGAAGAAATTATCGGCAAAACCGTTTGGCAAGCCAACCCGATCGTCAGTGGAATTTTGAAATCGCACGGCGCGCTGTTAGGCGAAGAAAGCGTCACGCACAGCTATCCGCACTGCTGGCGGTGCCACAATGCGACAATTTTCCGCGCCACCGATCAATGGTTCATCGGGATGGATCGCAACGACCTTCGCGGTCGCGCGCTGAAGGCCATCCAGGCCGTGAAGTGGCTGCCCACTTGGGGCGAGGAGCGCATCTCCAACATGATCGCCTCGCGCCCCGATTGGTGCATCTCGCGCCAGCGCGTGTGGGGCGTGCCCATCGTCGTGTTCTATTGCGAAGGTTGCCAGCAGCCGCTCACCGATCGAAAAATCCTCGATCGCGTGGTCGCGCTTTTCAAAGAGTATGGCGCCGACGTGTGGTACGAGCGCTCGGCGGCCGATTTGATCGGCTCCGGTGTCGCCTGCTCGCACTGCGGCGGAAATCAGTTCCGCAAAGAGAGCGATATCCTGGATGTCTGGTTCGATTCCGGATCCAGCCATCTGGCGGTTCTGAACCAAAGCAACGGTCTCCGATGGCCGTCCGACATGTATCTGGAGGGCGCGGATCAATACCGCGGCTGGTTCCACAGTTCGCTGCTGATCGGCGTCGGTTTGAAGGGCGAAGCGCCTTATCGCGAGTGCGCCACCAACGGCTGGACGCTGGATGAACAGGGCCGCGCGATGTCGAAATCGCTCGGCATCGGCATCCATCCCGATCAGGTGATTCCGAAGTACGGCGCGGATGTGCTGCGCCTGTGGGCCGCGTCGGTGGATTTTACCGAAGACGTCCGCTTGTCCGACACCATCCTCGCGCGGCTCACCGAGGGTTATCGAAAATTCCGCAATACCTTCCGCTGGGCGTTGGGCAACTTGAGCGACTTCGATCCCGCGACCGACGCCGTCGCGCCTGCCGAAATGCACGGGATCGACCGTTGGATCTTGCTGCGCGCCGAGGATCTGGTTTCGAAATGCCGCGCCTGGTATCGCGAGTTTGCGTTCAACAAGGTCTATCGCGCCGTTTACGATTTCGCCGCAACCGACCTGAGCGCCGTCTACTTCGATATCTCGAAAGACCGGCTCTACACGGCCGCCACCAAATCGCGCAGCCGCCGCAGCGCGCAAACCGCCGTGCATCGCATTACCTACGCCTTGGTTCGGTTGATCGCGCCGTTCCTCGCATTCACCACTGAAGAGGTCTGGGGTTATCTCCGCAAACCCGCCAGTGCTTCCGACAGCGTGCATCTGGCGTTGTTCCCGGAAGCCGAAGAGCTGACCGCCGGCTTCACGTCCGAGCAACGGCAGCGTCTGGCCGATTGGGACACGCTCATGTCGGTTCGAGAACAGGTAATGAAACCGCTGGAGCTGGCCCGGCAGGAGAAATTCATCGGCGCGCCTCTGGAGGCTCGTGTGCGCATCGAAGCCGGTGACGATCTCTACCCTCTGCTCCGCCAGCATTTGGATGAACTGCCCGGCTTGTTCATCGTGTCGCAGGTGGACTTGGAGCGTGGCACAGGCCCCTTAACCGCCAGGATCGAACGCGCGGAAGGCGAGAAGTGCGAGCGCTGCTGGAAGTACACGCTAGACGTCGGCCAAGATCCCGAGTTCCCCACGCTCTGCGCCCCATGCCGGCAAGCCATTCAGGATATGCTGGGCGAGTAGATGGACAGACGTCTCGCGTCTCTGGCGGCGGCTGCGGCGGTGGTTCTTTTAGATCGCCTCACAAAGAGCCTAATCAAGACTCATTTTTCCGCCTGGGATAATTTGACGGTGATTCCAGGAATCTTTAACATCGTCCACACGGAGAATCCGGGCATCGCTTTTGGCCTTCTGGCCGACGCCTCCAATTACTGGTGGCGCGGCGTCGTTCTCATCGGATTCTCGATTTCCGTGCTGATCGCGGTGTCCGCCATGCTGTTACGTCCCGCGAGCGTTGCCGCCTTGAGTGGGCTTCTGCGGACCGGCCTTTCGCTGGTGCTGGGTGGCGCGGCGGGAAATCTCTACGATCGCATTGTTAACGGAACGGTGACGGATTTCGTCGAAGTACATGCGGGGCCTTATTATTTTCCCGCGTTCAACGTCGCGGACAGCGCCATCTTCATCGGGGCTTGCCTGCTGCTGCTCGACATGTGGCGATCCAGAGAAAGGAAAAGCGAGACCGCGGATATTTGAATGTTTCCCAAGCTGATTACCATCGGCAGCAGTTTTTTCATTCCCACCTACGGCACTCTTGTAGCCATAGGCTTCTTGCTCGGGCTTTGGATCACGGTGCGCCTTGCCAAGCAAGCCAAGCTTCCCGCCGAACCGGTCACCAATCTCGCGATCTACTGTGCGCTGGCCGGGCTCGCCGGCGCGAAGCTGTTCATGATCTTGTTCGACTTTCGAGATTACTGGGACGGTTCCAAGAAGCTACTGTCGCTCGACACTCTGCAAGCCGCTGGAGTGTTCCAGGGGGGCTTTGTGCTGGCCCTAATCACGGCGATCCTTTATATTCGGCGAAACCGCTTGCCTGGCTTTCAGACCTGCGACGTCTTCACACCGGGCCTGGCGCTGGGACAAGCCATCGGACGTATCGGCTGCTTCTCGGCGGGCTGCTGCTGGGGAGTGGAATGCCATCTGCCCTGGGCCGTTACTTTCCGAAACCCGCAGGCCTGGAACCTGACCGGGGTTCCGATCGGCATTCCGCTGCATCCCACGCAATTATACGAGTCGTTCGCCGACGGCATCATCTTCGCCTTGCTGTATTACTTGATCTCGCGCCCGCACACCCCCGGAGCCATTCTGGGATGGTACCTGGCGCTATATTCGAGCGCGCGCTTCGTCATCGAATTCTTTCGCTATCATGAGCAGGGATTGCACGCCGGGCTTTCCTATACGCAGTGGATCTCGCTCGCCACGCTGGCCTGCGGCATCGCGCTTTTGCTGGCGCGCCGCCACAGCGAACCGAAGCTGGCTCTGAGCACCTGACTTCAATCTTCGATACGGATGCGCTTGAGCGCCGATGTTTCGCCGGTCACGATCCGGATCCTGCTCTTCGCTACTCCTAGCTTCTCGGCCAGGAATTCGCACAGCGCGCGATTGGCCTTGCCCTTCTCCGGCGGCGCCGCGACCTTCACCTTCCAGGTCCCATCCGGCAAGTAGCCGGCCAGTTCCGTCTTGGAGCTCTTCGGTATAACCTTCACCCGGATTTCCAAATGTCACTCGCCGCGATCGGAAGGCGCGCAGATCCTCGCGATGGTTTCGAGCAGCTTCTTCGACGAGCACGGTTTGGTCAGGAATTCGTCCACCGGCAACTGCCTGCCGGAGTGCGCGCCCGAAAGCACGATGATACGCGCCGACCCTTGCGCCGCCTGGATCAAACGCAAGCCATCCTCCGGCTCCGGCACGCGAAAATCCGTCAACAACAAGTCGCAACCCGGCAATTTAGCGAGGGCCTCGGACGCGTTTTGCGCCGTGACCACCGCGTAGCCCGCCTGTTCCAGCATTATGCGCCGCACGTTGAGCTGATCGAGATCGTCCTCGACGACTAGGATCTTGGTCATCCGCCGAATCCGATGCGCGCGATCACCAGTTGCGGCATCTGATTATTCCAGCTGGCCGGGATATCGTCGAAAGGCAGCCGGAACGGCCGCATTTCGCCCGGCTTCAGCGCGGTCCTCACGATCGGCGCCTTCTCGCGCAAAATCACTTCGCCGTAGGAGTTGTAAAAGACGCAGTACAGCTCCGCCTGACTCACCGTCCGATTTCCTGTGTTGGTGATCTTGCCCTCGATTTCAATCACGGTCTGTTTGACGTAGCTCTCGGTGGCTTTCATCGTAACCTCGGAGAGCTGCAAACTTCGTACATACGCTTTAGCATCCGCGGTAAGCGGCGGCAATGCATTCGTCAGGGGGCGCGGCCGCGTGATGAACCAGCCCAGCGCGCCACCCGCAAGCAGAAGCAGGGCCAGCACCCAGATCGCGGTTTTGCTCGTCATTCGATCGAAAACTTCTCCCGAGTTTCGATCGCCTGCTTGCCCAAGTTGTCGCGCACTTTCAGAACGATCGTGTATTCTCCCTTCGCAATATCGTTCGGCATATTCAGGTTGAGCACTCCCGGCTGATAGCGCTGTGGATAGACCGGCTGTTCTTTCGCGGCCGCCGCTTGCGGCTCCGAATATGCCACCGATCCGTCTGCAGTCAGCACCTCGAGCCCGTACTCGATATCGAACACGTTCTTTTCGGCGATTTTGTAACCGGTCATATCAAAGCGCGCCCAAACTGCGTCACCGGGGCGATACGCCGCGAACTTGAGTGGCTGTGAATCCTCTTCGCGCCGCTGGAATCGAAAGTTCCTAACCACCAGCGTGTCGCTGGGCGCCACTTCGCGCCCTCTTACCGAGAACGTGGCGCGCGCATCCACCGAAGCATTCGCCAGTTCGTCCGTCACCTTCACCAGCACGTGGTATTCGCCCGAATCGGCCAGCGGCGGCACGATCACGGTGTAGCGGATCTTCGGCGCCCAATGCTTGTCTTCCGGCGACAACGTGGTCTCGACTATGCCCTTTTCCGGCGCGAGCAACTGGACGCCGTGCGCATCCTCGGCATCCACCTGGTAGGTAATGCGAATCGCTTCCTTTTCGGTCTTCTGATATCCCTCCACCTCGCAGCGGAAGAAAATCGTTTCGCCGGGAACGAACTGCTCGGCCGCCGCCGACGGTGTTCCGTCTTCGCTTTGCGCCAACGTCATTCGCACTATCGCGAGCTTCTTCGGCGCTGGCGCGGCTAGCGCGGCCAGTTGAGCCGCCAATATCACACCCGCGAACGCTTTCATCGAATCCAACCTTGCTTCTATTCTAACGGTCCACGTATTCTAACGGTCCACTCGGTCGTTGACTTCGCCTCGGCGTTGGAGGACATTGGAACCAATGGCGCTGATCCTCGTACTCCTGCTCTTTTTCTCCCCGTTGTTCGGGCAAGCCGTTCATCCGCTCACCGGCCGTCCCATCGCTCAGGTGATGAGCGCGGCCGGTTCGGACTGGCTCGATCGCCCCGAGCGTGAATCGGAAGAGCATCCCGATCAAGCTCTGGAAGCCCTCGACCTCAAGCGTGGCATGGTGGTGGCCGACGTCGGAGCGGGCAGCGGGTTCATGTCGTTCAAGATGGCGAAGCTGGTGGGCCCGTCGGGCAAAGTCTACGCCAACGACGTGCAGCCGGAAATGCTCGAAAAGTTGCGAGCCCGCGCCCAGCGCGATAAGGTCGCCAACGTCCAGACCGTCCTCGGCACGGAGACCGACCCAAAACTTCCCGCCGGCAGCCTCGATCTGATCTTGATGGTGGATGTGTACCATGAGTTTTCGCATCCGCAGGAAATGTTGGACCGGCTGCGCGAGGCGCTCAAACCTGCCGGGCGCTTGGTCTTGGTGGAGTATCGCAAGGAAGACCCCAAGATCCCCATTCGTCCCGAGCATAAAATGAGCGTCGCCGATGTAAAGACCGAGGTCGAGGCGGAAGGCTATCAGTTCGATCAGGTCATCGAAGTGCTGCCGCGCCAGCACATCATCATCTTTCGTCCGCGCAAGAGCTGAGAAAAGCCCAACACGATAGAATGAGAACAGCGATCCATGTTCAGACTGGCGTGTGTCAGTGTCGGCGTGTTGCTGTTAGTCGGCGCGCTCGTAGCCGCTTCGTCGGCTCCGCTCCATTTTTCTCTGATGGACGCGCAGGGAAAAACGCACAGCTCCGACGAGCTGCAAAACCACCAGGCTACCGTGCTGGTATTTGTCGCCACCGATTGTCCCAACGCCAATACCTACGCGCCGCTGCTGGCCCGCATGTACCGCGAATATTCGGCGCGCGGCGTCCTGTTTCTGGCCGTCTATTCCGACCCTGACGATACTGCCGCCAAGGTCCAAAAGCATGACGCCGAGTACCAGATTGCCTATCCCGGCCTGCTCGATCCAACCCAAACGCTTGCCCGGCAGACCGGAGCGCGATCCACGCCCGAAGCCGTGATTCTCGCGCCCGACGGCCAAGAGCTATATCGCGGCCGCGTGGACGACCGCTTCATGGATTATGGAAAGACGCGCTTCCAACCCGCGCACCAGGACCTGCGGGACGCGCTCGACCAGATCTTGCGCGGCGAACCGGTCAAGAATCCAACCACGAGAGTTTTGGGTTGTGCCATTCCAGGAGTTAATTGATGCGACTGAAAATCTTCCTGTCTACATTCGGACTCGCCGCAGCCTCCGCGATTGCGGGCGACACCGCCAACATCGTTCCGACGTTCAATCGCGACGTCGCGCCCATTATCTACAAAAACTGCAGTAACTGCCATCGTCCGGGCGAAGTGGCGCCATTCGCGTTGCTCACCTATGAGGACGCCGCCAAGCGAGCCAAACAGATCGCCGCCGTTACGCAAGCCCGCTTCATGCCGCCCTGGAAGGCCGAGCCCGGCTACGGGCACTTCCTGAATGAGCGCAAGCTCACCGATCAGCAGATTGCGACGCTTCGCGAATGGGCGCTCAACGGAGCTCCCGAGGGCGCGCCGAACCAGAAGCCCATTCCTCCGAAATTCAGCGACGGCTGGCAAGCCGGCGAACCGGACCAGGTGGTGGCTATGTCTCAATCCGTCTCCTTGCCCGCCGAAGGTCCCGATCAGTTCCGCTGCTTCGTGATCCCGCTCGACGCGAAGGAAGACGAGTACGTTTCTCAAGTGGAATTCCGCGCGGGCAACCATCGTGTAGTCCACCATGCGCTGCTTTTCCTCGACAGCGCAGGCGAGGCTCGCAAGAGAGAGACGGTTCCCGGACAAGGTTACGATTGTGTTGGCGGACCCGGGTTGGAGATCTCCGGCGGGCTGGGTGGTTGGGCGCCGGGGACCCTTCCAACCAAGCTACCCGAGGGCGTCTCCCAGACCATCAGACAAGGTTCGGATCTCGTCATGCAGATCCACTATCATCTTTCCGGAAAGCCGGAAGAGGACCGTTCCTCGGTGGGAATCACTTTCGCCAAGGCGCCTCCGGTGAAAGGCCTCACACTTTTGACGGTCGGCAATATCAACATCAACATTCCCGCCGGCGACAATAATTACGTGGTGAAAGCTTCCGCCACTCTGCCCATGGACGCGGAGGTAATCGGCGTCTTTCCGCACGCGCACTACCTGTGTAAGGACATGAAGGTGGATGCCAAGCTACCCGATGGCTCCGTGCAGCCGCTCATCTGGATCAAGGACTGGGATTTCAATTGGCAGGGTTCCTACCGCTATGCCAGCGCCATGAAGCTTCCCAAAGGGACCGAGATTGACATGCGTTACGTCTACGACAATTCCGATTCCAACCCTCACAATCCCAGCAATCCGCCGAAGCGCGTCACATTCGGCGAGCAAACCACCAACGAGATGGGCTTTGCATTCGTCCAATTGACGCTGGACAGCCCCGCGCTGGTTCCTGAATTCAGTCGCGACGCGAGGGCTGAGTTCGTCGCGTCTTTGTTGGACGGCGACCTCAACAACGACGAGTTCGGGCCGCAACAGACCGCGCGCTTGAAGATGCTGCTCAATTTTTTCGACAAGAATAAGAACGGCCGCATCGATCCGGAAGAGCGTCCGGCGTTGATTGAGTTCCTCAAAAAACGGGAAGCCGCATCGAAATAAGCCCGGGCCCGATCCGATAGACTCAGGTGTTGAGTCTATGTCGGATTCGAATCGCCCTCTGGACGGGATTCGCGTTATCGATTGCGGCACCTACATCGCCGGCCCTGCCGCCGCGGTGGTGCTGTCCGATTTCGGCGCGGAAGTAATCAAGATCGAGCGGCCGCCCTTCGGCGATCCCTATCGCTACCTGTCGCTGGTGCCCGGCATGCCTATTTCGCCGCTGTATTATTGCTGGGTTCTCGACGATCGCAACAAGAAGAGCGTGGCGCTGGATCTGAACGATCCCGCCGCGCGAGAAGCGCTGCTGAAGCTGGTGGCGCAAGCGGACGTCTTCATCACCAATTACCAGCCTCAACTGGCCAAGAGGTTCCGCGTCGAATATGACGACCTCGCGCGCGTCAACCCTCGTCTGATCTACGGCCACCTGACCGGCTACGGACTGGCCGGCGCGGAAACTGACAAGCCCGGTTACGACATGACCGCCTACTGGGCGCGATCGGGCATGATGGCCGCCATGCACAGCGCCGACGCCGAGCCCGTGCAGTCCCCCGCCGGCTTCGGGGACCATCCGACGGCCATGGCTCTAGCCGCCGGGATTCTGCTGGGGCTGTATCGCCGCGCGATCACCGGCCAAGGAATGAACGTCACCACGTCGCTGATGGCGAACGGCGCTTGGGCTAATGCTTGCGGCATTCAGGCGGCGCTGGTGGGCGCGCAATTCCCGCCGAAGTGGACTCGCAGGACAACCGTGAATCCGATCGTGAATCACTACGTCACTCGCGATCAGCAGCGCTTCATCACCTGCTGTCTCGACCCGCGCAAGGATTGGCCGAATCTGTGCCGTGCGCTGGACCATCCGGAATGGATCGATGATTCCCGCTTCGTAACCCCGGAAGCTCGCCGCGCCAACGGGCCGCTATTGGTCGCAATGATCGATGCCGTGGTCGCAGCCAAGGACATGTCGGAATGGAAGGACATTTTTCGACGCCACGAAGTGATCTGGGGGCCGGTGCCTAGAACGGACGAAGTAATCGCGGATGCACAGATGGAAGTCAACGGAGTGTTCGCGGAAATCGAACCTGGCTTGCGGACGGTCGCGAATCCGCTGAACATCGCGGGCGTCGAGAAAGTGAAACCGAGGATGGCGCCCGAGGTCGGCCGGCACACCGTCGAGGTGCTCGAAAGCCTGGGATACGGTAAGGCGGCCATCGACGACTTGTTGCAGCGGGGAGCGGCGATGGATGGGAATCAATCCACCACCGAACTCCAGCCCCGGCGCGACAGGTCCCAGTAGATCACTCCTCCGGCCGCGAGTCCCAGGGCCATCAGTAGAGAGCCGGCCGTGAATTCCTTCAGGAGCAGCTTTCCTGTGCCGAACAGAACCCCGTAGATCAACACGCAGCCGCAGATCCAATCCAGCAGGTTCGAAAGTCCTCCCGTCGACGGGCGAACGTCCGGAACAAGTTTGGCGATCGGCCGCCATCCCGCCGCGGAAGGATGCGTGCGCCGGTAAAAAGCCGCCAAAGTCTCCGTGGATTCCGGCCGCGTGAGGAACGTCACCAGCAGCCAAACCACGGTGGTGATCGCGACGGTAATAATCATGATCCAGGCGAAATCGCGCGGCTGATCCTTATCCAATCCCCCGACAGTTTGCAGCGCGAGGGAAACCGCGAAGCCGGAGATCATGGCCGACACCTCGCTCCAGGCGTTAATCCGCCACCAATACCAACGCAGCAGCAAGACGCCGCCCGTGCCCGCGCCGGTGACAAGCAGCAATTTCCAAGCGCCAGCGATCGAATCCATGTAAAACGTGACCACAGCCGAGATGACGGTCAGCAGGATCGTCGCCCACTGCGACACCGCCACATAGTGCCGGTCGCTCTCGTCTCGCTTCCAAAAGCGGCGGTAGAAATCGTTCACCAGGTAGCTCGCGCCCCAATTCAACTGCGTGGCGATGGTGGACATATAGGCGGCCGCGAAAGCCGCCACCATCAACCCGCGTAGCGACGGAGGCAGGTAAGCGATCATCACGCGAACGTAGCCCGTCTCCGGATCCTTGAGCCCCGGAAATAGAATCAACGAAGCGAGCGCCACCAGAACCCACGGCCAGGGACGAACGGCATAGTGGGCGATGTTAAACCACAGCGTCGCCAGCAGCGAATTCTTTTCGTCTTTCGCGCAGAACATCCTCTGCGCAACGTATCCGCCGCCGCCCGGCTCCGCGCCCGGATACCAGGTGGCCCACCAGTTCATCGAAATGTAGACCAGGAACGCGCTCATCGGCATCCAGGCGGAGTTGAGATCCGGCACAAAGTCGAGAACCGAGCCGTGCCCTCCTTGCGCGAGCCGCGCTTGGTCCACCATCGCGAGCTTGGCCTTCATGCCGTCGATGCCGCCCACGGCTTGGACCGCGAATACGGCCAGCGCCGTTACCATCCCCATCTTGACCACGAACTGGAACAGATCCGTCACCAAGACGCCCCACAGACCCGAGAGCGTTGAGATAAAAGACGTCAGCGCGATGAGGCCCATCACGATGAGCAACGCTTGGAACTTGTCGACGCCCAGCACCAGGCCGAGAATTTTCACCATCGCCAGGTTCACCCAGCCGAGGATGATGCAGTTGATCGGAATTCCCAAATAAATCGCACGAAATCCGCGCAAGAAGGCCGCCGGCTTCCCGGAGTATCGGATTTCGGAGAACTCGATGTCGGTCATGACGCCCGAGCGTCGCCACAGCCGGGCATAGAAGAACACGGTGAGCATTCCGCTGGCAACGAAATTCCACCACAGCCAGTTTCCCGCCACGCCCCCCATGGCGACCATTCCGGTCACGGCCAGCGGCGTATCGGCGGCGAAGGTGGTGGCCACCATCGACGTCCCGGCCAGCCACCACGGAATGTTCCTGCCCGAAAGGAAAAATTCGTTCACGCTCGTGCCGGCGCGGCTCTTGTAGTAGAGGCCGATACCGAGGTTGAACAGAAAGTAAAGCGCCACCACCAACCAGTCCGCGTATGTTAGCTGCACAAAATGAATTGTATCGGACAGGCCGCGCTTCCACTACGGCCGGAGCACCCCGCGGCCGTACTGTTATTCTCAAAACCGATGTCCAAAATGCTGGACGAAATCCGCGAACAGCCTGCCGCGCTCGAACGCACGCTGGCAGCCCAGCGCAAGCCCATCGAGAAAATACGTTCTCTGCTGGCGCGCGAACAACCGCGCCTGGTTATGCTCGTCGCTCGCGGGACTTCCGACAACGCGGCCCAGTTCGGGCGTTATCTGATCGAAATCACCACCGGCATTCCCGTGACGCTGGCGGCGCCGTCCATCTTCACGTTGTATAACGCCAAGTTCCGCTTTGAGGGCGTTTTGGCGATCGCGATTTCGCAGTCCGGGGAATCCACCGATACCAACCTGGTGCTGGAACGAGCGCGCGAACAAGGCGCCCGCACCATCGGCATTACCAATGAAGCGTCGAGCACGCTGGCGCGGATCGCGGAGCACACCTTCCTAGTGCATGCCGGCCGCGAACAAAGCGTAGCCGCCACCAAAACCTACACCGGCCAATTGCTGATGCTGTATTTGGTCGCCTATGCGCTTGGCGCGCCGATCGACCTGGACCAACTCGCGCGTTTGCCCGAGTGGGTCAACCGCAGCCTCACGCTTGAGCCGGAGATCGCGCGCCGCTCTGAACGCTATCGCGCTATGGACCACGCCGTGGTGGTGGGACGCGGCCTCAACTACTCCAATGCCTTCGAGTTCGCGCTCAAGCTGATGGAAACCTGTTACGTGGTGGCGGAGCGATTCTCGAGCGCCGACCTGTTGCACGGCCCCATCGCCATGGTGGAAGCCTCGTTTCCAGCTTTTCTCTTCGCGCCGTCCGGCGTAACGTGGCCGGGCCTGCGCGAGATGATCGAAAAACTGACTCAACTCGGAGCCGAGATGCTGCTCATCACCGACCCAAGCAACTCGGAAGCGCCGGCCCTCGGTGATAAAGCGATCACGCTCCCGGCGCCTATCGAGGAACTGTACACGCCGATTCCCTACATCGTCCCCGCGCAATTGTTCGCTGCATCCCTGGCCGGAGTAAAGGGTCTGAACCCGGACCAGCCCCGGACTCTCAGCAAAGTGACGCGCACGCTTTAACTTCTCGCCAATCTTGCCTCTGGACTCGGAATGCGTTTTGGTGTACGCTGGCAAAGAAAAGGCGAACACTATGAACTTGACCCTCCCTCTTTCGGATTTCCCAGCCGTTTTCGGGACTGGGCAGCGCGGCGGCGTCGAAACGTCGGTTGCGAGATTTCAGCAGTGGATGGCCGATCCGGATTCGCCCATTCGCGCGATCCGTCATCAAGCGGCCCGCGAGGGCGAATATGCCGAAATTCCGGAAAGCGTGGCGCCGGTGGTTCGCCGAATGCTCGAAACTCGAGGAATCCCTCGCTTGTACACGCATCAGGGGGAGGCCTTGCGGCTTTCGCTCGACGGCCAGAACGTCGTCGTCGTGACACCCACCGCCAGCGGCAAAACGCTGTGCTACAACTTGCCGGTTTTTCAGCGGCTGGCCGAGGACCCCGGAGCCCGCGCGCTATACCTGTTCCCCACCAAGGCGCTGGCCGAAGATCAGCTACACGAATTCCAAGCGGCCGTGGACGCCATGGGTTCCGAGATTCGCGCTTTCACTTACGACGGCGACACCCCCCAGGACGCGCGACGCGCCATTCGCGAACGGGCCAACGTGATCCTGACGAATCCGGATATGCTCCACAGCGGAATCTTGCCGCACCACACGAAGTGGGCAAAATGTTTCGAGAATCTGCGCTACATCGTCATCGATGAGCTGCATTATTATCGCGGCGTGTACGGCAGCCATCTGGCCAATCTGTTGCGCAGGCTGCGCCGCATCTGCGAGTTTTACGGATCGAAACCGCAATTCATCTGCTGCTCGGCCACGATCGCCAACCCGAAAGAGTTGGCCGAGGCGCTCACCGAATCGCCGTTCGAATTGGTGGATCAAAATGGAGCGCCGAGCGGCGAGAAATATTTCGTCTTCTACAACCCGCCGGTGGTCAACCGGCAGCTTGGAATCCGGCGGAGCTATCTGGCCGAGACGCGCCGCCTGGCGACGGAGTTCATTGAGCGGCGCCATCAGACGCTGGTTTTCGCCAATAGCCGCCTCGCCACTGAAGTTCTGTTGAAGTACCTGAGGGATGCTTCGGAGCGCGGACCGCTGCCGGGTGAAATGATTCGCGGATATCGCGGCGGCTACCTTCCGCGCGAGCGCCGGGAAATCGAACGCAAGTTCCGCGACGGCGAGATCCGCGCGGTGGTGGCTACCAACGCGCTTGAGCTCGGCATCGACATCGGATCGCTCGACGCGGTAGTGATGGCGGGCTACCCGGGTTCGATTGCGTCTTCGTGGCAGCGCGCCGGACGCGCGGGCCGCAGACAATCCGCCGCTTTGGCCGTTCTGGTGGCATCCAGCGCTCCTTTGGATCAATACGTAGTTGAGCATCCCGAGTACTTCTTCGACCGCTCGCCCGAGCACGCGCACATCAACGCCGACAATCTCGAAATTCTCATAAATCATTTGAAGTGCGCCGCGTTCGAGCTGCCGATCCATGACGGCGAAAAATTCGGCCCCCACGAGACCGGCGAGCTGTGCCGATTCTTGGGCGAAGAAGCCGCTTTGCTGCACCACTCGGCCGGCTGCTGGCACTGGACTTCGGACACTTATCCGGCGGATGCGGTGAGCCTGCGCGCCGTATCCAGCGATAACTTCGTGGTGGTCGACATTACCGGCGACCACCAGGTGATCGCGGACGTTTCGTTTTCAACGGCGCTTTCCACCCTGCATCCCAAGGCGATTTATCTGCATGAGGCGCGCGAGTATCAGGTAGAAAAATTCGACTACGAAGGCCGCAAAGCTTATGTCAGGCGCGTCGATAGCGATTACTTCACCGACGCCATCGACTACACCGAGGTCAAGGAGTTGGAAGAGTTCGAGTCGCGCGAAGTCAACGGCGCACGCGCCGCGCACGGGGATGTTCGAGTCAACACGCAGGTGGTTGGTTTCAAGAAAATCCGATTCTACACGCAGGAGAATGTGGGCGCGGGGAACCTCTCCATGCCCGAGCAGGAGCTGCATACCACCGCCTTCTGGCTGCACTTCCCGACAGCTTTTCTAGACCAGTTCCCGCATCTGACTCCCACTGAGAAGCAGAACGGACTAACGGGACTCGCGAACGTCCTGCGAACAGTAGCAGCACTGCTGCTCATGTGCGATCCGCGTGATTTGGGAATCGCCATCACGGATGACATCGCGGAAAGCGCGCGTAGCTTCGAGCCGGATCTGTTTCTGTTCGACAACTATCCGGGAGGAATCGGCCAGAGCCAGCCGTTGTTCGCTCTGACGGCGAAACTGCTGGCGGGAGCCATGGACGTGCTGCAAGGCTGTAGCTGCGACGCCGGATGCCCCGCTTGCGTGGGACCGATCGGCGAAGTTGGAGAGCGCGGAAAGGAAACGGCCTTACAAATCCTTACGCGGTTGGTGGGCAGTTAACGGACGAACTCGTAGCGTTCCAGAGTTGCGGCCACCTCGGTCTTCTTGGCAAAGCGCACCACCTTGCCCAAACAATGGATGCGTACGCCGACCTCCCCTTTTTTGGGCGGCGCGGGGAGAGTGATCATGTACTCAACCGGTTCGCCGATCCTCAAACTGGCATCCGATTGAAATAGAACTCCCACCGAACTGAGGTTCCTGGTTTCGCCGACTTCCGAAAGCGGCTTCGAACCGCTGCGAACTAACTCAAACGGTAGTCGCAGCTCAAATCGCCGAGCTTTGCGTTGCTCCATTCTTAATATGCCTCACGGATTCTGCTGGCTGCCCGGTGATTGCTTGGTTGCTTCATTTTCTTAAGGTCTATAAGACTCTAATCCGAGAGCGAGCCGAAGGTCAATAGAGAACGCCGAATCTGGTGAGCCAAAAGTTCCAGTACTTTCTCAGCCTGTCGGCCGCAGGCTATGGCAGAATAGAAACTTGTTGAGCGAAACCAATAAGCAGATTAGCGTCGAAGACCAGTTGCGGAAAATGAGGGAGGATTGGGATCAACGGGCCCGCGAGAATGCGCGTCACTTTGTTAACACTGGGGAAACCGACTGGACCGACGAGAAGTTCTTTGCATCCGGCGAAAAGACCGTGGCGGAAGAGATTCTCACCGACATGGGAAACATCTGTCAGGGCAAGGCGCCCGCCGAAATGCGGGTGCTCGAGATCGGGTGTGGAGCGGGGCGGGTCACCAGGGCGCTAGCCGGGCTGTTCGGTGAAGTGCATGCCGTCGATGTCAGCGGCGAAATGGTCCGTATCTGCCGCGAGGCCTTGCGCGATCGTCCGAACGCCTTCGTCTACCAGAACAACGGCCAGGATCTATCGGTTGTTCCGGAGCTTCCCTTCGACTTTGCGTTCTCTTCGATAGTCTTCCAGCACATCCCTAGCCGCGAGATCATCGAAAACTACGTACGCGAAGTGCAACGTCTGCTGCGTCCGGGCGCTTTATTCAAATTTCAGGTTCAAGGCGCCGATCTGGAATCGGCCCCGGACGAAACCTGGCTGGGAGCGTCGTTCTCCGAACGTCAAGCGGTCGAAATGGCGATGCGCTGCGGATTTGAACCCCGCTACCGGTATGGCGCGGGTGAGCAATACTTCTGGCAGTGGTTCTTTAAGCGCTAGCGCCGCCGGCGGTTCTTCGGGCGTTGCTGGTGCTCGTGGCCGTTTCGAGCGCGCGCGATTGAGCCCGCCGCGCTTCCCAATACTTCTTCATTCGCTTCGAAACTTCGAGCCGCTCCTCGGCGCTCATCTGCTTTCGCCCCCGAGCACGCGCCGTGCCGAGACGAGCAGGCGCGCGCATGCGGCCTTCCAGCGTCGTGATCGCGGCATCCAACCGCTTCTTCTCCTGGTAAAGCTCCCGCAAGGCTTTATGGACGTCCATAGGCAAATGGAAACGCTTCTCCATGGTAGACGACTACGCCCGTGAAATCCAGCGCTCGTTAGGCTACTCCCTCTTAGAAGTACTGTCTAGATCAGCGCTTCAGGAACGGCCACTCGCGCAGGAAATGCAAATGGAAGTACGTCACCAGTCCGTATAATGCCGCCAGGATCGCAAGAGCGATAAGCACAAACTTGATCGCCGCGCGCCACGGGAATTTCTGGCCTTCGCGTCGCAGCACGATCAGGTAACTCAGGAAGACCCCCACGAAGTACAGAGCGCACATGGGAATCGCAAACAGCATCAGGTTGAAGACGTCGGGAGTGGGCGTGATGATGGCGGCCGCGATTACGATGATCAGAATGGCGTAGCGCGAGTGTTTCATCAGGAACCGCGGCGAGACGATGCGCAGCAGGGTCAGCAGGAAAATCAACACCGGTAGTTCGAATACCAATCCCACGCCGAGTGTGACATTGACGAACAGATCGAAGTACTCGGTGATCGAAACTACCGGCCGGACGTTGTTGCTCATGCCGATGCCGAGCAGAAATTCGAGACCGAAGCGGAACGCCAGAAAATAGGCGAACAGTCCGCCCGCAATGAACAAGCCGGCTGTAATCAGGACGAACGGCATCGCCCACCGGCGTTCCTTCTTGTACAGCCCCGGCGAGATGAAGGCCCACACCTGGTATACGATCCACGGCGAAGCGATGAAGACGGAACATAACAGCGGCAGCTTCACCCAAATGATCGAAAAGCTTTCCATTGGTGTGAGCTGCGCGAGCATTGGCGGATCCACCTTGAGGTGCTTCAGAGCTTCCACCGCCGGATCGCTGATGATGTCCCAGAGCTTCCCGGCGTAGGCCAGGCTCAGCACGAAGGCCACTGCCAGGCCGTACACAGCCTTGAGGATTCGGCCGCGCAGCTCCTCCAAATGCTCCATGAAGGACATGCGCAGCATGCCGTGCTCTTCTTCGTCCTCCGGTTCCTTCGCAACCGGCGGCGAGGGAGGCGGAGCGGGGGGAGCCGGCGGAGCGATCGGCTCCAGCGCCTGGATCGGACGAGGTTCCGCCGGTTCGCCGGTGGGCGCCGGCGGTTGACCCTGCGACGCGGGCGGTCCTTCGCCTTCGGGAGGCGGTACTCCCTGCTTCTCTTCGTCCATGCTAGGCTACGTCGTTTTCGTGTTAACTACCGACGGAATGGGATTCCGGCGCCGGCGGCAGAATGTGGGCGGTTTCGGAAAGTGCCTCCGAATTCGCCGTCCGCGGAACGGTTCCATTTCCGGGTGCCTCATGAGACACGGTGATTTCAGCGCCCTGAGGTGCGGGTACGCTTACAGTGGATGGATTTGCAGCAGTGGATTCATTCGATCCGGGGCTGACCGTGCCCGAATCGTGATAAGGGGAGTCGTACTCGTTGTAGTGATTGTAAATCTCGTTCGTGTAACTGCGCGTGACTTCCTTGATCGACTCGTTTTCCTTCTCCAACTCTCGCATGTGGCCTTCGAATGTAGCCTTGAGTTCGCTCTGAGCGCGGCGAAACTCCGTGATCGCCTTCCCGATCGACTTGCCCAGTTCCGGCAGCTTCTTGGGGCCGAACAGGAGGAGTGCAACCAGGAATATAACCACCATTTCCTGCACACCGACGGGACCCATGGAAAACCTCCGCTCCCATCATAGCAGGGGCGCTCGCGCTTCGTCCGGTTCGCTCGGGGCTTAGGCTTGCGCTGCTTTGCGAGCTTGCGCGGCGTCGTAGCTCTCGCCGTAAATCGACGGAACCTTGGCGCCCATAGGCCGCAAATAAGCCGACAGCTGGCCGCGATGATGAATCGAATGGTGCAGGTTGAACTCCAGGTACATCACCGCCGGATGTTGGAAGAGGCCGCGAAAATCGACCACCTTGATCAACTGTTCGCCTGACATTCCGGTCAGCCGTTTGAAATTCGTATCGAAGCCCGCGGTGTACCAGCTCAGGACATCGGCTGAGTTGCGGACCGAATCGGGACGACCCCCGCCGGCGAAATTGAACGCTCCCGACGCGACGCCATCCAGGAACATGTTTTCGGCCGAGGCGATGTGCCAGGCCAATTCCAGCGCCGACATAGATAACGGGTCAGGACGGTAGTCGCTTTGACCGAGCGGAATCGCTTCGATCACCTTGCAGGTGATCTTATGTTCGTTCTTGAGCGTCGGCAAGGTCGCTTGCAAAAGAAAAGTAGCTTGTTCGGGTTGAAGAGGTTGCATAACTTGGTGCTCCCAACACAGTATAAGCCCGCGCCGGGCTCGCCTGCCGAGCGATTTTAAAACGAGCCGCGACGATTTTCTTCACTTTTCTGTTGCGGCCTTTACAAACTTTGGGGCATAGTAGAAATTGAGTTGTACGATGTAGGGCGCACCCGATACCGCACCGCTTCAAGCGAGACTCGTCGCGAGCGCTCTGCCTTTCAATTTATGGGCTCGGGCGAATCTCGATGGCGGACGATCTCCTCTTTCTCACCGAACTGCTCGGCCTCAAGGTCCATGACCTGAAGGGGCGCCAAATCGGCGCGGTCAAGGACGCCGCGATCGTCCCCCTCATTCATCCTTCCCGGGTAGACCGCTTCCTGATCGGCGGCGGCTGGGCTTGGCTCACGGTCCGGCACGACCAGATCCGCTCCATTGGCCTGGACGGAATCTACCTCAAAGACGAGGTCCTGACGCCTTACCATTCCGACGAATACATGCTGCGGCTGGTCCGCGATCTTCTGGACCAGCAAATCATCGATGGACAGGGCCGCAAAGTGGTGCGCGTCACCGACGTCACTTTCCGGATTCAGCACGACCAGGAAGGCGACGTTCTCGGCATCATAGAGGTGGATATTGGCCTGCGCAGCATGTTCCGGCGCCTGGCACAGGGCGTAATCCCGCGCGGCTTGGTGCGCCGGCTCCAGGTGGTAATTCCGCCGCATTCCATCCGTTGGGAGCATTGCAGCATTCTGGAAGCCGATCCGCAGCGCCGGCTCCGCTTGAACGTCAGCAATGAACTGCTCGAGCGCATGCATCCGGCCGATCTGGCCGACATTGTCGAAGACCTGAGTCCGGAGGATCGCGAGGCCATCTTCGAAACCATCGACAGCGAGGTCGCCGCCGAGGCGCTCACCGAAGTGGAGCCGGATATTCAGGCCAGCATTCTGGAGTCGCTCGAAGCCGAGAAAGCCGCCGAAATCGTGGAGGAAATGTCGCCGAACGAAGCCGCCGACGCGCTGGCGGAACTGGAGCCGCAGACCTCTGACGAGATTCTCGAGGAAATGGAACAAGAGCCCAAGACCGAGGTCGAGGAGCTCCTCGAGTACCACGAGGACTCGGCCGGCGGGCTCATGAACACCGAGTATGTCGCGCTGCCGGAGAACGCCACCGTGGCCGATGCCATGGAAGCGCTGCGTGCCCATGAGGAGATTCTGGAAACGTTGAACACCCTCTTCCTGGTGGACGATCAGGAACACCTCAAAGGTTCGGTCCCGCTGGCCAGGCTGTTCACCGCGTCCGGCGTCACGCCCCTCAAGGACCTGGTGGCCGAGCCGCTGCTTCAGGTGGATGTCACCGAAACCCAAGACCGCATTACCGAGATTTTCGACAAGTACAATCTGCTCGCGCTCCCGGTGGTGGAAGAATCGGGTAAACTGGCCGGCGCCATCACGGCCGACGAAGTGATCTCCTTATTGAGGCACAAGTGACGAGGCACACGTGACGTGGCTGAAACGCTCTCGCTACCAAATCGCGATCTTCCTCTCCGTCGTCGGCCCCGGACTGATCACCGCCAACGTCGATAACGATTCCGGCGGCATCCTCACCTATTCGCAGGCCGGCGCCAAGTACGGCTATCTTCCCCTATGGACCCTGATCCCGATCACGCTCCTGCTCATCGTGACCCAGGAGATGTGCTCGCGCATGGGCGCCGTAACCGGCAAAGGCCTGTCCGATCTCATCCGGGAGGAGTTTGGACTTCGCACCACCTTCTTCATGATGATCGCGCTGGTGCTATGCAACTTCACCAACGTGATTGCCGAATTCGCGGGCATCGCCAGTTCGCTCGAATTGTTCCACATCAGCCGCTACATCTCGGTTCCCATCTGCGCGGTGGCGGTGTGGCTGCTGGTGGTGCGCGGTAACTATCGCAGCGTGGAAAAAGTGTTCCTGGTGGCTTGCGTCCTCTACGTCACGTATATCTTCTCAGCCTTCCTGCTGAAGCCGGACTGGAAGGAAGCCGCCGTCTACAGCGTCAAGCCGATCCTGATGTTCGACGAAGGCTACATTACCATGCTGATCGCGATGGTGGGCACTTCCATCGCGCCGTGGATGCAGTTCTATCTGCAATCGGCGATCGTGGAAAAAGGGATCACGGCCAAGGAGTACGTGCAATCCAGGATCGAGGTGATCGTCGGCTGCATTCTGACCGATGTCGTCGCGTTCTTCATCATCGTGTCCTGCGCCGCGGCCATCTGGGCGCACGGCCCGAAGGACATCAACGATGCCGCCGACGCCGCCGTCGCACTCAAGCCGTTCGGCCGCTACGCGTATCTTCTATTCAGCGCCGGCCTCTTCAACGCGTCCTTTTTCGCCGCTTGCATCTTGCCGTTGTCCACGGTGTTCACCGTATGCGAAGGCCTGGGTTTCGAATCGGGCGTCGACAAGCGCTTCAGCGAGGCGCCCGTGTTCTACTGGCTCTTCACGCTCCTGATCGTCTTGGGCGGCGGCGTGATCCTGTGGCCGAATTTTCCGCTGGTGAAGATGATTCTGTTCTCGCAAGTGATCAACGGCGTGCTGCTGCCGGTGGTGCTGATCTACATGGTCATGCTCATCAACAAGAAAGGACTGATGAAGGAATGGACCAATTCGCCGTTGTATAACGCCGTCGCCTGGGTGTCGGTGATCATCATGATCGGTCTCACGCTGGCGCTGGCGTCCTTCACGGTGAAACAAATGACGCAGCCGGCGGGAAGCGCCGATAAAGCGGTGTCAAAGCCGCTCGCCCAGATGCAGCGCCACCACTCCGGCGGTCATTCTCTCGAACCGGACGTTCGCGAATCCCACGCCGCGCATCTCATCCGCTAATTGTGGCGCGCCGGGAAATTTGCGGACCGACTCCGGCAGGTACGAATAGGCTTCTTTCGACCCCGAGATCCAGCCGCCGATCCGCGGAAGAATCGCCTTGGAATAGAAACCGTAGAGGCTTCGCATAGCCGCGTTCGGAGGCGTGGAAAATTCCAGCAACGCCAGCGTGCCGCCCGGCTTCAAAACCCGAAGCAACTCGCGCAGCCCCTGTTGGTAATTCGCCAGATTGCGGAACCCGAAAGCCATGGTCAGTAAATCGAACGAACCGTCGGCCAGCGGCAACTTCAGCGCGTCGGCTTCAAATAATGCGGAGCGAGCGTGGCGCTGTTCGGTCTTGCGCCGCGCTTCCACCAGCATGGGATGGCAGAAGTCGCTGCCGTAGGCGATGCCGCCGGCGCGAGCCTGAAGCGCCAGCGTAAGATCCCCGGTCCCACAGCACAAATCCAGAATGCGCGCCCCCGGCTTAGCCAGCGCTGAAGCCACGCGGTTCACGGTTCGGGCGCGCCAATAGCGGTCGATATTGAACGACAGCAGATGATTCAGCAGATCGTATCGGGGCGCGATGCTGCCGAACATGCCGCGCACCCAAGTGGCCGCCTGCTGCTCGTTCTCGGCGCCCGCGGGGGTAGTTCCCCGTCCTGTTTCCGTGGTCAACAAGCCAGCGCTTCCTCGATTGCGGCGAGCACGAACGGCTCTTGGACGTCGGCCGTAATCTTCACCGAACCGATCCGCTCCGGCAGCACGAAATGGATTCGCCCCTGCACGGTTTTCTTATCGTTCTTGAGCCGCGCAGCGAGCCGCGCCGGATCGATCCCCGCCAGCGTCGGAAACGGCCCGTAGGAGTTTACGCACTCGATAATCTGCTGCTTGTCCTCGCGCGGCAGCACGCTTTCCCGCTCCGCCAGCGCTGCGGCAGCCTTCAATCCCCACGCGACAGCCTCGCCGTGCAGGAACTGCGAGTACCCGGTTTCAGCCTCCAGCGCATGCCCGAAGGTATGGCCCAAGTTGAGGACGCGCCGGCGATCTTCTTCCTTCTCGTCTCCCGACACGACGCAAGCCTTGAGCCGCACCGAATCGCAAATCATCCGATCCACCACGTCGGGAGCGTGCGACATCACGCGCTTCGGCTCGCGCCGCATGAGCCAGAACAAATCCGGATCGGCGATCACGCCGTGCTTGATGATCTCGAACAATCCGGCGCGATATTCGCGCTCCGGCAGCGTGTCGAGCACCGCCGGATCGATCAGCACCGCGAGCGGCTGGTGAAAGCTGCCGATCAGGTTCTTACCGACGGTCAGGTTGACGCCAGTCTTGCCGCCGATAGCCGCGTCCACCTGCGCGAGCAGCGTGGTGGGGATCTGAATCACGGGAATGCCGCGCATAAAAATCGCGGCCAGAAAGCCCGCGACATCGGTGACTACGCCGCCGCCAAAACCCACGACGATGCTGGAGCGGTCGGCGCCCTTCTGGACCATCTGCTCGGCCAGCGCTTCCACTTCGGCCAGCCGTTTGTGGGATTCGCCGTCCGGAAGGAACAAAATCTCGAACGCCGGGGGAATCCGCGATCCGTGCAGCCGCCAAACGTCCTCGGTGGTAACGCAAAACACCTTGCCGGCGCGGGCGGGGACGTACTCAGCGACGTTCCCGAGGCATCCGCGCTCCACTAGAATCGGATAGCGGCGCTCGGGCGTCTCCACCGCGAAGGACGGCATACAATCGTTGTACCATGTGGGTATTGTGGCCCAGCACTTCCGTAGGCGAGCCTGCAAACTACGAAAGCCGGACATCACAAAACTGCATCAGTTTGACAAGAATCTCGTGATTCAAGACAACGAGATGCAATCCGTACTTGCGACGTTGGAGGTTATCACTGACCAAGGGGAGAAATCCGCGTTGGCCGCTGGTCTCACGGCTGTATCCGAAGGGAAGACGAAGACGCTCTCCGAGATCCGTGCCGCGGTTAAACGGAAAAAGTAAAAAATAGCGCCATTCGACCTACGGTCAATCGTTGTACCATGTGGGTATCGCGGCCCTCCCCCAACCGATCCATTTTGATTTCTTGATCGCCGGCCTGCGACCCCCATGCTGAAAGCGATCTGGTTGCCCGCGCTCTTCCTGCTCGCCGCCGCGCCCGCCATCCCCCTAGCGAGCCCCGAAACCATCCTGTGGGCCGCTCCCAGCATCCTCATCGCCGCGATGGTCATCGCCTGGGCCGCCGAATCCGCGCAGTTCTTCATCGCGCAAGGATTCGCGCTCGCCATCCTCGCATGGATGCAAACATTGCCCGAGTTCGCCGTCGAAGCCGACCTCGCATGGCGCCAGCAGTTGCCCTCGCTCTTCGCGAATCTCACCGGAGCCTTGCGCCTGCTCACCGGCCTCGGATGGCCGATGATTTACGCCGCCGCGGCAGTCGTTCAGCGCCGGCGAGGCGGAAAGCCGCTCGGCCGCATCCAGCTCACCGGCGAACACAGCATCCAAGTGGTCGGCCTGCTGCTCCCAATAATCTATGTGGCTTTCGTCGTCGGCAAAGGCTCGCTCAATCTCATCGACTCCGTTGTCCTCGCTGCAATCTACGCCGCGTATTTGGCAGTGCTGCGCAAGGTCCCACCGCAGGACGAAGAAGGCATCGACGACCTGGAACGCATTCCGCGCTCCATCGTGCTCTCGCCTCGCGCCCGCCGCATCGGGCTTATTGGAGGCCTCTTTCTGCTTGGCGGCGCGCTGATCGCTTTCTCCACCGATCCTTTCGTCGGCAGTCTCTTCAGCATTTCGCTCCGCCTCGGCGTGCCCAGCTTCGTCTTCATCCAATGGGTGGCGCCGTTCATTTCCGAATTTCCGGAAGGCCTGTCGACCTTCTATTGGGCTCGCACGGTGCATCGCGCCCCCATGGCTCTCATGAACATGGTGTCGAGCAACATCAATCAATGGACGCTGCTGGTAGCGATGCTGCCCGTCGTGCTTTCATTCAGTGTCGGTAGCATTGCCTCGCTCCCGCTCGACGGCCGGCAAAAATTGGAAGTCCTGATGACCCTCGGACAGCAGCTCGTCGGCATGCTGTTCCTGACCAACATGGAGCTGGCCTGGTGGGAAGCGGCGACGCTGTTCGTCCTGTGGATCGTCCAATTCGGATTCTCCGCCATCAAGCCGGATGTTCCTTTCTGGGGTCCCGCCGGCGAGCAGGTGCGATTCTGGATCACGGTCGCTTATTTCGTCTGGGCCGGGTGGGAACTTGTGCGCCTCGCGCTGGGCCAGCGCAAGCCCGCGGCCTTCGTCGAGTTCGCCAAGATGTGGCGCGCCTATGTGTCCCCGCACAAGGTACAATGAAATTTCCGCCGATTCGAGCGCAAGTCCGCGCGCTGAACTGCGAACCGAAAGCAAGGTTTCCATGAAAGCCAGAGTTCGTTCCACCACCATTCTGTGCGTGCGCCGGAATGGAAAAGTCATCATGGCCGGGGATGGCCAAGTCACGCTGGGCCAGGAAGTGCTGAAGTCGTCCGCCAGAAAACTGCGCCGCATCTACAACGACAAGATCCTGGCGGGATTCGCCGGATCCACCGCCGACGCATTCGCTCTGTTCGCGCGTTTCGAAGCGAAACTCGAGCAGCACCACGGCAATCTTCCGCGCGCCGTCGTTGAACTGGCCAAGGAGTGGCGCACCGATCGCGTGCTGCGTCATCTGGAAGCGTTGCTGCTGGTGGCCGACGCCGACAACACCTACATCGTCAGCGGCACCGGCGATGTGATCGAGCCCGACAACGAAGTCGCTTCCATTGGTTCCGGCGGCCCGTTCGCCAAATCGGCGGCCACGGCCCTGATCGAAAATACTAAACTGGGAGCCAAGGAAATCGCCGAAAAGGCCATGAAAATCGCGGGCGCCATCTGCATCTATACGAATGAAAACATCACCTTTGAGGAGTTGGGCTAGATGGTGATCTATCTCCCCGGCCAGGCGCTCGACGAATCGCCCATCCTCGATGAGCTCACTCCCCGCGAGATCGTGCGCGAGCTCGACAAATTCGTGATCGGCCAAGCGGACGCCAAGCGCGCGGTCGCCGTCGCGCTTCGCAATCGAATCCGGCGGCAGAAGCTCGAACCCGAGATGGCCGACGAGGTGATGCCCAAGAACATCCTCATGATCGGCCCCACCGGCGTCGGAAAAACCGAGATCGCGCGCCGTCTTGCCAAACTCGCCAACTCGCCCTTCATCAAAGTGGAGGCCAGCAAGTTCACCGAAGTGGGTTATGTCGGCCGCGACGTCGAAGCCATGATTCGCGACCTGGTGGACATTTCCATCGACATGGTGCGCGAGGAACGCCTCGAAGAAGTGGCCGACCGCGCCGAGCGCAACGCCGAGGAGCGCTTGCTCGATCTGCTCATGCCGCCGCAGCCGGAGGCTTCCGAAAGCGTCGAGCGCACGCGCGAAAAGCTGCGCGAAAAGCTGCGGGCCGGCAAGCTGGACGACCGCATCGTCGAAATCGACGTGCGCGAGCGCGGGCCGACGTTCGAAATCAGCAGCAACACCGGGCTTGAGGAGATGGATGTCAATCTCAAGGACGTTCTGCCCGGCCTTTTCGGACAGCGCACCCGTAAGCGAAAAATGCGCGTGGCCGAAGCCGCCGAATACCTGGTTCAGGAAGAAGAACAGAAGCTCATCGACATGGATCAGGTGACCCGTGTCGCGCTGGAGCGCGTCGAACGCAGCGGCATCATCTTCCTGGATGAAATCGACAAGATCGCCGGACGAGAGTCCGGGCACGGTCCCGACGTCAGCCGCGAAGGCGTTCAGCGAGACATCCTGCCCATCGTGGAAGGCACCACCGTGAACACGCGCCACGGTTTCGTCCGCACCGATCATATTCTCTTCGTCGCCGCCGGCGCGTTCCATGTTTCGAAGCCCGCCGATCTGATCCCCGAGCTGCAGGGCCGCTTCCCTATTCGCGTGGAGCTGAAGGCGCTATCGGAGGCCGACTTCATTCGCATTCTGCGCGAGCCTAAAAACGCCCTGGTGAAGCAGTACACCGCGCTGCTCGACACCGAAGGCATTAAGCTCACGTTCACCGACGACTCCATCGAGGAAATCTCGCGCTTCGCCGCGCGCGTCAACGAAATGTCGGAGAACATCGGCGCGCGCCGCCTGCACACCATCATGGAAAAACTGCTCGAGGAAATATCCTTCGCAGGCCCCGACCTTAAGAAGAAGAACGTGCGGATCGACGGCGCTTATGTGCGCAAGCAGCTGGCCGACATCGTGAAGGATCAGGATCTGAGCCGGTACATTCTCTAACGTCCATGCGGCCGCTCGCACTGCTCCTTTCAATTCTCGGGTTCGCCTTCGCTGTCGGATGCGGCTCCGTCGGCGAGCCGCTGTATCCCGCGCTCAATATTCCCGCCCGCATCACGGATTTGGTTGCCATCGAGCGCGGCGACAACCTCGACATCAGCTTTACCATCCCGCTGCGAACCACCGAGGGGATGCTGGTCAAGCAGATTGGAAGCGTGGAATTGCGCGTCGGATCGAACGACCAGAAGGGTTTTCAAATCGATCAATGGGCCTCCGCCGCCAAACAGTTGGACGTCAGCCCCGTGTCGCCGCCCGGACAAAGGCAGACCGCGCGCATCGCAATCCGCGATTCTATCGGAAAAGACCTCATCGTGGCGGTGCGAACGTCGAATGCCAAGGGCCGCGAATCGGATTGGTCGAGTCTGGTGGTCGTCTCCGTCGAACAACCGCTCGCCAAGCCCTCGAACTTCAAGGCCGAAGCCGTGCCGCAAGGCGTGTGGCTCTCTTGGACTGCCCCGAATATCACCGATTTCCGGCTGTACAAAAAAGGCCCCAATCAGAATGCGCCCGTCTTGCTCGCCACCTTTGCGGATCGCGGTTTCCTCGACACCGAAGTCGAGCTCGATAAGACCTACGAATATTACGTGGAGGGCTTCCACGAAAAGATTGCCAGCGAAATCGTCGGACCCGCGGAAGTCACGCCGGCGGATAGCTTCGCCCCTGCCGCGCCGTCGGGCCTCACGGCCTCCAACGGAATCGGCGCTATCGAGCTCGCTTGGGAACGCAACACCGAGCCCCGCTTCAAGGAATACCGGCTCTATCGATCCGAGGACAACGGACCCTTCACCCCGATCGCCCAGGGCCTGGATGTCCCCAGCTATTCCGACCATAACGTGCAGTCCGGCAAGCATTACCGTTATCAACTCGTGGCCGTGGGTCAAAACGGACTAGCCAGCCAGCCGTCCGATCCCATAGAAGCCGTCGCACCTTGAACCCGCCCTCATGAAAACCATTCGCTATAGTTTGAACCCGAACACTCTCCCGACCGCGACTGATTTTGACCCCGACGTCCGCCGCGGCAGCCTCGCCGAATTGCCGCGCGGCGCTCGGCTCCTGCCGCCCTGCGCGCCCACCAAGATCGTGTGCGTCGGCCGCAACTATGCCGAGCACGCCAAGGAGCTTGGTAATGAGCCGCCCAAGGAGCCTTTGATCTTTCTGAAGCCACCTTCTTCGCTCATCGCGTCCGGAGATTCCATCGTGTACCCGAAATTGTCCGAGCGCGTCGACTTCGAAGGCGAACTCGGCGTCGTTATCGCGAAGCCGGCCCGCCATGTGAAAAGCTCTCACGCTTCTGAATACATCCTTGGCTACACTTGCGTCAACGACGTGACCGCGCGCGATCTGCAACGCAAGGACGGTCAATGGTCGCGCGCCAAGGGCTTCGACACCTTCTGCGCGGTCGGCCCCTCGATCGTTCCGAGAGACGAAGCCGATTTCTCGGCTTTTCGCGTGCGCACGCTCCTGGACGGCGCCGTCCAGCAGGACGCTTCCGTCCAAGAGATGATATTTTCCGTGGATGTTATAATCGCCTACATTACGGCCTTTATGACGCTCGAGCCCGGTGATTTGATCGCCACCGGAACTCCGTCCGGCGTCGGACCGGTTCTACCCGGCGCCAAAGTCCAAATCGAGATATCGGGAATCGGCGTGCTCGAGAACACCGTGATTGCGGAGGACCCCTCGCGCTAGATGACTTGGCTCCAAAACGGACGCGGGTCTTTATCCATTCCCATCATCGTTGCGATTGCCGCTGCCGTCGCTTTGCTTGTCTTGGGAATCGTAGTCTTGATCCGCCTTCGCCAGGGTCCCAAGGATAAAGAGGTGCGACGCCGTTTAAGCGTAAACCTGCACGGCCGCCTGGGCGACGCGACGGTCACCGAAGTGCTGGATGATACGCTCTATTATTCCTATTCGGTGGGCGGCGTCAGCTACGTCGCCTCCCAGGATATTTCGCAGCTTCGCCAGATGCTGCCTCCGGACCCCAACCGCTTGATCGGCCGCCCCGCATCTTTAAAGTATTCGCCCCAGAACCCAGCCAATTCGATCCTGGTTTGCGAGGACTGGTCGGGTCTTCGCCCTGGACCGCCGCCCCGGCCCGCCTGACAGTTTTCAAATTAAGATGTGTGGAATGAGCTACAATGGTACTTCACACTTGTAGTAGTTCTAATAGCTTGACGAAGATCTGCCGATAACCCATAATGTGGGAACAGTTTGCGGTTCGAGCTTCAAGTTAAGCGTTGGACGAGCCTGTCGAATCTCGGTCTAGGATGGGTATGTATCCGCGAAAGACAAACCGTCTCCTATTTGTTCTAATTGCTTCTTCTCTCGCCGCTGGTTCGGCCCTCGCGACCACGACGAAACCCAAGCCTAAACGCAAAGTCCACCGCGTTGCGGCGGCGGCTCCAGCGCCGGCCGCTGCTAAAGTCATCGTGGCCCACCATCCGGGCAGTCATCTTTCGCGGCTTCCTAAGAAACGATACGTATTCAGCCCCTGGAATGTCCCGACGTTCGCCGATTCCACCGAAGGCGATTTGGTGGATGGCGAGGATTTGACGGTGCGCCGCGCCGCCGTGCAGGCGCTTGGCCCTTATAACGGTACCGTGGTCGTGGCCAATCCGAATAACGGCCGAATCCTGTCCATCGTGAACCAGAAGCTGGCCTATCAAAGCGGTTTCCAGCCCTGCTCCACTATCAAAATTGTCGCGGCGCTGGCGGGCCTCAGCGAAGGAATCCTCGACCAGAACACGCATTTCAAGGTCGGCCCACGCCGGGGGATGGGCCTTACGGAGGCCCTGGCGCACTCCAACAACGCCTTCTTTTCGGCTATCGGCTATCGGCTTGGATACGACCGGATCGTTCAATACGCGCAGTTGTTCGGCTTGGGCGAAAAGGCGACTTTGAACCTGGACGCCGAGCAACCCGGTACGCTGGCTAGCGCGCCGCCCGCCGACGGCGTCGGCATGATGACCAGTTTCGGCGAAGGCATTTACATGACGCCCCTCGAACTGGCCGCGCTCATGTCCGCGGTTGCCAACGGAGGCACGCTCTACTATCTCCAGCATCCTCGTTCCCAGCAGGACATCGATCAGTTTTCGCCCAGCGTTAAACGACAGCTCAATGTCACGCGCTGGCTGCCCGATATCAAGCCCGGCATGATGGGCGCCGTGGAATACGGCACCGCGCGCCGCGCCAACTACAATCCCAGCGAACCCATCTACGGAAAAACCGGAACTTGCACCGACGGCCGTTCGCCCACCCATCTCGGCTGGTTCGGCTCCTACAACGAACTCGGGCAGAATAAGCTCGTGGTCGTGGTTCTGCTAACCGGCGGGCACGCTGTCAGCGGTCCGGTTGCGTCGGGCGTCGCGGGCGCGGTCTATAAGAATCTTTCGGCGGACAACTATTTCGCGCAATCCCGCTCGGGTTCGCCCCTCGCGCTGGTTTCGACGCAGTCCTGCTGCGCCATCCGCTAAAAGTATTCCCTTAACTCCGAGAATCGGGAGAGCTTCAATAGCCGCCCGGACGGCCGCACTTCTTCGTGCTCCAACCGCCAGGTATGTTCGTGCGGAACGAATACCGCTCCAATTCCCGCTTCGAGCGCCGGATTGATGTCCGATTTCGGCGAGTTGCCGATCATCCACGCGCGTTCGGAGTCGAGACGTCGCTCGCGAATTAGCGCGCTATAGGACGCGGTGTCCTTCTCCTTCACGATCGCGGTATGCCCGAAGTAGGGCGCCAAGCCCGAGCGATCGAGCTTCAGTTTCTGTTCTTCCGGATTGCCTTTCGTAAACAGAGTCAGGTCATGCCGCGACGCAAGATACTCGAGCGTCTCCTCCACGCCCGCGATCAATTCGATCGGGTGATGGAGAATCTGCTCGGTGAACTTCATGATTCTCGCCAGATCTTCCCGGCCCACTTCGCGCTCCACCAGGCGGTGATAGCACTCCGTTAGATTGCGGGCGAAATTCGCTGTTCCATAGCCATGAACCTTGCTGTTGACGGTTTCGATCTCATCCAGCACGCCGCGCACTTCCGGCGGCGACAGGCTCGAATGCGCGAGGAAATCGCAAAAGCCGTCGAAAGCCCGCTCGAAGTAGATATTGTTTTCCCAAAGAGTGTCGTCGGCATCGACGATAAGCTGCTGCCGGACGTTAATTCTCATAACCGCGCGATTCTCATACTCCCGGCGGATGCTTGGCGTGTCCGTTCTTGGGCGCGACCGCGCGCACGTGCTCGATCTGGCGCAGCCGCGCGCCGTAGCCGGGAAAGAACTCCGCCAGCCGCCGCATGCGGTCCGCCTCCGATCGCGTAGCCAGCAAGACCTGACGGAAATCGAGATCGGGAACTACTTGCGCAAGCTGGAAGCTGAGCTGCGGATCGGTCAACTCCGGCTCGGCGCTGTCGCCGGCGCGAATATCGTTGTACGCTTCGAGAACGCGCCTGCGCACCTCCGGAGTTATCGGATCCGATTGATCGTCGTCGAAGAATTCAACGGCTCCGCGCAAATACGGGCGTTCATCGTTCAACAGAATGATCTCGAAGCGCCTCCGGCCCACCGTCACCAGATCCATGCGGCCGTCCGGATACTTCTTGAGCACCTGCTCGATCGTGGCGGTACAACCCGTGTTGACGATGCCCTTTTCCCCCGCCAGCACCACGCCGAATTCCGACTTCCCGCGCTGCACTTCCGCGATCATCTGCTTGTAGCGCTCCTCGAAGATGTGCAGCGGCAAAGCGGTCCGCGGGAATAGCACGGCCTGAAGTGGGAAAAGCGGCAACAGCTCTTCCTGCATGTGTACTATTATGGCTTCTGACCTGAGGAGAGCGCACAACAGGCCGGCGGGCGCGCGATTTCGCCCCCGCTTCAGGGAGATCGCGGAATGATTCTGAAGCTCAAGCGCACGCCGGGAATATACCTGGTGGGATTCATGGCGGCCGGCAAGTCCACCATCGGGCGCCTCCTGGCGCATGAGATGGGATGGTCGTTCGCCGATCTGGACGAGGACATCGAAGCGGCGGTGGGCGTTTCCATCGCTGAGATTTTCGACCAGCGGGGCGAGGAAGAATTTCGAAGAATCGAACATGAAGCTCTACGCCGGCGCGTGCGTTCCATCGAACAAGGACGGCCCACGGTGGTCGCGCTCGGCGGAGGCTCGTTCGCCGAAGAACACAATCGAGCCATTCTGGTTGAAAGCGGCGTGACCATATGGCTCGACTGCCCTTTCCCCCTGATCTGCGACCGCTTGGAGGGCTCCTCCCATCGGCCTCTGGCCCGCGATCGCGACCTGTCCCGGCAACTCTATGATGATCGCCTCCCGTACTACAGCCAGGCGGAGTACCGCATCGAAATCGATTCCAACGATCCCGCCGAGATCGTGACTGCCATTCTCAAACTGCCGGTTTTCTGACGTGCGTATGGCTTCGTCCTTGCGCAGGCAGGCTCTCCGTATCTTCCGCGCGGCGCTCCAGGCCGCCGATCCCGCGCAAGCGGTCCTGCGACATGTGCGGATGGAGCGTGAGTCGCTGATCGCCGGCCGGCGTCGCTATCGCCTCGGCGAGTTTCAAAACATCTACGTGGTGGGCGCCGGAAAAGCCAGCGCTAAAATGGCCGCCGCCGTCGAAAGCCTGCTGGGCCGGCGAATCCGCGGCGGTCTCATCAACACGAAATACGGACACTGCGCCAAGCTGCGCCGGATCGAATGCAAGGAGTGCGGCCATCCCTTTCCCGACCGCAACGGCGAGGTCGGCGCGATAAGAATCGCCGAAATCGCGAGCCAAGCCGGCGAAAACGATCTGGTCGTCTGCGTGATCTCGGGCGGGGCCTCGGCGCTGATGCCGCTGCCTGCGCCCCCGGTTACGTTGGACGAGAAACAAGAGACCACGCGGTTGTTGCTCGAATGCGGCGCGAACATTCACGAAATCAACTGCGTTCGAAAACACATCTCGCTTATCAAGGGAGGGCAGTTGGCCCGGCTGGTTTATCCCGCGTCGATATTGACGCTGATTCTTTCGGACGTCATGGGCGACGACTTGGATGTGATCGGTTCCGGACCCACCGTGCCGGATCCATCGACTTTCGACGACGCCTCGGCCATCTTCGAAAAATACGGTATCGCCGAGCGAATGCCCTCGGTCGTCCGACAGCGGATTCACTCTGGGCTTGCGGAAACACCGAAGCCCGGCGACCGGATTTTCAAGCGAGTGCAAAATCTCATTGTCGGAAGCAATCGACTGGCGGTGGACGCCGCGGCTCGCGAGGCTCGATCGCTTGGGTTTCGTGCCATGGTGCTCTCCACATTCCTGCAAGGCGAGGCGCGCGAGGTAGCGCGGGTGCATGCCGCCATCGCCAGGGAGATCCGAGCGGCGGGCCGGCCCGTCCGACCTCCGGCTTGCGTGATCTCGGGCGGCGAGCCCACCGTCACCGTTCGCGGCGCCGGACTGGGCGGCAGGAATCAAGAATTTGCATTGGCGGCCGCGCTCGACATCGCCGGACTCGAAGACGTTGTGGTCTTGAGCGGGGGAACTGACGGGACCGACGGACCCACCGATGCGGCCGGCGCCGTAGCGGATGGAGCAACCGTCGCTCGCGCGGAATCGTCCGGTATGAATGCAGCCCGGTATCTCGCCAACAACGACTCCTATCGTCTCTTCGATCTTTTGGGCGATCTGATCAAGACCGGCCCGACCGGAACGAATGTCGCGGACGTGCAGATCGTTCTGGTTCGCTAACGGAGTGGGCCACGAATTTCGAGGGTTGGCTCACCGGCGTACTCGGCGAATCGCGTTGAGCCGATATGCGCAATATAGCCGTCCGGACGAATCAGAATCCGAGGCCCCTGGGGTGTAACAAATTCGGTCGCGTGACTACCGCGCAAATGGTCGAAGAGCCGGCTGCCATCGTCGAGCCGGGCATCGGGCATGCGGTCGCCCGGATGCAGGCTCCCAAGCGGGACGCCCGAGGACAAGGGGCTGGCTCGGTAATGCAACGCGAGTTGGTTGGTTGCGTCACCGCGCTTAATCGACTTCGTCCGGTATAGTCGTTTGCTCAAGCCGAGCACCGCCGCGGCAATCGGGAGGCGTTCGGCTTCGTACGTATCGAGCAGCGAATCGGGCGCGCCGCGAGTAACGTGTGCGAGCTTCCAGCCCAGGTTATAGGCGTCCTGCACGCCGGTGTTAAGTCCCTGGCCTCCCGAAGGCGGATGCACGTGAGCCGCATCGCCTGCCATCAACACGCGCCCAACGCGGTAGCGATCGACCATGCGCACTTGGGGCTGGTAGACCGAGCTCCACGCCACGCGCCCGGCGCGATGCCCCGTGACTTTGTGCACCACGCTCTCGATGCCGGCCTCGGCGGTCTTTGCTTTCGAGGTGAATTGAAACAAAGAAGTGTGAGGCAGCGGGCAAAGCGCGATGAAGCCGCCTTTGGCGAACGGCCAGGAATGCCAGTCGCGGCGATCGAGTCCTTCCACCTCGATGTCCGCTATGAGCCATTGGTTTTCTTTTTCGTCGAGCGCCGCGCCTTCCATCCGCAAGCCGAGCATTTTCCGCACCGTGCTGCGGCCGCCGTCGCACCCGACCAGGAAGTCCGCTCGCACCGTTTCACCGGTCGCGAGGGTGGCGTCCACGCCGTGCTCATTCTGCGTGAACGTCGCGAGCGCCTTGCCAAATTCAACGTCGCCGCCGAGTGCACGCAGACGCTCGCGCAAAATCGCTTCCGTTCGCCCTTGTGGCACCATCCAGACGTTCGGGTAAGGCACGCTCTCGGTCGGCTGCTTGGAGGAACCGACCGAACCCCCTCGCAGCGAGAGCGAACCGAGATGGGTCCGGAACTTCGGGTAAAGCCCGCCGGCGGCGGTTATCGCGTCGATAACGCCGAGGTCGTCGAAGATTTCCAGAGTGCGCGGCTGGATGCCCTTGCCGCGCGACCCCTCGAAGGGCGTCGCTGCGGCCTCGATCAAACGAAACGAAATCCCGCGGCGCGCGAGATCGAGCGCTAGCGTCAATCCGGTAGGTCCGGCTCCGACAATCAGCACAGTATTGTCGAACATCCGTCACGCCACCTGGGATGCCTTCTACTGCCGTTCCACCTTCAGGGGCTCGGCCGGCGGCTTGGGAGCGCTGGGGGAACTCGGCGGGCTGGGGACGTCCGGAGCTGCCGCTTGCTCGGAACTCAGCTTCCGCACCGTCGCCGAGCCGCGAGCCGTCTCCAGCCGCACGGAGGGGCCTCCGTTGCCGCCCGCAATAATCCCGCCGTGGTTGGTTTCTTCGACTTTCAGCGGACCGCCGAAGTCGTTGTGGACTTCGCCCCGATCGGTGGAAACTTTCAGATCGAATTTAGCTTCCGCGGGCAGCGCTAGATCGATGTCGCCCGAACGAGCGGTGTGAAGGTCGATCTTGGGCACAGTCTTGCCGGTTCGCAGCGTCACGTCGCCGCGCTCCAGCGTCAGATCCAGCGATTGCGTGAAATTCGATAGCTCGACGTCTCGGGATCGCGCGTTGATCCGAACCGGTCCGACGATGTTGTCGCCGGTGAACTCGCCGGGCGCCAGGTGCATCTGGCCCGGCAGTTTTTCGCAATTGATCGTGATCTGCGGATCTTCGTAACGCAGAGGCTGCGCCAGGTTGCGAAGTTGAATTTGACCGACGTAGGTCCCGCCGACGGTAACCTGTCCCGCGATGTTTTGAAGCTCCAGATCCTGCCCGCGGCCTCTCAAGTCGATGTTGCCTTTGAGGTCGGTGGCGCGGATAGTGTCGCTCTTTCGCAGATCGATCCGGACGTTGCCGCCGATATTCTCCAGGCGCACGCCGGCGTTGTCGCTGTTGATATCCACGGCGCCGGCGACGTTCTGGATATCGAAATCTCCGTAGCGCCCGTGCGCTTCGATCGACGAGCCCGCCGGAACCGTGATTTCCAAGTCGGAAGAAACCTGCGCATGATCGCTCACTCGATCCTGATTGGTTCGAATGATCAGCTCGTCGCCTTGCTGGATGAGCTCGAGCGGAGTCTCCTTGTTGGCGTTGTCGGCTTCGGACTGCTGAAAGGAACGAACCGTTTCGTGGCCGCTTACTTTCACAGTGGCATCGCTTGTACCGGTGATCTTGGCGTTGCCCCGAAAGCTTTCGATCATCACGCGGCAGTTCTTGGCGCAAGGCTTCTCGCCGGAGGGGAGCGTGTAGTCGTAGCTCTCGCCCATATCCAGCACTACGCCGCGCAGCGCCCGGCCGCTAGGAAACCAGGTGGCATAGTGGCGCGCGGTATACATGGTGGCGCCCACCACGCAGATCAGGAAAACCAGCATCCATTCTCCGGCGGAAACACCGTTGCGCGGCAGGGGCTTGGACATGATGGCCCACATGAAAATCTCAACCAGCCGCAAGACGCCCCAGGCGATCAGCACGAAAGGCCAATAGCGGGAGATAATGTCCACGATCGGAATGTCGGGCCAGAGATTTCGCGTCAGAAAAAGCGCGCCGATCAAGATCAGGATCAGCGGCCCGATCACGGAACCGCGTTTCATATTACGCTCCCTCCCGGCGGTCTCAAATTGGGATCGGCCGCGGGACCGGCTGCCGCTCTTTCGAGCAGCTTCAGAATGCCGAAAACGATGATGAGCAGCGGCCAGGTTCGGCCGAAGCCGTAAACGCCGAAATAGTCCATGGCCACCAGGCCGCCGAGGGTGATTAACATGATGGGCCCTCGAATGGCTTGCAGCAACCCGTAGCTAGTTTCGTTCATGGGTGGCCTCTCGAATGCCCGGCGCGCCATTGTTCCCACGCTGGTCGGACTGAGACAGACGCTCGTACAGCAGATACACGCCGAGCGCAATCAAGGCGATCGGCCAATAGCGGAGAATCTGGCTGAAGCGAAGAATTTCAAGGTTGTTTAACAGAAACAGAACGCCCACGGCGATGAGCACCGCCGGCGCCAACGGGAACGAGGAACGCTGGCCGTGTCGCGGCACGATGCTCGAGAATTCATCCACCGGCAGCCCGAGCAGGCGTTTCTTGGCGGTATGGTAGGCTTCGAACGCCATGTAGAAAACCCACACGGCAATCATCATCCCAAATAGCGGCTCGAGGTCCCCGGGTGTTTCGCCGCTGCTCACGATGCTGATAAGAATCCCGAGAATCACCACGTGTATCAGGCCCTTGACGTATTGGCCGTTGTAGATGGCGCCGACGCCGGGAATGAGGCCCAGCAGAAAGGCGAGCCCGGGAGAAGCGCCCGCTTCGGAAATGGGCGGAGGCGGCACGGGGGCGGTGTAAGGCGATTGAGTGGCTTCGGCCGCGGCGGGCGCGGGAGCGTGCTCGGCACAGTAGATGGTGCCCGCGACCGTGTGACGGCACGACTCGCAAAGCGCCTTCCCGCAAGCCCGGCAATAAGCGATGGCCGGCAAATCCGGATGATTGATGCAATTCATTCTGCGTTACCTCTTGTTTTCACTCGTCCCAGCGTCCGGTTTCCGCGGGCTGCTGTCCACAATCTGATCCTGGTCCGTCCATTCCTTCAAGCGCGACTGAATCTCGATCACCAGCCGCAGATTGTCGTAGTACTTCATGGCATGATCCCAAATCCGATGGCCGCGATCGTCGATGGACTGCCACGCTTTCACGGGATCCAAATCGGACGGACGCAGCGGGCGGTCGGGAATATGGGCGAAGCGCGCCAGCATGGAGAATGACAGGATGGTCATCGCCATACCCATTACGTAGCGCGGCTGCAACACACCTTGCAGCCAGCCGCCGCCGAGTTTGGCCCACCAGGATCGCCGCTCCGCCTGCTTCCCGTCGGGAATCTGATGCAGGATTCGCGTTACCAATTCGGCGGGCGGTTCGATAGTCGCGACGGTCTCGATGAAAGCGGTCACTCCGGCGATATCCGCGGCCAACTGAGCGCACGCGGGGCATCCAGCCAGATGACTCTCGAGCGCGGTTCTCTCCTCGGCCGGGAGCGTACCGTCCGTGTAATCGCACAGCAGGATTTCGAGCTCGGCGCACGTCATATTCGAACCTTATGCCGACGGAGCACGCGAGCCAGCTCCGCCCGGCCGCGGTTAAGGCGCGATTTCACGGTGCCCTCCGGAACGTTTAGCACTTGCGCGATCTCGCGATACTCTAATTCTTCCAGGTCGCGCAGAATCACGGTCTCGCGCAAATCCGGCGATAGCTTTTGCAGCGCCGCCTGCAGCAGCTCGCTGGCTTCGCGTCCGGCTAGCATGCCTTCGGTTCTGGCCATCATCGCCGTATTCTCTTCGAGCGCGCCGGCTTGGTCTTCGAGCGATTCGGTGGCGCGCTCCATGCGCGTCCGGCGATAATGATCGATCAGCAGATTTCGCGTTAATCTGGTCAACCATACCACGAACAATCCTTCGCCGGACCGGAAGCTTTTGAGGTTCTTGAACACGCGCAGAAAAACTTCCTGCGTGAGATCCTGGGCCTCCGAACCGTTGTTGGTGAAACGGAAGCAAATGGAGTATACCCGCCGGTTGTGCAGCTTCACCAGATCTTCCCAGGCAGCATCTTGCCCGCTTAGGCACCGTTCAACGAGTTGGGTGTCGGCATCCAAACGGTCGCTCGCGGAAACTTGCGGATAGGATGGCGTCGCCCAGTTCCATGTTGCCGCCGGATTGGCCACCGTTACCATGACTTCTTTATCTCCTGCTTCCACTCATGGAAACGAGGATCTAAGATAAGAAGTTCACTTGAATCCAAGATTTACATTCTACAAGGGACGTTCGCCCAGTGCTAGTGGCGGTTCGAGGCCGAGTCTGGCGCCAGGCGGGTGGGCGATCGTGCTGGCAGGCGTACTCATCTTCGGCGTCATTTTCTTTCGCATGCGGGGCGGCTCCTTTGACTGGGGCCGCTTCGCCAGTACCCTCTATCAAGTGGATTGGATGTGGCTAACTGCTTCCATGTTATTGATGTTATTGACTTATCTCTTACGTGCTCTCCGCTGGGAAGTGATGCTGCGCCCGTCCGGAAGACACCCTGGTATCCGCAGGCTGACCTACGACACCGCTATCGGCTTCACGGCCTCGGCGCTGCTTGGACGGGTCGGCGAAGTGGTCCGGCCGTATTTGATCTCCGTGAGCGCCGGGGTCAGCTTCTCTTCGCAGTTGGCGGCTTGGCTATTGGAGCGTATCCTCGATCTCCTTTCGATCCTGCTGCTTTTCGGTTTCGCACTGCTCCGGGCCTCCGCCAGGCGTTCTCAGATCGGCGCTGAGTTGGAGCGGGTCCTGACTGCGGGAGGTTATTTGGCGGGCATATTTGGGTTCGTTTTTATAATTTTGCTGGTCGTGTTTCGCAACTTCTCGGACTTCGCGCAGGAGCGGATTCTGAGTGCCCTGAGAGTCTTGCCGGACAAGTACTATGTGCATAGCGTTAAGCTGCTTACATCATTGGCGCGTGGGCTTGATTCGACGCGCGAGCCACGACTTCTGGCGCTGCTTGTGCTTTACACGATACTCCTCTGGGGTGCCATCGTCGGCAGTTACTACTTTCTTTTCCACTCTTTCCGCGCCATCGCCAGCCTGACTATTACAGACGTAATTGTAATCCTGGGCTTTATGGGATTCGGCAGCATCGTTCAGCTTCCCGGCGTCGGAGGTGGATTACAAGTAGTTTGTATTCTGTGCCTTACAAGGATTTACGGCGTGCCGCTCGAAATTGCGACCGGGATCGCGATTTTCATCTGGCTGCTCACTTTTGTGGTGGTGGTCCCGTTCGGAATGCTATGCGCTGCACACGAAGGCTGGAATTGGCGTAAGATCAGGCAACTAGCCGTTGAGCAGGTGCCGAAAGAGGAACCTCTATGACTTGCCCATTTTGCGGGTTCAAGCAGGATCGAGTCATTGACTCGCGGGAAAGCAAGGAGGGGGACGTGATTCGGCGTCGCCGGCAGTGCCTGGGGTGCGAGAGACGCTTTACTACCTACGAACGAAGCGACGAAATCCCCTACATGGTCGTCAAAAAGGATGGGAGGCGGGAAAAATTCGATCGTCAGAAGGTGTTGACGGGGCTTCTGAAGGCCAGCGAGAAGAGGCCGGTCCCGATGCCGAAACTGGGCGAGATCGTGGACCAGGTGGAAGCCCGACTGGCCGATAGCGCGGAGCGAGAGGTTACAACCACCGAGATCGGAGAGATGCTGATGGACCGGCTTCGGAACCTCGACAAGATCGCGTATGTGCGGTTCGCCTCGGTTTATCGCGATTTTCAGGACGTAGAAGCTTTTCTGAATGAACTGAAGAACTTAGTACTACAGAAACGTCCATGACCGGGGCTGGTGGGGGAGTCTAAGGTGGCTAAGTTTCCTGTAACCAAAGGCCAGGCAAAACATCTTGTAATTAGGACTTAACTTCGAAAACGATTCGATGCTATAATCGATTGCTACTGGATTCGCTCGGCTCGGCGGCCTGGCGCGCAACGGAACGAGAAGTCTGTAAAAGATTACACCCCAAGGGCGGTAGGAAGTTCTGTGTCCAATGGGGAGGTGAGTTTCCAACGTGGATCAGTTTGAAGATCATTTTTTAGCCGAGAGCCACGAGCCTCTCGGGATTCCTTTCGACGAAGACGCAAATTTCTTCCATCCGGAAGAAGTTCAAGACGAGGAATTTCCGGCGGCCCAGCAGGCCGAAGAGTCGATTTACACCGACGACCCGGTACGCGTGTATCTGCGCGAGATGGGCGCGGTTCCCCTGTTGACTCGCGAAGGCGAAGTAAACCTGGCCCGCCGCATGGAGCGAGGCAAGCTTCGGATGCAGAAGTCCATCAGCCGCTCCGCCTTGGTGCAACTGCGCGCGGTGGAGGTCGCTGAGACGTTGAAGCGCGGCGACGACGAACTCGACAATTTCGTGGATCTGGGCGACGTCGAGGAAGGCAGTCCCGCCGATACCAAAAAGCAGGCCGAAGTACGCAGCGAATTCGGCGAGATTAGCGGGCTGCATAAGCGGCAGCAGCAGTTGCTCGACAAGCTGGAAACGATTCCTCTGAGCAACAAGCGCATCCGCCGCCGTTGGCAGGGCAAGCTCAACCGCGCCAAGGTGGAGATGTCGCGCGCCATCCGGCGCATTGCCTGGCTACCTTCGCGCTGGAAGCAGTTCTCGAAGGAAATTGAGCACGCGGTGGAACAGCTGGCGCATTTCGAGTCGGAACTGCGTAAGCTCGAGGGCCGGTCGGGAATTACCGCACAAGCGCGGGCGCGCGAGTTGCGCCGGGAAGTCCGGAAACTCGAGACCGCCGCGGGCGCCTCGGTTGTCGACCTGCGCCACAGTCTGTCGGTGATCCGTCACGGCGAAATCGAAGCGGAACGCGCCAAGAAGGACTTGGTGGAGGCGAACCTCCGCCTGGTGGTTTCGGTGGCCAAGAAGTACGTCAATCGTGGGTTGCACCTGCTGGATCTGATCCAGGAAGGCAACATCGGCCTGATGCGCGCCGCCGACAAGTTCGAATATCGGCGCGGCTACAAGTTTTCGACCTACGCCACCTGGTGGATTCGGCAGGCGATTACGCGAGCGATCGCGGACCAATCGCGCACCATCCGCATTCCGGTGCACATGAACGAAAGCATGAACAAGTTCCTGCGCGCGACTCGCGAGCTGGAGAAGGAACTTGGCCGCGTGCCGACCAACGACGAGATCAGCCGCCGGATGGACATTCCGGTGGAGAAGGTCCAAAAGCTGAAGACCATTTCGCGCGATCCGGTGTCGCTTGAAACGCCGGTGGGACGCGACGGGGAATCGGCGCTGGGCGATCTGATCGAGGATCGTTGGGTGGGGTCTCCGGTGGACGCGGTGATCGATTCCAATGTGCGGGACGAGACCGCCAATATTTTGAAAACCCTGTCTCCGAAAGAGGAGAAAGTGATTCGGCTGCGCTTCGGCATCGGCTGCGAGCGCGAGCACACTCTGGAAGAGATCGGGCAAGAGTTTGATGTCACCCGCGAGCGGATCCGACAAATCGAAGCCAAGGCGTTGCGCCAGCTCCGGTCGCCGGAACGGGCTCGCCATCTACGAGCTTTACTGGCCGCAAGGTAAAGCGCTTTCTCCTCCGTGTGAAAGGCCGGGCAGGTTGCCCGGCCTTTTTTATGCTCAGGGAGCACCTATGGACAAAGTAAATCTGGGAGCCAAGCTGGGTACTTTCGACGCCATTTTCTCGCCTAAGATCGTTGCTCGGTTGAACGACTATAAAATTGCGGTGGTAAAGACAAAAGGCGAGTTCGTGTGGCACAAACATGACGATACCGACGATTTTTTCCTGGTTCTCAAAGGGCGGCTTCGCATCCAGTTGCGGGGGAGCGAGGACGTCGTGCTGGAGCCCGGTGAACTATTCGTCGTCCCCAAGGGCGTGGAGCATTGCCCGTGCGCCGACGAAGAGACCCACATCCTTTTGATCGAACCCGCCGGAACGCCAAATACCGGGGATGCCGGCGGCCCGTTGACGGCGCAAGAAGAGACGATCTGATGATTCAGCGCGGCCGAGCCGCCCGCCGCATCGCCAGGACCGTCAGCGTGCCCGATATAGCGAGCAGCGCTCCGTCGCGCATCAGCGTTCGCGGGCCGATCATGTCTCCGGGGCCGAAACAGCCGCAGTCGATCGCCATACCCTTGGCGAATGCCCACAACATGATGGTGAAGAAGACTGCCAGCAGCGCGGTTGCCCCGGACGCCGTGTAGCGGAGCCGGAAGCCTAAGGCCAGCAGCAGGCCGAGGACGAGTTCGAGCCAGGGCAATGTGCGTCCCAGCGTCAGCACAGCCCACTCGGGCAGGAACTGGTAGGCGTCGATGGTCATGGCGAACACCATCCACGGATCGCGCAGCTTGGTGTAGGCGGCGTAGATGAAGACCACCGCGAGGAACAGCCGCAATATCAGAAGAACGCGCCGCACGTTAATTAATTGCCGAGCCGCATTATCAGTTATTAGCCAGAAGCTGATCGATGAACCGGCGAAGCATGGGATAGCTGGCCGTGACCGGAAGGCGGTACTG